>Ga0209692_10005704_pt1 | contig 10556 bp, 9 predicted proteins | sample tdDd472_FD_187129 | JGI IMG/M metagenome (GOLD analysis project Ga0209692, IMG submission 187129) | Marine sediment microbial communities from the Atlantic coast under amendment with organic carbon and nitrate - tdDd47.2 (SPAdes)... | ecosystem: Environmental > Aquatic > Marine > Coastal >...
CCATTCCCCAGTCAAAATCAATCCAGACGATTGATACACCGGCAAAGGTTTTTGATCTTACGCGGCGGACATTTGTTGCACCGTTGACAGTTGTTTCTATAGGAAATGTTATTAGCCTTTCCACATCCTCAGTTGCCATTCCGTGGGCTTCAGTCATCACCGTCACTGTAGGAGCAGTTAGGTCGGGAAAAACGTCTACATCCATATTACTTGCGATATAAAGACCGATACCCATTACAACAAGTGCCAGGATGATTACGGTCAATCTATTTTCGATTGAAAATTTTACAATTTTATTTAACCACATATATGATCCTCCGGATTAATGGTTGTGGCCAGCGTGAGGATCAATAACACCGGTAGACTGGATTAGTTTCAGTTCCAAAACACCATCAATCACAATCTCGTCACCAAAATGTAAACCTGAAGAGATTTTTGCTTCGTAAGCATTGATCGCTTCAACCTCTACTTGCACTTTGAGGAAATCACCTTCAGAAATTTCGTGAAATACAAAATATAATCCCTGTTGCTCCATTAATGCAGATTTTGGAATGACTATAGAGTTTGGTGTTTTTTCCACATTTAACCAGACTTCAGCAAAACTACCGGGAAGAAGATTCTTATCAGAGATTTCAAAGTTCAAGGGAATATATGGAGAGCCAGGAGTGATACGATTTGCATTTGATAATTTTGCCTCGGACATGAAGGGGTGTAATTTCTTATCATATTCCATTTTGAAAGTACCGGAATTGATTCCTTCAAGATTTGCGAAATACTTTTTTGGAAGTGATACTTCTAAAATATTGTTATCATTTCCACTGATCATTGCCAATTTTTGTCCTGCTTCTACAAAATCACCATTCTGTACGAATAGTTCATAAATTTGACCGGTAATCGGAGATTGGATTTGCAGGGATTTTGATGAGTAGTTTTTCTTCAAAATATGATAGTTGGCATCATCTACTTCAAATTGTGCTTTTCTTTCTTCAAATTCTTTTTGACTGATGATTTTATCTTCTATCAATGCTTTTGCTCGTTCGAAGTTTTCTAAGCTTTGGAGGTATGCATTTTTTGCATTGATGAATTGGACTTCAAGATTTCCTTCGATCATATCTTTACCGGAAATGGAAAAAAGATTCACACCTTTGGATATTTCTGAACCTTCAACCAATTGATTTGAGAGAAAATTAATAATCCCACTGGATTTGGCTGTGAGAATAGTTTCACTTTTGGGTGATACTTTGATAATTCCTGTAGTACGAACTGTATTGACAAAAGTAGCAGGCTTCAGAATATATGTTTCAAGGTTTGTAATTTGAGATTCATGTTCGTGTACTCCATCTTCTTGAGAATGGTCGTGTGCATCCTCTTCTTGAGTATGAATGTGAGAGTCTGCTTCATTTGTATGATTGTGCACTTCAGTGGTTTCAGGACTATGATCGTTAGTGCAATTTTCATCATGCGTATGATTTTCCTGCGGCATTAGGATATTTGAGACAAGTAATAAGTAAGTGATTATTAATAATAAGTTTTTCATAGTTTACTTTCTTTAGTAATTAAGAATTATACATTATTGTGAACACAATATGTTCGACAAAAAAATAAATTTTAATAATGAAATTAAACTATGAAAGGTGGGGCACGAAGGGAATGAGGCTGTTGCTCAAATTTTGATTTGAGGAAATGTGCTTTGTCATTTTGAAAGAGATGATTACATACTTTTTGAGGTTCGATATGATGTTTTAACTTTAGGATTTGACAAACATCAACATGAGATTGTTCAACTTTAATTCTAACTTCATTGAAAGTTATTTCATGATCGGTTGCACAAATAATGCAGGAAGTATGAGTATGACTTTCGCAATGTTCTTCATGTGAAACTTTAGTATCATGTGAATCTTCATGTCCATGATTACATAAGTGATGTTCTCCATGATTATGGAATGGAAGAATATCATGCAGAATAAATGTACTTAGTGTAAGTATAAGAACGATTGATACGATAGGTTTCCAATTCATGTGCAAAATATACATTTGATTTTTTATAAAACAAAAAAGAAAAAAGCCCCGTCGATTGAGAACGGGGCTTTACCTTATGAATGGAGTTAACTAATTAACCGCATTTTGACCACATACAAGAAGGACAGAGCATACAGCCTTCCTGGTAGACCAATTTATCATGACCACATTCCGGGCAGGTTCCTTTGATAGGTGTACCATCGGGAATGAAGTTTTCCAATAATTTTTTGATGTGAAATAGAAGTGATGAAAATTCCGGATCACTCTTGTCCAATGTATCAACAATATCTTTGATCTGGATATTGTGACGCATAGACATACTGATAGTTCGGGCAATTTTGTCCGCATTGTCCTGATCTGAATATTTACGAACCTGTTCGTCAATCAAATCTTCATTAATTCCTTTACGTGCCATCATTCGTTCCATTTTGGAAATGATCCAATCGGCAACATCTTTACTTACATGATGGTTTGATTTAATGAATAATGCAAAAGGCCGGGTGCATGCTTCGTCAGCAAAAGCGATGAAGAAGTACCACTTTTTATGATTGTTATCTTTGCGTTTATATAATTTTACGGGTGGTTCAACAGGAATTCTGATTTTGTCATTAATTACTTCGCTACCAGCTTCTTTAAACATTTTTTCCAGTTCACTTATCTCAGTCTGGATATCATCTTTTTCATGTTTACGTAAAACACCTACACGGGAGCCATCACGATAGTATGTAACTCCTTTACAACCTGAATCATAAGCATACAGATAAACTTCACGAGTATCTTCCTTTGATGTTTCGGCTGGAGCATTGATGGTTTTACTGATCGAGCTGTCAACATATTTCTGGATAATAGATTGCATTCTGATATGTTGCATAGAAGTTAAGTCTGAAGCCTCTACAAATACATCATCATTAAGGCCAAGTTCTTCCTTTATTTCAGGTAACCAGTGAATTACGCGTCTTTCTCCAAGGCGATCTTCTCGAGTCAATTCAAATGCGAAATTAGGTTCCACACCTGATGACACACCGGCCAACATTCCGATTGATCCTGTTGGTGCCACAGTGAGAATTCGTGTATTTCTGAGACCGTACTCTTTGATTAATTCATATATGTCTTCATCTAATTGTTTTACATAAGGACTTTCCAACATATAATCTTTCCAAACAGGAGCTTTGCCTTTTTCTTTGGCGAGGAGACCGGATTTGCGGAAACATTCGTTTTGGATGAACCGCATCACTTTTTCCATTACTTCAAAAGATTCTTCCGAACCATAAACAATATTCTGCAGAATTAGAAAATCTGCTAATCCCATGATACCGACACCAATTTTGCGAAAATCATTTTGGTGTTGGCGGGTTTTATCAAGATAATAGGGATTCAGATCGATAATTTCATCTAGAAATTCAATAGCATTGTGTATAGTTTTTTTCAGTTCATCGTAAAGTATTTCTTTTGTATCTGAATCTATAAATTGTGTTAGGTTTATTGAACCGAGATTACATACAGAGTTAGGAGATAAACCTTGTTCACCACATGGATTTGTAGCAACAATTTTTTCATCCTTATTGGCAATGTTGAATTTGTTATATCGTTCCAGAAAAATTAGTCCTGGTTCACCATTTCCATGAGCATAATCTGTGATTAGGTTGAATAATTGTTTGGCTTTGATAGTTTTGTAATGATTAACCGGATAACCTTTGGATTTCCACTCTTTCAGATCGCCATCCCATTCTTCATCATATTTTGCAAAAGATGGATCAGGAAATTCCAGGTTCCAATCAGCATCGGCTTTTACAGCTTCCATGAAATCATCTGAAACAAAAACAGAAAGGTTTGCATTTTCCAGTTTAGAGAGATCACGTTTAATTGTGACAAACTCTTCAATATCTGGATGCCAAGCTTCCAAACCAAACATGTATGCACCACGACGGGAACCGCCTTGGCTGATACGGCCAGCGAGAGCATTTAATGATTCCATCCAGGAGACAGAACCCGATGATTCGCCATTAACTTTTGTGATTCTACTATTTTTTGGTCGCAGGGGAGACCAGTTGATACCAACACCACCGCCGCGTGCACTGATTTCAAATACGCGTGTGAAAAGATTCATAATTGAACTACGACTATCAACGCCATCGCCGACACTTTCAAATGCCAAAACATAGCAGTTGAAAAATGTCTTAACGGTATCAGTACCAAGTCCGGATAAAATACGACCGGCTGGTAGAAATCTATAATTCGCAAGATCTTCATAAATATCAGTTTTGACATTTTTTGCCAATCTTGCTGCTAAATCTTCCCAATTTTTTTCTTCTTTGTACAAGTATCTGTCAGATAAAACACGTTGGCGTTCTTCTGTCCAAACAGGTTTAATAATTTTCATACAATCCTCATTATTTTGTGTATTAATTTTTTTTAAATACTATATGTAGGGGTAAATATATTTCCAAATTGTAATCATTCAAAAGGAAATTTTTAGTTTTTTATTATGTTTTGATAATCAATGAGGTAGGAAAAAAGCAAGAAAAAAGTCCCGAAAATTTCGGGACTTTTAATAATATAAAAATAATATTATTTTTGCATATTTGGTAATTCCAAACCAAAACCTTCTTTTTTGTCATCACGTAAAAGTGCAATGGCTACAATAACTGCCAAAGCGGCAAGACCAACAAAAATAGACATTGTTGTTGTGTAATTATAAACAACATCCTGTCCAGCTGCGATTTGTTCTGCAACTCCAGGATTTGTTTTGTCCAATACAATACCAAGACTCATAGGTATTAACATGAGTCCAATATTTTGAATATAGAAAATAAGAGCGAAAGCCGTTCCTAATAGATGATTAGGGATAATTTTTGGAACTGAAGGCCACATTGCTGATGGAACCAGTGAGAAAGCAATTCCAAGAAAGATAACCGCTATTGCACCAACTGCAACGCTTGTAATACCTGGTAAGAAAAGGATAATATGAACAATAAGAAGCATGATTGCACCGATTAACATAATTGTAGCACCTTTACCTTTGCGGTCATAAATATTACCGAAAAGAGGAGTTAATGCTAAAGTTCCAATTGGAATGATGGATGGTACAAGACCAGCGAATTTTGGTGACATACCAAATTTGTTTACGAATAAATCTGCACCAAATTTATAGAATGGGAAAACTCCACCATAGAACAGTACACATAATAATGCGATATACCAGAAGCCTTTGTTTTTCAAAATAACCAAAATGTCACTTGTACGAAAACCTTCCTCATCAACATGTTCTTCTGTTGAGGCTGCTTTTACATCGGCTTCCTGCTTATCAAGTTTTTTATCCATAAAGGTGTAAAAAATGAATGATAAGAAACCAATGATAAGTAAAACTGTTGCTAATAAAACAGGAGTTGTTAACCCCCATTTAATAGCAATCATTGCAGGGAATGCCAAACCGGCCATTGATCCTAATCGTGCAAAAGAAACTTGTAATCCCATAGCAAGTGCAATTTGATAACCTGTAAACCATTTTACAATTACTTTTGAAACTGTGATACCGGCGAATTCAACACCAACACCAAATACTGCATAACCAAAAGAAGCCCAGAAAATTTGACTTTTCATTTCCCAAAATAAAAATTGTGTAGTCGCATCAGGAGCAAAATTTTTGGCAACTGCGATATATTGCATAACAGCACCAATAACCATGATTGCAGCAGATATGATTAATGAGAATCTAATTCCCTTTTTATCAAGAATAATTCCGGATAAAACAAGCATGAATAAAAATACATTAAGGAAACCATAAGCACCGGCAAAAAAACCAAAATCAATAGATGACCATGCAAGACCACCGTCAGCAATTGATTGTTGAAGCATTGGTTTTAGTGGTGACATTACATCTGTGAATAGATATCCACAAAACATTGTAAACGATACAATCGCAAGAGCTGTCCAGCGTGCTCCGGCAGATTCTCTAATCGTTCTTTTGATAGCGTCAGTCATAGAATTCTCCCCTTTTTTGTTTATAAAATTTTTTCAAAATTATTACTTATTTTCCCCTATAAAAAAACAAGTGGATGTAATATAGATAAATTCATAGTCAATGGCTATAAAAAATAAAGCAAATTGAGATTTTGGAAATGAGTTGTATGTAAAAATAAGAATCCCAGCAAAATGTATTTTCACTGGGATTCTTGAATATTTTTAAGAATAATTATTTCACATTTTTTGTATCTGTTTTTTTCAATTTATCATAACTTCGCAATCCACCAATTCCTAACATTCCAACAATTATAGAAAATAAAGGACCTGAATCAAAAACAGGTGGAGGTGTCATGTCTTTTGGTATCCAATCTTTAGCTTGTGCCAAAGCCCAAACCCAAATAAGTATCGGATATAAAAGAAATTGATAGGCTAGGGTAATTCCACCAACCCAACCGATAAAAGGCCGCCAACCTGCAACAAATCTACTGCTATGTTGTGCTTCGGCTTTGTTAATCTCCAATTGTCCCATCATCAATTGAGTTTGCATCTTTTTCTCTTCAAGAGCAATTTTGAGTTTTTCTTCCTTTGATGTAAAAAGGTCATCAGCAATGTTGCCTACAGATTCTACGATTTTTCCTATTCCTAATAGATTCATGATAATTCCCCCATAGTTCGGTTGATCCAGCCCAGAAGGAATTTTTTCTGTACAGGATTTCTTCGACATATCTCTACATAGCGAGCAACTTTTGCCAAAGCAAATTTACTAATGAATAGTTCTTCATCACAATCATTGAGCTTTTCCAAAGTCTTAGGTCCGATGACACCGTCAGGTGTTGCATCTACAACGATTTGGGCAAGTTTTCCTGCTGTCCGGGAACCTGCATTTACTGAAAAATCAAATATGGATTCTGCGATCTTTTGGTTATCAATCTTGTCACCTTTGCATTGTTTCCAGAATGTTGATTTATAATGGTCACGCACCATTTGGGTAAGATTTGGATTCTCCATGTCTCCTCGATCTATGATTTTCCAGCCTTGCCATTCCGGATGATATTTTTTAGTAATTCCGGCGTAGGTTAATCCGCCTATATCATGTTCGACATTTTCCAGATTGAAACCACCTTCATGCCGAATCATTTTTTCAAAAGCCGGTGAAAAATCTGCCATGTTTACCTCCATGTTATATTGATAAAAAAATTAAAGCCAATTAATGTTATGTAATTCATTTGAAAATTCAAAGTTTCGTCATGAAAAATATATTTTTAACCATTTGGTTAAAAAAAACCTTGCATCAGAATATTTTTAACTATTAAATTTAACCAGTTAGTTAAAATTCTTGGTTAAAATTGGAGAAATAATGAGCCCGAATGAAAAAAAGAGAGCAGAAGAAAAAATTATCGAAGTGGCAGAGGAGGTTTTTATTAAAGAGGGTTTTAATGGTACCAGAATGCAATCTATTGCTGATAAAGCAGGATTAAACAAGGCACTGCTTCATTATTATTATCGAAGTAAGCAAAAATTATTTTATGCTGTTTTGAAGCGATTAGCACCCAACCTATTTGCTCCGATTTTGGGAATCTTGTACGAGGATTTACCCTTCTTTGAAAAAATCGAAAAATTTATCCATTGTTATATCGATGAAATTTCGAAGAAAAATCCTCATTTACCTTTATTTATAATCAGTGAAATGGAAAAAAATGCTGATGATATCATTGAAATTTTAGTAAATGCAATTGATTCCAGGGAAATATCACCAATCGATATTTTTAAGGAGGATGTTGAGAGGGAAATTAAGTTGGGGAATATCCGTCAAATTGATCATAAACAATTATTTGTCAGTATGCTATCAATGGCAATTTTTCCTTTTGTCGGACGGCCTCTGATCATGCAATTGGCCAGATTTAATGAAGAAGAATACAAGCAGTTTATCGTTGAACGTAAAGCTTTTATCGTTGAGTTTGTAATTAACTCAATCAAAATAAAATAGGTGAATAATGAAGAAGATGAAAATAATATTAACAGTTTTGATTTTGGTTTCATTGGGATTTTCTCAAATGTTGAGTTTGGAAGAATGTTTCCAAATGGCTGAGAAGAACCACCCAATAATGAAACAAAAATTGCCTCTCAATGAGATTACTGAAAATGAATTAGGAAACATCAACACGAAATGGCTACCAACATTTGACCTCAACTTGTCTGCAACCTATCAGTCAGATGTCACTAGTATTGATATTGAATTACCACCTGCTTTCGCTGGTTCTGTTGATATTCCATCGCCAGACAAGGACAATTATAAATCAGAGATCGAAATCAACCAGTTGCTTTACGATGGTGGATTGATTTCAGTGCAAAAGGAATTAGCAAAACAGGACAATAAAATATCCTTGCAACAGATAGAAACAAATTTTCAATCTATAAAAAATTCCATCGTAAAGGTTTATTATAATTTATTGATCCTTGATGCACAAAAAATCATTCTGGAAACTTGGCTGGCAGATCTGGAAAATACAAAAGTAACTTTGGAAAATTTGATCAAAAATGGTGTCGCTGAAAAAAGCAGTCAATATGAAATCGAAATCAGAATTCATAAATTGGGGCAACAAATTGAAGAAAATGTGATTTATAAGAATAATAATTTGAGGATTCTTGGAGAATTAATTGGTCAAAAAATCGATGCCGAGATCATATTGTACTTGCCCAAAGATATTGATAACAAGGAATTATCGAATGCCCAATCATTATTGTATGATTATCAGATAGAACGGTTGGCAATTGCTCAAAAAGTGACTTTTCGGAATCGACTACCTAAAATTTTTGGGTTTGGGCGAGTTGGATATAGTAAACCTGGATTGAATATGCTGAGTGATGAATTTGATTCCTACTACCAGGTTGGTGTTGGATTGAAATGGAATATTTGGGATTGGAAATCCAATAAACATGATCGTGAAAAAATGCAATTTAACCAGAAAATTATTGAATATAGTGAAGAAGCATACAATCAAAAAGCGAATATTGAGTTGGATCAATTTCAAGCATCAATGGATAATCTGGAACAAAAAATCGAGAAAGATCAGGATATTTTAGGCTTACATAAAAAAATAAAATCCTCAGCAGATTCTAAATTTAATAATGGCACAATGAACACCACAGATTATCTGAAATATAATAACGACCAACTTCGTGCCCAATTATCATTGGAAATCCACAAAATCCAATTATATCGTGAAAAAGTAAATTATCTAATATTAAAAGGTGAATTATGAGAAGAATATTAATTTTAATGACTGCATTTTTACTGATGATTTCATGCTCAAAAAAAGATGATAGATCAGATGCTTATGGAAATTTTGAATCCACTGAAATTACAATCTCGGCTCAAGGAAATGGTGAATTGCTGAGTTTTGATATCAATGAAGGCGAATCACTTCAGGAAAAGCAGGTTGTTGGTCAAATTGATACAACAATCCTGATGATAAAGAAAAAACAAGTTTTGGATAATATGGAATTGATGTCATCAAAAATCCAATCAGCAGAATTGAATCTCAAAGCGATGAAACGTCAAAAAGAGTTGCTACAAAAGGAGCAGAACCGAGTCAAAGATCTCTTTGATAAAGAAGCCACAACAGAGCAAAATCTGGATAAAATCACTACAGAACTGGATGTCTCAAATTTGAAGATTAAAGCCCTTATGCAAGATATTACATCGTTGAAAATCCAGAAACAATCTTTGAATAATCAATTGAATGAAATTTTGGAAAATCTTTCAAAGACACGGATTATCAATCCTATTAATGGTGTTGTTCTGACTAAATACAAAGAACCAAAAGAATTGGTCTCTGCTGGAATTCTTCTCTACAAAATCGCTGATTTACAGAAAATGTATCTGAAAATTTTCGTTAGTGCTACTCAACTTGATGATATAAAAATCGGGCAAAAAGTAGAAGTATTAATCGACAGAAATGAAGATGATTTTCATAAACTATCGGGAAAAATTACCTGGATATCAGCTAGTTCAGAATTCACTCCGAAAAATATTCAAACCAAAGAAGAACGTGTTGATCAGGTTTATGCAGTGAAAGTGCTTGTGAAAAATGATGGAAAAATCAAAATCGGTATGCCAGGGGAAGTAAATTTTTATTAACCACGAAGAACACAGAGATCACGAAGAAATTCATTATTTATAAATAACTTCGTGTCCTTCGTGATCTTCGTGGTGAAAGTATTTAAAATGAAATCAATAAAAGTAAAAAATATATCTAAAAAATATGAAGATGTGCAGGCTTTGAATGATGTTTCTTTTGAAGTTGAAAAAGGGGAAATATTCGGACTTATCGGACCTGATGGTGCTGGGAAAACATCACTGATTCACATCTTAACGACATTAATGCTTCCAACTTCAGGACAATGTTCAATTGAAGGTTTGGATTGTGTGAAAGAATATCAGAAAATCCGCAATATTATCGGATATATGCCAGGTAAATTTGCATTGTATCAAGATCTCAGTATAGAAGAAAATATGAAATTTTTTGCTACTGTTTTTGGAACTACAGTGGAAGAAAATTATGATTTAGTAA
>Ga0209692_10005707_pt1 | contig 10551 bp, 8 predicted proteins | sample tdDd472_FD_187129 | JGI IMG/M metagenome (GOLD analysis project Ga0209692, IMG submission 187129) | Marine sediment microbial communities from the Atlantic coast under amendment with organic carbon and nitrate - tdDd47.2 (SPAdes)... | ecosystem: Environmental > Aquatic > Marine > Coastal >...
CAGCGGTTCGAAGAGCGAACGGGCGGCCTGGCTGCCCTGCCGGGCGATCTCGCCGCGGACCCGATCCAGGGCCAGTCGCAGGTCGGCGATGTCGGTGCTGGCGAAGAGGGTCTCGAGGGATCGTTCCTGGTCGGACATGTGCACTCCTCCTGGTTGCAACCCGGCACGGGCCAGCGCACCGAAGGCAGACGGAGGTCGCCGGAGTCGCTGGCTGGGCTCTCCCAAGTCTATGAACAGAATCGATGCATTCGGGATTCATCGCAACGAGTGGGGGAGTCCGAGGTGCTGCGGAACACAATAGCAAGAGGGCCCCGCAGGGCCCTCGAGCTGTCATCACACTGTCGGTCGTCTCACTGGTTCCTAGGAACCGGGAGTGGGCTCCAGGGTGAAGTCGTTCTGGTGCGAGGCACCCCACTTGTGGCCCGTCAGCTGGTCATAGTACAGGTTGTTCGATCCGTTCTTCAGGCTGTAGGCGTCGTAGCCCAGCATGTTCAGGTAGGCGGTGATCTGCGACGAGTGCTGACCCGTCCAGCAGTAGACGATCACCGGCATGTCCGCCGGGATGTTCGCCAGCATCTCGTTCCAGCCCACGCTCGCGTAGGGAGTGTACTGGAAGGCGCCGGTGATGTGACCCGGGACGCCGGCGCCGCCGGTGCCCTCGTAGTCGGCCTCACCGAAGTAGTTGAGGATGAAGTACTCTTCGAGGTTGTCCACGATGTCGGTGTAGGCCTTGGCCTTGAAGCCTTCCTCCAGCATCCAGGCGGTCCGGGCGGCCACGACCGTGTCCGCGGTGTAGCCGTCGAGAGTCGGGAAGGCGTGCAAGGTCAGGTCACCGTTGTTGTTGTCGGTCTCGGCGGCGGCCGTGGCCTGGTCGCTGCACTTGCTGGTCCAGCTGTCCAGGCTGGTGTGCCAGGAGGACATGCCCCAGAGCAGGGTGTAGACGTCTCCGTAGCCCATCATCTCCAGGGCGATCTTGGCGTGGCCCGCGCTCTGGCCGCTGTAGCAGGCGATGGCGTAGGGCTTGTCGGCGGGGATAGTGGCCATGTCGGCCAGCAGCGTACCGAGGCTCGAGTGGAAGGCGCCGGGGATGTGGCCGGCGTCGTAGGCGTCGAGGGCCCGGATGTCGATGACCGTGTAGTCGTCCAGGTTGTCGTTCAGATCGACGGCCGTGATGATGCCGGGGCACTGGGCACTGTCGTTGACGTAAGCGGTCCCGGCGTCAGCCATGGCCTTGAAGCTAGGGGTCGCCCCGTAGCCCACTTCCAGCTCGTAGTCGTGCTGCTGGGCGGCAGACCACTTGTGACCGGTCATGACGTCGTAGTACAGGTTGTTCGAACCGTTCTTGAGACTGTAGGCCTCGTAGCCCAGCATGTTCAGGTAGGCGGTGATCTGGGAGGAATGCTGACCCGTCCAGCAGTACACCACGATGGGCATGTCCGTGGGCAGGTTGTTCAGCATCTGATCGTCACCCAGACTCTCGTACGGGGTGAACTGGTAGGAACCGGTGATGTGGCCGGGGATGCCCGCGTCACCGGTGCCCAGGTAATCGGCTTCACCGAAGTAGTTGAGGACAAAATACTCGTCGAGGTTGTCCACGATGTCGGTGTAGGCCTTGGCCTTGAAGCCTTCCTGGAGCATCCAGGCGGTCCGCTCTGCCACGACCGTGCCGGCGTCCTCGCTGAGGGTCGGGAAGGCGTGGACGGTCAGGTCGCCGTTGTTGTTGTCGGTCTCAGCCAGAGCAGTGGCCTGGTTGCTGCACTTGCCGGTCCAGCTGTCCAGGCTCGTGTGCCAGGAGGACATGCCGAAGAGCAGGGAGTACACGTCGTCGTAGCCCATCATCTCCATGGCGATCTTGGCGTGGCCGGCGCTCTGGCCGCTGTAGCAGGCGATGACGAACGGCTTGTCCGTGGGAATCGCCTTGGCCGTCAGGTCGTCCAGCAGGGTGCCCAGCGACGAATGGTAGGCGCCGGGAATGTGGCCTGCGACGTAGGCGCCTTCGGCGCGGATGTCGATGACCGTGTAGTCGTCCAGGTTGTCGTGGAGGATCTCGGCGCTCAGGACGCCGGGGCACACTGCGCTATCGTTGATGTAGGCCTTGCCTGCGGCAACCATCACCTCGAAAGAAGTTCCGGTGGTCGGGGGCGGAGACGTGGGATCGTCGTCGTCGTCGGAACAGCCAACAAAAGCCACCAGGGCGACCAGCAACATGGCCAGCCAGATCCAGCGTTTCAACATTGTCTTTCTCCTTAATTCAGGCCGTGGGGCCTGGTTGTCGGGGCAGCGGTGAGGCCGCCCCGCTTCAGTTCCGGCGATTCCAGAATCAGGAACCGCCTTCCCTCACTCTACTTAGCGTTCGGAAACGTCTCCGGAATCACGATGTCGATGTTGGCATCGTAATCCGGCAACCTTGTCACTCCATCAGCTTCGTACAGATCCGATTCCCGCAGCAGGAAGCCGCTCGGACCGTCCGCCGACTGGTGGCACGAGATCGAACAACTCTGTCCCGCCTCGACCGTGGTCTGGGGCGTGCTGGCCAGGATGTTGTGCGGCGACGTGTACTGCCAGGTCGGCTTGTCGTTGTACTGCGGCAGGGGCAGACCCCAGTCCGCGTAGGTGTTCGGGTCGATGGGCGTGTGCCGCACCAGCGAGATATCGTACTCCGAGCGATGAGGGCTGGGATTGTTGGCAATCTTCAACTGGATCACGCTGGGATCGATGTCGAACTTCACCGGCATCGGATCATCCACCAGGTTGTGGCAGTTCGTGCAGTTCTTGTAGGGCTGCGAGTGGCAGACCTGGCACTGCATGGTGGCCAGGGTGTAGCCCGGGTCGGCGTGGCACATGCCACAGTCCACATCCATGCCGGTGTGGTGCACGTGGTACTTGTTGCCCAGGCCGCTGAGCGTGTGACACTCCTCGCAGCGCGGCATGGTGGCCACTTCATAACGGTGGTCGTAGTGCTCGCCCGAGTACTGGTTGTCACCGTGGATTTCTTCCGCGTCGTGACAGAACTCGCACTTCTTACCCGCCGAGCGGTGCACGTCGGGCACGTTGCCCTCGATCTCGCCCTTGTAGTCGATGCCCACGCGGCTGCCGTGGCAGGCGGTGCATTGCTCGTTCATGTCCGGCGAGCGCCGGAAGCGATGGGAGTAGTAGGATCCGATCTTGGGGAATCCGCCGCCGACGCTGTTGGGCCGGCTGATGTGGCACTGGCCGCAGGTCGTGTGGCAGCCGCCGCACTTGTTGTCGAAGTAGCCCTCAAAGTCGCTCCCCTCGAAGGTGCAGCCGCAACGATCCTCGATGGCCTTCTTCTCGCCCCACAGGTTGGTGTGCAGGCTGTTGGCCGTCGCATCGAAGATCGCCGGGTGGCATTTGTCGCAGGCGGAGCCGTGCTCTTCCTCGCTGTGGCACTGCAGGCAACCCGACTGGCCCGGGACGCTGGGGTCGGCAACCATATCGGTGTGGGCCTCGGCCATCGTCTCGAACGTGCGATCCGGCTGGCCGCCATGACAGTGCTGACAACTGAGCGCATGGTGCTCGCCGCCCGCATAGTCGGGGCCGTGCAAGCTGGTCAGGAAGGTCGTACCGTTGCTGCCGGTGATGATGACCTTTTCCCAAGCTTCCAGCTCGGGTACTTCGCCGCCTCAGCCATCTCCCTTGTTCGGTACCAGAACCTTGGATCCCGAGACCTTGCCGTCGAGGGCTTCCTTGAGGGCGTCCTCGCTGGAGTGGCAGCTCAGACAGGTCTTGTCCGTCGGCTCCGGTCCGCCACCGCCGCCGGGATCCGAGATCTTGTTGGAAGTGTCGTTGTCGCACCCCCAGATAAAGAGCAGGGCCGCCATCGGCAGCAGCGCGAGTACCAACAGTCTGTTCATCTGATTCTCCCGTGCTCAGACGTCATCTAAAGGGACGACGCCTCGTTCAAGAGACCTCTGGCAAAAATGGGAACGTTGTTGCAAACCACGTCCCCGGCGTGAAACTCGGTCGTATCGATCTTGGACCAGACCCCGACGTTGAGTCCGCAGTCCATCACCATGCCCACGAAGCAGCGACTGGTGATGAAGGGGTCCACTTTGCGAACTTCGCTGTGCGCGATGCGCTGGGTCAGTTCTTCGGTCAAGAATGTGATATAGGGCAGGCGGATTTCCCTGAATAGTACCGCCGCACTGTCACCGTTTTCGAGGCTGTTGCTGAACATCAGCCGCATCAACTCCGGATCTTTTCCCGCCAGCGCCAGGATGTGTTCTGCCATGCCGGTGAGCACCGACTCCAGGTCCAGATTCGTATCCAACTGGGCGAGGTGGCCGGCGATGTCGTACTCACGGGCCTTCATCCGGATCACTTCCTCATAGAGGTGAGCCTTGCTGTCGAAGTGTCGGTAGATAGCGGCCTCGGTGATGCCGCAGGCCCGCGCAATGATGCGGATGGAGGTCCCCTCATACCCGTGCTCAGCAAACAGGTGGGTCGACTCATCGATGATCTGTTCCCGACGGGGTTTGGCTCCACTGGCAGGCACCGTGGTGCGCCTCCTGGGTGAGAGTAAGCTAACGTTTACCAACCCGGAAAATCTAGCACCTGTGATTTGGTTGTCAATAATTGATTTTCATTAAACAGACAGATTAAGTCTTCTTTGGGGAGTCGCTTGGGCTCAGTCGAAAAAGAACGATCAGCAAGGGGCGCCGGCGAACGGCGCCCCTGACCGGTGTGAGCCTAGAAAGTACCCGAGAGCGAGATCGCGTAGATGTTCTGGATGTAATTGTCCCAGCGGTGCTCCATGAACTCGTTGCGCCAGAAACTGGCCGTAGCAGCGAGATTCTTGGGGAACTGGTATCGCGCCCGTACCTGGGCCCGGTCGTGATCCGACTGCAGCTTGGCCAGACCCGCCGAGGCGACGCCGTCGTCCTCGAAGCGGATGGCTTCGTAGGTGCCCTCCAGGGAGAGCCTCTTCGTCAACTGCAACGAGGCACCCGGGATGAATCGCGTCGTGGTACCGTCATACGCGATCATGCCCATGCCCGTGGTGGGAGTCGGGTCGTTTTGCAGCTCGTATTTTTCCATACCCAGGGAAGCTGTGCCGTAGATGCTGAGCCAGTCTGCAGCCAGCCAGTTGATGTTCACGTAGCCTCGGTTGGCCGTCCACTTCGTGTCGGAGCCGGCCAGGTCCGGGCGCTCGTAGTTCTGATAGATGGACTGATGGCCCAGGTCCAGGCGCACGGTGTTCCAGGGCCGCAGCTGCAGGCCCAGTTGCCAGCCGAAGCGATCCCGCTTGCGATCACCCATGAAGTAGTCACCCAGGTCGGCGGGGTTGCCCTCGAGTCCATCCTTCTGGTCGACGTCCTGCTTGTGCCAGTTGACAGCAGCCTTGATGCCGGCCCTCGGGCCGAACCGGTAGCGGCCCTTGAAGTCCACGTTGTGGCTCTTCTTGTTCTGATCGATATAACGGGCGCCTCCGGCGTCGGGAGTGCCGCTCAATCCGTCCTCGGTCTTGATTTCATTCAGATCCGAGCTCTTGAAGCGGTATCCCAGGTGCAGCCGCGTGCCGGGCAGACCCGTATTCGATACCGACAGCCGGTAGTCCTGGCTCTTTCGGTCCCGGTCGGTGGCCACGTCCACGGCGTCCATCTCGTCGCTCTGGGCCTTGGTGTTCTGGCTGTTGATCACGCCGGAAGCCCGCAGTAGCGTGCCCCGTCCCAGCTTGAAGAACAGGCCCAGCTGTCCGGCCGCGGTCTTGGCCTTGCCGTTCATGGAATAGTCGGTGATGCTCCAGCGCTCGCTGCCCTTGTTGTCCAGCTGGGAAGCCGAGGCGCCACCAACGAGGCGGAACGTCGTCGAGAAGTCGTACCTGGCGTCGAAGACGGCTCGCAGCAACTTCTGGTCGTCGTCGTAAGCGTGCCGATCGTCCAGGGAGCGGGTACCGTAGTTGCCGCGGTAGGCGAACTTCAGATCGGAAGCGAAGGCGCCCGTCGCGTATCCGCCACCTACCCAGATCTCGTTGACCGTGGTGTCGTAGTCCTTGATCGCCGGCGGTGCGGATCCGACGTTGGTGAGACCGCGCACCAGACTGCCCTTGGCTCCGTTGCGGGAATAGCGCCGGTAGCCGACATTCATGCCCCACTCGTCGGACAGGTTGTAACGCAGGGCGAAAGTTCCCCGGTACCAACCCAGCCGCTTGTGGCTGTCCAGTTCCGGCGGCGCCGGCGGCGCTGCAAACGAGCCGGCCCGCATCTCGCTGGTTCGGTCGTAGTAGTGATTGAAACCCCGCAGATCGAGGTTCCATGCGACCTGTCCCGGCCGGTTGCACCAGATGCCCAGATCTCCGTTCAGACCCGCGCCGGCTTCGTTGGTGCCAAAGCCGCGGATGGTCATCTGGCGGCTGTCGTCGTAGGTCTTGTGCCAGTTGAACAGGCCCTCGCCCGAGGTCTGGCCCAGGCGTTGCCAGTCCTCGGCGCCCTTGGCCTTTTCGCCGTGGTCGTCGAGTGCCTTGAAGGTACCGGTCGCGTGATTGCCCAGTCCCACGTCATCGCCTACCGGCGCCCAGACGCGAATGGGCGGGGCCGGTAGCTCTTCTGTTGCCAGCAACGGGACCGCCAGCAGCAGCGTCAGGGCCAGGACCGTGAGGGTCATCGTCCTTGTCGTATTCATGGCGCCGCTCCTTTACTGGTCCCGGAACGTCGGAGCGACGTTCGAGCCGTGAATGTCGGTGTGGCAATCGTAGCAGCGGGCCTCGCTGCCCAGCAGACCGCCGTGGGAGACGCTGCCGACGGTCCAGTTGTCATCGGACCCGAAGGCGGGTTCGAAATGGCACTGCAGACACAATCCATTGCCCTCCTGTGAGAGCAGCTTGTCATGGTTGGAACCGTGGGGGCGGTGGCACATGGTGCAATCTTCGCCGCTGACCCCGTCATGCTCGAACACGAAGGGGCCGGACATCTCGGTGTGGCAGTTCAGGCACATCTCGTTCAGGCCGTTCCAGCCGGTCTGGGGAAAGCCGGCGTGAGGATCGTGGCAATCCTGGCAGGCGAGCTGGCCCTCGAGAACCCGATGCCTGAAAGGCAGGCGAAACTCGGTGACCTGGTCGGCGTGGCACTGCAGGCAGAACTCCGCCTTGTTGCGGTATTCCTTGGCAGGTACGACCGGGCCACCGAAGTGGACCTGATCCGCGTGGCAATCTGCGCACGAGATTTCCGATCCGGCATGGGGACCACCTGACCACTCGAGTTCGTGGCCGGTGTGGCACTGGGTGCACATGGCCACTCGCTCGACGCCGCTCATCTCGGCAAACTGATCCACCGTCACGATGAAGCCGTCGCCCTCGCCTTCGACATGCAGGCTGCCCGGACCGTGGCAGGCCTCGCAGCCGGCCACATCGGTGCCCGGAATTGCCAGGGCGCGCTCTGGGGAGTGGGGAGAGTGGGTATAGAACTCCCCAACATCGTCGTGGCAATCGATACAGGTCTCCGAGCCGACATAAGTAGCGTCGGCGGGCGGAGTGACGGATTCGGTGTACATCGTTCCTGCCAACACCGATACGGCGCTCAGCAAGAAAAGACCCATCACCGACAGAGTGAGATGCCGCATGCGAAACCTCCACTATCTAGTAAACGTTTATTGATCTCCGCGCCGAAGCATAGGGGTGACAGCAGCGTGACACAAGATAATTTCCTAACAGCTTCGCAGTCATTTTTGTCAGCTGAAAGTCACCCTCAATTGCAGGTTGAACACCCTGGACGGAGGTGCGCCGGGATCGCCCCAAGTGGCTATAAAATCATGGCTTGAGGTGTTGTGTGGCATAGGGTGCGAAACGTTCGATCAGAAAATGATGCCAGGTTTTCTCGACGATATCGGGCCAGTTTTCATGGACTTCTCCGGAGGCGTGGACTTCTACGGACACGCTGGTGCTTCCGGTCGATGCCACAGCGAATGTCCATGTGGTGACCATCTGAATGGCGTGACCGGCCAATCCCAGGGGGCCTTCGTAGCGAAGCAGTGCGCCACGCTGGGCGGCGGTGACCACGGCATGGCGTACGCCGTTGCCCGCGTCGTCGAAGACTTCCATGAACGCGCCTCCGGGAAAGGGATCGACCCGGAGCTCGCGAGGATTCTCGGACATGGTGTGATCCCACCACTGGCTGATGTCGCCGGTAGCCAGATCAAAAACGTCGTCCGGGGCGCCGGGCACGGTGGTTTCCACCGTGAAGGCGAACGTACCGACGGGCGCGGCACCGGTCTGACCCCGGACTGGACTTGCGGCCAGCATCACCATGACAACAAGGTGCATGACAGTCGACGGGCTCATGGTCTTCATGGGCATACTCCCAGCTGGGGCGGCGTATCGGCGACGATCCTCGGCATACTAGGACAAGCTTGGATTGATGGCCAGCGCAGGTGTCGTGCGATGAAGAGTAGCTTGATGTCCGGGAAGTTGGTACTTTCTGGCCCTCTAGTGTTGATGACTGCAGAACCATCTGTTGCTGGGATATACATGCCTGGACTGTACCGATACCGCGATTATGCGCTGCTGACGGCAATTGGATTGATGGTGCTCACCATCGGTCCTGCCGTTGTGTGCGCTTCGGACCCGGTTCCGGCAGATCAACCGCAGCCGAGTCTCATGGGCGCCGACGCGCCGGCCGATTCCGCGGTGAGCCGTGGCAGCACGGTCGTGCTGCCGGTGCTCGGCTACACACCGGACACCGGTCTGCTGTTCGGCGGATCGTTGTTGCGTTTCTTTTATCTGGATCCGCCCGGCCAGGGAGTCCGGCCGTCGGTGTTCAGCCCCCTGTTCATCTACTCCCTGAAGAACCAGATCATGGTCTCGGCGGGCACGGATCTGAACTGGGGAAGAGGGCGCCACCACGCCGGCATCATGCCTCGCTACCTCAAGTTCCCGGACCAGTTCTACGGCATCGGCCGCGATACCCGGGCCGGAGACGAGGAGGACTACACTCCCGAAGAACTGGCGCTGGATCTGATGTACGAGCGTTCGGTGCTGAGCGAGTTCCGACTGGGAATCGACTACCGGATACAGCGACATCGCCTGAAGAAAGTGGAACCGGACGGGATGCTCTCCACCGGGGAGATCATCGGGACCGAGGCCGTCACCTTGTCCGCGCCCGGGATACACCTGGTCTGGGACAATCGGGATCATACGTGGGCTCCTCGGCGAGGTTACTGGCTACAGGGGGGACTCGATTTCTACGAGCAGGCACTGGGGAGCGATCTGACCTACACCCGGGCCAACGTCGATCTGAGGGCTTATCTTCCCCTGGGCGGGCGTTCCACCCTGGCGATTCAGCTGGCGATGGCGTCCCTCAATGGAGAGGTCCCCTTTTTCGATCTGCCCAGCCTGGGTGGTTACGAGGGCCTGCGGGGCTACAAAGGCGGCCGCTACCGTGATCAGGTCCGGCTGTTGACCCGTCTGGAGTATCGAAGCGGCCCCTTTTGGGGACGGCTGGGGGCGGTGGCGTTCGCCGGAATCGGTGACGTGTCACCCGACGTTTCCCGGCTCACGTTTTCTCGTCAGCTCTGGGTAAGCGGATTCGGGTTGCGGTATGTGCTGGTGCCCGCCGAGCAGGTGAATTTGCGTGTAGATTTCGGCTTCGGCCACGGGGATTCGGGCTTTTTTCTGTCCCTGGGTGAGGCTTTCTGAAACGACCGCCGCTCAAGGGTTCGCCGGGATCGGCCGATTTCTTTTTCAGCGGTGCGGCCGTCCGCATCTCATCCCGGAAGTAGGCTTTGGTAGCGGTGATTCCGCCGGGACCGAGAGCCGGTGTGAAAGGCGCAGCCATGTGTGGAATCTGCGGGGTACTGGCTCTCGACGGAGTGCTGGACCTGCCCGACCGAACTCCCGAGCGGATGATTGGCGTCCTGCGCCACCGAGGTCCCGACGAGTTCGGTGCCTGGGCCGACGAGTCGGTTTTTCTGGGCCACGCACGGCTGAGTATCATCGACCTGCAAACTGGACAGCAACCGCTGAGCAACGGTGATGGCCGCTTCTGGATCACCTTCAACGGTGAGATCTTCAACTATATCGAACTGACCGCCGAGCTGACGGGCCTCGGCCACCGTTTTCGGACCCACAGCGATACCGAGGTCATCGTTCATGCCTACGAGCAATGGGGCGCCCGTTGCGTGGAACGTTTCAACGGCCAGTTCGCCTTTGCCATCTGGGACCGCCGAAAGTGCGAGCTCTTTCTGGCCCGCGATCGATTCGGCATCCGGCCCCTGTATGTCGCCGAGCACGACGGGCAATTGCTGTTCGCTTCGGAGATCAAGTCACTGAGGGCCTTTCCAGGTTTCCGACCCGCACTGTCGGCCGCTGCCCTGGCCGAGGTTTTTACCTACTGGGTGAATATTCCCCCGGCGACGGCCTTCGAGAACGTGGCCCAGTTGCCGCCGGCCCATACGGCCGTGATTCGACCGGGTCGGCGTGATGGCGCCGGTCCTGCCCCCCTGCCGACGTCCATGGTGATTCAGCGCTACTGGAGTCCGAGCTTTCTGCCTGCCGAGCAGGATCACCGCTTCGTCGGCGCCGCCGAGCAGAAGCAGCTG
>Ga0209692_10005708_pt1 | contig 10550 bp, 9 predicted proteins | sample tdDd472_FD_187129 | JGI IMG/M metagenome (GOLD analysis project Ga0209692, IMG submission 187129) | Marine sediment microbial communities from the Atlantic coast under amendment with organic carbon and nitrate - tdDd47.2 (SPAdes)... | ecosystem: Environmental > Aquatic > Marine > Coastal >...
TAATATTGTTATGTTGTAATAAAATTTTATGAAAATGTCAAAAAACAGTCGCCCCAGCCCTAATCTGGAAGACATAGATAAACAAAAAATGAGATAAATCTCAGTCAGCTTATGAAGGCGATCTTATTACGCAGATAAACCTACCCGGCGTGGACGATTATATCATATTCCGTAGCCACCTCTGCCAACCCACCTTGGACCAACTCACCCACAGCTTCAAAGTGCCATTTGGGACCTTCGCGGTTTAAAGAGGCCACACGCATTCCTGTCTCACCTTGAGACTCAGCAACGTCAGGAGAGATCTCGTAACGCAACATTTCCTGACCATTAGACGTATTAATCATACGAATATAACCATTACGCACGCTTGACATTTGCTGACCTTTTTCTTCTCCGCGATAAATAGACAGAATAAACATAACCTTATTAATATCAAAAGGAATCTTATTCAGATCAATCGAGATCGTTTCATCATCCCCGTCCCCTGCGCCAGTAAGGTTATCTCCATTATGGACAATCGATTCATCCATATCCGTAAGATTATTATAAAAAATAAAATCTTCGTCTACGCGGGTTTTCCCTTTTTTATCAAGTAAAAAGCAACTTACATCCACATCCAATGAATCAGCATCAAACGAATTTAATTGCCACCCCACAGCAACGATGATGTTGTTCATCGTCGGGTCTTTGGCAGTAATATTTACTTCCCCGCCCTTTTCAAGTTTGTTATCAGAAATCTCGACTTTAACGTTGTCTAAGGTGGAATCGAAAATATCCGTCATCTTTATTAAACCCTTTTATAAAACTGTTGCCCTGCCATTAAATCGCTAGGTTCATCATGTATATGACTACATTGTACCCGATATAGCCAAGAAAAAACATCCCGCCCGTTACTCGCGATATTTTACCCTTCCAAAGCAATACAAGCGTGCAGATCAAAGCAACGGCCAATGCCACCCATACATCAAATGAAACAAGCTGACTTGAGAAACTACCCTGTTCGATTGGTTTGACCACAGCGCTCAAACCTAAAATCATAAGAATATTAAATACGTTTGAGCCAATAATATTACCAATCACCATACCGGCCTGTTTTCTGCGCGCAGCGATAATGCTGGTGGAAAGCTCTGGCAACGAAGTACCAAACGCCACGATGCTTAGGGCAATAACAGCTTCTGGAACGCCTACCAACCCGGCACTAACCCGCGCTCCCTTAACTAGGAACTCCGAGCCCACAGCGATACATACTAGCCCCACAAAGAGCGTAAAATATGCCATATAATCATTTTTAAACACTTCGGCTTCTTCAGGGTCCTGAGGAGCAAAATCCTCTTCACTAGAAGTTTTGAACTGCACGAACACATACACAGCCAAAGTAATCAGCATAATAATACCGGCCATCCTTGTAATCTCGCCATAACATAGCAGTCCAGCCAAAACGAGAGTAGCAAACAGCATAAACACCAGATCACGGATCAGCTCTTTAGAAATGCGCGCGCTTAAAGTAATAAATAACGAGGCAACGCCCAACACCAGCAAAATATTAGCGATATTCGACCCCACAACATTACCCAGCGCAATACCCGGTAGCCCTTGAATATTAGCAAAGACAGAGACGACCAGCTCCGGTAAAGATGTACCGAAAGCAATGATAGTAAAGCCAACCACCATAGGCGATATGTCATAACGCTCTGCCACATAAACAGCCGCATCAATCGCCCAGTTACCGCCTTTTATCAGCATGACAATGCCTAAAAACAGCGCTCCCATAGACAAGATGCTGGCATCATAAAAAGACAGAGTGAGTGAATCCATTAAACGCGTCCTAACTTAAGGGCTAGTATTATTTTTTTCCGTCTTCCCAAGAAAGACCATAGCCATAAGCTCGATCCATTTCCTCATGACCGGGGAAATATTCAGTGCAATTAGTCAGTTTAATTCCACCGCGAACATTCTCAAGCTCAGCCACAGCGCATAAATCCAGCTTATTATCATGCGCATTTAGCGTAACATAAAGGTCATTCTCGCCGGGAACATCGACAACGACTTGAGGCTTGATATCAGACCAAGACAACGCTCCATCATAAATATAGATATAAACCAATAACCGCTTAATTTCTTTCCATCTATCGCCAGTAATGAGGATGTACTCGTCATGGCCTTCCGCATCTCCTGTGCGCTCATCGCCTGAAAGCGCGATGTAGGGCGGCTCATCAAGATTACCGAACTTTTCGCCAAAAGCTTGAACGGAACCGCGTGTACCATCTTGCAGCTCGTACATACAGCCTATATCAAGATCAACGCCAATTTTTCTAATCTTTTTAAAGATTTTGCCAAAAAAGCCGGATTCTTCAACCTTACGATTGTCCCATGCTACTCCGATCAAAATAGACTCAAACTCTTCTTCTTGAGGTGAAATAGCAATACTTTGCCCTGGCTCTTGCAAAAACTCACAATTCTCTGGGTGATCACTTGCCGCGCGATACCCAGCAGCTCCCAAAGATTTTCTATGCCCGGAGAATTCAGCAACACTACGCGTAGCCTCAGCTAATGAACTTGCGGATCCTTGTTTATCTGTCATTGTTCTGTTCCTCGCTTTTAATTTTTACCTTTGAGCTCATCGCCCACAAATAAATACTCTGGTTACTCTTTAAAGCAGCGCTCCCACGATATCATCGCCAAAAAAATAAATAAAGCACCAAGCCGCTGCTTATTGCGCCCATACTGTGGTTTTTATACTATAATCATACCGTTTGTACAAAACGAACATATTTATTAGTGCTTTAACCTTACATGTCGGTCAAAAGCATGGTTTAAGATCTCAAAATCCCGGAAGCACCGGAAGAAAAAAGACAAAACAGACGAAAAAATAGCCTGTAACAACCGGGCTAATTCCATGTATTTAAAAAATTATTAAACTTTTTTTAGTTTTTTGAAAAGTAATGCTTGCATTGTGAGTTAATAATCCCTTATATAGCAACCTGTTTTAGGTACTAAGACCTTATGCGTCCCGTTCGTCTAGAGGCCTAGGACACCGCCCTTTCACGGCGGCAACACGGGTTCGAATCCCGTACGGGACGCCAATTTCTCTTCAAAGCTATTTATGTAAGCTGTTAAAACCCTATTTAGGGCGTAAGATCGCTTGCTCTCCAAACACATTTCCCCACTATTCGCTTAAACTTCGCAAAAGCGTCTGCATCTTTTCATATCTTTTCAAAGCTCCCGCAGGGGTCTTCTCCACATAACTTTTCTTGAGAACATACTGCACATACACATTATCTGATAAAGCATAGATAGAATAACATGATGCATATTTTTTTCCCAAATCAACTTTATTACGGCTCTCATAGAATTCGCAAGAAAGTGTATACGGAGAACCGTCTGGCGTAACGTGCTCCGGAGAATCAAAAACAAAATAATGATGCTCTCCATCAACAGACACAAAACCATTCTCATCTTTCTTCATTTCTTTTGAAAAACTTAAAGCCTCTTGATATTCTTGATAAGTTGTCTTTGTACCGGGAAATTTGAATTCATGGTAATACCTTGTGGGAGGCACCTCATCTAAGGACGGCAAAGTATCAGGATTATAAATAAAAACAGGTTCTGGATACCCCCAACGACTTTGCCATTTATCCGCGTTACATATTTCATTTTTCCACGCCGCTTGCGAAGCACTACAGAACCGATCACGTTGCCGAAGACGCCCACGTAAACTAATAATTATTACAGAGGTTTTTATCGGGCGCGTAGCATTCTCGCTAAGCTTACATGCGTAACGAGCTTCAGGACCATTCCCAAAAAGTATTAATTTACGCTTATAAGGATAAGCGGGAATAAACGAAAAATAATGAACCTGCGGTAAATGAAATTTAAGATCGGCTATTTCCAGCGACATATCTTGCATAACGCACGCTTGCGATGCAGGCCTGTTATGCCAATCTTTATACTGATATTTAATATCTATTGGCGTTTTCCAAAGCATCGCCGCCAAAAGAAGGCCTATAAATACCGGAATAAGAGTAATCCTCTTTGAATAATTTTTGGATTCTAAAAAAAGCACAATCAACCGCGCAATAATACCGCAGATCACAGCCGCACCAATCATGCTAGCAAACAAACTCGTTTCAATTAACCCGGCACTCATTTGAAGAGCCGACGACGGCATAGAGCCCTCCGGAATACTGCTTATTCGCTCAAAAAACGCATCTCTTGCATGATCAATCATTACCCAAATTATGCCCGCCCATAAAAGAAAATAGGCAAAAAGCCATTTTATATTGGGCATTTTTATTGCCAAAAAATAAGGAATAAATTGAACAATTGCAGTGAATATCAAATACATATCGCCCCCATCTTGCAACACAATATAACTATCTATGGTCGCATAATAAAGTTAAATATTTTTAGAAACAATGATACATCAATCAGCACAAACAGACCAATGATCGATAATATGGTTTACCTTTTTTTTCAGCTCATCATAAGAAAATGGCTTACAGATATAGGCCGAGACATTGCACTCCTTAGCCTTAAGTACCGATGCTTCATCCGCGCGCGCGGTGACCATTAAAAAAGGCATATTATCATTAGTTCTTCGAATTTCTTCCAAAACCTCTATTCCGGTTTTTTCAGGCATGTTCCAGTCACAAATAACCAAAGAAATAGAATCAGGTGCTTCATGAAATAAATCAAGAGCCTCCACCCCATTTGTTGCATCATAAACATTGCTCACCCCCATCTCCATAAGCATGTTATGCAGAGTAATTGCAACATTTTGATCATCTTCAACCAAAAGAACATTTAAATCACTTATACTCATTAACGGCCTACCTCTAATTATCTTCTGAATGACGGTTTATAATTTTTTGAGCCTCAACTCTGGATTTCACAGTAACTGGAAAAAGCAAAGTAAACGTCGTTCCTTCTCCCGGCACGCTTTCAACCTTAATTTTACCATTATGCTGTTTCACAAGCGCATAAACACCGGCCAAGCCAAGCCCGGTTCCCTTACTAACATCCTTAGTAGTGAAGAAGGGTTCAAAGATCCTCTGCATTGTTTCCTTATCCATGCCGCGACCAGTATCGGATATCTTGATACATAGAGTGGAAATAACTTCTCCTTGATCGTTTTCCTTCTGGCAGCGATCAACTAGAATATCAATCTCACCGCCTCCGCCCATAGCATCAGACGCATTTTTCATGAGATTAAGCAAAATCTGACTCAGACCGGTTTCATTACAACGCAGAATCAGGCGCTCATCCGATCCTTCGATACTATTCAAACCTCGCCAAACACACTGCGTACCTGAAGGGATTAAACTGACGCAAAAATTCAAAGAATGAAGCAAAACGGCTTTTGCCCACTGCTCTTCGGTAACTAATGTTTTTTCGTGAGAATAATTCAAAACATTGTCGACAATGCCACGCGCATGATACACCCCGTTCATAATTGTATTCATATAGGCTAGATATTTCTCGTCCTTGTTTTCTTTGAGACCTTCTCTCACAAATTCCCCCAACCCCAATGCAGGCTGCAGCGCGTTATTAATTTCATGGGCAAGGCCCGAGGCCATAGTACCCAAAGCAACCATTCTTTTTTGACGACAATCATTCCGCTCTTTTTCAATAAGTTTTTGGTTAACTAGCTTAAGCTTCTTGTGCATTCTCAAAATCGCAAAGAGACGAATCTGAGCCAAAACAAAGAATACAAATAAAATAGATATGAATACACAAGACAACTCATCAAGATCCCAGTCTTCATAGACACGTGTATATTCATACCACCGCTCAAATAAATCATTTTTAGTCGCATAATAAGAAAACGGGACAACTGTGAAAGACAGTAACAAAACGTCAAAAATAATCTTTTTATGTGGCGGTACATTATAAAAAAGATCCAAGAAAATATCGATTATAGTGCAACCATTCTTTTTCACACCGTGTTTTTTTATTATACCTTTTAAAATGCGCACGAAGCCTCCTTTGCGACCCACGTATATGTCAGCCAATCGTTTATTGTATTTTGAAATAAGCGATTTCTTTCCCGAAATAACCCTAACTTTTTAGCATATTAATTTTACCTTATATAGCTTAATTTAATATGTATTTTAAAAACAATTTTATCTATTTTTATCGGCGCAGCATTTTTCGAAAGTTATATGTTGTTTCAATAAGATATCAAAAAGAGTTAAATAAGAATTATATACATTAAATCCTCAATAACTCACTGACAATAGATGGTATGGTTATGGTATTTTGCGGATAACTTTTTACAAAATTAATCGTCTTTTAATAAACAGTAAGACCATATTTTTTGAATATGTCCCGAGCCGCAGCAATCTGGTTATGTGTCGGAGGGAGCGTGTCTTTAAGCTTATAATCCAAGCCGATATGCTCCCATTTCTTTTCACCCATTTTATGAAATGGTAGCACATCTATGCGCTTAATTCCGCCATCTAGCGATGCAGCAAAGCTAGCCACAGCCTCTATATTATCCGGCGCATCTGTTAAATCAGGAACAAGCACATAACGCAGCCATATTGGAATATTTTTTTCTGCAAGACGCTGAGCAAAAGACAATGTCGGTTGAAGCGGACGACCAGTAACTTCCTTATGCACCCGCTCAATGCCCGATTTTATGTCCAACAACACCAGATCCGTAAGGGCCAGAATATCGTCATCAGCCTTCATATTGAGATAACCACTGGTATCAAGGGCCGTGTGGATGCCCATCTCCTTACACCCCTTGAAGACCGCCTTAACAAATTCAGGCTGAACCATAGGCTCTCCGCCGCTAAGCGTTACTCCACCTTTGCTTTTACTTAAATACGATGCGTATCGGCTTATATCATCCAATAATTGTGCGCTTGATGTCAATTTACCCTTTTTCTTATGAAACATATCGGGATTATGACAGTACTGACAACGCAAGGGGCAACCGCTCATAAAGATGATATAACGTACACCCGGACCATCAGCCATTCCGCCCGTCTCCACGGAATGGACATAGCCCATAACTTCTGATGTATCTGCTGTTTTTTCAGAAATATCAGGGCCTTTTTCGCTGCCTGTATGTGTTCCCTGCTCTACCATTTTTTATTTTTTTCTTATTGCCCAATCTAATGAGCATAATACGCAATCACATTACCCATAGCAAAGTGAATTTCTTATTTAAAAAAAACCATGGCAAACAGCATTTTTGTTTGATTAGGCGCGAGGAACGCAGCGTATTCTTCATACGTAAGCGACGACGCAACGACACTCAAACAGAAATGATGGCAGCTATGAGTGGGTGTGGAAAGTTCGGTTGATTACATCCAACTGCTGTTCACGTGTTAACTTAATAAAGTTCACGGCGTAACCCGATACGCGAATAGTGAGCTGCGGATACTTCTCTGGATGATCCATCGCATCACGCAAATCTTCGGGATTAAGCACGTTTACATTAATGTGGTGACCGCCCGGCGTATGATCGTTAGCCGCAAAATAACCATCGAGCAAACCCACAAGGTTAGAGCGCTGATCCCCTTCCGTGCGTCCCAAAGCATCGGGAATAATTGAAAAGGTATAAGAAATACCATCTTGTGAATGTTCATATGGCATTTTAGCAACGGAGGCCATAGAGGCCACCGCACCTTTCTGATCACGCCCATGCATAGGATTTGCCCCCGGAGCGAATGGCTCTCCTTTTTTGCGCCCATCAGGAGTACTTCCCGTCTTCTTGCCATACACAACATTCGAAGTAATAGTCAAAATCGATTGTGTTGGTGTGGCATCGCGGTATATCGGATATGTACGAATTTTATTCATAAATTCCTCAACTAACCATGCAGCAATATCATCTACACGATCATCATTATTGCCGAACTGCGGCGCTTCACCTTCGATTTCGAAATCTGTAATTAAGCCGCGTTCGTCGCGGATAAGCTTGACTTTTGCGTATTTTATTGCAGCAAGAGAGTCTGCAACAACCGACAATCCAGCCATGCCGCAAGCCATTGTGCGGAATATTTCCTTATCATGTAGCGCAAAAAGCAACCGCTCATATGAATATTTATCGTGCATATAATGGATAACGTTCAAAGCCTGAGTATAGAGTTTTGCAAGCCAATCCATCATTGGCTGATACAGCTCCATAACCTTATCATAGTCAAGAACATCGCCTTCATATGCCGCAGTAACCGGCCCGACTTGTGCGCCAGTAATCTCATCGCGCCCGCCATTCAATGCATAAAGCATACATTTCGCAAGATTGACACGCGCACCAAAAAACTGCATTTGCTTACCGATACGCATTGCCGAAACACAGCACGCTATGCCGTAATCATCGCCCCAATAGTTGCGCATCATATCATCGTTCTCGTATTGCACAGAGGATGTGTTAATCGAGATGTTAGCACAAAAGGACTTAAAGCCTTCGGGCAAATTATCGCTCCAAAGAACCGTCAGATTAGGCTCGGGAGCTGCACCTAAATTATTCAAAGTCTGCAAAAAGCGGAAGGCAGTTTTTGTTACAAGAGTACGGCCATCCATACCCATCCCACCAAGCGCCTCTGTAACCCAAGTCGGGTCGCCAGAGAATAACGCATCATATTCAGGAGTGCGCAAAAAGCGCACAAGACGAAGTTTGATAACCATCTGGTCGATCATATCTTGTGCTTCTTGCTCGGTAATAGCGCCGTTATCCAGATCGCGCTGAATGTAAATATCAAGGAACGTTGAAACACGCCCCAAAGACATTGCTGCACCATTTTGCTCTTTTACTGCAGCCAGATAACCAAAGTAAGTCCACTGAACGGCCTCTTTCGCATTTGCAGCAGGCTTGGAAATATCATAACCATACGACCCCGCCATTATTTTTAAATCATTAAGAGCAGAAATCTGATCGGAAGTTTCCTCACGCTCGCGAATGATTTCTTCCGTCATCATCGCAGCATCCGATTGCCGGGCCTGATTTTTCTTATCTTCCATAAGACGATCAACACCATAAAGAGCAGTGCGGCGATAATCGCCGATAATGCGCCCTCTTCCATATGCATCAGGAAGACCAGTTACGATACCGCTTTTACGTGCTGCACGAACCTCGGGTGTATATACATTAAACACACCTTCATTATGCGACTTACGATGCTTAGTATAAATCTCACCGATCTGCGGATCCATCTTATAACCATAAGCATCCAGTCCACCGGCCACCATGCGCAAACCACCAGCAGGCATTATCGCTCGCTTCAAAGGTTTATCTGTTTGCAAGCCTACAATAACCTCAAGGTCTTTATTAATGTATCCGGCGTCATGGCTTGTGATAGATGCAACAACTGACGTATCAGCATCCAAAATCCCTTTTTTGCGCTCCTCCTTGAGAAGCTCCGAAATCTCATCCCAAAGCTTAGACGTGTGCTGCGTAACTCCTGCTAAGAAATCCTCATTACCTTCATAAGGCGTATAATTGCGCTGAATGAAATCACGCACATCAATTGAATGCTGCCATTTACCCCCGGTAAAGGACGTCCAGCTTTTTTCCGAAGTATTATCCGCGCCCCATGCGTCATTAGAATTAGGGGATAATGTCTTATCGGCAGTCATGTTATTCTCCTTAGCAATCATATTTAACGTGGCATATTTAACTTGCCTACAGTTAGAGATTTAGTGGCGAAGTACTCCTGAGTGGTATTCCAAATTTTTCAAACCCTTATTCATGCAATTTAAGCTAGAAACTATGGCAAAAATTCGAGTACCTTTTATACCCTATTTAAGAATTATGGAAGCAAAAATCTAGCTGCAGCGCAGCGTGAGAAAAACACCCAAAAGAATATATCCTACTCCCGATTTAGTGACATTGCTGCAAAGCAATTTTATCAATTCTTGAAGTTAATGTGAATTTAAGGTTTAACTATAATTCGCATAAAGAGCAGTTCAACCCTCTAAAAAAAGGGGTGCGATTTGTGACTTAATCTACAACAGTCCCAAAAATAAAAGAGTGATGTGATAATGTCAAAAATACTATTTGCAAAGAAAAAATATGTTGTCCAAAAAAAATTAGAAACCATTTTGGATGAATTTAATAAGGGAGAAGAAGTTGTTTTTGAAAAGTCTTCTTATAGCCATTACGATAACGCTACAATTTATACTTTCTCAAAAAAAGATAAGTATAATTATAAGCAAGCATTTGTTGCGGACGACAGCAAAATAGAGATATCAGAGTATTTTCAATTGAAATGATAAAAACGCTAAGAGAAATTGGCTGGGGTGGCAGGATTTCTTTTGTTCGGGTCTACGCCCCTCCAAAAGTGGCAAACGCTAAATTCGGCCCACGCTAACGCTTGTCCTCATTAATCTTATTGTCGAACCTTTTATCGGTTCAAACACAACTCTCAGATATTCAAACAAAAAGCCCCCATAAAGGGAGCTTTTGTTTAAATGGCTGGGGTGGCAGGATTCGAACCTGCGCATACTCGGATCAAAACCGAGTGCCTTACCGCTTGGCTACACCCCAGCAAGAGATGCGATGTAAGGGAAGGATGGTGCCGCAACCAAGATTCGAACTC
>Ga0209692_10005709_pt1 | contig 10548 bp, 8 predicted proteins | sample tdDd472_FD_187129 | JGI IMG/M metagenome (GOLD analysis project Ga0209692, IMG submission 187129) | Marine sediment microbial communities from the Atlantic coast under amendment with organic carbon and nitrate - tdDd47.2 (SPAdes)... | ecosystem: Environmental > Aquatic > Marine > Coastal >...
TCGATTTACCAGAATTACAAATACGAGTAGGGGATAGAATCGCTGAATTAACACACAATGAAGCAGCTTATATCAGTTCAGGAGCGGCGGCGGGATTGGTCTTAGCAACAGCTGTTTGTGTAACCGATTGCGATCTTGATTTGATTAATGTATTTCCACATATCGAACATCTAAAAAATGAAGTTATCATTCAGCACAACCATCGTAATGGCTATGATTATGCAGTCCAACAAGTGGGTATCAAAGTGATTGAAGTTGGCGATAAAAGCGGTGCAACCAGTGATGATTTACGCCGTACAATTACACCCAAAACTGCCGCTATATTCTGGTTTCAGGGTACTATGGCAAGCGATGTTGATATTCCGTTACCCGAAATCGTCGCCATCGCTAATGAGCATCAAATTCCTGTTGTCGTAGATGGGGCGGCACAAGTCCCACCTGTCGAGAACTTATGGAAGTTTACCGAAATGGGTGTGTCGATGGTTATATTTAGTGGTGGAAAAGATTTACGCGGTCCACAATCCAGTGGATTGGTACTTGGCAAACGACGCTACATCGAAGCCATGCGCCACCACGGTAGCCCCAATCAAGGCATTGCAAGACCAATGAAAGTCGGCAAAGAAGAAATGATGGGATTATTGGCGGCGGTTGAACGCTATCTCACATTCGATCATGAGTCACGTGCACAATATTGTGAAACGACTGTATCTGATTGGTGTGAAGCCTTTAGTACGATTGAAGGCATAAAAGTAGAACGCGATTTCCCAAATGAAGCAGGACAACCACTTGCTTGGTGTTTGGTTACGCTGGATGCAGAGAAATGTGGTATCACCCGAGATGCCCTTGTTCAAGCATTATTTGACGGCACACCATCAATTGCTGTTGCATTAGGCGGTGATGATAATCAGTTACACCTCAATCCGATGACTCTCGAACTCGGTCAAGAAAAGATTGTCGAAGATCGCTTTATAGAAGTTTTGGAACAAGCCTCCTTATAAAACGCAATCCCTCTCCACTATCATAAGGATGCTGGAGAGGGAAATTTTTTAATAAATAATATGTCCTTTATTAGAGAATAGCTAAGATTTTCCTACAAATTCGCACCTTTTTAAAAATGCTAGTGTTGTATAACATGGATAATTTGTGAAAAATTTCGCATTTCTATTGCCATTAATATGCAGTATATTGTGATATGGCTAAATGATGCGTATACTACCTAGCTTAAAATGATAAAGTTGGATGAGGCTTTCTATGTTTATTGAAGATCCAAAATTTGGTAACATTGTTGATTTTGATGCACTCCGTCAACAAATGCACCGTGTATATGACTCCCTACTACCTGACTTCGACATGCTTTCGTCGATGCGTGTGGGTACAGAAATGTTTAAAGACGAGCCCAATCAGATGATTGCGGCTGGTGCCAGTATGCTTGCGTGGATGACTATCGTCGCAGCTGGTGAAATCGAAATTGCTGAAAAGCTTAAAGACAAGATTTTCACACTTGGATGGACGGAAGAAACAATCGGTTCTGATCTACTGAGTGCCACTACAGTTGCTACCCCTGTGTCCGATGATCCTGACTGTAAAGATTATCACGTCACAGGACGCAAGTGGTTGATTAACAACTCGTTCCATGCAGACTATCATACGGTAGTAGCTAAGATTGACCCGCATTCTAGTGGTCCGCGTTCCTTATCTATTTTCCTTGTACCCCGTAGTAGTTGTAAAAATTGGGAACGGCTAGAAACCCATGTTCTCAAGAAGATGGTTCTCACAACATTTGAAATTGATGGTCCCGGCATTCTTTTGGGTAAAGCAGGTCATGGGTTACAGATTTTGCAAAAGATGGCGATGCCGAGCAAATATCAATGCTCATATGTGGGTGTAAGCATGATTGACGAAGCACTCCCTGCTAGTATTGCTCATCTATCATCAAAGCGGATTTTCGGCAACAATCCGATTAATTTCAGTAATGTATTGCGCCAAATGTACAATTTGGTCTTGCAAGGTGCTGTCTTACACTTCATCTACTATCGCGCCCATGCGTTTAGTGCTGGCTCCTTTCTACAATTCCACGGCGTAATGCTCAAATCATGGTTATTATTACGCACAAATGAATTACTCGGTAAAAATCTATTGATTGCCGGTTCAAAGGGTTTCCTTGCAGAATCCGTTATTGGACGTGACGCGATTGATTCATTTGTTTTACCCGTGTTTGATGGTCACTATACAATCAATACATTAATGACCGCAAAACACATGAAACGCTACCTTGAAGCAACAGAGCGCGCTAGTGTTGATGAACGAATTGAGACGCTTCGCCGTGAATTATATAAACCGCAGTTGGCGAATCAAATCGATGCCAATTCACGTAAGCTCCGTAATCCTGAATTCTTTGATTATGCACAATACATTGAAGATCTTGACTTGCCGATTGATATTGATGCCCGCGGGATTGTCGATGCAATGTTATCATTATCAAGCGAGCTCAGTACTCTTGATTTGATGAATGACCCCGAACACAAATATAAACTTGGAACGATGGTACACTGGATGGAAGCATTGCTAGCCGCTTGTGAATTATGGAAAGTGACCGAAGAAGATGAATATCTGAATGCGGTTATCCTCCAATATAATGCACTAGTCAATGAATTCAATCAAATCATTAGCGAAAGTGCGTTACAGACAAACTTCCTGCAATTGATGCGCCAACGCCCAATTGGTGAATTTGATGATCCTGCCGAGTTCCTATTGTACCTGCACGATTTGGAAACAATGACACAAAAATTCCGTGATCCAATTGTAACGGAATAATCAACAAAAAGAGTGACTAAACACAGGGTGGGCAATGCTGTCTGCCCTGTTTCAATTATTGAAGCAATTAAATTACTTTTTTCTTCCCAAAATATTATTTGAGGATTAGTTGTTAAATTTAAAAAGGATACTCCTTATGAGTATGAAAATCGTACAAGACGAAACATTTGGTGAAATTATTGATTACGACATCCTCCGTGATGGCATGTGGGATGTGGTTGACAATGTGTTCCCAACATTCAATTTGCTTGGCTCGATGAAAAAAGCAACAGAGCTATTCGAGAATAACCCCAATTATATGACGGCCTGTGCGGCAAGTGGTCTGGCATATATGATGCTGGTTGCAGCAGAGGAAGATGAACTTGCGGCAGAACTAAAGGGGAAGATTTTCACCCTCGGTTGGACAGAAGAACATACTGGCACCGATTTACTCAGTGTGACGACACAAGCTACACCGATGTCCGATGATCCCAATGAAAAGAATTTTCATATCAAAGGGCAAAAGTGGTTGATTAATAATTCGCATCATGCTGATTATCATTCGGTTATTGCAAAGGTTGACCCTGATGCCTCTGGTCCACGGTCGCTTTCGATCTTCGCCGTTCCTCACAGTAGCACAAAAAATTGGGAGCGGCTCGATACGCACGTTCTAAGTAATATGGTGCTGACAAAATACGAGATTGATGGTCCAGGAAAACTTATCGGCAAAGTCGGACATGGGTTACAAATTTTGCTCCGTATGGCGCTACCTAGTAAGTATCATTGCACCTATATGGGCGTTGCTATGCTAGAAGATTCCCTACCAGCTTCTATTCATCACCTGTCAACAAAGAATATCTTCGGTAATAACCCGATGAACTTTAGCAATGTGTTCCGTCAAATGTACAACCTAGTACAACAATCTGCATTGGTAAATTTCACGTTTTATCGTGCGTTGGCATATAGCGATAGCCCCTTCTTACAATTTCATGGCATTATGCTGAAGTCGTGGTTATTGCTCAAGTGCAATGAAATCTTATCACAGAATTTGCTAGTGACTGGCTCGAAGGGGTTCTTAAAAGAATCCAATATCGGTGGGAATGCCATTGACTCTTTTGTGTATCCCGTATTTGATGGGCATTATACATTAAATACCTTGATGACTTACAAACACACACGACGCTATCTGGATGCTACCGATCAAGGTGACATCGAAACACGTCTACAAACCTTACGCGATAACGCTTATGTCGCTATGGAAGGCTCGCAAATTCTGAATGATAGTCGTGAGATGCGCCAACCCCCATTTTTTGATTATGTTGATTATATTAAACGCTGTGAGTTGCCATTCGCGCTCGATGCACAATGTTTAGTAGATAGTACAGATGCGATTTTAGCGCAGATCGAAGCAAGAGAAGCCACTAACGAACCGGAATTCCGATATAAAGTTGGGATGATTGTCCATAATTTAGAAGCATTATTATCGGCAATTGAACTGTGGAAAGTCACAGAAAATGATAACTACCTGAACGCAATTATTATGCAGTTCAATGACACAGGCAAACTCATCAATAGCATTATCAGCGAAGGTTATTTTGACATCGACTTCATCGAGCCAATGCGTCAATTGCCATTGCCAGAAATTGAGAATCCAACCCAATTCTTGCTTGATTTGCTCAATGTCGAAGGACAAATTCGAGGGTAATCATTTGTTATAGAGTGGGGATGGGAATAGATAACCCCCATCCCTTTCTACTGGCTTTTTAGAGATCATCAACTTTGCGAGGCGGCGGTTCTGCATGGTCATCTACATCAATAGAGTGATGAGCATTAATATTTGCACCGTGTAATTCTTCTTGGAGTAACGCCAGCATCCGTGTCCTCAACTCCGCACCCTTACCAAATTTAGCCTTCGCAAGAACAGTTAATTCGGCTTCTGCACCCAATTCTCCTGATTGACTAATTACTTGCCACGGGTGGATGAGATTCGGTAACCTCGTCATGGCTTCTTCAGCAAGAGTTTCTAGTTTATCTAACGTATCTGCCAATTCCACCGCAGGTACTTTGATCGTTACACTGGTAGGCGAAAACTCACCCCGGCTAAAATTCCGTACCAGTCGTATATCCCCATTTGGCATCGTAAACAGTTCACCTTCCATGCCCCGTATCTGAGTGATCCGTAGATTTACCTTCTCGACCACCCCTTCAACCCTTTGCGGGGCAGTAGGAATCTCGATTTTATCGCCAACATCATAAATATCTTCAAAGAAGAAGCTAAGACCTGTCAAATAGTCGCTAATAAACGGACGCGCACCCAACCCAAACGCCGCACTAAATAAACCCACAATCCATATCATGGTATCGATGCTGACAAAGAGCGTAAATGTCGCTAAGATGGCAATCAAAAATGCACCAATGCTAATGACATTCGATAGCAAGGATTGAAGGGTTTTCTGGCGTTCAACTCGACGCGGATTATTACGCATCGTCAAGTCTCCGAGCGGTTTAGCCCGAAGCGCAACTGTCCCAGCCGAGCGATGCACAAAATATGCAATTGCAAAAAATACAATCATTGGTGCGATATAATTGGTGAGTATGGTCTGAATTGTTGTCATAATCTATGTTTTTCTATTTCAGTATTTATCACATTCTGCCTGAGTTTATAAACCTATGACAGTGCTATTTTTACGACGATAGCTTTGGCATCATATCATCATATGCACGAACGATGAAAAAACACGCATCATATGTGAAAACAATCGTTCCTTTGCAAGCAGATTTGCATTACCATCATCCTACATGAGTAAGCGACAGAAAGGCATGATAGACATGTTCAATAAACTTGGATTGGGGTTTCGTTTGCGGTGTCCCCATTGCGGAGAAGGTCATATCAGTAACGGGTTATTCGGTATACGAGATGTATGCGAGATCTGCCATGTCCGTTATGAACGTAAATCTGGTGAATCGGCTGGCGCAAGTATAATCTGGGTGGGAATTCTCCCCATACTTTCGTTGATTTTCTACTTTGTATTGTATGCCACGAACAAAAATCTCTCCTTAGAACTCCAATTGGGAGTGACGATGGGATTTACGGTAATTATCGGGTTACTTGGGTATCGTCATGCAAAAGGACTATGGATTGCAGTTGTAGAACTCAGCGATGGACTCAAAACTGATGCCGAGTTTGAGCAAGCAACATCATGAGTGACCTGATTAATTTGCTGTCGGATCTCATAAAGATCAATTCAGTGAATCCTGATCTTGTGCCAAATGGTGCGGGAGAAGCCGAAATTGCGCGATATATTGCCGATTGGGGTACAGCAGTTGGCTTAGACGTTATCGTACAAGAAGTAGCTGAAGGTCGTCCAAATGTGATTTTGATCGCACGTGGATCAGGCGGTGGCAAGTCACTGATGCTCAATGCACATACCGATATTGTTGGGGTATCAGAGATGGATGCCCCATTTACGCCTGTTATTCAAGATGGATTACTCTTTGGACGTGGTGCGTATGACATGAAGGGTAGTTTGGCGGCATGTATGATGGCGGTCAAACAAGCGTCACAAATGGATTTAGCAGGAGATGTCATCTTAAGCGCAGTTGTCGATGAAGAATTCGCAAGTATCGGCACACAGGCAATACTCAAAGAATGGGAACGCTGGTCAGCTGATGCTGTGATTGTCACTGAGCCAACAGAGTTAGACATCAGCATCGCACACAAAGGGTTTGTTTGGCTGGAAGTTGATGTATTTGGCAAAGCCGCACATGGCTCGCGTCCAACTCTGGGAATTGATGCTATCGCCAAAATGGGCAAAGTCCTCATCAAAATTGATGAACTTGATCAAACCTTACGCGCGAATCCAAGCCATCGTTTATTACAAAGTGGTTCACTCCATGCATCAACGATTACAGGTGGTGAAGATATTTCGATGTATCCTGCCCATTGTAAGCTAGTTATAGAACGCCGAACCATCTCCGGTGAAACACCCGATTCGGTACAAGATGAGATTCAAGCTATACTCGATGACATCGCAGAAACTGACCCTAACTTCAAAGCATCGGTTAATGTCACACTGTCACGGAGTCCGTTTGGTGTTGATACCGATGAGCCAATTGTGCAACTCCTGCAAGAAAAGGCAGAAGGCAACCTCAAGCGAGATGTCCCATTAATAGGTACAACTTTTTGGATGGATGCCGCTTTATTTTCCGAACATGGCATCCCAACAGTTGTGCTTGGTCCACATGGTGAAGGTGCACATGCCAAAGTTGAATGGGTCGATTTAGCGTCGGTACAGCAATGTGTCGATATTTATACCGCTGTGATTGCTGAGTTCTGCAAAAACGCATTCTAAAAATAGTAAACGCACATCAAAATGGTTACAATCATCATAAATTATTTTATTTCAATAGATAGAAGGTGAACTCATGGTACAAGTTCCAGATTTTAAACGCGCTTCACAGGCAACAATTGACGCATTAAAAGCCATCGGTACGGCAACAATTGCAGGCGCATTGAGCAAAGAAGGCATTCGTAACCCACATATGATCGGACTAACACCCTTTACTGCTGGTAAAACCGTAGCGGGACAAGCTGTTACGCTCCAATTTATGCCAAAGCGAGAAGATGTCCATTGGGGTGATGAATATTCTCATTCACCTGACCGAGAACTTCATCGTATTGCCATTATGCAAGCCAAACCCGGTGATGTTGTCGTGGTTGATGCACGGGGCAGTATGGGGAGTGGTGTATTTGGTGAGATGATGTTGACCTCATTTAAAGCACATGGTGGTGAGGGCATCGTCATTGACGGTTGTATCCGTGATTATCCTGAAGTTCAAAAAGTTGATCTTGGATTATGGTTACGTGGGGTTACGCCGAATTATCATACGCAGACTGATATTTTCCCTCATGCCGTGAATGTTCCGATTGCCTGTGCAGGGGTTTTTGTTGTGCCCGGTGATATTATCGTCGCTGATGATGATGGTGCAGTTGTTGTGCCGTTTGCGATGGCAGATGATATTTCGGTCAAGGCATCACAGAAAGCCGAATGGGAAGTCTTTTCACGGATGAAGCTCGGCGAAGGTGGCGCACTCGACAAATATTATCCACTGACGGATGAAGCCCGTATCGAATACGAGGCATGGCTAAAAGACCAATAGATTTCGGTCATACAGCAAGAAACACATCAAGAAATTTGGGGTGATTGTAGTCAACGATGATTTGTGTATCTGTGTTATCATCGAGCCTTGCACCCCAAGCATTTCCTTCCCTAAATAGAGAGACTTCACACCATTCAGCAATATCAGGATTAATAGCACAACACGCTGCCAAAGGGTCGTGCAACATTTTCCCATTGGGGTTGATGTTGAAGTATGTCTCCATACCTTGCCAAATTAGATCGAGAGCTTGGCTTTGAGAACGTTTTGAATTGACTAAATTATGCAAGTCACGATCATATAAGACACGATGGCAAACGTTTTTTGACACAAAATATTTACCGTATGAGGGATGATAATCAAGGATTTTCTTAGTTGCTTTTGAATCACCTAATAGATTGTGACTCGGAACTGCAACCTCCCCTTTGAATTTTTCCAATTGGAGTTCATCAGGCACAACACCGTGCCCTGCAAATCCGCCTTGTACAACAATTTTACCAATTATCAGATCTCGATTTTGTTCATCAGCATATCTTGATGCCGTGCGAAAATTAGTCAATGGCGCACCCATCAATAACGTAGTTTCGACATCACACATATCCAAAAGTAGTTGTCCTGCGGATTGGGCATCTTCGGACGATTCAGCAAAACTATAAGCTTCGTAATGCCAATTAGAAATTCGTGATTTTGGGGTTTTAAGATTATGAGCACCAATAGGTATATCAAGCTCAAACCATGTATTGACGGTACGTCGAATAAATCCAATCTGTTCTGGAGACCCCGGAAATACAGTAACTGCCTTTAGATTAACTTCAGGATGCCCCAATAACATCAACAATGTAATGAAGTCATCAGGGTCATCGGTCTCCATATCGAAGATAATATCGATCATTCTAAAAACTCACTTGAAGATAATAGGCTTCAAAATATTTGTTTTTAATAACAAAGCCCAACACTTTATTTTGCAGACGTTGGGCTTAATTTTTTCGATCTTACAGAAAATTAGTCGTCTAGCGTACCATCATCTAAACCAGTTGGTACAGCCAATGGAATATCAAGTGTGCTATTGATGTCTACATGTTGACCTTGTGCGGCGGCTTCTTCAAGTGCTTGCATAATATCCAACACATGGAATGCCAACGCACCACTTGCGCGATGTGGACGACCTGATTGAATCGCGTACGCCATATCCGCTACGCCTGCTCCACGTCCAATATTGGTGGTGTGTGACAGTTGAACATCACGCCATGCCCCATCATCGCTATGCAATGCTTGGACAACGCCATCAAACCGATTCGGATCAGGAACACTTAGCGATCCATTTTCACCATGAATTTCGATGCGTGGGAGATGTGAACCCCATACATCAAAGCTGGTGATAACGGTTGCAATTGCGCCGTTTTCAAATTCGAGTGTACCTGCAATATGGGTATTTACTTCAACAGGTAATATTTGCCCCATAAGTGCTTCACTGGTGGCGGTGCGTTCTGGGAAGGTCATTTTGGCAGAAGCTGTAACACGCTTAACAGGCCCCATCAGATTAACCAATGTGGTTAAATAATAGGGTCCCATGTCAAAGAGTGGACCGCCACCTTTGAGGTAATAGAAGCCAGCGTTAGGATGCCATCCTTCTGGTCCATGACTGACAAAAAATGCGGTCGCCGCAATCGGTTTACCGATAACACCATCATCGATGGCTTTACGGGCGGTTTGTCCACCACCACCTAGAAATGTGTCAGGCGCACATCCAACCCGCACACCCTTAGCTTCGGCAGATTGGATGATTTTCAGACCATCGTCACGGTTTAATGCTAGCGGTTTTTCACAGTAGACATGTTTACCCGCTTCGATGATTTGGAGTGATACCTGAGCATGTGCCGCAGGGATTGTCAGGTTGATGATTATGTCGATGTCATCTGATGCGAGCAAGTCATCCACTGTATAGGCAGTCAAACCGTGTTCAGTTGCAAATGCCTCTGCGCGTGCCATATCAAGATCAGCACAAGCGACAAGGTTAATCACATCAAAGGGCGCACAGCCGCGAATATACGCAGGTGCAATATTTCCAGTTCCAATAATTCCTACATTGAGTGTTGCCACAATAACTCCTTACGTTATCGATGTTAATACTAATATTTTATTTCATAAATTCTGGTATATTGCCACGGACCATCGCTGGGTTAGAGACAGGTTTTGCCCAGTTTATTGCATTTCCAATGACCTTTAAGACTTCTGCTTGATAATAGATGGGATACGTTTCGTGTCCGGGACGGAAATAGAAAACCTTACCCTGTCCGCGATGATAACAACAACCACTGCGGAAAACTTCACCACCTTCAAACCAGCTTACAAAAACTAATTCATCTGGGGCAGGAATATCAAAGTGCTCACCATACATCTCCGCTTGGGGAATTTCGATGTATTCTGGAAGTCCATCACAAATTGGATGTGCTGGATTGACAACCCAAATGCGCTCTTTTTCATCTGCTTCGCGCCATTTGAGGTTACAACCTGTTCCCATCATGCGTTTAAATATCTTAGAGAAATGTCCAGAATGTAAGACAATTAATCCCATACCATTTAGGATTCGTTCTTGCA
>Ga0209692_10005712_pt1 | contig 10542 bp, 8 predicted proteins | sample tdDd472_FD_187129 | JGI IMG/M metagenome (GOLD analysis project Ga0209692, IMG submission 187129) | Marine sediment microbial communities from the Atlantic coast under amendment with organic carbon and nitrate - tdDd47.2 (SPAdes)... | ecosystem: Environmental > Aquatic > Marine > Coastal >...
CAATGTATCTCAAGACAATATCTTGAATTTTATAATTGTCAAACAACAAATTGCTTTATCCTAGGCAAGACCATCAAGGTATAAAAAATGATTGAAACCAATCTCGTACGTCGTTGGGGCAGAAAATTTATGGGACCGATATGAAAAACCAGTTGTTGTTGAGAAGAATTTTGACGAAGGCTTGCGGGTCTTGCAATTGAGTCAGGTGTAGGTATGATTTTACTGCGAAAGCCGTTGGGTTAAGGGACATGTAGGTAACACTAATTGAATCTCCAGATTCCCATGGACCGACATCCATTGCTTTTATAATACCTTGACGACGTTTATCAGATAATACGCTCAGCTGAGTTGAGTGGGCGATATATTCCTGGGCAGCATTTGTTAATTGTTCTTTCGTATTACTAGTATTGTGGTGAAAAATAGCATGGGCAATCTCATGGGCAATAGCACCATGATAGTGCTCTATATCAAATGGTTGACCATACATCTCAGGAAACTGACTGCTTTTTTTTATCGACGGAAGTGACATCAACAGGATGGCGTCATTTTGTCGATCATAACTGCCATATGCTGAATATCCATGGCTGTTAATGGAAGTTGTGATTATCTGAAATTTAATGGCACGTTTCGGTAAAAATGAATATTTGGATAAAAAGGAGATCGCTTTACCAGAGGCGATGCAGACATCTTCGACCATGCTGTCATTTGGTGCTGTGATTTCGATCAAAGAAACTTCAGCACAGTAAAATTGTTGTGCATGTGCAGGTCCTGAGAGTAATGCGAAAATGATAACCAGGTGATAGGGTTTAAATTTGGAAAGAAAATTGATGTTTATTTTCAGCATAGTAAGGCATTTACAAGAAAAGATTAAAAAGGAGAGCGGCAGTAATATAGACTAACCAATTTTTTTAGTTATCTGACTCACTATGGTCGATTTTTCGCAATGAGCCCCAATCTTGGGATTGCAATCTAGGAGAATAGACATCACTCTGTCTGCGGTTTTAAAGCACTTAGCATCCTCTAACCTTGAGAGCAGGTCTGACATTAATCTGCTGAACTCCTCGCATTGAGCATAGTCCGATACAGCACGTTGGTGCAGAACACATGCTTTCTCTAAATCTTGCTGGATATCATCTGGCAGAGTTTCCGATATACGTCTGGTTGATTTCAAAATCTATTATCCTTGGTCTGTGTGAAATGGTTCTCGTTACGCTTGATAAAAAAGACTGGCACTTTTTAAAGTTATTGTCTGTTCTGATTGTCCAATGCAGTCTACAATAATTACTTTTTCACAAATGATAACATTTACTCAAACATCTTTAATCTCACCAGCTGGTTTTATAAAAATTATCAAAGAAAGAATTTTCCCTTACCTGATCATTTTTGAACGGCATAGGAAATGAAACACAATGAATTCTCCCTGTTTGTATCTTAACTTCGACCATGATCTCCAGGAGCTGCTGAAAAAGAATCAGGCAGGTCAAATAGTAAAGTATGCACTCACAAGGCGTGCTTCCCTGAAAGATATTATCGAATCGCTCGGTATACCACATACAGAGGTTGCACAGATATTTCTGAAAAATAAGGAGTTAGATTTCTGTTTTATTCCGGTGGGTGGAGAAGAAATAGATATCTTTGCATTTTCTGATAAAAGGTCTGCGTTTTCTTCGACTTTACTACGCCCCCAACCAAGTAGTCCTTTGAAGTTTATGGTGGATGTAAATGTACAGAAGATTGCGCGGAATTTGAGGCTAATAGGCATTGATACCACAATGGTTCCTGACCTTCACCTGGTTGAAATTGGTGAGGTTGCAGCCAGAGAGCATCGAATACTCATCACTCGTAACCGTGAGTTGCTCAAATGTAATAGTGTAATACATGGTAATCTTGTGCGATCAGAAAATCATGGTATACAGTTACAGGAAGTGCTGAAACGTTACAGGTTAAAATCCCAGATAAGGCCATTTGCTCGCTGTATAGCCTGCAATGGCGATTTGCATTCTATCTCCAAAAACGCAATTTTTGACAGACTTGAGCCTCTAACACAAAAGTATTTCAATACCTTTAAACTCTGCAATAATTGTGGAAAAATTTATTGGCAAGGCTCGCATCATAAACAATTATGTCAGTTTGTAGATAAAGTACGTTGAAGTGGTGGAGCAATAGCGAATTTTTTTGAAGCAGAACACTGGCAAGGTGGTCTGGCTGATTGTCTTACATCGCTTGAATAGTGGGTGAAAATCATGAAAGGACAAGTTTTTAATCTTCGAGAGAATGCCCTCGATATATTTCAGGCAGGCTTGCGGGCTGTTGCTCCCGGGGTGGCAATTAAAAACTTTTGCCAACGTGAAGGTGAAATTCTTAAAGTTGATGGTCAAAGTTATGATTTGAGTTTATACCGAAACGTCTATGTTATAGGTGCTGGAAAGGCCGGTGCTTCGATGGCACTGGCAATAGAAGATATATTGGGCGAGCGAATTTCAGAGGGTATTATCACCGTCAAATATGGACATCTTGAAAAAATTCAAAAGATCAAAATTCATGAAGGTGGTCACCCGGTACCCGATGAAAATGGCTATAGAGGAGCACAGGCAATATTCCGTCTTGCTTCGTCTGCCGATAAAGAGAGTCTGGTGATCTGTCTTATCTCCGGTGGTGGCTCAGCCTTGATGCCGTTGCCGGTAGACGGTGTTACTTTAGAAGACAAACAACTTACGACCAAAGTTTTACTTAATTGTGGGGCCACCATTCATGAAATTAACGCAGTGAGAAAACATCTTTCCCTGATAAAAGGAGGTGGGCTGGCCAGGGCGGTTTATCCGGCAACCCTGATTACCTTAATTCTCTCTGATGTTGTTGGTGACGATCTTGATAGTATTGCATCTGGTCCCTGTGTCTGTGATTCAAAAACATTTGCCGATTGCAAAGAGATATTCCGCAAATATTCCATCCAAGCTGAGATACCAAACAGTGTACTGCAACATATCGAGTTGGGCCTCGCCGGTGATGTACCCGAAACGACCAAAGTAGGGCAACCCATTTTTGAAGCAACCCAGAATGTGATTGTTGGAGGAAATTTTAAAGCTTTGCTCAAGGCAAAAGAAAAAGCCGATGAGCTTGGCTATAATACCTTGTTACTTTCTTCAATGATCGAAGGGGAAACCCGCGATGTTGCTTCCAACCATATTGCTATTGCTAGGGAAATTGAATTGCATGGTTATCCAATAGCAAAACCGGCCTGTCTTCTTTCAGGGGGCGAAACGACGGTTACCATTAGGGGTAAAGGTAAAGGGGGGAGAAATCAGGAATTTGCTTTGGCCGCAGCCCTTAAAATGACAGGTTTTGAAAATATAGTTGTACTGAGCGCGGGAACCGACGGGACAGATGGTCCAACCGATGCCGCAGGCGCAATTGCTGACCAAGGTACATTAGAGCGAGCAGTCGTAAAAAGAATTGATCCTAAGATATTTCTCGATAATAATGATTCGTATCATTTTTTTGAAAAGTTAGATGATCTATATAAAACTGGCCCAACAAATACGAATGTCATGGATTTACGTATAATTTTGATCACTTGATTATTGTAACCATCTATCCGAACTACTTTCTTAGAGATATTTTTAGCATCTATTCTTCGGTAAAGATCCAGACTATCTAGTATTCACCCAGGATAACATCGGATCGATCCATTCCCGTAAGGGCCGGTAGATCAGACCATGGCCGATATCAAGATCGAGGACTATTTTTTTGAAATTCCCCAAGCCCTCAGAGCGCTGAAAATATAATTCGGGAGTCATTGATAGTTTATCGGATTGATCGTGGATTGAGAGAATATTTCCATACAACTTCAGGTTTTCATCAACCAGACATTTTTCAAAAAGGCCGGCAAGGAAGACGAAATTTATCGCTTTTTCCTGGAGAATGTTGGAAACATACGCGCTAATAATTCCGCCTTTGGAGGCTCCGACGACTGTGATGTTGCCTGGTGGGACCTTATTTCCTAGAAGTGTTTTGATCTGCGATACAACGCTATCGGCATATGGCTTGATCTGAGTACCTTTTTCACGTGGCTCGCTTATTACTATGAATCCTTCTTGTGCCAACTCTTTTAAGATTTGTTCGTATTCATAGTATCCGTGTTCATCACTTTTGGGACGGATTCCAGCTTCTTCTATGATAAGACCGTGGAGGTAAAAGAGGTAACGCTCGGTAATTTCGAGCTTGTCTGGTACATTGAGGTGAATATTATCATTGGTAGCTTGCATTAAATACTCCTCGTAAATAAAGTTCAGCCTGCAAGGAATCGATTTTCAGTGAGGGGGAATTATTTTAATCATATTTCATATTGAGAATTCTGAAAAGCTTCTTTCAAGCTGTTTTGTATTTTACATGATGATTAAATACTAATAATGAATATATAATAATTACAAGAAGCACCCGGCAGTTTAACCGGGATATGGCACTTTTAGCGGTATCATTGTCGCATAGTGTAAAACCAGAAGTAGAGTGTTGTTATGCCATTTCGTTATATTTTCACAGTGTTATTGATGTTAGGAACGATTAGCCCAGTATTGGGGGAAGAAAAACAAAAGGTGCCTGATCGTGTTTATCCTGACTTAGAATATGTACTTTCTCTTGGTCAGTCCGCTGCTGATCTTGATCCAAAACAATTGTCAGATCTTATAGGTTTTGTCAGTTCTACGGCAGCAGAATCAGGTATGGAACTCAATGAGCGGCAGGGTGCTTCCGGTGCTTTCTATGGCTTTTCCGTTCAGGGAGATCTTGCTGCTGTGCTTGACTATGTCTACAATCCTGACATTCCTCTCTATGTGACGATGCCTTCGTCATTGCGACAACATGAATGGCTGACATCAGAGGTGACTGAAGAGCTGAGCAAATTGCCACGACGAGTCGAATCTGCAAGCGATATCCGTCTTCTTCGCGGTCGGGACCGAGAATCCATCACTCCGGATACCAACACCGGTGGTTATTACAGATATGAGCAGGAACGAGTCGTGACAATTCTACCGGGGCCCAGCGGCCCTGTACTTATTTCTGTTTCCAGTCAGAACGATAGCTCTGAAGTTGGAAGAAAAGGATGTATCGTCGGTGACGATAAGGATTGGAACTATCTGTATTCAAATGAGACTGGACTGAATAAAACAGGGATGGGCTGGCTGGACACGTATATGTATAATGCCCATTCTGTTCTCATTTATGTTGTAGATTCTTTAGCAGGTGAAATCCATGTGGGCTCCTTCAAGTGGCTTAACGCTGGGTGGGCGTCAATGAACATGGTCGAGTCGAGCCATATCCTGCACGGGATCAAACGCTTTGCCTCGGATTTCAAGGCAGTTATGGAGGCACCCGGATTGCCGAGCGCACTGGTTATAGCTGATAAGTACAAAGAACTGCATAAAAAAAATGAAGAGAGCCTGCAACAAATGGTTTCTCCTTATCTGAAGGCCTTGAACAATTCTGAAACATCGGGCCTGGATTCTAGTCTGTTTGAGGGGCTATTGTCTTCTGGGGAATATCTGCAACAGATGAGTCATGATGAGTTGGTTAAAGTGCTCCTTCTTGAATATGTTAAGGGAAGCATCGGGAAAAAATCCTTGGTTAGTTTAGTATCAAAGCCAATAAAGGCCTTGAATTCTTATTGATTACAATTTTTCTCAATCACACAGGTAGAGAAATGTGTTCTAAGTTTTGCTACCTGTCTATCAGGGGGGGGATTTTCGGCCCTGAAGCTTGACCATAACTGAGTGTGGCGCAAAAGCTGCTCGAAAGGTGATGTGTCAAGGAATTAAGCTGCCAGGTAGATATACCGCAGCATCAATAGTTCAGGACACTGCTGTCTCAGAGTTGATTCCATAGTAAAAGTTGTGGCGAAACAGGAGGTTCAGTTTTGTCAGGTGGTTTGGTGTACTCCCTGATACCAGATATAGTGATCAGGCGAATTCCCGATCTGCCCAGGGAATGGATTCAGGCAGATCTGGATACCAAGGCGCAGTTCCCTAAATATCGGTTTCTTCGCCAGGCCATTAAAATGGTGGAAGATTTTGGCCTTAAAAAAAGTATTGACTCCTATGCTCAGGACCCGGTTGCGACTCGCATGCTGCTATCTGAGGCGTCTTGATCCCTTACGTGTCACATTTGAACGATAAGGGTCTAGTTTGGATGGGGGCAGGTCTCAAGTATTAGCTCATCTGTTCCACGAGACGATGGCGTTCCCGAATAACCACTATTGCAAAGATGATCCAGATGAGGACCAACACAACGTTAAGGATAAAGAAAGATTGGGTTGAGAGGGCAAGCACCTGGACACCTATGAGCACCGTGAGGGCGGCAATACCATCACCAAGGCGAACAAATAGCAGATCTATAGTCGGTTTTCCCTTGTAAGTCATCTCTGCAGAAACAGGCAACCAGAGGACGTTGCGCGCCGTATTGCTGAGGGAGTAGTCTGTAGCATTTTCCGCAATTTTCATAAATTTGATGATTACCAGAATGGGAATAAAGGCCATCGCGGTATAAGAGATCAGGGCTACTACCGGCATGGTGAGCAGTATCAAACCGAAACCGCCATATTTAAGCAGACGTGAAGCGACAAAGGCCTGGAGTAAAAAGGTGCAGATATTCACCCAAAAAAAATAATCGCCATAAAAGGCAGTGGTTCCGTCACGGATGAAGAGGAGCAGCGCGTCTGCATCGAAGATGCCTGCATCGACCGCATCTCTTTGTAAGTATTCTTGAACAACCCGGAAAAGTAAATTTTCACCGTTGGTGTTGACCCAGCTTAAAAGCAAGGTGATCGCAGCGGTGGCTTTAAGGAACGGACTTGCAAATACAACAGAGATGGCATTCCGGCCAATATTCTTGAGATCAGGTGGAGGAACCGTCTCCTCCAAAATGGCTCGTTGCATTTTACGTCGATCTGCAATTTTACTGAGCCCGATGGAGGCTGCGAGAGGCAGGATAGCAACCAGTAAAAGCCACTTGGAGCCGAAAAGTCCTGAATCAACGAGTATGCCGGTAATCCATGATCCGCATACAGCCCCCGCAGTGCCCCCAATTGCAATAAAGGGAAACAGGCGATGACCGCGTTCCCTGGTGTAAAGATCGACAGCAAACGCCCAGAACTGCGCAACCATAAAAACCCCGAACATGCCTACCCAGAGATAGAAAGCAATCCCCGAATATGGAAGGTTTTTGATGAATAGCCCAGGCTGAATAGCCCAGAAAATGATCAAGTTGAAAATACAGAACAGAGTGGAATGGGTAATGATTGTGCTGCGTTTACGTCTATCAGAAAGCCGACCATACAGCATGATCACCGGAAAAAACAACAGGCTCTGGCCAAAGCTTGAGTAGGCCTTGACTTCCATCTTGGTAAGACCCTCTATAACAGATACTGCGATCCATCCTTCCCGCAGTGGTTTGATGAAGTAGTAAGCACAGAGAATAAGAAAAACATTGCTGAACATCAGCAGGGCTGTGAAACCCTCACCTGCTCGTACCTCTGTGAAGAGACACAGGAACCTGTCAAGAGGAGATGGTTTCATTCTGCCTAAACCTCTTTGGTAGCAATTTTGTCTGGCTATTCTGTGAGGTACCTGGAAGAGTAAATTTTTCTGTAGCGATTTTTAGCTTTTCCAGTAATTGGACAGAACTTTTCCCATCAACCTCAAGCTGGTGAGAGTTTTGGAAGGCCTTGATGGCGCTTCTGGTCTTCCTGCCGACTTGGCCGTCGATTGGGCCGATGTCATAACCCAAGGATGTTAAATGTAACTGAATTTCTGCTGCTTGTAAGCGCGCCTGCTGTTCATCCTCAAAACCGATCAACTGCTGACCAAAGAGTAAATCTGCCGGTATCTGGCCAGGCGGGGTAGGTGGTGGAGGATGATCAGCTTCAATTGAGCGGTGGATTTTTGTGGCCAGGGTCTGGTGGTCAACCGCAGAATTTTTATCTAAAACATTGGAAATGAGAACCGTAATATAAAATAGTCGTTTGATTCCTGCGGGTGTTTCGACAACTGCAATTGAGTTCATATGATTTCTGACATTACCCTGGTATTTCTTGCAGGCAACACCTGGCGCATTATTGCAGCTGTAGAGTGATCCAGACTTAAAATAGACCGCAGAATCATCAAGGGCTGGGGATGAGGCATAGCGGATGCGATGTTTAGTCATATAGAGCAGTCGCTTTATTTCCAGGCTGGAAAAAGTATCAACCAGTTTCCCCTGCTCCATAAGAACAAGAAAATGCATAAGTTCCCGGGCTGTACCGTAGCTGGAATAACCTGTGGGGAGCTGTTGTTTTCCGTTGTAGGTAAAGAAGCTGCCCTGGCGAAAGGATTTCAAATCCAGGCCATTGCGAGTCAGGGGGACGAGAAAAGTCTGCTTATAAAGGTTAAGGAGTTGCTGGCGAGGGGTATCCTTGAAAAATGCCACTGCTCTGTCGTCTTTGAGGGGATAATCTTGGCCGAAATGGCGCAGGAGCATTGCCTGCTTCATGAGCATTGCAGCAGCTGCATTAGAGCTGGCGCTCAGGGTCCAGTCCAGGTATTCCCAGAGTGATCCCCGGTCACCCAATCGTAACTCTCTTATTTGCAATGTCTCCTTTTGAGGATTCCAGAGATGAACCTTATGCTCATCGTAGAGGATAAACTTGTCGGCGGTTATAATGGTTTCACGAAGAATTTGCCGTCGCTTATCAAGGTCATGGGGGTAGGTGTCGGCAAGGGCCTGAAAGAAGGCCAAGGCAACAGCAATCTTGCCGACGCTGCCGACGTTCTGGGCAAAATCCGCACGATGTTCCGCATAGCGTGGGTGATCTGGGTCAGAGAGATCAAGAATAGCCAGACCATAGAGATCGGCCTGTTCGCCTAATAGCGCAATAGCACGCTCTGAAAAGTCTGGATCTGGGATGGGGAGTTGCAGGTCAGAATGGTTGAGCAGTCTTAGATTCACGAGACTTGCGGGGAGTAAGGCCCCTGGAGCCTGAGGTCTATTTCGAGATTTCGCCAGCACCGCCAGCCTGGCTGCTTCAAGGCGTCTAATTTCTGTTTGAGGATAGGCGTCTAATGGGTAAGCAATAGTATGGTGGGGAAGGGCGAAGAGCAAAGCCCAACAGAAAAATACCAGAAATTTAATCATGCACCGATACTCCTAAAAGGCTGGATTATTGAGGTTCACACTTTGATTGAGGCGGGTTTGCCTGTCTTTATCAAGGTCGTTCAAATATTGGCTGCTGCGGGCTTGTTTGCTTTCGAGAAAAGGCCGAATTTGAAAGAGCTGTAATGTTCCATTAACAAAACCGAATTCAATATCAGCAGGTGCAGGATTTCCACGATCGTCAACTATTGAAGGATACCTTTGTGGCAGTTCTTTTGCCAGACTGATAAGCTGCTCTATTTCGGGCGGAGTGAGAACTCTTTGAGGGATATCAACCTGTTCTTTGGTAACCCCACCACTGGACTTAAGCACCCGTCGCATGGGAGCAGTAGCTTCAGCCATCGTTCGAACCACGCCTGTGGGCAGATGAACCCGCAAGGACTCGGCAGACTGTCCGTCCACAGCGCCGCCAACGCCCTCGTTGACTGCTATCGTCAGCCAATCCGGGTCGCCGGTATCAATGTCACGGGTCACCATAACTCCGGATTTTTCTGCTGGGACACTTCGCATGAGTAAGACCGATGCATAGACATGCTGGGGCAGCTCCATAAGCGACTGACGCCAGGCAAAGGCACGTTGACTAAAAGGTGATGCCCATACTTTTGGGATGGCGGAAAGAATATTTTCAAAGCCCACAACATGCGGGATGGTCTTGTTGAGCCCGGCTCCTGTAAATCCTGGCAGGTCTTCGACATTAGTGTCGCTTCGCACAAAAACACCATAGCTTTCGTCGGGACCAAAAACTTTTTCCATGGCCATGCGCAGTTGCTCACGAAAATTATCGCTAAAGCTGATCTGGAGGAGATAAGCTTCGAGCCTGCTTCTGATTCTCTCTATTTTCTGTTCTGCCTCCGCCGAACCTTTTGGCAAGGCTTGTATGGCATCGTACTCATTTTCCATCCAGGCAAAAATAGATTGGGAACCGTTTGGCATCGGCTGGTCAAGCAGGCTGCGAAAAACACCAAAGGGAATGGTTAGACCATCGGCCACTGCTTGAGGAAACTGGTGGTATAATTCACCCAGATTGGCAGCTTTAGGACCAACTATACGGCCGGAATCTGTAGCTCGCAATCGACTCAAGGGGATAAGCTCACGGTTGGAAAGGTCGAGCTTTTGTAAGTCCGGTCGAATGCTGTCGGGTACAGCATTTTCCTCGGCAAAGATATGATCCAGCTGTCCTTTATCGAGAACAAGTTGGACAGATCCAGCAGGACTGACGGCCAGTATAACCTGTTGTCCCTGATAGCTGGTAAGGGCTGGGATGAGGCTCCCTTCGACAATGACATTAGGAATTCCCAAATTACGAGCAAGCAGCTGCACATGGGATAATGGGTTTCCCTCATTGGCAGTTAGAATTCGGCAACT
>Ga0209692_10005716_pt1 | contig 10537 bp, 6 predicted proteins | sample tdDd472_FD_187129 | JGI IMG/M metagenome (GOLD analysis project Ga0209692, IMG submission 187129) | Marine sediment microbial communities from the Atlantic coast under amendment with organic carbon and nitrate - tdDd47.2 (SPAdes)... | ecosystem: Environmental > Aquatic > Marine > Coastal >...
CATCGGCAAAGATCGGATCGGCCAATCGGATCGTCTCGACTTCGATGGTCAGGCTTTCTTCGAGTGGAATGGCCACGAGGCCGTGGCCCCGGACTGCGCGCTCGATCTGCGGCCACCCCGCGTGGACGAGATAACCCCGCGGCCGCGGCAGCTCGAGTTCGGCCTTGGCGACCCGTCGGAGCGGGATCTCGATCTCGTCGATCTCACCTCGGTGGTAGACGGTCCGGATTCCTCCGGTGACAATCGACGGCTCGGTTGTGGTGCGAAAAGCGGGCCATGTCAGCATTTCGGACTCTTCAGCCGAAGTCCACCGGATCACCACCGTTGAGGGCCCGGCTTCGGGTGAAGCCGCCCGGATCGTTCGGGTTTCAGCTGCTGCGACGGCCCGGACGAGTTCTCCTCCCGACGCTCCGACCTCGAGGATCAGCGCGGCCATGAAGTCGCGGTTGGCGAGTACTCGGTCGCGGTAGGGCTTGTGGGCGTGCATCTCAATGAGGATCGATGGCCGGTTGACGAGGGGGAAGTAGCCCGTTGAGTAACGCGGCAACTGAATGCCGGTCCAGTCGACTCCTTTGGTGGGGTCATCCCAGTCGACCAGCGCGAGGTAGGGTCCATTGGGGTGACCGGCATCGGTGGTTGCTGCGAAGACCTCGGGGAGGTGCGCCGAAACCCAGGCGTCGACCTCCGGATCGAGCTGCGGGGCCTGTGCCACCATCCAGGTCAGCACCCAGGCGTGGTCGGTGCCATTGGTGACGTGATTGTCGACGTGGAGGTGGGGACGCCAGTCGGCCACGAGGCGCGCCAGGGCGCGCGCCTCCGGGCTCGCGAGCCGGAGAAAATCGCGGTTGAGGTTGAGACCCGAGGTTGTGGCCCTGAAACCCATCCCCTCGACGGGGCCGTTCTGGTTGGGACGGTTGTACGGCGAGATGCGCTCGTGGCCGTCGAGATTGTAGATCGGAGCGAAGAGGGTCACCGCGGCTCCGGCGAGATCGGGGCGGTTGCCCAGGGCGATCTCGCGCAGCAGCATGAGCGATGCGTCCTTACCGTCGATCTCGCCCGCGTGGATTCCGCTTTGGAGCAGGAGGATGGGTTTGCCCGTGGCCCTGGCCGCAGCGGGAGTGAAAGCGCCGTCGGATGAGACGATAACGAGAGGCAGTTCGCGACCCTCGGCCGTTTCCCCGAAACTCGTGACCCGAATGAGATCGGGGGCGCGGGACTCGGCGCGCCTGAGAAAGTCCATTGTCTCCGCGTAGGTCGATGTCGCGCGGAAATCCGATTTCTCTGCAACCGTCTGCCAGACCTCGGGGGTCTCTTCGGCGATCGTGGAGCAGGGGAGGAGCGTAACGAGGGCGATGAGGCAAAGCAGCCGTTTCATGGCCGTTACTCTAGCCCATCCGATCCGTGGCCGTATCCGTATCCGTATCCGTATCCGTATCCGTGTCCGTTCCCGTTCCCGTTCCCGTTACCGATGTCCGCTGGAAGCTTGTGGCTGCAAAGGCGCTCGGTTTCTTGTAGCGGCAAGCATCCCTGCTTGCCCACGGGCGCACCGCAGGTTCTCGTTCCCGAGCATCGTCGATTCGAGGTTGAAGGCACAATGGATCCGCGGAGGCGCAGAGGGCGCAAAAGTGCCGCGAAGCATCGCTTATTGACCCATCGCAGCATCGCAGTTTCACCACAAAGACCGCTAAGGAAATTGCAATTTTCGCTCCCCACCGAGCTTGATGCTCTCATCAGGGGTGGCCGAGGGAGCCACCTTTAGCATTGTTCGGGATCAACATTGCGCCGAGGATCGACGACTCACACCCGAACAATGACAAAAGATGGCACCCCGTTCGAGGCCCCTTCTTCCAATGCTCGAAGCTCTCGACCTCGTGTCCGGTTCGGCGCGGTCGCCGCGCCACGAATTGCTACGGCATATCGGTCTGCGTCAACATCTCCATGGCCTCGGGCCTCGGCTGGTTGTTTTTTGCATCCCAATAGGGCGAGAGCCGTCTGAGACTGTCGACGATCCCGGGGAAGACCTCGATGACTTTGTCGACCTCTTCGTCGGTGTTGTACCGGCTCAGGCTGAACCGCACCGAGCCGTGGATCGCCGAGAAGGGGATGTGCATGGCTCTGAGGACGTGGGACGGTTCGAGGGAACCCGAGGTGCAGGCTGAGCCCGAAGAAGCGCAGATACCCTGGGCGCTGAGCTGGTAGAGGATGCCTTCGCCCTCGATGAAGTGACAGGCGACGTTGAGGGTGTTGGAAAGCCGGGGGGAGTTCTTGCCGTTGACTTCGAGGTAGGGGATTCGCGCCACCAACTCCCTCTCGAGACGGTCTCGCATGGCGAGGATCCTCGTTTCGTCCTCGTCGTGGCGTTCCATGGCGATCTCGAGGGCCTTGGCGAGCCCGACGATGAAGGCCACGTTCTCGGTTCCCGCTCGACGTCCATCCTCCTGGTGGCCGCCGAGGAGGAACGGTCGGCAGCGGGTGCCGCGACGGATGTAGAGGGCGCCGATGCCCTTGGGGGCGTGCAGCTTGTGTCCGGAGAACGACAGCAGATCGATGTGTTTGAACGAGTCGCGGAGATCGATGGGGAGTTTGCCCACGGTCTGAGTGGCGTCGGTGTGGAAGATGATGCTCTCGTCGGTCTCTTTGGTGATGCGGGATAGTTCTTCGACTGGGAAGATGACCCCAGTTTCGTTGTTTGCGTGCATCACCGACACCATCAGCGTGTCTGATCGGAGGGCGCGGACGAATTCGATGCGGTCGATCTGCCCATCGGCGTCAACGGGGATGAAGTCGACCTCGATGCCCCTGCGTTGGAGATCCTCGCCGACAGAAAAGATGGCGGGATGTTCGACACCGGTGGTGATGATGTGGCGGCGATCCTGGTTCGCGGCGATGGAACCGAAGACCGCGGTGTTGTTGGACTCAGTGGCGCAGGAGGTGAAGAGGATCTCGGACGGTCGGGCGTTGCCGAGAAGCCTGGCGATCGTCTTGCGCGCCCGGGTGATGGCTTCGGCGGGTCGGTGCGCCGGTTCGTAGAGCGAGCTCGGGTTGAAATAGTCCTCGGTGAGGAATGGCAGCAACGCCTCGACGACCTCGGGTGCGACCCGAGTGGTTGCGTTGTTGTCCATGTAGATGATGTTCATGGCTTCACTTTCAGACTTCGATGACTTGAATCCGTTGGTCGATCTGATCCTTGAGTGCCTGCTCCACAAGCAGCTTGATGGTGCTCTGCGAACCCATGCAGTTGGCGCAGGCCCCCGTCATGGTGCAGTAGACCTTGGAGTCCTTGATATCGATGATCTCGATGTCGCCGGCGTCCTTGGCGAGTTGGGGCCGGACGTAGGTCTCGATGACCTCCTCGACCTTCTTGGCGAATTTGAAGGGCGACATCTCCGCCGGTGGTTGGGCCTTGGGTGCCCTCGCCATGGGCAGCACCGGGAGCTGTTTCAAGGTGGTGGGCCGCGCGCCGTTGACCTGGTCGAGAAGATCCTGGAGCCCACCGGGCGTGTGGTGGCACGACATGCAGGCGCCGCCGGCCTTGATGGCGTTGGTGATTTCGGGGATCGAGGTCAGACTGAGTTCCTCGATCTTGCGCACGATATAAGGTTCGGTGAGACCAAAGCAGGTGCAGACCAGCCGGCCCTCTTCCTGCTCGTCATGGCGGATATCGATCCCGAGTTCGGCGAGATCGACGGCGCGTTTCTGCGCCCAGTTGAAGACCGCGGCCTCGAGCGCCTCGGCGCCCATGACGGAGCAGTGGATCTTGGCCTGGGGAAGTCCGTCGAGATACTTGACGATGTCCTGGTTGGTGATCTGGAGAGCGTCGATGGGGGTGAAATCCCCCTCCTCAATGATGCAGCACAGGGCCTCGGACGCGGCGATGGCAGATGTGCAGCCGAAGGTTAGGTAGCGAGCTTCGGTGATTCGGTCCTGCCGCGGGTCGGTTGTGTGACGATCGACGCGGAAGGTGAACCGCAGGGCGTCGCCACAGGCGAGGGACCCGTGCTCGCCGAAACCATCGGCGTCTTCGATCTCACCGAGGTGCGTGCCGGGTTGCCCCGACACAGCTGCCATGAAGAGTTCAGTGGTTTTCTTCGAGTAGTTCCAGGTCATAGTGCCTCCGCCTGCGAGCCCCGCAGGCAAAGGATGATACCTGATCCCACGCTGCATTATTCCCGACCTCACCGAGGCCGCGGCGGCAACCAGCGCTTTGATCGTACTGCGGAATTCAGCGCCCCATTTTTTGAAACACGAAGATCACAAAGAACCACAACGAAACCACGAAGGCATTTTTTGATCCATCGCACGGCTCGCTCATGCCCTCAATCGGCTGGGGTCCGGGCCATTTGCTGCGATGCTTTGTGAGTCCTTTGTGGATCTTCGTGCTCTTTGTGTTTCAGAAACACCGATCCGGCTACGAAACCCGAGGGTCCAAGGTCTTAGCGTCGTCGATTGCGAGACCCTGCGATGAGACTTTCAACAGCCGACGATCGCCTCATTCGCTCTCAAACAGCGCGGCGGGATCGATCGCGAACTCGCCGGCGAGCTGAGCGATCTGGTGTCGTTCCAAGGCGCAGGAACATCCATCGGCTTCTGCGATCGCTTTCAGCAACCCGATGACAGAGGCGCGCTGTTCGGTGTCGAGCCTTGACTGGAGACCGCGGCCGATGGCGTACGCACACCCGCAGTCGCGTTTGCAGTAAACTCGGCAAATGAGGCTCATCCTTTCTTCCCGCCGTCTCGTGTTCCTGCTCGTTCTCATCGTGATCGCGGCACCGGTTTCGGCGGCTTCGCCCGACCCGGTCCGGGGAACCGGAGGCGCGGTGGCGAGCGCGGCGCCCGCGGCCACCGAGGCGGGTCTGGAGATCCTCCGCGCCGGCGGCAATGCCGTCGATGCGGCGGTGGCGACGGCCATTGCCCTCGCGGTGGTTCATCCCCAGGCCGGCAATCTCGGCGGAGGCGGGTTCGCGGTGACGCGGATGGACGGCGAGGCCTCGACGCTTGATTTTCGTGAGGCGGCCCCTGCCGGCGCCGACCCCGACATGTACCTCGACGCCGAGGGCGATCCGGTGGCAGCGATGAGCCTGGTCGGTCCGTTGGCAGCCGGGGTGCCGGGTTCACCTTCAGGGCTGTGGGAACTCCATCACCGATACGGCGTCTTGGACTGGGCGCAGGTGGTGGCCCCGGCCGCACGGCTGGCCGGCGACGGATTCATGGTGACCCCCCGGCTCGAGAGATCAGTCGCCAAGGCGGCGAAGCTGCTCGGCCGATTCCCGGAAACCGCGGCGGTGTGGCTGCCCGGCGGTAATCCGCCGGCCGCCGGCTCGGTCATGAAGATTCCCGCTCTCGCCGCCACCCTTCGTGCCTATGCCGAAAAGGGCCCCGATGCCATCACCGGCGGCGCCCTGGCGACGGCCATCGAGACCGCCTCTGACCGGCATGGAGGCATTCTCAAGGTGGCGGATCTCGAGGCCTATCGTCCGGTCTGGCGTGATCCCATCGTCTTTGACGCTTTCGGGTGGCGGGTCGCCTCGATGCCGCTGCCCTCCTCCGGCGGTATCATCCTCGGTCAGACAACCGGTCTGCTCGAGCGCACAACGTGGCGCCGGAAGCCCCGGTTCGGAGCCGAGCGAGCCCACCTGCTCGTCGAGGCCTGGCGCCGCGCTTACGCCGATCGGTTTCTCATGGGCGACCCTGCCACAACCCTCGCCACGGCGACTGATCTTCTCGATGACGCGTGGCTCGACACGAGGGCCGGCGAGCTGAATTCACCCAAGGCCACACCCTCGTCGGATGTCCGGTCGTGGAGTCCCCCGACCGCACGGGAGTCCACCGAGACCACCCATCTGTCGGTGGCGGACGGCGCCGGCAACGTGGTCAGCATCACCACTACCCTCAACGGAAGCTTTGGGTGCGGTCTGCTCGTCCCGGGTGTCGGTTTTCTGCTCAACAACGAGATGGATGACTTCGCCGCCGCCCCGGGTCGTCCCAACCTCTATGGTCTCATCCAGGGCGAGGCCAACGCGGTGGGTCCCGGGAAACGGATGCTGTCATCCATGTCGCCCGCCATTGCATGGCGCGAGGGAGAAACCGTGGGTCTGGGCTCGCCCGGTGGTTCCACGATCCCAACCGTGACCGCGCAGGTCCTGCTCAACGTGATTGTTGATGGGGACGACATCCAGGCCGCCGTCAACCGGCCCAGAATTCACCACCAGTGGATGCCCGATCAGATCGCGGTCGAACCCGACGCTCTGTCGCCGGAAACGGCGATGGAGCTCGAGCGCCGCGGCCACAAGCTCAAGGATCGCAGCCGGCTGGGAGAGGTAAACGCGGTCAGGGTGACGTCCGGTGGAACCCTCGAGGCGGCCGCCGATCCACGGGGACCGGGTTCGGCTCGGGTGGTCCAACCCGCCCCGGGGCTGTAATGCGAATCGTCGACGAGATCCAGGAGGAACACCGCCTTATTGATGAGGTTGCGGGATCGTTGTTCTTCTGGGCCGATCGCGGCTCAGAACACCCCGACGCGGCCGGCGATCTCAACGACTTGATCCACTTTCTTCGTGTGTACGTGCACGGATTTCACCACCACCGCGAAGAGATCCTCTTCAAGGCATTGGTGGAACACGGCGAGGTTCCGGGGGACCACGGCCCATTGGTGATCCTCATCGAGGAGCACGAGAGCGTGCCTCCCGTTCTGGATGAGATGGCGTCGGCAGGCGCCTGCGCCGACTCAGAGGCTGCGGCCAAACGCTTGGCGGCCGAAATCTGGCAGCACCTGGACAAGGAAGAGACGGTGCTGCTCCCGGAGGCCGCACGCCGTCTCATCGATGGCGGAATCCGAGAACTCGAAGGTCCGCCGGCGTCGAATGAGGTGGAGGCCGCTCGGGTCTTGGGACTCGAATTGGTTCAAAGGCTGCCGCCCATGGATGATCCCAACCTCATCCGAGGTGACGGATGTATCCCTTGTGCGGCGTTCGGTGACACCTGCCACGGCATCGAGACCGAGTGGTGGAGCGACTGGGAGATGGAGCATCACCAGGGCCTCGACGAGGGCTGAGATGCGAGCGACACGATTCGGGCTGGCCGCGGCCCTGCTTGTCTTCGGTGTTCCCCTTGCATATGGCTTGGAAATCTGGGAAATCCAAGGGCCTGATCTGCGTTCGCCCTACGAAAACCAGACCGTATCGACCAACAACAACACCGTCACCGCCGTGGGTTCGGGATTCTTCTTCGTGCAATGTCCCAACGGTCGTGCCGATGGGGATCCGTGGACCTCGGACGGGGTGTTGGTGGATTTCACGGGGACTCCAGCCGTCGAGGTTGGCGACCGGGTCTCGGTGACCGGCAGAGTGGTCGAGTACTACGGTCAGACCGAGATCGGTGGAACGGTATCGGTCACCGTCCTCTCGTCCGGAAACCAGTTGCCGACCATCGTCGACCTCGACGCCTCGGTGCCGACGGATACCCAGCCGTGGCCCGAGACCGAACTCGAACGGTTCGAGGGGATGCGCATCCGAGTCGTGGAAGGGATGATCACCGGTCCCACCGACCGGTATGGAGACGCCCGGGCAACGGCAAACGGAGAAAGGACCTTCCGCGAACCCGGCATCCAATATCCGGGGCTGCCGAATCTCCCGGTGTGGGACGGTAATCCCGAGGTCTTCGAGATCGATCCCGATGCCCTCGGTGGCGTGAGTCCAGAACTCGCGGCGGGAACTCGGTTCTCGGCCGAAGGCGTGCTCGCCTATGTCTTCGGGAGCTACCAACTGTGGCCGAGCGTACTGAACCTGGAATCTGTGCCACCGCTCCCGATTTCTGTGTCGGGGCCCGCATCGAGCGCGCTCACCATCGCGAGCCAGAATCTCGAGCGTCTTGCGCGGAGCGGAGGCGATCTGGCCTATGACGATCGCCTCGACAAACTTTCGCTGCAGATCCGAGAGCTCCTCGACGAGCCCGATATCCTCGCGGTGCAGGAGGTGGACAGCCTGTCGGTATTGCGCGATCTCCGAGATCGGATCGAGGCCGATGCGTCTTCTCTGCGCTATAGGGCCCACCTGGTCGAAGGGAACGACCCCTCGGGGATTGATGTCGGCTATCTGGTTCGCGATACGGTCGCCTTTCACTCAACCGAGCAGATCGGTGCCGATGTGGTCTTCTCGTGGGACGGGAGCCGGCTTTATGACCGGCCGCCGTTGGTCCTCGAAGCCTCGCGGAACGGTATCGATGTCACGGTGGTGGTCGTCCATCTCAAATCCCTCGGCGGGGTCGAAGACCCGGGAAGCAGCGGTGACCGCGTCCGGCGCAAACGGTTCGAGCAGAGCGAGTGGCTCGCCCATTGGCTGCAGGATCGCCAGACCGGGGCGCCCGATGAGAATCTCGTCGTCATCGGTGATTTCAATGCGTTCGAGTTCTCCGACGGCTTTGTCGATGTTGTGGGTCAGATTTCGGGTTCGCCGGACCCGGCGGGTGCGCTCCTGCCGGCCTCTGAGATCGTTGATCCGCCGCTTGTCGTCGCGGCGCTGGGGATTTCGCCCGAGACCCGATACTCGTATGTCTATCAAGGATCGGCCGAGGTCCTGGACCACGCGTTGGTCAACGAGAACCTCGCCCCGCTGGTCAGGGGGCTCGCCTACAGCCGCGGGAACGCCGACGCTCCCGACGAGGCGTCCGTGATGATCGGTACGGCCATGGGTTCGTCGGATCATGACGGGTTGGTACTCTTCATCGGTCCCCGGGTGCGTGACGCGGGGGGCCGCCGAAGACCGTGAAGCGGAAGGAGAGATGATGTCTGAGAAAACAGTTGCGACGAGCTTTTGTGTGCTCATGGTTCTGGTGATGCTTGGGTGTGGAAACGCCCCTGAACCAGCGGATCTGGTGATCACCGGCGGTCGTATCGTGACGTTGGATCCGGAGCGACCCGAGGTCGAGGCCATGGCGGCCCGCGGCCAGAGGGTCGTCGTCACGGGGAGCGCCGCGGAAATGGCGGAGTTCATCGGTGACACGACCGAGGTCATCGATCTTGATGGTGCCCTCGCGGTGCCCGGCTTCATCGAGGGTCACGGCCACTTCACCGGTTTGGGCCGATCGCGGATGATCCTCGATTTGACACAGGTGGAGAGCTTTGACGAGATCGTCGAAATGGTGGCTTCGGCCGCGGCCGAGGTCGAGCCGGGGGAGTGGATTCTGGGCCGTGGTTGGCACCAGGAGAAGTGGAATTCGACGCCGGAGCCCAACGTTTCGGGTCTTCCGTATCACCACGTCCTGAGTGAGGTCTCCCGGGCCAACCCGGTGTTCCTCACCCACGCCAGCGGTCATGCGGCCATGGTCAACGCCGCCGCCCTGGATCTCGCCGGTATCATCGACGAGACTCCCGACCCCGCAGGGGGTGAAATCGTTCGCGATGCAGATGGCCGCGCCATCGGAGTATTGCGGGAAACCGCCGAAGATCTGGTTGGAGAACACCTCGAGAGCGATCCGGACGAAGCCACCCTTCGGCGCGCCATCGATCTCGCGAGCCGGGAGTGTCTCGCCAAGGGCATCACCTCGTTTCAGGATGCGGGCGCGAGCTTCGCCACGGTCGAGCTGTTCAAGACCATGGCCGAGAACGGCGAGTTGGGACTCAGATTGTGGGTCATGCTGAGTGAGGACAATGAGAGTCTGGCAGCCGGGCTGCCCGGATACCGGGTCCACCGCTCAGGCGACGACTATCTGACGGTTGGTGGCATCAAGCGGTGGATCGACGGCGCCCTCGGGTCGCACGGTGCGTGGCTGCTCGAACCCTATGCGGATCTTCCCAGCAGCATCGGTCTGAACATCGTCACTCCGGATGAGTTGCGCGAAACCGCGCGTCTCGCCCTCGAGCACCAACTCCAGCTCTGTTCGCACGCCATCGGGGATCGCGCCAACCGAACCACCCTCGATGTCTATGAAGAAGCCTACGACCGGGTTCCCCAACCCAGGGATCTGCGCTGGCGGATCGAACACGCCCAACACCTCCATCCTGAGGACATCGCGCGTTTCGCCGAGATCGGGGTCGTGGCGGCCATGCAGCCCATCCACTGCACTTCGGATGGGCCGTGGGTTCCCGTGCGGCTCGGTGAAGAACGTTCTCGGACCGGAGCTTATGTCTGGCGGGATCTTTTCTCCACCGGGGCGGTCATCGCCAGTGGTACCGATGTGCCGGTGGAGCCCGTCGATCCACTGCCGTCGTTCCACGCCGCCGTAACCCGTCAGATGGCGGACGGCACGGCGTTCTATCCCGATCAGGTCATGACCCGGATGGAAGCGCTCTATGCACGGACCCTCGGCGCCGCCTACGCCGCCTTCGAGGAGGACATCAAGGGCTCCCTCGAGGTTGGCAAGCTGGCCGATGTGACCGTGTTCTCGCGCGATATTCTGGCGGTGCCGGCCGACGAAATCCTCGAGACCGAGGTGATCTACACCATTGTCGGCGGTGAAGTGCGATATCGCGCGAGATAGATCACCAAACGATTGCGGGGGATGAGTTAACCTCGGTTATCGGGAACCGGGAGTATGCAGGGCT
>Ga0209692_10005719_pt1 | contig 10534 bp, 7 predicted proteins | sample tdDd472_FD_187129 | JGI IMG/M metagenome (GOLD analysis project Ga0209692, IMG submission 187129) | Marine sediment microbial communities from the Atlantic coast under amendment with organic carbon and nitrate - tdDd47.2 (SPAdes)... | ecosystem: Environmental > Aquatic > Marine > Coastal >...
AAGTAGTCGTTACCGGCATGTCCGTCTTCTGTTAGAGCACGTACGGCGCAATCAGCAATGTCGCGGGCATCAACACGGTTGTTACCAATGTTGCCAATCGGCATGGCATACACGCCGTGTTCCTTAACAACCGCAATAATTGAAAGGTCGGTCTGCATGAAGAAGTTGGCGCGTAAGAAGGTGTAGTCCATGCCGCTGTCACGAATGGCTTCTTCAATAGGCAGCTTCGCCTGATAGTGCGGGATGCCGGGTTCTTTGCCGGGGTTGGCAACAGACAAGAACACGATGTGTTTAACACCAGCAGCTTTAGCAGCGGCAACGGCATTCATGCCGCGTTGTGATTCGGTTTCGCCGTTGGAGGTGATGAGGAACACGCGTTCAACACCGGCACATGCGGCTTCTAGGCCGGCACCTGATTCTAAATCACCGATGACGCCTTCAACGCCTTCGGGGAGTTTGGCCAGGTTCTCTTCTGAACGACTGAGCGCACGTACTGATTCGCCTTTGGCGATCAGAGCGGCGGTGGTTGGGCGACCGACATTGCCGGTAGCGCCGATAACAAGAATTGTCATAGTTGTATCCTTTATCAGGGAGCGTATCTAAGGAAAGCGATGATTGGAGCGGGATTGTATACGGGCTATCGGCGGATTGCCTCTGCAATACGCTGAATTGTCCGCGAGGCGTCCTTAACCCGCTAGCCGTTGGTATCAGCGACGTTGCCGGGCTCTTGAGCAGTACTTTTGCTTTTCAGACCCAGCGAAATTATCACGCTCAGCAGGGTAATGATGGCAAGTACGCCAATGGAACGCTGGTAGCCGAAGGTGCCACCGCCCAGTGATGTGGCCACCGCGCCAACAATAGCGGCGCCGCTGAGCTGACCGATAGCAAGGAAGATGTTCAGCAGCCCCTGAGTAGATGCCCGGTCTTCCGCGCGGGCTTCTTGCAGCACGACGTAGCGCAAAGGTGCGCCCAGCAGTGCGGCAATGCCCACACCGATTACCATGCCGCCACCGATGAAGGTGACGTAGGTGATGGTAGAAAAAGTGATGATGGCGAGGCCGACCATCACAATGGCCAGTGCGGCCTGTATGACTCTTGCGGCTCCGATCTTATCGACAATTTTGCCGGCGACAGGTGAGATCACCATCATGACAAACACACCGGGCAGCATTAACCAGGCGGCCGTACTCTCAGTAATCCCCAGTGCTGCAACAGCCAGCGACGGGAAGAATACCTGAGCACATTCAACGGTACCGACGCAGGCTGCGATAATCATGACCAGTCGAATTTGTTTGGCTTCAAAAAAGGAAGGCCGGACTATCGGGTCAGCAGCCGATTTTTCTGATCGCCAGAACAGTGGCAACAATACTGCACCCACTAGCAGGAAGGGCCAGACGGCAGTGCTCAAAAAACTGCTGCCGATATTGGCTGTATCCAGATTCGTCACACCCACGGCAATACCTGTGAGTGCTACTGTGAGGAGTATGCCGCCACTCCAGTCGAAGGGCTTTTGTTCGCTCTCGACTTTGCCGGGCAGGATTTTCCATGCCGCTACAATTAGCGCCGCAGCGATAGGCAGGTTGATGACAAACAGCCATTGCCATGAGTACTGCAGGAGGATGCCGCCCAGTACCGGGCCGATCAAAAACGCCAGGCCGAAGACTGCGCCGATCAGCCCCAAAGCCCCGCCCTGCTTCTCTTTCGGGAAGGTGTCGCCAATAACAGCGGCGGCGACGGGGAAGATGCCGCTGGCACCAAGGCCCTGAATCAGGCGGCCCGCCAGTAGCATTTCGTAGTTGGCTGCGAGCACCAGCAGTAGTGAGCCCAGACCGAACATCGCAACACAAACAACGTAGATGCCGCGTCTGCCGTATCTGTCCGACCCTTTCGCAAAGAGCGGCGTGCCGATGAGCTGCGCGAGCACATAAATGTTGAACAACCAGGACATGTCGCGGTTATCAAGCAGGAACTCTTTTTGCAGAGCCGGCAGTGCGGGTCCGATAATGGCCAGATCGAGTGCACCCATGAGCACACCGACGAAAAGCAGGGCCATTACGATTTTCAGGTTCTTTGTTTCCATGTTGTTCTTTTCCGTGGCGCTGTTTTAAAGCGCTGCAATCGTTTCAATTTCGATCATTGTAGTCGGCAGTATCAGTGACTCAACCCCGATAAAGACACTGGCCGGTGGCGGCATGTTCTCACCCTTTAGTCTTGCCAGTTCGGGTGCTATGTCGAGCATCATACGCGGGTTGTAGCCGACAACGTTGATACGCAAGTAAAGAATGTTTTCGGGCCCCGCACCCGCGGCGGCTAATGCCGTAAGAATATTGTCGACGGCTTGCCGGGTCTGTCCCCGCAGATCTTTGGCCTTCTTTTCGCTCTTTTTGGTAGGGCCCTGACCGGCGATAAACATCAGTTTGCCGCCTTTAGCCGTAACAATATGGCTGTAGCCCATGGCCGATGTGTCAATCATCTCCGGCGGGTTGATGTGCGCAATGCTCGCGTTCCCGGCAGCGGTGTTATCAACGGTCTGGCAAGCGCTGAGTGTAAGCAGCAAGGCAGACAGGCATGCGATTGTCTTCATCTTCACTCTCCCTGAAGCTTGTTTAGTTGCTGGCGTAAATCATTTCCGGCAGCCAGGTGACTAACTCGGGCCATACCGCAAGCAGCACCAATGCCAGCAACTGGATGCATACAAAGGGAATCACACCTTTGTAGATGGCGGTTGTAGGCAATTCCGGTGGTGCCACACCGCGTAAGTAGAACAGGGCGAAGCCGAACGGCGGTGTAAGGAATGAGGTTTGCAGGTTGATGGCAATCATGATGCCTAGCCAAACCGGATCAATACCCATCGCCAATAACACCGGCCCGACTATCGGTACCACGACAAACGTGATCTCAATAAAGTCGAGTACAAAACCGAGCACAAACATCACGGCCATAACCAGCAGCAACGCAGACACGTGACCACCGGGTAACGTACTTAAGAACTCGCGGATGGCGTCGTCACCTTCGTAACCGCGGAACACCAGCGAGAACATCGATGCACCGATCAAAATTAAAAACACCATGCTGGTAAAGCGTGTGGTGTTTCTCACTATTTCACGCAGACGTTCGAGATTCAGCTGGCCTTTGATCAGCGCCAGCGCCAGTGCGCCTAATGCCCCTACCGATGCGGCTTCGGTGGGTGTCGCAAAGCCGCCGATAATCGAGCCGAGCACTGCAACGATCAGCACCAGCGGCGGCAGCAGTACGAGTATTACCCGGATAATCAGATGAGTGTCCTGCTCGCGTTCCTCTTCGTGACCGGGCATTAAGTCAGGCTTTATGAATGCCAGTACTGTCAGATAAATCATGTACAGCACGACCAGCAACAGGCCCGGAATGACCGCGCCCATAAAGAGATCACCGACCGACACGGTGTCGGGTGCGAAGTTGCCTTGTTCTATCTGCGCCTGTTGATACGCCGACGACAACACGTCACCCAGCAGTACCAGAATGATAGAGGGCGGAATGATTTGCCCCAATGTGCCCGAGGCGCAAATCGTGCCGGTCGCAAGCTCGGGCGAATAGCCCCGTTTCAGCATGGTTGGGAGTGACAGCAGACCCATGGTGACGACGGTGGCGCCGACAATGCCGGTGCTAGCGGCCAGCAACATGCCTACCAGAGTGACGGCCAGACCGAGCCCGCCGGGCATGCGGCCGAAACATTCGCTCAAAGTGGTAAGCAGGTCTTCCGCGATGCGGGCGCGCTCCAGCGTGACCCCCATAAAGACAAACAGCGGAACTGCAATCAGCGTTTCATTACTCATGATGCCGAACAAACGGCTGGGCATGGTCTCTATAAAGGCCAGTTCAAAGCCACCACCGATCACGCCGCCAATAGCAAACAGTAATGCGGTGCCTGCCAGAGTAAAAGCTACCGGGAAGCCGCCGAGCAAGGCGACGATGACCGCAATAAACATCAGGAGCGCATAAACTTCCACTACGACTTACCGCCTTTCAGCGTGCTCAATGCGTTGAGCAAGGTGGCGACGCCCTGTAAAACCAACAGTCCCGCTGCCAACGGGATGAAGCTCTTCATTAACGGTATCCACGGGTAAGGCAAACCGCCTGCTTCCTGACTGCCTTCTTTAATAGACCACGACAGGCTGACGTACTCCCAGCTGATCCAGAGTATGAATAGCGTGAAGGGCAACAGAAACAATAGGGTGCCTGTGGCGTTAACGATGGCTTTGCCGCGGTCGGAAAAGCCGCGATAAAAAATATCGACCCGCACGTGTTCGTCATCGGCGAAGGTATAGGCGGCGGCTAGCATAAATACGGCGGCGTGCATCCATGTGATGCTTTCCTGTAACCAGATCCAGCCGGTGTCAAAGAAGTAACGCAGTGCCACCAGGCCAAACATAACCAGCACCATGCCCAGCGTCAGCCAACTTACGGCGCGCCCTATCGTGCGGTTTAACCACTCAATGCGGTGGGCGATGTTTTGCCCGGTGGATTGGCTCATTAGCGGTCCCAGAAGCTGCGTGAGATCAGCACCAATAGCGTAAAGATTTCGAGACGACCCAAGACCATCGCCACAATGGCCACCCATTTGGATACATCGCTCATGGTGCCGAAGCCTGAGGCAACTTCACCAAGGCCGGGGCCAAGATTATTAAGTGCTGCGGCAACTGCGGAGAATGCGGTGACCTGATCAACACCGTCAGCCAGCATGATCATCATCATGATGGCAAAGATAACGACGTAGACGGCAAAGAAACCCCACACTGATTCAACGACACGTTGGTTAACGACCATGTTGCCGAGTTTTACCGGAATCTCTGCGCTGGGGTGCACGAGGCGTTTCACTTCGCGTACACCCTGATGGTAAAGCAGCAACCAGCGCATCACTTTCATGCCGCCGCCGGTCGAGCCGGCGCAGCCGCCGATAAAGCTGCTGAAGATCAAAAGCACAGGCAGAGCGCCGGGCCACATCGAGAAGTCGGTGGTGGTGAAGCCGGTGGTGGTGGCTACCGACACGACCTGAAACAAGCCGTTGACCAGCGTGTCTTCTACTGTGGTGTAGACGCCTGTGGCATAGAGATAAATTAACACTGCGACAGTTAGTGATACGAGCAGCTTGGCGTAAGCCTTGAACTCGGGGTCGCCGAAATAATGGATGAGTTTCTTGTCACGCCAAACAACAAAGTGCAGAGAGAAATTAATGCCGGCGGCAAACATGAAGAACACGGCAATCATGTCGATAAGACCGGAATCAAAATGGCCTATGCTGGCATCGTGCGTAGAGAAGCCGCCGATGGCGATCGTGCTGAAGCTATGGCAGATGGCGTCGAACAGACTCATGCCGGCTGACCAGTAAGCCAGAGCACAGGCAACGGTGAGCCCGAGATAGATGTACCAAAGTGCTTTAGCGGTTTCGGTAATGCGGGGCGTGAGCTTGTTGTCTTTCATCGGCCCCGGTGTTTCGGCGCGGTACAGCTGCATGCCGCCTACACCGAGCATCGGCAGAATGGCAACGGCCAGCACGATGATACCCATGCCGCCAAGCCACTGAAGTTGTTGCCGGTAATACAGAATCGAGCGGGGCAGTTCATCGAGCCCGCCGAGCACCGTTGCCCCGGTGGTGGTTAAGCCCGACACCGATTCAAAGATCGCTTCGGTTACCGTCATGTAGGGCTGTTCGGCAAAGAACAAGGGCATCGCACCCATGGAACCCAGGCCCAGCCAGAAGGCCGCCACAATCAGGAAGCCGTCGCGCAGACGCAGTTCTTCAAGATGGTGTCTGACGGGTAGCCAAATCAGTGTGCCGACTGCCAGTGTTACGCTGAAGCCCGAAAGGAAGGCGTTGGCTGCGCCATCATCGTAGTAATAAGACACCAGTACGGGCGGCAGCATGCTGACACTGAAGAGCATCAGCAGCAGGCCGAGAATGCGTTGTACAACGGTCAGATGCATAGTTTAAACGCTACCCGTTAAGCCCGATCAGATGGCAAAGAGTTTTTCGACATTGTCGATCTGGCGGCGGTCAGTCATAAAGAGAATGACGTGGTCGTTTTCTTCAACCACGGTATCGTGATGCGCCTGCATTACCCGGTCGCCTCTTACCAACAGGCTGATGGTCGTGCCGGCCGGCAATGGAATGTCTTCAATCGCCTTGCCCACGACTTTCGATTCGCCAACCTTGCCGTGAGCCACCGCTTCAATCGCTTCGGCACGGCCACGGCGCAACGAGTGCACTTTAACTACATCACCGCGGCGGATATGGGCCAGCAATGAGCCAATGGTCACCTGCTGCGGCGAAATAGCCACATCGATGCCGCCGGATTTCTCAACCAGGTCGGCATAGGCCGGCCGGTTAATCAGCGCCATAACCTTCTTGCTACCAAGTTCTTTAGCCAGCAGCGCAGACAGGATGTTGGCTTCTTCTGCGTTGGTGAGTGCGCAGAAAATGTCGGCGCTATCGATATTTTCTTCGAGCAGCAGGTTTTCATCTGCTGCGTCACCGGTGAGTACGGTGCTCTTCTGCAGTCGTTCCGAAATCATCCGGGCGCGGTTTTTGTCGCGCTCGATGACTTTCACCGAGTTGGTGTGTTCAAGGGCCTGTGCCAGACGGAAGCCGATGTTGCCGCCGCCGGCAATGACGATTTTGCGTACCGAACGCTCCAGCTTTCTAAGCTCGGGCATGACACCGTGAATGTCTTTGGCGGCTGCCACAAAGAACACTTCGTCGTCTTCCTGAAGTAGCGTGTCGCCGTCTGCATCAATACTGACACCATCGCGGTAGATGGCCGCAATACGTGCTTCAACTTTAGGTAAGTGATGATGCAACTCGCGAATTTCTTCGCCAACCAGGCGGCCTTCACGTTGCGCCCGTACGCCAACCATCTGGACGCGACCCTCTGCAAACTCAAGCACCTGAAAGGCTCCGGGGAAGCGGATGAGTTGCTCAACGTACTCGGTAACCAGTTGTTCCGGGCTAATCCACACGTCAACCGGCATGGCATCTTGCCGGAACAGGTTAGGCGCATTGCTGTATTCAGCCGAACGGATGCGGGCAATTTTGGTTTTGGTGCCGAACATTGTGAACGCGATCTGACACGCGATCATATTCACTTCGTCACTGTGCGTCAGCGCAATCAACATGTCGGCATCTGCGACACCGGCGCGTTCTAATGTAGACGGGTAGGCGGCGTGCCCGATAACGGTACGCACGTCGAGTCGATCCTGCAGGTCGCGCAAGGCGGCCGGATCGTTATCGACAATAGTGACCTCGTTCGCTTCTTCGCGAGCAAGTTGATAGGCAGCGGTAGAGCCGACTTGTCCGGCTCCGAGAATTAGAATGTTCATTGTTTATTTAATGACAGCAGCTTGCCCCGGCGCGTTCCATTCTACATCAGTTCAAGGTTCGCATAGGACATTACGAGCCATTTTGTACCTTCGGATTCAAAGTGCACCTGCACCCGGGCATGCGGCCCGGTGCCCTCATAGTTCATAACCACGCCCTCGCCGAACTTCTTATGCCGTACGGGCTGGCCCAGTTTCACAGGGATCGCGTCGCCACTAACCTTGCGACGCTGGTTGTCGAAGTTGCTGTCGTCAAAGCGGCTGGCGGGTTGTACTACATTGATTTTAGGGCGAATTTCTTCCACAAACTCCGCCGGAATCTCTTTAATAAAGCGCGAAGCCTGCGCATAGTTCTCGGTGCCGTAGAGCCTGCGTTGCTCGGCGTAGCTTAAGTAAAGCTGGGTCATCGCCCGGGTGATGCCCACGTAGCAAAGGCGACGTTCTTCCTCGAGGCCGTTCGGATCATTGGCACTGCGCTTATGCGGAAACAGGCCTTCTTCAACGCCTGCGATAAACACCAGCGGAAACTCCAGACCTTTGGCCGAATGCAGCGTCATCATCTGCACGCAGTCTTCCCACTCTTCGGCCTGATCATCGCCGGCTTCGAGTGCAGCGTGTGCGAGGAAGGCAACCAACAACGGCATGTCTTCATCTTCGTCGTCGGGTGAAAAACCCTGCGCGGCTGTGATCAGTTCCTGCAAGTTTTCTATGCGCGCTTCGCCTCGCTCACCTTTTTCTTTTTCGTAATGGCCGATGAGTCCGCTGCGATCAATGACGTGTTCAACCTGCTCATGCAGTTCAAGCTCGCGGGTTTCCTGATCCAGTTTTTCAATCAAAGACAGGAAGGCATTAATCGAGTTTTTGGCGCGTGCCGACAGCTGGCCACCGGCGGATGATAGCGCTGAATTCCACATCGAAGTAGCATTGGCGCGGGCGTAATCCCTAATGATAGCAACGCTTCTGGCGCCTGCACCGCGAGTTGGCAGATTGACTACCCGCTCGAACGAGGCGTCATCATCGCGGTTGTCGAGCAGGCGTAAATAGGCAAGGGCATCTTTAATTTCAGCGCGTTCGAAGAAGCGTAAACCGCCATACACTTTGTAAGGAATGCTTTTCTGAAAGAAGGCTTCTTCAAACACACGTGACTGTGCATTCGAGCGATACAACACTGCCACTTCGGTACGCTTGCCACCGCCGTTCACCCAGTCCTGAATACGCCCGGTTATAAAGTCGGCTTCATCGCGTTCGTTGTACGCGTTGTAAATTTTGATCGGTTCGCCGTCGTTGCCGTCGGTCCACAGCTCTTTACCGAGTCTGCCGGAGTTGTTGTCGATCACGGCATTGGCTGCATTCAGAATGGTGGCGGTGGAGCGGTAGTTTTGTTCGAGCTTAACGACGCCGATACCGGGAAAATCTTTTTGCAGTTTTTGCAGGTTCTCAACTTTGGCACCGCGCCAGCCGTAAATAGACTGATCATCATCGCCGACAGCAAACGGTGTGCCGGTGTTACCAGCTAACACGCGTAGCCACGCGTATTGAATGGCGTTGGTGTCCTGAAATTCGTCGACCAGAATGTGCTTGAAGCGCCGTTGGTAGTGCGCCAATACCTCGGGGTTCTTGAGCCACAGCTCGTGGGCGCGCAGCAGCAATTCGGCGAAGTCGACCAGCCCGGAGCGGTCACAGATCTCCTGATAATTACGGTAGAACTGCACCATCTGGGCGCGGTTGTAGTCACCGTGGTCATTAATGTGGTCCGGCCGCAGGCCCTCGTCTTTCTGGGCGTTGATAAACCATTGGATCTCGCGTGGCACCCAGGTGGATTCATCCACTTCCAGGCCCTTAAGCATGCGTTTGATCAGCCGGAGCTGATCGTCGGAGTCGATAATTTGAAAGCCCTGCGGTAGCCCGGCCTCTTCGTAATGGCGTCGCAACAGGCGGTGTGCGAGACCGTGAAAGGTGCCTACCCACAAGTTGCCTACCGGCATCTCCAGCAGGCTTTCAATACGGGCACGCATTTCTGCTGCGGCCTTGTTGGTAAACGTTACGGCCAGTATGCCTAAAGGCGAGATGTCTTCGACTTCGATCAGCCAGGCAATACGGTGTACCAGCACGCGTGTTTTACCACTGCCTGCGCCGGCAACAATCAGTTGCGGTGTGGCATCTGCCGAAACAGCAGCGCGCTGGGCATCATTGAGTCCGTCGAGTATCGGTGTTACATCCATGTGTCACTTTAATCTTTTATCCGCTGTTACTCAGCGGTAATTAACTTTCGCAGCGCCAGAGTTTTTGGTTTGGGTTAACCAGCCCCGGCACCGGAACAATATCGCAATCATTGATGCTGATAATCGGCTCAAGTGAGCCGCAGGGCAAGATGCTTTTCATGTCCGGAACGCTGACAAATAAACGGGGCGGTTCCAGTGAGAAAACCAGCCCGCCGCGCATACGTCTTTCGGCGGCAAGGTCCAGCAACAGCCGTCCGGCTTTGTCGCAGGCCCGCGATGTGCCGGTTTCGCCCAGTTCGTCTGATAAGCGCTTAATGCGGACACCGACATCGTCTTGTGCAACGGGCAAGCCACCGGCAAGTAATGCCGTCATCGTCCACGCCAACGCGTCGCGCCGAATCAACGGGTTTTCTTCCCGTAGAGTGTTGATGCGTAACGAGTACAGCGAGTCGGAGCGGAAGTTATCCAGTTGCGGATCAGAAAAGATATCGAGTAGCTCACCCAGCCGGAACATCGCATACACCGAGCCCAAACTTGCTGCCTGTCGATACCACTCAATAGCTTCGGCAGGATTGGGATTGTCGCTACCGTTGAGACTGATCTCTGCAAGTGCTTGCGCGGCGCCGATGTCCCCGGCGCCCGCCATCGACAGTAACTGCGGGGTCGGTACTCTGGCGTAACCGGCAGCCAGTGAATTGGCGGTACTTACGCCAAAGAGTTTAAGTTCGCCGACAAAGCCGAGTTGCTCGAACCAGATAATGCTGTCGGCAATGTCTTCTTCTAAAGGCAGGCCGCTGTTCGCCAGAGCTAATTCAAGATCGGTACGTGTGGTGATCGCCGGGGGCGCCACTTGCTCAGGTGTGTCGTCGGTGCGCAGTTCTATCGGGTCGGGGTCTATAGATTGGTCAACAATGCTCAACACAATATAAAGCAGCAGCCCCAGCAGGGCTGTCGCTATCAGT
>Ga0209692_10005720_pt1 | contig 10534 bp, 7 predicted proteins | sample tdDd472_FD_187129 | JGI IMG/M metagenome (GOLD analysis project Ga0209692, IMG submission 187129) | Marine sediment microbial communities from the Atlantic coast under amendment with organic carbon and nitrate - tdDd47.2 (SPAdes)... | ecosystem: Environmental > Aquatic > Marine > Coastal >...
CGTGCGTTACCTCGGCATCTCCGACGGCAATATGCAGGAAGGTTCGTTCCGCTGTGACGCGAACGTATCGGTGCGCCCGGTCGGTCAGGAAGAGTTCGGTACGCGTACCGAACTGAAAAACATCAACTCGTTCCGCTTTGTCGAGAAAGCCATCAACTTTGAAGTAGAGCGGCAGATTGACCTGCTCGAAGACGGCGGTGAAGTCGTGCAGGAAACCCGTTTGTACGATCCGGATAAAGACGAGACGCGTTCAATGCGTTCGAAGGAAGAAGCGAACGATTACCGCTACTTCCCGGACCCTGACTTGCTGCCCGTTGTTATCGAAGAAGACACTATTGAAGCGATTCGCAGTAGCTTGCCGGAGCTGCCGGAAGCGAAAGCCGAACGTTTTAAGGCCGACTACGGCCTGAAACCGGTGCAGATAGAAAGTCTGGTTGGCGATGTTGACGCAGCGAACTATTTTGAAGCGGTTGTCGCTGACGGTGCCGACGCCAAACAGGCGGCCAACTATGTGCTCGGTGACCTGACCGGCGCACTCAATAAAGACGGTGTCGAAATTGCCGACAGTAAGGTTTCCGCGGAACAGTTGGCGGGGCTTATTAAGCGCATCATGGACAACACGATCTCCGGCAAAATCGCGAAAGAGGTGTTTGAAGCGATGTGGGCCGGTGAGGGCGATGCTGATGCGATCATCGATGCGAAAGGTCTGAAGCAGATCACCGATACCGGTGCGATTGAAGCTGCGGTCGATAAAGTGCTGGCCGACAATCCGGATCAGGTTGAAGAGTTCCGCGGTGGTAAAGAGAAGGTGCTGGGCTTCTTTGTCGGTCAGGTGATGAAAGCGACACAGGGCAAGGCAAACCCGGGTCAGGTTAACCAGTTGTTGCGCGACAAATTAAAGGGCTGATGTGAAGGACTGTTTACGCCGTTTTATCTTCGAAGGTGAAGATATTCTGGGCAGCATCGTGCGCCTTGATGATGTCTGGCAGCAGATCCGTAGCGCCGACAACTACCCGCCCGAAATCCATGACATTGTTGGCGAGACTGCTGTGGCTACCGCGCTGCTCGGTCGCAGTCTGAAGTTTGATGGCCGGCTGACGTTTCAGGTGCAGGGCGGTGATGCTTTGCATCTGCTTGTCATGCAGACCGACCATGAGCTGAACCTGCGCGGGCTGGCACGTTTTAGCCAGCAGGCTTGTGACGATGTTGACGACAAATCGTTTGCCAACCTCGTAAAGGGCTCGCAGTTTTCGATTACTGTTGAAGCTGCCGACAACCCCGAACGCTATCAAAGCATTGTACCGGTCACCGAGCCTGATGTGGGCGGCTGCCTGCAGCATTACTATGAGCAGTCGGTGCAGCTGCCGACCATCATCTTGTTGGCAGTAAGCCCGGAGCGTGCCGCCGGTCTGATGTTGCAGGCAATGCCGGAGCGCAAGGCAGGCTCAGGCCGCTGGCAGCGGCTTACAGAAGAGCTGGCAGACATGGACGCACTGAAGCTGGCCAACCTCGAAGATTCCCTGCTGCTCAGCATGATCTTCCCCGAAGACGACATCCGCCTGTTCGACCCGGAGCCAATTGCCTTCCGCTGTGACTGCTCGATGGACCGTATCGAGAACGTGCTGCGTATGTTCGGCGAAAGCGAACTTGAGAACCTGTTGTCCGAGCCCGGCGCTGTTGAGGTGCGTTGCGAGTTCTGCAACGAGCTTTATGAAGTGCAGCCCGAACGCGTTCGCGAACTGATCGCAGAAGTTGGCGAAGCGGCAGGTCAGCCATTGCATTGACCACCCATGGCTGATCAAACAGGGCTGGGCAGCTTATTCGCTATTCGTCGCCGAAAAGTAGCCTAAAAGCCCTCTAAAAGTTATTAAGTTCTAAAAAGCCCGGTTATCCGGGCTTTTTCTTTTTGCGTTAATTAATCGAACTTAGCGGCATGATCGCCACATTTAGGCTACAAAATTGACAAACAGGGGTCAGGCGTCGCGCCTGGCTCCGGAATTTCAGGGCATAAAAACACGCGTTATGGTTACCCGGACATTGACAAATATAAAGAATTCTTTATATTTCATTCCCGATGTCAATGGTAACCACATTGCAGGCGCTAAAAGCCGCAGCCGAGGAAACCCGGCTGCGGCTTCTGGCTTTGCTCGAAACCGGTGAAGCGTCGGTCGGCGAGCTGGTCATAGTGCTGCAGCAAAGTCAGCCGCGCGTATCGCGCCATCTGAAACTTCTGGTTGCAGCCGGACTGGTCGAAAACTTCCGTGACAGTCACCATGTTTACTACCGGTTAGCCGAGGGTGCCTCGCGCTCATTGCTCGACGAAGTTCTTGCAGGCGTACGCGGTGACGCAGGCATCGAAGCGGATCTAGTTCGTCTCAGCGAGGTGCGCCACGAACGCGAGAAAGATGCCTACCGGCGCATCGATCCGAAAGCGGCACCGACCGCACGAGCCGCGCGTGCCGATGACGAAACAATTTTTGCTGCTATCGACGATGCCCTGGCCGATGAAGATATCGGTGACTTGCTCGATGTGCGCACGGGCACCGGCCGCTTGTTAACTCATCTGGCTCCGAAAGCTGCAACGGCAACCGGCGTTGATAAGTCGCAGGCGATGCGTTTGCTTGCCCGCACTAAAGTTCAACAGGCCGGTCTTGCCAAGTGCACGTTGCGTAACGTTGATGGCAAGTCGCTGCCGTTTTCTCCGGATTCATTCGACACGGTGTTGCTCAACGAGTCCTTAACCCGCGCCGACGATCTGCGCAGTGCGCTGGCTGAAGCAGTAAGAGTGCTGCGTGTCGGCGGCCGCTTGCTGATTCTTGACTGGATACAGCCGACAAGCCTGCAGAACCGCGCCGACAGTGAAGGGTTGGCCGAGAACCAGTTACGAACCTTATTGGCCGAGAATGGCCTGCAGATTACCGAGCGCAGTTGGCTGCCGGGCAAAGCACCGGACTACGCATTGTTTATCGCCGCTCCCGCGCGCGGCCAAAACATCAAGCAGACATCAGGGATGAGCGCCTGAAAAAGTTTCCACTTTAATGACAGCAAGAAGTGTTCAGCACTTCTATTCAGCACTTGTATGAGTAAAGACTAATGAGTAACGACTTACAGATTTCTTTCGAGTTTTTCCCGCCCAAAGACGAAGCGGCCGAAGAAAAGCTCTGGCAAACGGTCAAGCGTCTTGAACCGCTGAAGCCGCGTTTCGTGTCGGTGACCTACGGTGCCGACGGTTCTACCCGCGATCGCACGCATAAAATCGTGCAGCGCATTCAAAATGAAACGACGCTCACCGGCGCACCTCATCTGACCTGCGTTGGCTCTACCAAAGAAGAAATTCTGGAGATCGCTCAAGGTTACTGGGACGAAGGCATTACCAATATCGTCGCACTGCGCGGTGATCCGCCGCAGGGTCAGGATACTTATGTGCCGCACCCCGGCGGCTTTGCCTATGCCAATGATCTGGTTGAAGGCCTGATGGAACTGGCTGATTTCGACTTATCGGTAGCTTCTTATCCTGAGGTGCACCCTGAAGCGCCCAGTGCGGACTTCGACCTCGATGTACTGAAAAAGAAAATCGATGCCGGTGCCAAGCGCTCCATCACCCAGTTCTTTTTTGATACCGAATTGTTTCTGCGTTTCCGCGATGCTGCTGCCGCCAAAGGCATTGATGCACCGCTGGTGCCGGGCATTCTGCCGATTACGAATTTCAAAAGCCTGAAAGGCTTCGCAGGTCGCTGCGGTGCTGCGGTACCGGAGTGGCTGGGGCAGCGTTTTGAGGGCCTCGATGACGACCAGGAGACCCGCCAGATGATTGCCGCAAACGTTGCGATTGAGCAGGCGCAGTTGCTGCAGCAAGAAGGCGTGACCGAGTTTCACTTTTACACGCTGAACCGCGCCGAATTGAGTTATGCGATTTGCTATGCACTGGGTGCGCGACCCGCAGAGTGAAGCCGGCCGGGTAGCGGCTGAACGGATTTTAGAGAGAAGTTAAGACATGGATACACAGGTTAAGAACTGTCAGCTGCTGCTGGAGTTGCTCAAAGAACGCATTGTCTTCTTAGACGGTGCTATGGGCACGATGATCCAGGGCTACAAGCTCGATGAGGCTGCGTATCGCGGCGAGCGCTTTGTCGACTGGGGCCAGGAAGTGAAGGGCAATAACGATCTGCTCACGCTGACGCAGCCTGAGATTATCAAAGGCATACACCGGCAGTTTCTCGAAGCCGGCGCCGACATAATCGAGACCAATACGTTTAACTCGAACCTGCCTTCTATGGCGGACTACGGCATGGAAGAGCTGTGCGACGAGCTTAATGAAGCAGGCGCACGCATTGCCCGTGAAGTGGCGGACGAAGTGGCTGCAGCTACCGGAGCTCCCCGCTTTGTTGCCGGTGTTCTCGGCCCGACGAACCGCACCTGCTCCATATCACCGGATGTGAACGACCCCGGTTTCCGCAATATCAGTTTCGACGAGCTGCGTGACACCTATGGTGCTGCGGCCCGTGCGCTGTTGAAAGGTGGCGCCGACTTCATCATGGTCGAAACCATTTTCGATACGCTGAATGCGAAGGCCGCACTGTATGCCCTGCAGGAACTGCAGGCAGAGCTTGGCCATTTCCCGGTGGCTATTTCCGGAACAATTACCGACGCGTCAGGGCGCACCCTGTCCGGTCAGACAACAGAAGCGTTCTGGAACTCGCTACGCCATGTGAAGCCATTCTCTATCGGGCTTAACTGCGCTTTGGGTGCCGAAGAGCTGCGCCCCTACATCACAGCGCTGAGTAATGTTGCCGACACCTATGTGAGCGCGCACCCGAATGCCGGTTTGCCGAATGAGTTCGGTGAGTACGATGAGACGCCGGAAATGATGGCGGCGGTGCTCGAGGGGTTTGCCAAAGACGGCTTGATCAACATTGTCGGCGGTTGTTGCGGCACCCGCCCCGACCACATTCAGATGCTCGTTGAAACAGTTGGCAAGAATGCGCCACGAAAAGTCCCGGAGCTGAAACCGGCACTGCATCTGAGCGGCCTCGAGCCATTGGATATTGATGAAGGTTCGCTGTTTGTGAACGTCGGTGAGCGCACCAATGTGACCGGTTCGGCGGCGTTTAAGCGCCTGATTTTGGCCGACGACTACGACCAGGCACTGAAAGTAGCGCTGCAGCAGGTTGAGAACGGTGCCCAGATTGTCGACATCAATATGGATGAAGGCATGCTCGACTCAGTGGCTGCGATGGAGCGTTTCCTGAAGCTACTGGCAGGCGAACCGGATATTTCCCGTGTGCCGATGATGGTCGATTCCAGCCGTTGGGAAGTTATCGAAACAGGCCTGAAGAATATTCAAGGCAAACCCGTGGTGAACTCGATTTCGCTGAAAGAGGGCGAAGAGCAATTCCTCGAGCAGGCACACAAGGTGAGGCGTTACGGTGCCGCAGTAATCGTCATGGGCTTCGACGAAGCAGGTCAGGCGGAAACTGTCGATCATCGTCTGGAAATTGCCGGTCGCGCTTATAAACTGCTGACCGAAGAAGTCGGCTTTGAACCCGCCGATATTATTTTTGACCCTAACGTATTTGCCGTGGCAACAGGTATTGAAGAGCACAATGACTATGGCATTGCGTTCATCGAAGCGTGTCGCAAGATTCGTGAGCAGTTTCCGCATTGCTCGATCTCGGGCGGAATCAGTAACGTGTCATTCTCATTCCGTGGCAATAACCCGGTGCGTGAGGCTATGCATTCGGTATTCCTGTTCCATGCCATTAAGGCCGGTCTGAATATGGGCATCGTTAATGCCGGTCAGTTGGCTGTGTACGACGATATCCCGGAAGAACTGCGCGAGGCCGTCGAGGATGTCATCCTGAACCGCCGCTCTGATGCGACCGAGCGGCTTCTCGAGCTTGCCGGCAAGTACCGCGATTCCGGTGAGGCCGAAGAAGAAGTCGAGGCTGAATGGCGCGCTGGCACTCCGTCCGAGCGTTTGAGTCATGCGCTCGTACACGGTATTGATGAGTTCATCGTTGCCGATACCGAGGAGGCGCGGCTTGAGGCGAGTAAGCCCCTGAATGTGATCGAAGGCCCGCTGATGGACGGCATGAACATCGTTGGTGATCGTTTCGGTGCCGGCAAAATGTTCCTGCCACAGGTGGTGAAGTCGGCCCGCGTTATGAAGAAGGCTGTGGCGCATCTCATCCCGTACATTGAAGATGAGCAGGACGGCGAGGCCCGCAAGGCCGGCAAGATTGTTATGGCGACGGTTAAAGGCGATGTCCATGACATCGGCAAGAACATTGTCGGCGTGGTCATGCAGTGTAATAACTTTGATGTTGTTGATTTGGGCGTCATGGTGCCATGCGACCGTATTCTGGAAACGGCGCGTCGCGAGAACGCCGACATGATCGGGCTGTCGGGTCTGATTACCCCGTCGCTTGATGAAATGGTCTACGTCGGGCGTGAAATGAAACGTCTCGGTATGGAAATGCCACTGCTGATCGGTGGTGCAACCACGAGCCCCGCCCATACCGCGGTGAAAATTGACCCGGAATACGACGGCGCTGTCATCTACGTAAAAGATGCTTCACGTTCGGTCGGTGTTGCGCAGAAGCTGATCAGTGCAGATGACCGGATTACCTATATTGAAGAAGTTAAAGCAGACGCCGAGAAGCGTCGCGAACGCCACGCAGGCAAGTCGCGGCAGGCGCCCCAGTTAAGCCTTGAGGAAGCGCGGCAGAATAAGGCCCCGATCGACTGGGATAGCTATGAGCCGCCGAAGCCCGCGTTTACCGGCACGAAAGTGTTTGACGATATTCCGTTGTCCGACTTGTTGCCGTATGTCGACTGGATGCCGTTCTTCAATGCCTGGGAGTTCCACGGCAAGTTCCCCGCAATTCTGACCGATGATGTTGTCGGCGAAGCGGCCACCAGCCTGTACGACGATGCGCAGGCAATGCTTGAGAAGATCATCGGCGAAGGCTGGTTGCAGGCGAAAGGCGTGATCGGTTTTTTCCCGGCAGCGGGAGTGGGCGATGACGTCCGGGTATATGCTGCAGAAGGGGGTGAGGCATTAATGGACCTGCATCACCTGCGCCAACAAAAGGGCAAGACCGAAGGAAAGGCACATTTGTGTCTGGCTGACTTCGTCGCGCCTGAAGGCTCCGGTAAGCAGGACTACATCGGTGGCTTTGCAGTGACTGCGGGTATCGGTATCGATGAACATGTGCGTCGCTTCGAGGCCGAGCACGACGATTACAGTGCGATTCTGTTGAAGGCACTGGCAGACAGGTTTGCCGAGGCCTGTGCCGAGTACATGCACGCACGCGTCCGCAAAGACTTCTGGGGTTATGCGAACGACGAGAGTCTTAGTAATGACCAGTTAATTGCTGAAGACTACAAAGGCATCCGCCCGGCCCCCGGTTATCCGGCTTGCCCCGACCACACCGAGAAAGGGCTGTTGTGGGAGTTGCTGAACGCCGAAGAGAACACCGGCATCCGTCTGACAGACTCCTATGCAATGTTCCCGACGGCAGCCGTTAGTGGCTTCTACTTCTCGCACCCGGACTCGCAGTATTTTGCAGTCGGCAAAATCGGGCAGGACCAGATCGAAGATTATGCCCGCCGCAAGGGGGTGTCGATGGCCGAGGCAGAACGCTGGCTGACTGCAAATCTGGGCTATCAGCCCACCGCCGCATCCGCTTAATGGCCCGGTTTCCTGTGGTTTGTGCTCAAACCGTCCGGAGCTAAAGGTTTTTTACATAATGGCAGAATGGTTTGAGTGTGAGGGCTGTATTGAAGTTTTACGACTCAGTCCGTATAAAGTAGGTCTGCATATAAGTTCTAATAAGTGCAGGAAATACTTGGTTTTCTTACTGGGGTGAGGGGTTATCGCAGATAACCTTCAGGGAGATTTTTTGTGGATCTGTTCGGTACCAACAAGATGAATAAATTAAAGCTGCTGGCCGGCGTTGCCCTGTTGGGTTTGGGTTCTGCCGCCAACGCCGAGCTGTGTGAACGCGCCGGGGGCGACGCTTACTACGACACGGTGCTGGATATTACCTGGATGACCGATGCAAACATATTGGAAACTGCCGGTCTTCATCCGAGCGGCCAAATGCCGATCGGTGTTGCGCTGTCGTATTGGTTGCCGCTGATTAACCAGCAGAGCTACATGGGTATCAGTAACTGGCGTTTGCCGAAGTGGTTCGACCAGGGTGCTCAGTATTGCAACTACGAATGGGATGGCGGTGCTGACTGTGGCTGGAACATGGATTCTATGAGTAGTGAAAACTGGTACAACTATTCGGTCAACATGGGTCTGACGTCCAAATGGGCGTCCAAGGATGATTTCTACGCCGTTATTGAACAGGAACCTTGGGGTACCCATAGAAATTCAACCTATCCGTTTACCAATATTGAAGTTGCCCGCCGCTATCACAATGATGGTTGGTGCGAAGATCGTATCGATGAGACTACCGGTGAGCCTGATCATTACATAGGTTTCCATTATGAGTACGGCGGTCAGCATTGCGACGGTATTGGCAGCACCGGCTTTATCTGGGCCGTTGTCGACGGTGACGTAGCGCCGGGCGCCGGCGATATGACGACCTGTCTGAATAATCAGGTAGAGCTGGATATTGTGCCGGGTGATGCGACGAACACGGTCGATCCTGATGCCCTTGGTACTATGGAAGTGGCGGTGCTGTATACCGCTGTAGCCGATGGTGATCCAAGGGACTTTGATCCCGCAACCATTGATCCGGCAACGATACAGTTTGGCCCGCTGGGCGCTGCTGTGACCAGCCCGATACCTGATAGTGAGGATGTCGACGGCGATACAGATTTCGATTTGGTCTATACGTTTAATATTCAGGACACCGGTATTGCGTGTGAAGACGCCAGTGCCGAATTGTCGGCAGAGACCTATGGCGCTGAGCCGCTCAATGGCACCGATAGTATTACTACCCCTGAGTGTGACGACGGCGGCTGTCATCCTTAATCAGACGGCGAGCCGCAGTCGCGCTTGGTGCGACTGCGGCTGTTCCTTTTCCGTTCCGGAATTTCTAAACCGTTAATGAAACGTCAGTTAGTTATAGCGTCCCTGCTGGTGGTTGCGTTCGCTGCCGCCTATTGGCTGCTCCTTGCCCCGCCTGAGGAGCCGTCCGGGGAGCTGCTCGACGAGCATGCGGGTCATTCCGAGGATATTGATGACCCGGAGCTTATGGCAGTGGACATCGTGTCGCCGCCTGTTCCGGTAGCACCCGATTTCGGTTACCTGTGCCGCGGCACATTGGAAGTCCGTATTCCTGAGTACGAAGAAGTCTATCCGGAAGTTTTTACAGTCCGCTTTAATCCGGAGTTAACCGAAGGCACTGTGCAGGGCCTGTGGCCCAGCTACCAGTTTCGCGATGATCTGGAGCCGTCCGAATGGACGGTCTACGTGGATTCCACGCGAGGTATCTATGTGATTGAAGGTTATGCAGCGACTGAAAAAACCAGTCAGACCTCACGTATTACGATTGCTCAGGCCGGTGGCGGCTACGAGATATTCTGGTCAGTTTTTCCGATCGGCTTCAGAACTCCAATCGAGCACTGGGCTTCTTCAGGCACCTGCGAGGGCTTCGGCGCGGTTGGCCGCTAAGCTCCCGCCCGAAATATTTTGCCGGGCTTGTCAGTAGAGTGCTTTAGCCGGTGCCGCAAACCGGGCAATCATCGCGTTGATTGACGCGCATGATCTTGCTGCGACCGGCATGAGCGTCATACACCCAGACCGCGGCTTCCAGGTCACTGTCGATGCCCGTCAGTAACTTGATGGCTTCGGTTGCCATCATGCAGCCGATCGTGCCGGCGACGGGCGCGAGAATGCCCTGACCGGCGCAGTCTTCCAGATTCTCATCGTCTTCGGAATACAAACAGCGGTAACAGGGCCCTTTGCCTTTATCGGCGCGGAATACGGACAACTGGCCTTCCATGCGAATTGCCGCACCTGTGATCAGTGCGCGGCGTTCCTCGAAACAGGTTTTATTCAGAAGCCAACGGGTAGCGAAGTTGTCGCTGCAATCGAGCACCAGATCGACATCCTGCACAGATTGTTTCAGTGCGTGCGGGCTCAGGCGTTCGGGTAGCGGGATGATCCTGGTTTCGGGGTTCCATTCCCGCAGCCTTTGTGCGGCGGCTTCGGCCTTATGCCGGCCGAGGTCATCAGCGCGAAACAGAATTTGCCGGGGCAGATTGGTTGCATCAACCCTGTCGAAATCGTTTATCAGGAGTCGTCCGATTCCGCCTGTGGTCAAGTACAAGCTAGCCGTTGCGCCCAGTCCGCCGGCACCGACAATCAGTATGCTGCTGCTGCCGAGTTTCTCCTGACCTTTAGGCCCGATAGGCGGCAGGCTGAAATGTCGTGCATAGCGAATGGCTGCTGCATCAGACCGGCTCATAAACCACCTGCGGGCAAAGTGCTCATACGCTCTAGTCTATAGCAACTCCGGGCAACTCCGGGCAACTCCGGGCAACCCGGGGCAGTCTGCGCCAGATTCAGTGCGCA
>Ga0209692_10005723_pt1 | contig 10531 bp, 8 predicted proteins | sample tdDd472_FD_187129 | JGI IMG/M metagenome (GOLD analysis project Ga0209692, IMG submission 187129) | Marine sediment microbial communities from the Atlantic coast under amendment with organic carbon and nitrate - tdDd47.2 (SPAdes)... | ecosystem: Environmental > Aquatic > Marine > Coastal >...
CCATACCGATGTTCACGAACACGGTGACGATACCGGTGTCCTGACAGATCGGGCGATGGCCCTGGGCACACATGCGGGAGTTAATCAGAATCTGGGCCATGGCATCCTTGGCCGCCTGGGACTCTTCCTTCTGGTAGGCCTCGTACACGGCCTGAATGAAATCCTTCGGGTGATAGTAGGAAATGAACTGCAGCGCATCGGCTACGCTTTCGATCAGGTCGTCCTGGCGGATCACGGTGGTCATAGTGGCCTCATCAGCTTTCTGATTATCGGAAGTATGCGGAGCCGCCAAAGCAGCCCCCTGCTTATATAAGGAAGCGAGAGTTTACCAGAAATTCGACACAGCGGTTGATGCGACAGAAGGCGCAAATGCTATGTACGCCAGCGAAAATAGCTATGACGGTAAAACCAATTCGCAACAATTTGTTAAAACAGGCATTACCCGGCCACTGGAACTCGACAAACCGCGGAGCGGCCACTATTTTTGATTGAGGGCCACTCCAAGGGTGCGAGGAGGGTTTCCAGACGCAGAATCACACTTTTGGCTGATCAACACTTGCTACTCTGTCGCTATAGTCGAAGCTACAGAAATTGGCTTTTAAGTGCTGGCTACAATTTCAGACAACCAACAAATCAGAAAAGGCTGTGCGCGGAATCCTGGGGCCGACCGGTTCCGTCAACGCCGGATATAACGACACAACAACAGGAAAAGGTTCCACCCATGTTCAAGAAAACTCTAATAAGTCTTGCCGTGGCTTCTTCCCTTGGGTTGACGGGCTGTTTCAGTGGCTCTAACAGTGGGGGTAATGATAATCCCAAGCCGCAGTATGCCGGCGACGCCCTGAATACAACATACCCGCTGTTCAACCCGGCCAAGCGCCAAATCCCGACACCGACCGACCTGAGTTTCTCAGGTTCACTGGATGGAACGTTCAAACTGGATTTGACTGCAGATTCCAGCCCTGTTGAAATCGCTCTCGATAGCCTTAGCGGCGCCTCTACTGTCGACCCCATTACTATCAAGACCAGCGGGCAGATCGATAAATCATCACTGAAACCGAACCAGAACATCTTCCTGATACCCGTTAAGTACGCAAGCGGGGACCCGATTCAAGGACTGTCTAACCAGGAACCTCCAACCGTGGACCTGGCGAAGGTCGCAAAAACCAACTTTATCGTTGACGTGATTGATGTTGACGATTCCACAGCCATCAGAATTACACCAACGGAGCCGCTGGCACCGAACACCCGTTACGTGGTGGGCATCACCAACGGTGTAAAGGATGGTTCAGGAAAATCCATCGGCCAGGATCCTGTCTACGCTAATGTCACTGGCGAAGGTACAGAGACGGATCCTAACTTCGGCCTCGTAAACGCTGCTTTGGCCCCGATTCGCTCTTTGGTCAACAAGTTCTGGGAACCGACTGTATCTGGATTTGCAGCTGCCATCTCTAACGGTGCAAACAAGCTGTCAGCAAACGATATTGCTATGAGTTACAGCTTCACCACCTCAAATGACATCATGGTCACACGCTATATCGCCTATCCGGAAAACTGGCTGCGTGACCAACTCGAAGGATTCGTTAGAGTATCAACGGCCAAGAAAGTTGTTGGCGCGGCATTGTTCGCGTCTGGCCAAGATCTTGAGGAGGCCGCTCCTAGCCCTTTGACCGGCTTCCAGAAATGGGATCTCAATCGAGACGGCAGCATCGACAGCAAAGACTTCGATGTGAATGGCGATGGCTCAGTTAGCACCGCAGACTTCCTCTTTGTGAACACCAGCCCGGCCAATTTCGGCTACAAGGATGTGGAAGCAGCAGTCCAAGGCGCCCTGGCAACATTTGAGCCCTCGACTGCGCTCAACAATGCCGCATTGGCTCCCTGCGACACACCAAACTCTCAGACCGGGAACTACGAGTATGGACCGCTTGGTAGCTTTGAGGACCAATTCGCTTGCGTGGCTGCCGGCCTTGGCGCCGCCATTGACCAGGCTTTAGCGGGCCAGGGAATCGAAATCGCAGAGCCGGATAGCAGAGCCATTACAGTAGGCGCCTCAGCTCCAGCTCAGACCAAGTCTGCCATCCTGGCAACCGTTCCCGGATCCGAGTTCGTTGCCGTTTCGGAAAGCAGCATCACATTGCCATATTACCTGGGCCTCCCCAGCAACGTGAATGGCGCTCCAATTCAGACTCAAGCCTGGAAGGCCGATACAACCTTTGCAGCCGCGCTGAACCAACAGTTTGCTCAGGCGGGTCTGGTTATTCCTCAAGGCGCCGGACTGAGCGAGGTCGTTAACGCGATTTTCCCGTTCCCCGCAGCCGAGGGCGATACAGAAGTTCCGATGCTCGTTTTGCACCCGGACTTCAGCACTGCAGCCTTTGCGGGTAGCCCCCTGGAAAACGCCACGCTTAGCACGCCAGGCGCAATTACCGACGTCGTCATTTTCCAACACGGTATAACCACTGATCGAAGCGCCGCTCTGGCGTTTGGCTCAGCATTGGTTGCCAGCGGCATCCAGCAGAACAAGCGCATTGCTGTCGTGGCAATTGATCAGCCCCTGCATGGCATTGCGCCTGCGACTCTGGAAGATAAGGAGGAGCTATCAGCAACCTTGTTGATGTCTCTAAACCCTGGCCTGACAGAACTGCAAATTCAACAATTGACCGCGCTCATTCTGGCAGGTGATGCGCCAACACTGGCCGGAGCACTGTTCCAAACGCAAACCCCGACTCAAGAACAAGTGGGTCAAGCGGCAGTCCTTATTGGTACTGTCGACAACGCCGGCAGCACGATCCCGGGCCTGGCACCGCAATCGACTGCGACAGGTTACGATGCCAACGGCATTAACGAGCGCCACTTCGGATGGGCGAGCAACAGCGACTTTGACCGCACTCTGCCAGTCGGCCAAGGAAATCTGCCTTGGGCGCCTATGCAGTTTAATCCGGCACCAGAGGTAGAAGAACCGGGAGCTTCCGGCGACCTGTTCATCAACCTCGGCAACTTCCTGAATAGCCGTGACAATCTGCGCCAGGGCGTTCTTGACCTCCTGAACCTGCGCGCATCACTGCCGGTGGAAGTTGGAGCCTTTGCCAATGCCAAGTTCCATTTCGTAGGGCACTCGCTGGGTACTATCAACGGTAATGCGTTTGTAGTGGCTGCCAATTCAGGCGACCGTGAAGATCTGAAGATCGAGAACAGCCACCTGATGACCCCTGCTTCTGGCGTAGTGCGAATGCTTGAGAACTCTCCGTCCTTTGCGCCGACAATTCTCGCCGGGCTGAAGCAAACAGACTCTGAACTGACTCAGGCAAGTAACAACCTGCAGTCGTTCTTTACTGTGTTCCAGGCTGCTATCGATACCGTTGACCCGATCAACATGGTCGATGAGCTTCAGGGTTCCAACACCTTGATTTCCCAGGTTGATGGCGACCGAACCACCATCAACGCCGCCTTTGATTTCTACATCGAAGGCAGCGGCACCAACTGGGAAGCCGGCTACAAGCCCTTCGTGACCGATGCTTTGCAAGTAGTTGGTCTCAACATTGACTCGCAAAGCCCTGCACCTCTGGCTGGCTCAGAGCCCCTTGCAGCCTGGATCGCTGCTGGTAGCTTTGCCGAAGGATTGCCGGCCATCACTCGCTATGCAGAGGGTACCCATGGAACTCCAGTACTCCCTCTCGCGGAAGCTACGGAAGCCCCGAACTTTGCAGAATTTGAGTTCGACTTCCTGAAGGACCGGACGCTTGCACTAACAGAAACGCAAGTAGTAAGCACTGCCAATGCCAGCCTGATGTTCAGCGGCTTGGTAGGACAGACTCTGCAGATGATTCTTCAGTCCTCTGCACCACAGCAGCCGTAATCCAGCTCTGGTAGAACAAAAAACCCGGCGAGATGCCGGGTTTTTTGTTTACTCAGACAAATCTCAAAGGCAAACCCAACTGTCTCTGATGAACACCATCCCCCCTATCCCCCTCAACAACCATCCCCCTGGCCTTCAACTGCGGATGCTCTGCCGCCTCCTCAATCGTCAATACCGGCTCTACACAGGCATCCACATCGGCAAACACCTGCCGCCACTCAGCCAGTGAACGCTCCGCGATCTTCTGCTTGATAGCGGCTTTCAATTCCTGCTGATGTTCGGGCTTCTGGCTCAGGGCATAGCTTTTCAGTTCGCCCAACCCAAGGGTGTCACACAGGCGCGAAGAGAACTGCGGCTCCAGGCTCCCGACAGACAACCAGCGGCCATCTCTGGTCTGGTAATAGTCGTAGAAGGTGCCACCATTGAGCATGCCGCTTTCGGGCTTCTGAGGCTGTCCGCCTGCCAGGGCAGCAGCACCCGCCATGGCATTCAGGGCGAAGGCGGCATCGGTCATGCTGATGTCGATAAAGGCGCCCTCTCCGGTTTCCTGGCGTTTGATGACCGCAGCGAGGATGCCCATCACGGCGTGATGGGAGCCTCCGGCCACGTCGGCAATCTGAATGCCCATGGGTGGTGGGCCGCTGTCGGCACGACCGCAGTGGCTGGCAACACCGGAAATAGCAAGATAGTTGATATCGTGGCCTGCCCTGTCCTTGTAAGGACCGGTCTGGCCATAGCCCGTAATGGCACAGTAAATCAGCTTGGGATTGATGGCTTTGAGTACCTCATAGCCTATCCCGAGGCGGTCCATGACGCCCGGGCGAAACTGCTCCACCACGATGTCGTAGTCCTGAACCAGCTGCTTGACCCTCTCAACACTCTCGGGCTGCTTCAGGTTCAGTTGCAAGGTTTGCTTGCCGCGACCGAGGTAGGAAAAAGTCGTGCTGAATTTACCATCAAAAGGTGGCATTACCTTGGCCAGATCCACGCGATCCGGAGCTTCAATTCTGAGCACTTCCGCGCCCATATCGGCGAGCATCATGGTGGCGTAGGGTCCGGGCAGCAAGGTACTGAAATCCAGAATTTTCAGGTTAGCGAGCGGGGCTGCCATAAAGCGTCTCCTTGTTTTTGATCGGCGGCAATGACTCTGGCTCATGCTGACGGGTTTTGCAGGCCGGGCCAACTACCGGTTCCTTCATTCCTATTGACCGTTTCTTCCATCTGTTGGCAAATCATGGGCTTGCAATGTTGAGCCGGGTACTTATGATGAAGTTCGTTCTTTCTTCTGGCTGCCTCTATGTCAACACTGACAGTCTCACGACATTTTGTTGAAGCTTCCCTGTCAGGCGCCGAACGCCTGGGCCTGGACAGCCGTGCTTTGCTCCAGGAGGCCGGGATCTCGCCAGATCTTCTTCGCATTGAAATGGCAAGGGTGAGCAGTGATCAGTTCAGCAAGCTGATGCAGGTAATCTGGCAGCGCACCGGCGATGAGTTTATGGGCATGGGGCCACGCCGTGCCCGCTCCGGAACGTTCGCCACCATGTGTGCGTTGGTGGTCGGTTGCCAGACGCTGGAAGAGGTATATCAACAGGCCTTCCGGTTCTCTCGGCTGTTCGAACCGATGGTGTCCATGGAGCTTGAAATCTTCGGTGACCGTGCGCGCCTGGTCACGCGAATTGAAGGCAGCATCCACGACCCGGACTATTTTCTGCGCGAGAGCATTCTGGTGATCTGGCACCGGCTCGGCAGCTGGCTTATTGGCCAGCCCGTGGAACTGGAGAAAGCTGAGTTCGATTACCCGAGGCCAGACCACGGGGACGAATACCGGCACATTTTTCATTGTCCGCTGGCGTTCGAGTCCGACAGTACGGCATTGACCTTCAGCAAACGTTTCCTCTCCGCCCCGGTGATTCGGGACAAGCCGGAAATGCGACAATTCCTGAAAACCTCCCCGGCAGATCTGCTGTCACGACCGGATGAGAGCAACACCTGGACCGGTCGCATTCGGGGCCTGATTGGCCGTGATTTCTCCAAACCCATGCCGGATTTCGACTGGATAGCGCAAGAGCTGCACACCAGCCCGCAGACCCTCAGGCGCCGCCTGAAGCAGGAGAACACGTCGTTTCAGGAGATCAAGGATCTATTGCGGCGGGATATGGCCATCTACTATCTGGCCCATCCGGAGATGCCCATCAACGATATTGCCGAACGGGTAGGCTTTACCGAACCATCCACCTTCCATCGGGCCTTCAAGAAGTGGACGGGGGTCACCCCGGGCGCCTGGCGGGAAGGCGAACGGGGCGATCTGGTCTGAACACCCGGCCTTACGAACTTCCCTGCTGCAGGTTCCGGATCAAGCGCCCCAGAGTTCGGGCAATGTCCCGGGCCTGATCGCGATTCTCCGCCAACTGGAAAAGCCGGGAGCCGTCCCGCGGATCATAAACCCAGCAGGCTCCGACCACCGGTTCACAATCCCAACGCAACTGAGGATTCACACCGAATACCGACAGAGACAGGGTTCTGCGAACGGTGGTGCCATCGGGATTGCGCTCGATGTCCTGAATACTGATATTGCCATCATCCAGAGCCACCTGGTACTGGCGATCTGCTGGCCTGTCCAGGCGCACCACCGTTTTGTCACGCCGCCAGCCAGCGGTCTCAAGCAGAGTATTCAGATGGATGACCAGAGCCTCCCTGTCCGAGCTGGCCAGATACAGCTGGCGCAGCGTCTTCACATCCTGTTCATTCGCTGGCTCAATCACGGCCACAGGCTCGTTGGCATTGGCCTGCCCTTCGGCCAGAGCGCGAACACTGGCACGGCTGGCCTTCTCAATGTCGGTAATCAGCTTCAGGCTTTGCTGATAATGCGTGCCCTCTGCCCCGGCCCAGGTAATGTATTGCTCCAGTGCTGAACGTGCCTCATTCAGATGATTGGCCTGCAACATGGCCCGGCCGCGATAGTAGTAATACTCGGCGGGCTTCTCTCCCTCCATGGCCTGAAGGCGGTTCAGGTACTCCCCTGCCTCACTCCAGTTCTCTGCTGCAACGGCTTCTTCAGTCGCCAGCATCAAGCGGCGAATTTCGTGTTCCGGAGCCAATGCCTGGGCGAATCCCGCCTGCAGGGCAAGAACAGAAGACAACACCAGGCCCGCAAATGCCTTGTGACCAGGCAAACGCCTTTTTTTCATGGATGACAACATACCGCTACTCCTGTTGGTCCTCTGCACGGGCTTCCCCGGCGTCCGTAGGCTCCCTGTCGATGGCGGGCGTATCTCCCGGCTCATCGGCGTCTTCAGAATCGACCTCGGCCTGATCCACTATCGACTTGGGCAACTCTTTTTTAACCCTGACCCCCAGCTCCACAAACCGATTGGCCTGGGAAATCAGATTACCACGGCCCCGTGTCAGGGTATTCATGGCATTATCGTAGGTGCCCTGGGCCGTGTGTAACTGGCTTCCCAGCTTTTCCATAGCCTCGACAAACACCCGCAGCTTGTCGTAGACCGCGCCGGCGCGATCGGCAATGCGGCGGGCATTCTGGCTCTGGCGTTCATAACGCCAGATATTCTCAATGGTTCTCAGTGTCGCCAGCAGGGTGGTAGGCGTCACCACAATAATCTTCCGCTCAAATGCTTCTGCGAAGAGATTCTCGTCCTGCTGGAATGCTGCCACAAATGCCGGCTCAATGGGCATGAACAGCAGCACGAAATCGGGAGAATGCAGCCCGTTAAGCTGACTGTAATCTTTCTCGCTCAATGCACGGATGTGATTGCGAACCGCCTCAACATGCTGCTTCAGCGCCGCAGCGCGTTCTTCCTCCTGATCTGCGGTCACCCACTGCTGATAGGCCACCAACGATACTTTGGAATCAATCACCAGATTTCGCTGGTCCGGCAAATGCACGATGACATCAGGCCTCAACAACTGGTTACCTTCGTCCCGGTAACTACCCTGGGTTTCGTACTCGACCCCTTTGCGCAGGCCCGACCGTTCCAGCACCCGCTCCAGGATCAACTCACCCCAGTTGCCCTGAATTTTCTTGTCGCCTTTGAGAGCGCGGGTCAGATTGGCGGCTTCTTCGGTAATTTGCCGGTTCAGCTCCTGCAACGATTTTATTTCGCTGCGAAGCGCCTGACGATCCCGGGTTTCCGTGGTGTAGACATCCTCAACCCGTTTGCGGAAATCCTGCAACTGGTCTCGGAAGGGGTTAAGCAAGGAGTCCAGGCTGGTTTTGGATTGCTGGCTGAAGCGCTCACTTTTCTGATCGAAAATCCGGTTCGCCAGGTTCTCGAATTCCTGTTTCAGTGCATCTCGATTCTTTTCCAGCAACTCCAGTTTTTCCGAGGCACTACGGCGCTCTTTATCCAGAGTGACCTGCTGCTCGCGTAACTCGACCTTCAACTGGCCTAGCTCTTCTGAGAGCGTTTCAGCCCGCTGCTGGTATTGATTGCTCTCACTTGCCAGTTGCGCAAGCCGGTCCTGTTTTGCTGTCAACTCCGAGTCCAGAGCCGCCAATCGGTTTTCCAGGGCAGCAGACTGTTGTCGCCAGTGTTCGATGCTCTGCTCCAGCTGCCCGGAGCGGGCTTTCTGCTCCTCGAGTGCCGTCCGCAGGTGTTCAACTTCCTGTTCATGCAACGCCTGCACCTGCTCGCTATCTCTCAGTTGCCTGTCCCGGGCGTCCAGTTCCTCGCGCAAGGCAGACTCGGTGGCTTTATCCTGACGCCGACGCCACAGCAGCCAGATCATGCCCGCCAGACACAAGGCGGCACTCGCCACCAGAGCAAGGAACCAGCCTGCCAGCCATTCCGGACGTTCAGCCATGGTGAGGGTAAGCGCATCTAGCACCAGCATGTTCTCCTTGGTCTTCGTTGGTCAGTTCAGGGCATGGCCCCGGGATCAAAGCCTGACAGTCTACCGCAATGCTCACCCTTTTTTCTTGTTGGCGGAACGGTGCCACCAGGCCGGCCTCGACTGTTTGGCATTTATCAACATTGCGTCAATCCACCTATGGACGCAGAGCGTAAATTGCTCTACAACGGTTAAAAAGCACCCAACCGGAGTGCTAAAGCCGTAAACGGAAAGCTGACTGGCAGGTCGGAGCATGTTCAAGGAATTGTGGAGAAAATTCGGGTCCGATTTCCTGCAGGCTACCTGTGTGGAAGACGAAGAGACATTGTCTTCGGAAAATCAGCGCTCGGCGGAAAAGCATGTGCGGGTTTTGCCTCACATCACCCATACGGGCGAGTTTCACCTTGAGCGACTGACCCAGTTGCTGAAAAGCCGTTATGGAAAGAGCTTCACGGTGCCGACAGACACCACCTCCAGCGACCGTGCGCTCAAAGAAGTCATTTCCTTTGCTGCGCGCATTCAGGACCAGGATATTCAGCGGGAGCTGCTACTGTTCTACCTGAATTGTTCCCCGGTCATCCAGGAGTACCTGAGATCCGAGACGCCGCTGGGCCAGGGGCCTTTCCTGGGCCGGTAAAGATGCGCCTTAACCATCTGTAAAGTCACCACACAGGTACGTTGTAGTATACTCTCCCGCCTGATTGACAACACATCCAATGGCTGAGGCATCCATTGCCAATAATTCTCACGGCCGGTTCAGGGGATATTCATGGGGTCCAGTGTTTCGCAAACCCGCTCATTGTTCGCAGTTGCCTTAACAGGGCTGGCAGTCGCACTTTCTGGTTGCGCTTCCGATCGTTATTTCATGGTACCGAAAGAGAATATTGAAGAGGTGCGAGCCTCGGTCCAAAGCCAGCGTGCGACCCTTGTTACCATGGAGCAGAATGCCGGTGTAAGGCACGAAAAGCTCCTGCAGCAGAATCAGGATTCTACCCAGACCATTCTTCAGGCCATTGCCACTCAGGTTGAAAAGCCATCGTGCCCACCACCAAAGGCAGCACCTACCTGCCCCGCTTCCCGCGAAGATAAAGGCCGGGCGGATCGCCTCAAAGGCAAAGTCGTTGTCGGTGAGGTCGAAAAGTTTTTCCTGGCTGGCCCCGACCATGTCTATACCGCCCGAATCGACAGTGGCGCGGAAACCTCTTCCATACACGCCCGTAACGTCCAGCGTTTTGAACGGGATGGCAGCAACTGGGTACGCTTTGAAGTGCCCGTTCCCGGTACTGAGGATGCCGAGTGGGTAGCCATGGAGAAAGAAATCTCCAGGCGCGTGAAGATTATCCAGTCCAGTGCCGATGAGTCAGAGCGACGGGTCGTGGTGGAGCTTCAGTTTGCCATCGGCGACCACCAACAGGTAGCTGAGTTTACGTTGGCCGACCGGACAAATCTGACTTACGAAGTCCTGATTGGCCGCAACGTATTGCGAGACGTCATGTTGATCGATGTCGGCAAGGAATTCGCAACAGAGCTGCCCGAATCCTACCTTGAACAAGCGGCAAACGGAGAGGAAGAATGACGGTACGCTCCCGGGTCCCGTTTTACGTGTTTGTCTTCCTGTTGATTGCGGCAGGGATAGCGATCGCCACCTGGCGCCATCTGGAACTGGGTATTCCGTGGATGACCGGTGAACAACGTCCGGTCTGGATGATTGAGGCGCGAGTCGATTTTGAGGGCCAGAACAGCCCGGCTGAAGTGAGCCTGCACATCCCGGAGCAACCGCCCGGCTTCCGTATCCTGACGGAGCAGGCCGCCTCGCCCGGCTAC
>Ga0209692_10005726_pt1 | contig 10529 bp, 7 predicted proteins | sample tdDd472_FD_187129 | JGI IMG/M metagenome (GOLD analysis project Ga0209692, IMG submission 187129) | Marine sediment microbial communities from the Atlantic coast under amendment with organic carbon and nitrate - tdDd47.2 (SPAdes)... | ecosystem: Environmental > Aquatic > Marine > Coastal >...
TGCAGCTCTTTGTCGGTGAATCTCTGGCAGGTGCCTGCAATGTCAAAAAGAGATTTCTTTTGAGAGCAGCGTTTGGCTATCTCTACTATAGCTTTTTCTGCCATTCCATAAACAACAAGATCTGCTTTGGCGTCTGTTAGAAAGGAAGATCGAAGTTTTTCCTGTTTATAGTCATAGTGCACAAAACGTCTAAGCGATGCTTCAATGCCGCCGAGAACGATCGGTATACCCTGAAACGCAGAACGCGCAAGGCTGGTATAGATAAGACATGCTCGATCTGGCCGTCTTCGCTCAGTTTTGGTCTGATGATCTCCACGCCAGGGATTCCCATCAGGTGAATAGGCGTCAGTGTTGCGAACCTTCCCGTTTCCAGTGTAATTTGCGACAATGGAGTCAAGGTTACCAGAGGTGATACCGCAAAACAGCTTCGGCGTTGGAAAAGTCTTAAAATCCTGAGCTGAATCAAATCGCGGTTGGGGGAGAATAGCTACTCGATACCCATGGTTCTCAAGTAGTCTGCCGATGAGAGCAACCCCAAAGGAGGGGTGGTCGATGTAGGCATCACCAGTAACAAGGAGAATATCGAGGTCAGACCATCCTCTCTGCCTGCACTCGTCCCAAGATATTGGCAGGGGACGAGCACCTGTGGTGGAGTTATCCATTAGTCTTCATTTTTAAAAGAAAGTTACATCAGATCGGCATTGATGAAAAGATGACAAAAAATTGATGCCGCATAGCCAAGTGCGATTATCGGAGTCCATTTCAGGTGGGCGTTGAATGTGTATACACCCCTTGCCGAACCCATAAGTGCCACTCCCGCTGCAGAACCAATTGACAATAAACTGCCGCCAACCCCTGCTGTCAGGGTGACCAGCAACCATTGCCCATGGGACATGTCTGGCAGCATGGTCAGGACTGCAAACATTACAGGGATATTATCAACAATAGCAGAAAGGACACCCACGATGACATTGGCAGTGGTTGCTCCTAGACCAAGATAGAGATATTCGGAAATGGTGGCGAGGTAACCAAACTGGGAGAGACCACCCACGCAGAGGATAACACCGTAAAAGAAGAGAAGGGTGTCCCATTCTGCCCTGGCAACCTTTCGGAAAAGATCGAAAGGGTCAGGTTTTGCATGATACGTTTGATGAGAGAGCGGGTTGTCATCGACATCATAGTTTCTGTGCTCTCTCTTTTTCAGATAATAAGAGAAAAAGCCAAGATATCCGAGGCCGAGCATCATACCAGTGGCAGGTGGCAGATGAAGAAAATTATGAAATGAAACCGCAGTCGTGATGGTGAGAAGAAAGAGGATCATGATCCTCCTGGCCCCAAGCTTCATAACATAATGATCTTTGCTTGGTTGAGGGGTTTTCTTGCTGATAGCAAAATTCATAAAACAAGCAGGAACTAACCAGTTTACCAAAGATGGAAAGAAGATGTGAAAAAATTCACTGAACTGGACAATACCTTTTTGCCAAACCATAAGAGTGGTAATATCGCCAAAGGGTGAAAATGCCCCACCGGCATTTGCCGCGACTACAATATTAATACAGGCGATTGAGACAAATTTCTTGTCACTGCCGCCAACTGCCATGGCAACAGCTCCCATCAATAAGGCAGTGGTTAAATTGTCGGCCACCGGCGAAATAACAAAAGATAGAAAGCCGGTTACCCAGAATACGGTACGAAGGGAAAAACCGCGGGTAACAAGCCAGGAGCGCAATGCCTGAAATACATTTCGTTCGTCCATGGCATTGATGTAGGTCATTGCCACCAGAAGAAAAAGAAACAGCTCGGCATATTCGAGAAGGTTATGGCGAATAGCTATTTCTGCCGCATGATTATTGCCCATCTTGTTAAAGGTAATGGCGACAAGAACCCAAATAAGGCCAGCAGCTAAAAGTACGGGCTTAGATTTTCTTAAATGGAGCTGTTCCTCAAAAATTACAAGAGAATAGGCAGAGACAAATAGTATGACTGACAGTATACCGAAAAAAGACCCTGTGAGTCCTGCTGTATCTACTCCTGTACCTTCACCACCACTGGCAAATACGAGAGTGCCGGAGGCAAAAGTTACAAAGAACAGTAAGAGTAGTTTTTTCATTGGGAATTTCCTGGTTGAAATTGACGGTGAATAAAGGCAAACAGCGACGATTATACCAGTCTAGTCAGACCATAGCAAGCAGAGTCCCATGGTCTTGAAAAATACCAATATTGCGTGATAATTGGAGGGAGAAAGCCCTCCGGTCAGGCCACTTGCAAAGTCGACAGGACCGGAGGGGTGATGGTTGTGCGCCTACGATTGAAAACTAACTATTTGATGGCAGATATTGTGTGAGAGGGCAATTGTTACAACCGGCTTCGGGCAGATCGGTTCCCTTATGGATTATATCAACAAGGGCTGCAACAGCGGCTTTGCTATCTGCATACATATGCTCTTTGCCGATTTCCTCAATCAGGCCGGTTCGCTCCATAACCTTGAGTACTTGACCTTTCACTCCGCACATTGCAAAACCTAATTTTGCACTTCTGACACGCTTGCAGAGCATCTCTAGAGCTTCTTCGCCGGATGCATCCATGTCGTTGATTCCACGGGCATCAAGAAGTATATATCTGAGTTCAGGCTGCTCGGTTCTGAACTTTGCTACCTGTTCATCGAGATAACTTGCATTTGCAAAAAAGAGAGCTCCGTCAAACCGTACAACTGAGATGTGGCGACAACCTTTCAAGCGATAGTGCTCAGCACTTTTCAATACGTTTTCTTCGTTCATGGAAAGTCTTGCAACCACTGGTCTCATAGACTTGTAAAGGAAGACTACCATTGAAAGCGCGACCCCAACCATGATTCCTTTATCAAGATGCGGGGCGTAGTAAAGGGTAACCAAAAAACTAAGTATAGATATTGCGCCATCGTACCATTGTGCTTTCCAGGAATGAATGAACCCCTTGACATTAACCAGCCCAATTACTGCCATCATGATTACTGCGGCAAGCACTGCCTGTGGGAGGTGATAAAGCAAGGGGGTAAAAAACAGCAGGGTGATGACAACCATCACCGAGGTTACTACCGAAGAGATACCGGATACGGCACCCGCCTGGAGGTTTACGGCGGACCTGGAAAAAGAGCCGGAAACAGAGTAGCTGGAGCCAATAGATCCGAAGATGTTAGCAAGACCCTGGCCGATAAGTTCCTGGTTTGGATCAAGCTTTTGGCCAGTCTTGGCTGCCATGGCTTTAGCGATGGCAATAGCCTCCATAAAACCAAGCAAGGATATGATAATTGCGGTAGGAAGAAGCTTCAGGAAGGATTTAACATTGAGGTCGGGAATAGAAAACTGGGGTAAGCCCTCAGGAATTTTTCCAACAACAGCCCCGCCTCCCATAACCAAAAGATTAGCGTTATCAAGTGTCGAATTGCCAACCTTTAACCTCCAGGTTTTTCCGTCAGTCATTATCCCTTCAGGGATAGCATTCTTAGGGTATAAGGCAATCGAATCATCTTTCTTTATACTTTCAAGTTTGATGGATCGCAGCTCAGAACGAAGCAAGTGGCTGTGATGTTTTGCGTCATTGATTTTAAGGGTGAGCAATTCTACCTGACTTTGCAGTTGGATCAGCTCCGGGCTTTTGCCATGACCACCTTTCACGGCTTTTAATTCATCATCGACTTGCAGACCAATAGATGCCCTTTCAGTGCCTAGGTTTTCTATCTCTGTGACAGAGTGGTTAAAGTCAGTGATTGTTTGTGCAAGTGTTGGAATCTCGATGGCAGTTACGTTGACTCTGACATCGTTGTTGAAACTAGTAAAGTAGGAGACAACGGTAGTAATAGCTACTGCAACGAGTACATTAGGAATGCGCGGGTTGATTTTCTTTAGCACAACCATGATGACAACAGCGCAAATACCATAGAGGAGGGTCGGTAGGTGGGTGTAATCCATAGCTGCTTGGGCAACCCTTATCATTGTTTCATAATGATGCCCGGCCTTGTCGACGTACACTCCAAAAAATTTGGAGAATTGAGACGAGGCTATAATAATAGCAGCAGCATTAGTAAAACCATTCACCACGGGATGTGATAGGAAATTGACAACGAGTCCAAGTCGTAACACCCCCAGGGAAAACTGGAAGATACCAACTGTCAATGCCAAAACGATCGAGTAAGCAATGAATTCGGTGGATCCGGCAGTGGCAAGTGGTTCAAGAGAGGCAGCAGACATGAGAGATACGACAGCTACAGGGCCGGTAGCCAGCTGACGGCTTGAGCCGAAAAGTGCAGCAACCATGGGTGGGAGAAAGGCTGCATACAGGCCGTAGTATGCAGGCAAGCCTGCAAGTTGGGCGTAGGCCATCGATTGTGGGATAAGGACAAGGGCAACAGTGAGTCCGGCAAGGAAGTCAATTTTAAACTTGCCCGAATCATAGTCTTTAAACCAGGCTAGAAATGGGAAAATCTTCTGTATCATTTTTCGGCTCCTTAAAAAAAATAAACTATATACTAAAAGGGCTTTATGCCCTTTAACTTACAATGATAGGGGGTCGTGGATGACTGGTAAGCCTGTCTTTTCCGAACAGCTAATCAAAGCGCTCTTGCCAATAAAGTCAAGAAAAATTGGAAATTTCAAAGAGAGATATGCACAAAATTGGCATCAAATTGCATTTTGGGAAAAAGTATGGTTATCAGATAGTACCAATTTATCTGTTTTCGATCTTGATGATATATAGAGTAGCCGCTAGTGACAGGAGACACAGAAATGAAACCTGAAAATGAGAATTTTCGCATATTACTCGCTGATGATCATGTATTAATTCGTCATGGAATAAAAAACATCATTAAAAAAGATGAAAAGCTCCAAGTTGTTGGTGAAGTGAGTAATGGCAAAGAACTCATGGCTTTTCTGGAAGAATCCGAAGTGGATATGATAATTCTGGATATTTCTATGCCTGGTATCGGAGGGATGGAAGCGACCGGACTGGTGAAGAGCAAGTATCCTTTGGTCAAAATACTGATGTTGACGATGCATAAAAACAAGCAGTATTTCTATAATGCTATGGCGGCTGGAGCCGATGGATATCTCATGAAGGATGATTCGGACCAGGAGTTACTCATTGCCATAGAAAAGGTGTTGTCCGGTAAGAGCTATATTTCACCATATATGGTTGATGATTTTGCGGATGACGTGATCAATATGTATCGTTCTGAGAGGAAAAGTCCTTTTTTGGAGTTGACCAAGCGGGAAAAGGAAATATTACAACTCGTTGTACAAGGATATACGAGTAAAAAAATGGCTGAACATTTAAATCTCAGTCAGCGGACAATAGATCACCACCGTTCAAACCTGCTTCGGAAATTCAACAGAAAGAATAGTATTGATCTGGTTAACTATGCTGTTCGCCATGGCTTTGCTACTGTTGATTAGCGCTTTTAAAATAACGCAATTCAAGGCAAATTTTTTTATAATTTAAAAAACTATATGCAACACACCCTCCTGATTTAATACAGCACTGCTATCCTTGTTATGTAACCACCTGGTATTAAGCGAATAATGTTTCTCTGCCCGTTTTTGTAGGTATAAATACCCATAAAAAATGAGTACTTCTGACAATTGTTTTTTCTGCTGGAACGACTAAAGATACAGTCGTTTTTGTAATCATATTCTTAAAGTAATAATCAGCGGAAAAGAGGTCAGAGAAAGAAATGAATAAAGGTGAGCTTATTGCGACAATTGCGCAAGCTGGAGGAGTAACAAAGGTTCGGGCTGAAATGGCCCTTAATAAGGTACTTGCCAATATGGTAGATGCTATGGAAAAGGGAGAGCGGGTTACCTTATCAGGGTTTGGTTCCTTTAAAGTAGTTGAAAGAGCTGCGCAAAAGGGGCGAAATCCACAGACTGGGCAGGCTATGATCATCCCGGCGCATAATGTTGTTAAATTCAAGCCAGGAAAGCATTTGTGTAGCAGAGTTGGGGAAGTTTAAAGCTTTAGGGGGGACTGTAAAAAGTTCCCCTTGGAAGTAGAACAATGGATATCCACCGAAGTGGTTAGATCTTGGTTTGGTTGTATCGGATTTTCCAGACCAGAAGACCACACACAAACATGCAAGCACTTAGAAATTGCCCCATCGTAAAGAGACCCAATATATACCCTACCTGCTGGTCGGGTTCCCTGAAGTTTTCTACTACCATCCTGAAACAACCATAGCCGATAAGAAATAGAGCCAGGATACTTCCATGTGGCCAGTATCGATTTTTATGCCATGGTTTTTTGCGCACTGACCAGAGAATTACAAAAAGCAGAAAGCCTTCAAGAAACGATTCATATAACTGTGAGGGGTGCCGGGGAAAAGGTCCTCCGCCGGGGAAAACCATGGCCCAGGGAAGGTCGGAAGTTCGTCCATACAATTCACCATTGATGAAATTACCTATTCGTCCGAGACCGAGGCCAATGGGGAGAGTGGCAATGTATATATCGGCAGCTTTCCAATAATCAAGCTTGTTCTTCCTACAAAATATCCATCCTGCTATCAGCAGAGTCAGGCAAGCGCCGTGAAAAGACATGCCCCCACTCCATGTGGCTGGAATTTCCAGAGGATGGGCTAGGTAATAGGAAAAATTATAGAAGAAAACGTAGCCTAGTCTTCCGCCAACAACGACACCCAGGATCAGAACCAGATTGAGGTTTTCGAAGTGGTTCGCAAGCTGGTGGTACTTATATTCCCTTATCTGGCTGCGCACAAGATAGTAGCTGGCAAGAAACCCGAGAACGTACATGAGCCCGTACCATCGCACGTGCAAAGGGCCGAGGCTGAAAATAATCGGATCAATTTCAGGGAAAATAAGAGGTGTCATAGAGGCTTATTGTTGTTTCTGGATTTTTTTCAGATGTACCTGAAGTACAGAGACAGCAGCTGGTGTTATTCCTGAAATTCGTGATGCCTGGCCAAGCGAGAGTGGCTGGATTTTAGTAAGTTTTTCGACCACTTCATTCGAGAGCCCTGAAAGAGACCTATAGTCAATATCCTGTGGTAGGAGGACCGACTCCATTTTCTTAAAGCGGGCAACCTGTTCGTTCTGTCGATCTATATATCCTTTGAACTTCACCTGCAGTTCAATCTCCTCTCTGACCGGGCTGGCGATAAGAGCTTCAATGACCTCAAGTTCTAGGTTGGACATCGGCAGAGAGGGGAACGATTGGATGGACAATTCTGGACGACGCAACAGATCGGAAAGTGTGCATTTCTGTTTAAGATCACTGCTACCAAGCGATGAAAGCGACGCGTTGATCGCTGAATTTGGTCTAATTGAGACTTTTTCCAGTGATTTTATACCTTCCTGTATCAAATTCTGTTTTTCCAGGAAGCGTTGATGGGATTTTTCAGATACCAGTCCAACCTCATATCCAATCTGGGCCAGACGAGTGTCTGCGTTATCTTCCCGCAGCAGGAGTCTGTACTCTGCCCTGGAGGTGAAAAGCCTGTAAGGTTCTTTGGTACCACAGGTGACCAAGTCATCGATAAGTACTCCTATATAGGCCTGGGATCTGTCGAGGATTAAAGGTTCCTGATTCCGGCAGTAGTGGACCCCATTAATTCCAGCGACCAGACCCTGGGCGGCGGCCTCCTCGTAACCCGAAGTGCCGTTAATCTGCCCAGCAAGAAACAAGCCGCGAACCTGCTTGGTCTCAAGTGAAGGATGCAGGCCGAGCGGGTCGATATAATCATATTCAATGGCGTATCCGGGCCTGATAATTTGAGCGTGCTCGAGCCCTTTAATTGAGTTGATCATGGCTGTCTGGGTTGCAAGAGGCAGACTGGTCGGAACACCGTTCGGATAAACTTCGACAGTATCTAATCCCTCTGGCTCCAGAAAGATCTGGTGTCTGTTTTTTTCAGGAAACCGCATAACCTTGTCTTCAATGGAAGGGCAGTATCTGGCACCTATCCCTTCAATGATTCCGGCATACATGGGAGAACCACCTATTCCCTGACGAATTATTTCGTGGGTCTTTTCGTTGGTGTAGGTAATGTAACAAGGCAACTGGGGCAGGGTGTAACCGCCTTTTGCCGAGTAGGAGAAATGGGCTGGAGGAGAATCGCTGTGCTGGATTTCAAGTTCTTCGTAGTTAATGGTGTTGGAGTCAAGACGGGGCACCGTGCCGGTCTTCATTCGGCCGACTTCGAAGCCCTGTTCTTTAAACCAGGCAGCAAGCCCTTTTGATGGGGCGTCACCAAGTCTTCCGGCGGGGAAATTTTTCATTCCAATGTGGACGAGACCGTTAAGAAAAGTCCCGGTGGCGACAACCACCGCCTTGGTAGCAATATGTTCATCAAGGGAGGTGGTTATCCCGCAAATTTGGTCATCTTTTGTGAGAAGGCCAGCCACCACGGTCTGTTTTACAGTCAGGTTTGGTTGGTTTTCAATGATCGATTTCATGCGCAGCCGGTAGAGCAGGCGATCTGCCTGGGCTCTGGATGACCTGACAGCAGGACCTTTGCTGGTGTTTAGTTTGCGGAATTGGATAGAGGTAGCGTCAATATTCCTGGCCATTTCCCCACCCAGTGCATCAATCTCGCGGACAAGATGTCCTTTGGCTAATCCGCCGATTGCAGGATTGCAGGACATTGCACCAATCGTATCGGCATTGATTACAGTGAGTAGCGTTTTGCACCCCATTCTGGCAGCGGCAAGTGCTGCCTCGCAACCGGCATGGCCTGCACCGATAACGGTTATATCATATTCTTCACTTATCATAGGTGTTATCACTTAAAATTTAACAACTTCTAAAAAGGTTCTTCGCTCTCGCTTATGCTTCAAATGTTTGCATGCCATTGAGTTATATAACCAGTAAACTAAACAGCCTGTACGTGAGCAGAAAGGGGAGCTAAGGTTTTTCCCACCAAATCAGCGCCCACTGGGGAGGTGTATCTCGACGAATAGTCAATCTATTATTTTCTGAATGGATGATTTTCCCTGCTAAATATTTTTCTAATGCATCATTTTCTTCAGCAGTGATGTCATGGAACATCCAGCTGTAAGATTTGACCGCTTCGTCCATGGAAGAGTACACAACATCCCGTTCAAGTTTGAGAATATTAACATTCGGATAGATTCCCAGAGTATAGAGAGTGTTTAACGTGTAAATGTAGTCAGGTCCAGGGGAAAAAGGACGTCCCAGTGCCTCAAAGGCTTTAGCTTCAAAGGGAGTTGAACCGATCCTGTCGGTAAGAAAAATAAATCTGCTGCCATAACTATTAATTTTAATGAGAGCGGCTTTGAGATCTTTAACCCCGATCGACCGGGAAGCAATGGCGATGTCGTGGGCTTTTAATCCTTTTTCAGCCCAGTCATCTTCCCAGGCACATTGGACGGTATGTATATTGTCTACATTATCCTCGACAGCTCTTTCTTTAAATGTATCGAGCATCCCCCGGGAAAAATCAATGGCGGTCACCGACTGTACTCTTTTCGCTAGGGGAATTGCGAGGGTACCTGGTCCGGAACCAATATCTAGCACAGAATAAGAAGTTTTCAGGGGTAGATGTGAGAGGACAAGGTCAACGTATGCCGCACTCTTGTTGCGGTTAGAAAAAGATCGAGCTTTTTTGTCCCATTCGACCGGGCCTTTTTCCTGCCACCCTTTTTTTGCAAAGGCATTGGCTCGGAGTTTTACCCAGTCGATATCAGCGTATACTTGTGGAGAGGGGTTATTCATTGTTAGTTTTCTAGGGTGTATCGTAAAGATAAAAAAATGTTACAACCAGGCAGACGTGGCTTCTTATGAAACTTTCAGGTGTTGCTTGAAGAATTTTTTGCTTCCGTGAGAATAGCATAGCCGACGGCCTTCTGCAATATATGGGTGGTCTCTAGCAACAAAAATGTTTGACACGCGTTGCTAAATGTGGTTAATATTTCTGTTTTGCTATTTGTAATTTCGTTGGTGGTATTCTTACCGTTGGCGGAATTAAACTGATTCAAAGAACAGCCGGGAATTACACAATTAAGAGCAGAGCCCCCGGTTCTCTGAAGCTAAAAACATTCCATGGGTTGGCCATAGAATTTACAGATGAGGAAGTAAAGAATGAGTAAGCGAACTTTTCAACCAAGCAATTTAAAACGTAAACGTACCCACGGATGGCGCGAGAGAATGAGCACTCGTGCTGGCAGAGCAGTAATACGAGCACGAAGGGCGAAAGGCCGAAAAAGACTTACGGCATAACCTTGGTCGCGCAACGACTTTTAAAAAGCTCTCTGGTGCGAAAGGGCTGGGAGTTTGATGAAGTCTACAGTAAGGGGAAACGTTTGCATGGTAAGGGCTTCACTCTGATCTGCTGTCCTAATTCGACAGGTGAAAGCAGGCTTGGAATAAGTGTTCATCGAAAGATTCGTGGTGCTGTAAAAAGAAACCGAATTAAGCGAATCATTCGGGAATCATTTCGACTGGGGCGAAAACAGTATCCGGCTGGAGCAGATATTGTTTTTGCCGTTCGTCCTGATTTTCCCTGCTTACATCCCAGAGATATTTGT
>Ga0209692_10005727_pt1 | contig 10527 bp, 12 predicted proteins | sample tdDd472_FD_187129 | JGI IMG/M metagenome (GOLD analysis project Ga0209692, IMG submission 187129) | Marine sediment microbial communities from the Atlantic coast under amendment with organic carbon and nitrate - tdDd47.2 (SPAdes)... | ecosystem: Environmental > Aquatic > Marine > Coastal >...
TTTTTGGTTATCTGCTGTCACCATTTCGGGTTCAGCAGCTGAACAGGAAATACAGCGCTACCAACTTATTTTATCAGAATCTATCTATCCTTATCTCACACCGGCTGGCAAACAATCTTTTTTACAGTTTAGGAAAGGACTACGAGGCGGGAGTAAGTAACATACACTTATTCTCCGTCCGTTTCGACCTGCTCCTCTTTGTTACGTTCAGCATCCTTCCGACGCTGTTTAAATTCGCCTTTTTTACCTCGATCTCTTTCCCCTCTCTTTCCCTTAGAGTAACGCTTTCTGAAGTCTACTAGCTTAGTTTGCTGATCGGCGTCTAATTTGGGTTTAATTTCTGCAAACATGGCATCCATAATACTTTTCCGATTCTGCCGACTTTCTCGCCACAATTCACCTAACTCTTTCCCGTGCTTTTGAATAATGGGCCCCAATTCCTCCTTTTGATCATCACTTGCACCAATTGCCGTGAAAATATGAGTTTCCATTCTAGTGCCACCACCAATAGCACCTACTTTCTGAATATGCCTTTTCATCAATTCCCGATTCGTGAAAAAGCCTGCGGTAAACCCTATAATTAAAAGCCCGCTTATGGTGAGTATTGTTTTTAACGTATTCATTCTTCTAAATTTTAACTAGAGCCTCTCCTTAATAACCATTGTCCACTAGTATAATGGCATCCTCCATCAACATTTCATTCACCCCAATAATATTCTCCACCATTAGGTTGCCCTCTGTATAATAAATTCCTCCTAAAGCTAGGAAAAGTACGACAACACAAGCAGCTGCGACCCGAGGAAATAACCGTACAATTACTGCCGATAAATCTTCTTCGGCTTGTTTTCCTAGCTGCTGCATTACCCGAGCAGAAAATCCAGTATCCTCTGCAGGTTGCCATTCGGCTAGTTGCTGCCTCATCTTCAATAGCGTAGCTTTTTCCTGTCTCAATCGATCCGACTGTCGCAAAGCTTCCGTCAATTGCTCCAATTCCCCAGGAGAAAGTGTTTCATCCAAAGAACGGAGCAATAATTCCAGCATTTTTTCATATTCCCTATCCATTGTGTCCTATTTTTCGCTGAAGTTGTTTAATATTTCTTTCAATTTCCGTTGCGCTCGGGCCAATCTGGAAGCCACTGTTCCCATGGGTAGTTCCAGCATCTTCGCTGTTTCCTTAACGGAATACCCCTCCACCAAACGCAAGACGACTATAGCTCGAAAATCGGGCTCTAGCCGCTGTAAAGCCTGGCCAATTAAATCTCGTGTCTCCATTCGTTCCGGCGATTCACTGTGATCCGGTATTTCCATCACCCTATCTTCCTTTTGTATGGAGAAAAACCGTTGAAAACGCCGCTGTCTTCGCTTCAGTTCATTGAGTGATAAATTGATGGCAATTCTCGTTAAATAAGTCCCCAAACCCGATTCTCCCCGAAATTTATCCAATGATTTATAGAATCGAATAAAAACACTTTGCGATACATCATCTGCCTCTGGCACTTCTCCCAACATACCGACAACCGTAGCCCGCACCTGCTGCTGGTAACGCTCCACTAAGAAACGAAAAGCATTTTCGTCTCCATTACTCGCTAGCGCAATCAATTCTGTATCCGTACGCATTAATCGGGTTTCCACTACTAGCTTTAAAGGTTTTACGAATGATGTTCTTAGTCGTTTTGCCTCTTTCTCCCCTGTTAGACAATAGGAAAGTAACGATTTTTCCCCGATTTTAAAATTAGAGGGATTTTGGTGGTGGGACGGCTGGAAAGTTTAGGAAAGAGAGCTGTTTAAGCCAGCTAAATGAATAACCCAGGCAACTGACATCATTGCTGCGATCACCTTGTGCAAGCCTAGCCGGATCGCCGGGCGGCAACGCCTGACACCATCAAAGCCGCCGCCGAGAACGCGACTAGCGTCTCTCTCAGAAGTATTTACCTATCCATTCCCATCCACTAGTGTGTCCTCATAGCTGTCGTGCATTTATACAGACTAAAAATAAAACATCCTACTAAAAAGTGGTAAGATAAATGGCATACTATAGGCTTCAAAACGATGATTTGTTAGATACGTTCTTCCTAGTGGGAGGTACAGCACTAGCCTTACAAATTGGTCATCGCTTTTCTATTGATTTAGATTTTTTTTGTTTGGAAGCTTTCGATACTCAGGTTTTGACTCAGTATTTATCAAAGTATGATTTACTGATAACTGCCGTCGAGCCCCCCCTTTTTAGGTACCCAATGTGATTAACAAAAATATTTCTCGCCACTTATCATCTTCTATATGATTCTTAATGAGTGCCGAGGTGGAGCCTCCAGTGGAATTCTCGCTAATATATAGTGCCGTAAAATACTCTTGAAAAGTAAGGTGGGCAAAGGAGTATTACCTTGTGTACAAATGCGAACTAGTTCAAATAAAGAAAAGACTGAGGCGGAGCCACCCCATAATTTTGCCGCAAATTCAAAGGCTTAGGGTATTTCTTTGTTTGCTTAATTTCGATAGCATAACCTTCTTCTTTATTTTGGAAGTACTGATAAAAATAGTCTTGACTGATGCCCGAAAAAGACTCTGTTTCTTCCCATAAGGTACGTAAATCCTTGTGCAATATCCGGCCAATTTCAAATTCACCTATCACCTTACTGACCGGTGCCGAGGCATAAACGACTACTTTTGTTATTTCTTTTCGCTTAAATACTAATCGCCGGAATTCGTACTTCTTCGTTCCGTCAAAAATTCGGTTTGCAAATTCTGGTTTAATTGACAATAAGACTTTCATCACTTTGGGTTTCGTTAATGATTAATTCGAATTGGTCCCTGCTGATTTTTTGAAAACCCCTAGGTGCACTTTCAATATCCTTGATTACCTTTAAACTAATTAGCCTATTTAGATTTGGTCTTTTAGGAAAAGAATAAACATAAAGGAACTTTATAATGAATGGTCTTGAACGAGGTTTATGGTTCCAATACTCCTTTAATTCCTCGTCGGAGAACACACTTCGTTTCCTGCACAATGCAATGAATTGACGCTCATCTTTTATATTAAGAATTGTTTCTTCAACAATTCCAATGGTTGTAATTACGCTTTTGTGACGCCCCCCTGTTCGATAAAAGATAATTATATCCCCATTTTTTAAACCCTTTTCCCAGGAGCGGGAAATATACACTTTTCTGATGGCATTCCTGAAAGGTTTATTCTCGACAAAATCATCGGCAGATTCAGTGTTAAGTTTGGAATCTGGTAATAGATCAGTATGATACGCATGTAAAATCCGGTCCGTCTGACCCCCCTCTACCGATTTGGTTTGACCCCCCATTCCGGAGGTTTGACCCCCCTATTTTGAGATCGGATGTTAATAACATTCCGGCGGTTTGCCCCCCCCTAAATTTTGTGGATACCTACGATTTATAATCATCATGTTTGCAGCACATAAAACAGCTACAGACATGGGAAAGATAAAACGTATGGACCAGATAAGGCGAATTCTAGAGACGTATATAGCCACGAACTCCCTAAAAGCTACCGCACGTCGATTGCAGGTTTCCAGGAACACGGTGAAGGTTTATGTTCGATTAGGACAGGCTATTAATGAAGACCTCTCGGGACTACTTTTGTTGCCGGAATCCGAACTACTTTCCATCTTTTATCCCTCGAATGCAAAGTCTTCAATTGACCGTGAGGAGATATTTAAAAGCCAGCTGAATTATTGGATAAAGGAGTTGCGCCGAGTCGGTGTTAGCCGACAATTACTATGGCAAGAGTATCGCCAGAAACATCCCCAGGGGTATGGTTACAGTCAATTTTGTGAACGCTTGGGCCGAGAAGTAGGCCGCCGAGATCTGACCATAGGATTGAATCATCAAGCGGGTAAAGTAATGCAAGTTGATTTTGCCGGTAAGAAGATGAGGTGGGTAGATGTCTATAGTGGAGAAGTCCATGAGTGTGAAGTGCTGGTAGCTGTTTTTCCGCACAGTCAATACACTTTTGCCATTGCTCTGGCTAGTCAAAAGGTAGCTGATTTTATCCATGGATTGAACCAGGCTCTCTTATTTTTTGCGGGACTTCCTCAGGTTATTTTATCCGATAATCTAAAGTCCTACGTCATCAAAGCGGATAAATACGATCCGACATTTAATGACCTATGCGTGCAATTAGCCGCCCACTATCAGATTGATCTGAGTGCCACCCGAGTTGGAAAACCCAAAGATAAAGCCAGTGTGGAGAACATGGTTGGCACGGTTTACAGGCGTATTTATGCGCCACTCAGGAATGAAGTTTTCCATAGCTTGGAAGAGCTAAATACAGCCATTAGTCAACAACTGAGTATTCATAATAACACCCCTTACCAACAAAAACCAGGAACCCGCCACGAGATTTTTCATACTTACGAACTTCCTCTTATGAGGCAGCTACCCAGCGATTTGTTTGAAGTCAAGAAAATAATAACAGCTCAGGTTCGCAGAAATTATCACGTTTATTTATCGGAAGAACGGAACTACTATTCCGTTCCTTATCAACATGCGGGTAAACAAGCTACCGCTATTTATACTTCCGATATCGTTCAGATATACATTGATAACCAGCGAGTTGCCACCCATGAGCGACTCCTGTACCGGGATTCCTACCAGCATCAAACTAATCCCGAGCACATGCCCAAAAGCCACAGTGAATGGAAAAAAGCAAGAGGATTTAATGCAGCTTATTTCTTAGCAGAAGCCGAAAAGATTGGAGCGGCTACCCGCTGGGCGGTTGAGCATATCCTGGTCTCCAGAATACATGAAACCCAATCTTACGACAGTTGCCAGGGGCTTTTAAGGCTAGCCGGAAAGTACTCTAATGCACGCTTGGAGAAGGCCGCCGCCCGTTGCCAAAAAGTAGGAAAAGCCTCTTACTCCATGATCAAAAGGATCCTGAACCATAAACTGGATATGGAATCCGATCAGCTGAAACTATTCAATATGCCGGAGCATGACAATATCCGGGGACCAGAAGCTTATCAGTAATCCAAGCACATTTTTAAAATCAATTAAACCGACCATCATGATCAAAAACGCATCACTTGAAATTATGAAGCAATTAAAATTGGAAGGCATGGCTAGCGCCTACGAAGCCTTCCTGGCCCTGCCCGTCAATCAACAACCCCAGGCTCATGAAATGTTAGCCGGACTGGTGGATGCAGAGCAACAAAATCGATGGCACAAACGGATGAAAATGTTTTTACGGCTCAGTAAACTGCGCTACCAAGCTACCATCCAAGACATCGATTGTTCCGAGCAAAGAAACCTGTCTAAAGAAAAATTAATGATCCTGGCCGATTGCTCTTACCTGGATCGGGGAGAAAATATACTCATTACCGGAGCTACCGGTTGCGGTAAATCCTACCTGGCTTGTGCCCTGGGAAATAATGCCTGCGTTCATGGTTATAGAACACTCTACTTTAACCTGAATCGATTCACCGAACAGATCGCTTTAGCTAAAACCGATGGCACCCTCATCAAGTGGTTAGATAGAATGAAAAAGGCCAAACTTATTATCCTAGATGATTTTGGTTTACAGCCCATCTCTCATGCCATTAAACTCATCCTACTCCAAATTTTAGAGGATCGATACGAACAGGCTTCTACATTAATCTGTTCACAACTACCCGTGGGTAAGTGGCATGAGTATTTTGATGAACCAACTTTGGCTGATGCCATCCTCGATCGGATCATCCCCAAAGCGCACCGCTTAGAATTAAAAGGAAATAGCTTGAGAAAAAAATCAAAACACCTATCTTAACATTTGAAATGTCGTAGTTATCCACATGGGGGGTCAAACCTCCGGTAGTGGGGGGGGCAGACACTCCGGAATATACAATACGCAGGCCAAATGGCAACTAGAAAAAAATTCACATCTTTTCTAGGATAAAATGGATAGGTAAGTTTTGGCGAAGCTTTTTCATACCTTTTATAGAAATTTCTTACATAGACCAATTCCTCTCCACCTGTTGACGACTTAGTACCGTATTTGCTGAATCCCCATTCTTCAAGTAAGGTTATCAATCGTACTTGACCAATTGATCTATCATAAATGGTAACATAAATTTCATCCACCTTAAACTGGATGGCATTATCAAATACGATTTTCAAAAACCTTTCACCCAACTTAAACCCATTCAGACTAACCTTAAAGGTTCCAATCTTTAGGCGTTTCATTTTGGGGAACATGGGGGAAATATCTGAATAATTTTCGGTCTCGCTTTCGATTTTCAAATACAAAAAAGCGAGTAGATTTTCATCCGACCTACAAATGTAAGCTGTCTCATCAGCCTTTCGATTGAACCAGCTATCAAAGCCTGGATAATCTTCTCTAAAGCTATCAAAGAACGGGTCTTGTATGTTGATGTTTCCAAAATGCTCTTTTTGAACAGCTAGTATTTTGTAGTCTACCAAAGATGGGTTTTCCGCCGTGATTTTTTCTAGAAAGCCATCAATGGTATAAACCCGATCATCAATACCAAGCTCCTTAGCTTTTCTATGAGCTTTTCGATCTTCTGTAAGTAAAAAATCAACACGCTGGCAGTAAACTTCATTAAGAAGATTAGAATCAATAATATCATTCTCATTCTTATCCACCCTATCCATCAACTCTTGTACCTCACCATGAATAGGAGCCAGCGTTTTTAATTGATAGTAACTGTCCAATTTAATTGCAAATGAACGCTTGACCTTTTTATTACCATGCTTCTCGATTTCCTGAACGGTCAGCGGATGGATGCATTTTTGGTATTTTAGTTTATCCAGCCATCGAAATAGCGGGCCTATTTCAGCTTTAACAATAGTACTAGCCTCTCTATGAATTACAATATTGGTGTCCAACAAGAGTTTCATTTGATCTGCTGCTTTATTTGATTGATAACGACTGTTGGTGCTTGATCTTTGATAATGATTAAGGGGATGTCTAAAGCTTGCGATAGCTCCTCACTATAGGCTATTTCAATTTCCTGCATTCTCTGTAGGGTGGACAATTCGTACACCAGGCCTGCTCGGTTTTTTTGTTGCTGTAAAATAACTTCAGGTGGTTTAGTCACTGTGATCAATAAGCGAGGTGCAATTTTACGGAAGGTCTCTTTTGGTACTTTATTGATTTTACCTTCTGCATTGAAAAGGCAAAAGTGGCCATCTAGTAGATATTGTTTTTTAGCTTCTACTCTTGCTTTCAAGCCTTCAATCAGAAGTTCTTGCGTGTGCTTAATATCATCTACTCGCTTATCGTGGGGGTTTTCTTTAATTTTACTCCAATTAATGACTTCGCTTGCAGAGAGATATTCGAATCCAACCCCTAATCTTATCTTCTGGCAAAAATGACCTTTTCCTACTCCATGGATGCCTCCTACGAAAACAATATTTTTGAACATGTCTTTTTTTTAGAAAAACTATACATGGATCAATTAATTTTTTGAGTCTTAAATAAAAATCGATATTCGATTGGATCAGAAAATTGAGAGGAATTAGTGTTATAGGTTAGATCATAAACTGCGGCCACATTGTTTGTAAATCTTCGAAAAACCTCTTCTAGGTCTTGGATAGATTCAGGGAAAGAAAAATCTCCATTGATGGCGATGCTCTCTAAGGCTGCCCGATCAACTGTATTTTGATTACCATCAAATCCAATGGTGTAATTAGCTATATCATTTGCTGTGAGAGATTGTATGATTGATTCACTGCTTTGAAAACTCTCATTAAACCAAAAGTTATTCACACCATCAGTAAAAGTCAGTATCCCTTTTCCTCTTGCATTAGAAGATTCCAGTATTAATATAGCCTCATTTATGGCCTCATAAAGACCAGTTTCATTTTTTCCTTCTAACTCATATGGTGCAATATCAGGAGGAGTATAGGTAGTATTGACATTAATAAATTGCGTTAAGGATCCTTCATCTGAACTGAGATTGGTCGACACGCTTCCCCTCGAAAATTTTACAACTGCTATATTAACTTCAGGATTTTGACTCAGCATATTTCTAACAACCTGTACCGCACTTTCTTTTATTGTTGCTATATTTTCCTGTAGGGAACTACTAACATCAAGAACTAGTACTACATCAAGGTTTTTCGAAAAGGTCCAACTTAGCTGGTTTTCTTCATCTTCGATCCAGCAATTCGTTGCCCTTCTCTCTGTTGAAATCTCTTCGATTTGAAAGACATCCCGCCCTTCTCTAAATGTTACTGCTGGATAATTTATGGTAATCCTTGCGTTCATTGAATTTTCAGTAATTTCCGGAGTTGTTTCAATATTTATTCTATCTGAAGATTCTGTAAAATCAATATCAAGCAAAGGACCTGCACTTGCAGAATTAGAATAATCTGCAAATAATCTACTATCATGATCGATCGAGGTTGGGCATCCTCCATCATCATCTTTTTTCTTACAAGAAAAAGAGATTAACAGGATAATACCGCTGAGAAGAAAGGCTGAAATAAGCTTTGAAGAATTCATTGGAGTTATTTTAATCACTGTTACAAATATCTTTTTTATAGAAATTCAATCTAAACTTCAATATGATTAAGGGAATCTATTTTAGCGAAACGGATCATGGAAGTTATTTATTTTACCTTCTTTCCAATCCAAATCTTCCAAGGATCACTTCCTCTTCGGTTTCTATACCTACCCATAAAAGACAGCTTATCAGGAAATAGTATCAGTTCAATTTCCATCTTACGCCCATCGTTGTTCCCATATTTACCTTCCAAGTAGCCATACCCAGCTTCTTGCACCTCAACACTTGAAATGCCTCCTTGTTCCCGGCCTCTTCCATTTAAAAGTTGACCTCTTAACTCCCCGTCATTATCAATTTCGAATTCTAAAGTATATCGGTCGTCAGAATCAAAATAACCAATACTTCTATTTGGCTCTTCACTGTTTACCTGCCATTCACCAGTCCAATCGTTTAAGTTTATATTGCCAATTTCTTTGTTGGATTTCAAAGAAAGTGGTCCAACCAACAAAAGTACCCAGATAATTAATGTTATAGCTCCAAATTTAAATCTAGCTCTCTCATTAACAGGACTTCGAGTGGTTCTATTACCAATGTTAAACCTCCGAGTTTTAATAGTTGGACTAACCATAAGGAAAATAGACAGGATGATACCAACCCATCCCAAGATTTGAACAAGATTGCTATTTAAAAATTCAATAGCACTTTCTGCTGTCTCCATACAATTTTGTTAATATCCTGTTTGAAATAAGAAGGCAGCTTCTTATTTGATGTAATATTTTCAAAGTTTGTTTTGACATGCGCTACGGGCTCCAGGCCCAAAACCATCCTTAGCATTGATCTATAGAGAGCAACCTACTCTGAGGGGTAGATATTTGCTTTGTTCTTTACTGTGTGAGATAAATACCCAGTACCGATACTCCACCGATACCATTACTAACTGTATTTGCTATAAAACTTAAAACTATATATTTGATATGTGCTTTTTCCTACTTTATCCCCAATCGCTTCACCAATACCGGGCAATGATCCTTAATCCCACGCTCCAGCACCTCTAGATAAGAACGATATCAGTTATTCTTTTTCTCCTTATTCAAATCTCTAATTTTATTCTTCAACTTGTCCACATCATCCGTACATTCCTCTTTGAAAATTATAATGTGGACTTCTGGATTCTGGATTGTAGTTTTTTATTTGATTACCAATTGCCGATCAACAAAATTTCTTAGTAAAGAAAGCTCGTTAAATCAATTAACAGGCTTAATTGAAAGGTATTTAACTATTCAAAGTTAATACATTTCAGTATAGAAATCTAGATATGAGTTAAAAAGTATAGGAAAGCGGAAAGTATAAGGTGGATTTTGAAATCATTTGCACAAAACCTACCCCAATGAAGAGATAGAACTCCCGACGGGACTCGAACCCGCATCATCTCGTAGAAAGCGAGATATCCTAAGCCATTAGAAGACAGGAGCTTCATTAAAAAAAGTTGCCCCGACAGGATTTGAACCTGCAACCCCCGGTTTAAAAGACCAGTGCTCTGCGCAATTGAGCTACGAAGCAATTTAGTGAGTCGATAGTTGTCGGTCCATGGTCGATGGTTTTAGGCTACTACACCATCGACCAACAACTATCAACCTCCTTAAACCCTGTGGCAATCCGGGAATTGAACCCTACCCTCCGATGCTTCAAACCGACGCTCTCGCCATGTGAGCTAGATTGCCAAATTAGACGCGCAGCTGGGAATCGAACCCAGAATGACAAGTGAAGTAATGATCAAACAATAACTTCTCGCTTTTGCTGATGATCTTTCGGCGCTATGCTTCGTTATTTTTTTCAGCCGTAGCGCTGCTATGACTTCAAAAAATACCTTCCCGATAGCTATCGCATACGGGGGGACATAATTAAGACATATATAAATATTCTAAATAGTTCAATCTGTCCTTTCGTTTTTTGTAGGAACAAAAATAAGCTACATAATCCACTAGTTCGTCGGGTAAATCATTGAAGACTACTTTTTCAAAACGTTCATTGACAGCATCTGCGAATTTAAAAATAC
>Ga0209692_10005729_pt1 | contig 10516 bp, 4 predicted proteins | sample tdDd472_FD_187129 | JGI IMG/M metagenome (GOLD analysis project Ga0209692, IMG submission 187129) | Marine sediment microbial communities from the Atlantic coast under amendment with organic carbon and nitrate - tdDd47.2 (SPAdes)... | ecosystem: Environmental > Aquatic > Marine > Coastal >...
CTCCGTGTTCCTGCCCGTTGTAGAGCATGGGGATGCCGATACTGGTCATGGACACGACGGCGCCCAGGTGGGCCTTGGTCAGTCCGCCGACGGACTGGGCGTCGGCCGACCCATAGGAGTCCACTGCCCATACGGTGCGATTCTCGTCATGGCTCTCGAGATACTTGACGTCGCTGAAACCATGGCCAGGCACTGCGCCGCCGTACTGGCTGTTGCCGGAGACGACGTTGGCCACCGCCCACATGTTGTTGTAGGAGATGCCCCAGGCGCCCACTTCCGGCGTGGTCTGACCCCGCCAGGCGAAACCCCGCTGGGTCAAGGCCGTGGTCATCACCTGCAGAAAGTTGTTGCCGCCGCCGCCCCAGTTGTCGGTGTGGTTGCCGCCCCACTGGGCATCGAAGCCGTGGGTCACCGCATTGCCCTGGTTGGGGTAGGTGAAGTCCTCGGCGATGAGCAGGAGGTCCGGGTAGCGCGACTTCAGCTCGTCACGGATCCAGACCCAGGTCGAGTAAGGTTCGCCGCCGATGTAGTCGAAGCGGAAGCCGTCGACGGAATAGGTGTCGACCCAGTGGCACAGGGCGTCGAGCATGAAGTCCCGCAGAGCGGGGTCCGTCCAGTTCAGTTCCAGCAGGCCCCACGGGTTGGGCTCGGCAGTGGTGAAGTGATTCGTGCCGGTGAACTCATCCAGCTGGCGCAGGGGGTTGCTGCCCGCCATGTGATTGGGCACGACATCCAGGATGACGGCGATGCCCAGCTGGTGGGCGCTGTCGACCAGATTCGCAAAGGTACTCGTGGTTCCGAAGTTGGGGTTCGGCGCGAAGTAGTAGACCGGGTCGTAGCCCCAGCCATTGTACGACGGGCAACTGACCGGCATCAGCTCGACGGCGTTGACGCCCAGGCTGAACAGATTCGGTCCGCTGGTCAGACCGGCAATGGCGCCGGCAAAGGTCCCGGCGGTGCTGAAGTCGTTCAAGGACATCTCATAGATGATCAATCGATTGCGCTGGATGGTCGTCGGCAACGGCGTCGGCGCGGCTATGGGTCGGCCGCGGACCCCGTTCCAATAGGCCGGGTCGGCGTGGAAGCCGTCCGGCGTCACCTCGACGGCCGCAGGATCGGAGAGCCACTCGGTACGGCCGCCCTCGCGGATGATGAACTTGTAGAGCATGAGGTAGTCGGGGACTTCCTTCTCCAGCAGCCAGGTGTAGCCGTCCTCCTGCAGGGTCATCTCCCATTCGGGATCCGCCATGTTCCAGTCGTTGAGAGATCCGGCGATGTGTACCGAGTCCAGGTCGTAAGCCCGCAGAACGAAGGTTTCCAGATGGGTGCGCGCGTTGTCGGTAGCATCGCCTGCCACTGGGTTGTTCTGGTCGGCAGGGACCGGAACCTGCACTGCGACGGGCGCGACGGGGTTCTCGACCCTCGTGCATCCGGCGGACAGCAGGAGCAGAACTAGAACCGAGGCCACGACGCCGAGTAAGCGTACCGTCATTACCGGATGGGAGAATCCGTGTCGACCGTGCTGCATTGCTTCTCCAGGAAACGAGCGGAGTCGGGGAGGTCCCGGAGTCCACTCGCGATTATAGGTTCTGGACGGGTTTTTCACTCTTCATTATAACACATTCACTGCTTCGTATGTAGAGATAGCACGTCGGTTTCGCAGCGAGATCCAGTCCAATGAGGTGCTGGACAACTTCTACGGCCGCCTTGACTGCCGATTCTCGTCTGTTAGAATTTCATGGTGCCCAGCCCGGGGTCTTGCGACTGCCGGGCCATTTGTCTCTGCCAAGGAGTTTGACCGATGCGATATCCGTGCATGCTCGTACTGTTGTTGGCTGCGATTCTTGTGCCGACGGCTGCAGCCCTGGCGACGCAGGTGACGTTCAGCTGCGAGGCGCCGGGTGTGGCCCAGGTGAATCTGGCCGGCTCGTTCAACAGCTGGAGCGACTCGGCCGACCCGATGGACGACTCGGACGGCGACGGTACCTGGGTCCTGGTCAAAGAGCTCGCTGCCGGCGAGTACCAGTACAAGTTCGTTGTTGATGGCTCCTGGCAAGCCGACAGCGGTAATTCCAACGAAGCGGACGACGGCTTCGGAGGCAAGAATTCGGTAGTGATGGTGGAGGCCGGAACGGACGAGATGAGCGCCGGATCCGGCGGTGTGGCCACCGGCGCTGGCGTCGCAGTCACCGCCGCTGCGACCTCCTCTTCCACCGGCGACGTCCAGGTCACTTTCAGTTGCGAGGCGCCGGGCGCGGCAGCGGTGTACCTGGCCGGCGAGTTCAACGGCTGGAGCGATTCCGGTGCCCTGATGGCCGAGACCGACGGGGTCTGGACCGTGGTGCTGCCCTTGGCTCCGGGCGAGTACCAGTACAAATTCGTAGTGGACGGCAACTGGCAGGCCGACTCGGGTAATCCCAGCACCACCGAGGACGGCTTCGGTGGTCAGAATTCCGTGGTACGGGTGACTGCCGGTGCTGAATCCATGGCCGCCGCTTCCGGTGGTGCCGCCGCTGCGGCAACCGTCGCAGCAGCTGGCGCCGGAGACGGCTCGCCCCGCTCGGTGGAGTTCACCTACACTCCGGTCATTTCGGGCGTGGCCAATGTGTTTCTGGCCGGTACCTTCAACGACTGGAACGATTCGAAGACCCGCATGACCGACGGCGACAACGACGGTACTTATACGGTATCGCTGTTGCTGGCGCCGGGAACCTACCACTACAAGTTCGTCGTGGACGGCAACTGGCAGCAGGATCCTGCCAATCCCGAAGGCGTCGAAGACGGCTTCGGTGGCCAGAATTCAGTGCTGAAGGTGGATGCTTCCTTCCCGACGATCGTCATCGAATTGGGTGACGGGGTGATCTTCAGCGACGATCTGGAGCCCATCTTCGATTACTCGACCTGCAATCCCTTGACCCGCACCTCCATTGCCATCACCGGGCGCGCCCACCAGGGTGACGTGGAAGAACTGGTGCTGGAGTATCGTGTCAACGGTGGAAACTTCAGCGAGCAGGTCATGGAGGGTGCCGAGCGAGACGCGGCCTTCCAGTACTATCGCACGACCGTCGAGCTGGATGATGCCGACGACACCCTCGAGTACTTGATCCGGTACCGGGACGCCGACGTTGTCGAGTACTTCGCCGCTGCCGGCATGAGCGCCGAGCGTCCGGAGAACCTGTTCACCTATCGTGCCGCGGACCACCCTCCGTTCCTGACCCCCGAATGGGCCAAGGACGGCGTCATCTACCAGATCTTCCCCGAACGATTCGCCAACGGGGACAAGGGCAACGACCCGGACTTCAGCGAGGAGTGGTACCAAGGCGCCAACAAGCTGCCTTCCGGCGGCAAGACCAACGGCGAGTACTTTCACCTGATCGAGGACTGGTACGATGTCGCCGGTCTGGTGCGCAGCCCCTACCGGACCGACGGCCGCCCCGACTACTACTCGTTCTACGGCGGTGATATCGCCGGCATCCGGCAGAAGCTGGACTACCTGAACGACCTGGGCGTGACGGTGATCTACTTCAATCCGCTGAACCAGGGCATGAGCAACCACAAGTACGATCCGGTGGACTATCTGACGGTTGATCCCCACTTCGCCGGTGCCGACGAGTTCAAGGACTTCGTGAAGGACTGCCACGATCACGGTATCCGCATCGTCGTGGACATGGCCTTCAACCACACGGGCAATTGGCACTTCGCCTTCCGTGACGCGGTGGAGAAGGGCCCCGACAGCGAGTACTACAAGTGGTACGAGTTCCACCGCTGGCCCCTGCCCGAGTCCCGGGATTTCAACGCCAGCGACTACTACGACTGCTGGTGGGGATTCGGTCTGCACCCCAATCTGAACTTCGACCTGACGCGGTCCAATGCCGATGAAAACAACATCGACGACGTGGCCAAGGCCAATCCCAACCAGCCCGTGGTCGATTACGTGCTGTCGGTAGCCGATCTATGGCTGGGCGAGTTCGATATCGACGGATTCCGACTGGACGTACCCAACGAGGTGCCCTTCTGGTTCTGGAAGCTCTTCAACGAGCGCTGCAGGTCCATCAAGGAGGATTGCTGGCTGGTGGGCGAGCTCTGGGGCAACGCAGGCCGCTGGATCGGCCCCAACTGTTTCGATTCGACGATGAACTACAAGTTCTTCCGGGATCCGGTCATGGATTTCTTCGGCAAGGGCAGCATCAACGCCGCGTCGTTCGACCAGCGTCTGAGTCCCGGCCGTTTCCAGTACCCGCCCCAATCGGTGGCGGTGATGATGAACCTCATCGACAGCCACGACACGATTCGCTTCCTGACCTCGACGGGTGACGTACGGCGGATGATGTTAGCGGCCATGTTCAGCATGTCCTACGTGGGGATGCCCCACATCTGGTACGGCGACGAGATCGGCATGGTGGGGGGGAAGGACCCGGATTGCCGCCGACCCTTCGACTGGCGGTACGAAGGCGATCCCCGCAAGGTCGCCTTGCGCGAGTACTACGGTTCGGTCACCCGCCTGCGGCGCGACACCCCTGTTCTCCGGCGGGGAGAGTTCACGACCCTGGCCGCTGAGGGCCACGGTTATGCGTTCGCCCGGACCCTGGACGACAAGCTGGCCGTTTGCCTGTTCAATCCCGGCACCGGCCCGGTGACCTTGACCCTGCCCGCGGATCAGATCGCTGCGAAGTTCAATGACGGCGTCTCGCTGCGGGCAAAGGTGATCATTGGCCCCGAGCAGTTTCCCCGGGCCACCGGCGCCAGCTTCGCGACGGGCGACGTGATCGACCTGGGTCAGGGAGACGTGGCGGTCACGATCCCGGCCATGAGTGGGGCGATTTTGCTCAATTGATGGGCCTGTCGACAGTTTATTAGAATATGGGGGTCAGACGCTTACGATGCTTCTGGCCCCTTTTTTGAGCCTATCCTGTTAAAAAAAGTACCATGGGTAGTAAATTTCTGTTAAAATACTCTTGAATGTCCCAAAAATCTATCCCGACCCGGTCGCGCCGGTTGTCGGGATGGGCTGGTTGACCCACATCCACGGGTCGTCCGTTCCACACACACAGCCCTTGGAGGGTGTCATGAAGAAGATGCTCATGCTTGTCGTCGGTATCGTGCTGTTGAGCACGACCGGCACCGCACTGGCGACCATCGATTGGGCCGGCGGCGTCTGGCCCAATTCCGGCGCCGATATCGTTCCCACCGAACCGCTCAATGTCTATGCCCAGGTATACAAGGGCGGCGTCACCGACGCCGAGGGCCAGGGCGCGGACATCACCGCAGTGCTGCAGTACACCACCGATATCGCCCCCATGGTCGAAGTCTCGATGACCTACAATTCCGACGTCGGCAGCAACGACGAGTACACGGCCCAGGTACCCCAGGCTGCCTTGGCGGGTGCCACTCAGGTGTCGGCCACGGTGCGTTTCGCCGACCTGACCGACGGTTCGGTTTTCGAAGTGACCGGCGACCAGGCCCAGAACCCGCCGCCGTTCATCTACAACGTCGTCAACGTGCTGCCCAACGATATCCTGGTGAACTTCTCCCTGTGCATGAGCGGCGAAGAGTTCATGGGTGTTCCCTGCGTCATCGGCTCGGCTCCCGAGATCGGCTCCTGGGGCACCGGCGTGAACATGACCCAGGTCGACGGCGATCTGTTCGAGGTCTCGATCCTGTTCGCCGCCGGCGGCAACCCTTCGTTCGAGTACAAGTTCAAGAAGAACGACTGCGTCGACTGGGAAAGCGTCGACAATCGTTTGGTGAGCCTGCCCACCGACGGCACCACCGAAGTGACCCTCGAGCTCCAGAGCTGGAACAACCTGCCCCTGGGCTGTGACCAGGGCGAAGTGCTGGCCGAGGACAAGGAAGTTTGTTTCCAGGTCTGCATGATGGATGTCGAGTACACGGGCAACGTCTGTGTCATCGGTAGCGGCGAGCAGCTCTCCGACTGGACCACCGGCGTGGTAATGACTCCCCTGGGCGGCGACCTGTTCCAGGTCTGCGTGGTCTATCCCGCCGGCATCGCGATTCCCCTGAACGTCGAATACAAGTTCAAGAAGGACGAATGCGAGACCTGGGAGAGCGTTGACAACCGCGCCCTGACCGTGGACAACAACCTCGAAGCGATCACCACTCTGGTCAACACCTGGGACGATGGTCCCGGCGGATGTGAGCCGGTGGCGACCGAGAACTCCACCTGGGGCGGGTTGAAGAGCCTGTACCGGTAAGTTCTGATACGGTAAGTATTACGACTGCGCTTGCAGCCGAAGCGAAAGCCCCCCGGTGGTTTCACCTCCGGGGGGCTTCGAAGTTTCGTCGGCGGGCCGCTAGTGCAGGATCAAGATCGAGTTCTGCCCTCCGTAGCCGTCCTCCTCACCCAGCGGATTGTTGGCATCCGATTCCCAGCGCAAACCCCAGTCCACCGAGTACTTGTAGAGGTAGCGCCCCGGCTTCAGCGGAATGACCACTTCCCAGACGCCGTCGCCGTCGTCGTCATGCATGGCGCCGATGGCGTGGTCGAACCGACCGCTGCCCTTGGTGCCGCACCAGTTGTTGTCAGACCAGTTGCCACACAGGTTCACGTGGCGTGCCTGGGGGGCTTCGTAAAGGAAGCGGACGGCATTCTCGAAGTCGTCTACCTGTTTGGGTTGTGGCAACCGGTTGCGCAGGATGCGCGTGTAGCTGCAGCCGGACAGGATCAGGAAGGTCGCCAGCGCCAGCAGCAGACCCAGTCGGGTCATCATCGTCCGACGGCGAGCGCCGTGCTTCGGTTTGGGGTGTGTGCGCAATCTCAACATTCCCGACCTCGTGCTAGAAGAGGAATTGGGCCCGCAGGGTGAAGACCCTGGCCTTGGCCAGATGCGTCTCGGCGTCCATCACATCGGCGTCGGGATGGTCGTACATGTACTGTTCGCGGTACAACCAGCGTCCCGTTTGGCGGCCGTCGTAGTCGATGGAGAAATTAACCGGGTCCACTCCATAGCCGAGGATCAGGTCCAGCTTGCGAATGGGGCGGTAACGCAACCCGACGAAGGGATTGAAGTAGTCGTTGTCGCGGGTGCTGAACTCGCCGCTATCGTGATCCTCACCTTCGGTATCATAGAGGATCCAGCGCAGGTCGGCCAGCACGCCCAGGGTCCGGCTCAGGTCGCGATCGTAACGGAATATGAACTCGTAGCTGCGGCCCAGCTCGCGGTATTTGTCAGGGTCCTGGTAGGTCAGCCCGAACTCCAGCTCGGTGTGCCCCAGGCCGGCTTCGGGGCTCCCCGCACCCAGCTTGCCGGATACATACAGGGTCTGGTCGTCGGCGGTGGTGCGCGTCGTATCGCCGGGCACGGTGCGGCCGGCGGCCCCATAGTCCTTGTCCAGGGCCCGGTGCCAGGCCCAGATGCGCAGTTCACGACTTCCCGACTTCCAACCCAGGTCCAGCTCGGTGAAGCTGAGACGGGTCTGAGCGGGGTTGTCGGTGATGTCGAAGTAGATCTTCTTGTTGGCCTCGTCCTGGGGCAGGAACTCCAGCTCCATGAACACCTGATCTTCGGTGGCGCCTTTCATGTCACCCCAGGTGTGCTGGAACCAGCCGTTCAGGCCGCCGGTGCGATGCACGTCCAGCTGGGCCCGATACCGACGTTGGTTGCGTTCCAGGAAGGGCAGATCGAGCTGGCCGGCCGAGTTGTTGTCTCCTGAATTCTCTCCAGTGACGATGCGCTGATTGAAGTCCACGTAAATACCCTGCCCGGCAAGGCTGAAGGTATCACTCAACCGGTAGCGCAGATCCAGGCCGGCATTGTAGGTGTGCAGCGAGGTCTCGTACCTGACGGACTGGTCACCGGTCCGCAGAATGTGTTCGTCGAGGGCCGGAATGCCGGTGCCGGATTGGCCAATGCGGTCACTGAAATCCAACCAGATCAGGGTTCGCTCGAGGTAGACCGGCAGGCCGACTTCGAAGCGGCCCAGTTCCTTGGCCAGGCGCACCGAGATCTTGTCCTGGCCGGTATTGTCGTACAGGTCGGGATCCCCGTAGTAGTCGTGATTGTGAACGTTGGCCAGGAAAGCGACCAGATTGATGCCCCAGGGATCAGCCTCGAACAGGGTGCCGGCGGTACCTTTGCCTTCCTGCAAGTGGTCGTGGCCGATGGTGCCGGGATGATCGATGTTGCCCGAGAGCATCATCACGTCGTCGCTGGTGTAGGTTTCCTGGTTCCAGTATGCCGTCAGATCGAAATTTCCGGGATGGATGTGCAGGTTGGCCTCGTCCAGGAATCCCGCGATGTTGTTCTGGATGATGTTCTGGTCCGAGTCCAGGCGCAGCCGGAAGAAGGTCTCGACCACGTCGCTGACCTCGGCGTCGAAGTTCAGATCCACGCTCTGGGAAGGGCGCTGCAGGCGATAACGGGGGTCGTCCAAAACGTTCTTGGCCAGCTCGAATCGGGTCAGGTAGCGGCCACTCAGGTAGAGGCGGGCATTCAGGTTGCTCTTTTCGCCCCGGTCGTCGTCGCCTGCGTCGGCCGCCACGGCAACGAGGTTTCCGTCGTCATCGACCGTGACCACCGAGTTGGCGCCGCCATAGGGATCGGGCTGGGTGTCCGGATTCTCGGGATCGGCGAACCAGCCGCCGTCGACCACGAACTTGTACTCGTGCGTCCCGGCAGGCAGGGGGTGGACGATGATCCAGTTGCCCTTGCCGTCGCTGGCCAGGGGCAGCTCGTCGGCATTCCAGCCGTTGAAGTTGCCGGCCAGAACCACGGTGGAGGCGCTGCGGTCGTGGTAGGTGAACTCGACGCCACCGCTGACCGAGCGGGGAGCGCCGACGTTGATGTCGTCAGCTGAGGCAGGTGCCGGGATGTCGGCGGCTGCGGCTGCGGCCCCTCCACCGACGGCTGCCGCTCCGGTCAACGAGCCGTCGGCCTGGACGGTGATCAACGAGTTGGCGCCGCCGAAGGGATCGCTCACCGATTCGGGATTGTCCGGATCTTCCACCCACACTCCATCCACGACGAACTTGTATTGCCAGGAACCGGGAGTCAGCGTCTTGGTGATCGACCACAGTCCTCCGTCCTGGCGCGTCATCGCGTCTGCCTCGGCATTCCACCCGTTGAAGTCACCGGCCAGATAGATGGTTTCCGCATCCGCAGACTGGTAGGTGAAAACGATGCCGCCGTCACCCGCCACCGGAGCGGCAGCCAGGGCTGATCCGACTGTCAGCGCAGAGGCCAGAGCCAACAGCAGCACGGGGACAAGCGATTTGCGGTGATCCTTCGTACTCATGACCTGCTCCCAGAGGAGGAGTCGATGTCTGCGCGTTCGACCTATCGCCGAACCGTACCGCCGACACCGGTTTGTTATCAGAACCACGCCTTGACCAGTAACTTGAACCGGTCGCGTAGATTGTCGTTCGTGCCCTCGCTTACGAACCAGTCGGTGTAGGCCAGGTTGTCCGACTGGCCACCGTCGCCGTACTCGAAATAAACCTCTGCGCCCCAACCGATGTCGTACTTGAGCTGGGCAAACATGGTGTGCCGCGCCTCGGTTTCCTCGTTGACGTTCAGGGCCCGCAGGTAACCCTTGAGGCGCTCGGTCAGGTTGACGCTCATGTCGAAACCGTAGATCGTCACCTGCCGGAAGGTGCCGGCGTCGTGGATCCGCGCCTGCAGCCTGACCTTGGCCAGAAAATTCTCCACCGAGAGCTCGCCGAACCAGTCGGGGTAGGTGTAGAAATCGCTCACTTCCGACGCCGCGTCGTAGCCGTGCCAGTTGTTGTAGGCGAAGCGGGCCTTGAATCCGTTGATGAACTCCATGTACAGCTCACCGTACCAGGTCGTGGCAGGGCGTAACCCGCCACCCGGCTCGTCGGCGATGCGCTTGCGGTAGTGGTCGTAGGACACCTTGGCGGTCACGGCCTTGGCCGGCAACAACCAGATACCCTCCACGTGGGTCTGGACGCGATTGTATTCACGGGAATCATCGAAACGACTGGACAGGTAGCTACGGAAATCCTCGCCGAAGTCGTTGTACCACGAATGCACGGTCACGGCGCCGACGTGCAGATCTCGGGCCTCCAGGGCCAGGGCGCGGGCACGGGCTCGGGAATCGCCGAACACCGTCTCGTGGTAGGGGCGGTGGCTGAAGGCCAGTTCGGCGGTCCAGCGGGACTGCTCCAGGTTCAACGGGCCGAGGTGCAGGCCGGTGTTCACCAGTGCCCGGGGACTGAAGGCGATGTCGGCGGAGTACACGTTGTTGTACATCAGGCCCAGCAGTTCCCGCCAGTCGTCCCGCGACGTGTCCGTCCAGTCCTTGCGCAGGAACATGGCGCCCCAAACGATGCGCCCGTCCCAGGTACTCTGGCGTGCCCGCAGGATCCATGATCCGTCACCATTGGCGACGTCGCCGGAGCCGTTGTCGAAGGTGCCGCCGTTGTCACTGATGATGACGGTCCCGCCCAGACCCTTGATGCCCAGGAAGTCGGTGCCCCAGAAATCGAAACGCACGCCCTGAGCCTTGGGGCCCCAGTCGTCGTTCTTCAGCTTGTTGT
>Ga0209692_10005732_pt1 | contig 10512 bp, 6 predicted proteins | sample tdDd472_FD_187129 | JGI IMG/M metagenome (GOLD analysis project Ga0209692, IMG submission 187129) | Marine sediment microbial communities from the Atlantic coast under amendment with organic carbon and nitrate - tdDd47.2 (SPAdes)... | ecosystem: Environmental > Aquatic > Marine > Coastal >...
CGGCGCAGCGTTTGTAAAGCGTCGCGTCTCCGGTCTTGGCTGCCCATCTCAACAGGGTTGTGGCTGGGGTGACTCGGGTGACTGGCATGTCTGGATAAGTCTGGATTGTCTGTTCACCGATAAATCAGCCTGGAGTGTTGGGTTTATATTGCTGTACGTAGTGCTGTGAGGTCAGAACCGAGGGCCGGTTTCGATGCCCAACTTGCAGCGCATTTCTTCGGGGGAAGGGTGGCGGGTTAACCCCTGGTAGGCGTGACGCTTGGCTTGACAATTGGCCAGGTCCAGGCCGGTAAAGTCTTCAAACTGCTTGAGGCTTCTGGTAGACTTGAGGCCGTAGGCGTCGTCCACTTGGTCGGCCAGCAACCGGTGCATCCGAGCGTTGCCTTGCTTCTCCAGCGCCCGCCGTTCCAGTCGTTTGTCTTGCGACACCTGGCAAACCCCGTTGTTCTTGTAGAACTGCTCCCAGAAGACCGGGCGGTAGGTCCGCGGGGAGTAGTGGTAGACCAGGTTGGTCATCGGGGCAAAGGTGTCCCACCCGGCGCAGTACAACCTCGCCGCCATCGTGATTTCTTCGCCCAGAAAGGTGTATAACAGGTTTGGGTCACAGGGGACTTCCTGAATGACCTGGCCCAACGTAAAACTGAACCCGGCGCCCCACAGCAAGGACGGTTGGGGTCTGGTTGGTGCCGTCTTATAGGTCACTGGGTCCTGCTGTGTAAACTTGAGGCGAGGGTGAAAGTCGCGCAGTTTCAAAAACGTGGCGGTCTTGTGCCCCGGAATCCGCCGGTGCTCCCGGTCAAAGTCACTAGGGTAGCAGGTCAACACGGGCTTGGCGGCCGGGCTGTAGGTCTGGGTGTCGGCGTCGTAGTTGCGACACAGCGTCAGTTGCCGAATACACTCGACGTCCCAGTTCGGAGAAAACAACGTGTGGCTGTCGATCATCAGGTAGAAAGTCTCCTGGCGGTACAGCGACTGTTCGATCAGCGCCCGGGCGTACACCGGTCCTTTGGCTTCGTCCGCGGTCAAGCGCATAATGCGTACCTGGGCCCGAAACGGTTCCAGCCGCCCGTCGACCTCCACGTCCAGGTCTTCGGGGTTGTTCTGTTGACACACCCCGACGAACACCCGGTTGGGCCACTGCGCTTTCGTCAGGGCGTCGACCACGGTGTTGGTGCACTCCGGGTCCCGGTAGGACGGCACGGACACGAAAATCGTCGGGTGTTTTAGGTCGTCGTCTAGGGCGGTTGACACTGACGTTCCAACAGGGTTATCGGGTTGGGTTGGTGGTTCTGGAGGATCGTTAGACCTGGAACCTAGTGGACTTTCGAACCAGGCTGCCGGGGGAAGCGGCAACCCGTTCACATACTGAGCCGGGATAGCAGGCTCTAGTCGGTCCCCGGCAGCGTCTGCCGCTGTTGGTCGAGGTCGCCGCGTTTTGCGCCTTAAGCCCCTGCGGCTTCGCCGTCTTTGTCGCAGTAACTGGCGTTGTCGACTGAGACTCATGCTTTTGGTTCCGAACAGAGGGAGAATTTCTGCACAGAAGGGACAAACTGACAAGGGACTGACAACCCAGTCATGGCCGCCGAACAGAAAGCCAAAAGACGGCGGGGTCTAGGGTTGGACGAGGCGGACCTGGCATTTCCAGAACTGCAGGAGGATGTTGGTGGCACCGCCAACTTTCCCAACCTGCAACTGGACCAGGGAGATGACGACGGGGTCGATGATGGGGCAGGACCGGAAACTATGTGTGCCCTGCCAAAGGAAGGCCCGGTTGCCGACGCCGCCGCCGACGTGGAACGCTTTGACCGGTTTTTGCAGGGGCGGTTGGACGAGTTGAAACTGACGGCCCCGCTCAACTCCCCGGCGGAACGGGAGGCCCTGCAGGTGGCTGTTGAACAGTCACTGTTGGGACGCCAACCCGGGGAAACCTTGGCCGATTTTAAGGCCCGGTCGTTGAAGTTGGTGCACCCGCCGCCGGTGCCAGTCCAAACGCCCTGGCCCTTTGGCAACCTCGAGTGGAAGGAGATCCAATCCTCGCCGTTGGCCCGCGGCTTGTACCGCGACCATGTGGTCAATGTTCTGTCCAACTTGGTGGCCCCCAACGCTTGCGTCGAAGACCTCAAACAACACCTGACGTTTGGCGCTGTGTTGGGGGAAGGGTCCTACGGGTCGGTCAGCCAGGTGCAGTTGACCAGCCCCCCGCCTGGCCTGCCTCGGTTCCCGATGGCGCTCAAAACCACCAAGTTTACCAACCGGGTTGCCGTCGTCCACTCTCTGCGCGAAATCACCGCCATGACCAGAGTCGGTGCCCTGGTGGACTTGAATGTCTGCCCCAACTACAGCCTGGTGTACACCGCCTGGCTATGCAAAATGCCAGCCCAAGACGAGTACGAGTTGAACGTGTTGATGGAACTTGCCGACAACACGGTATCGGGCCTGTTGCGCCACAACTTGGCCGACCTGACCCAGGACACCATTATGGGGTTCCTGTTTCAAGCGTTGGTCGGGGTGACCTTGGCCTATGGGACCCTAGACATTGCCCACAACGACCTGAAACGCGACAACCTGTTGGTCACAACGACTTCAGTCGGACACGTGGAATACCGGCTGTTGGACAAAGTTTATTGTTTGCGAAACTCCTACGTCCTGGTGAAACTGACCGATTGGGGGCTTGCGACAGGCCAAGGCACCGGTCACCGCCGTGTCCCGATGAAAAACTATGACCCCGACGTCGACTTTTACGAGCCGGAACAGCAAGTGCACGTCACGAAATACAACGACCGCCGGCTGTTCCAGGCTGGCGCCCCGATTCACGCCTTCCAGATACGCCACCAGGGCGAAAACCTGAGGCCGTTTGACCACAACATCTTGTTTGTGCTGACGACCTTTGGGACCGCGATCGATCCGGTCAGCAGCACCAATGAATGCCTGCGCCACCACTCCAAGGTTCCGGTTAGGTGGTTGCGGTACGCGGCCCAAACGTTGCAGCAGATGAGGGAGGACGACAAACGCCACTTGTCCTACCAGTTGGCCTACATCAACCACATCTTTTCGCCTCCTATCCTGACGCGTTTTGGGTTAAACCCGGAATTGCTGGCGCCGTGGGGTGCGGACGAGGCCAAGTATCCGAAGAGCGTGGTCCGGTTGACACCACAAGTCGTGGTCCCTGTGCCGACGACACAACCGATTCACGAGGCGTTGTTGACCGAAGCCAGCCGTCGTATGGTCAGCGTGGAATGGCCGGAACGCTCCACCTCTGGCGTCGCCGACCTGCCGACGTGATTGACAAATCGGTCAAAACAAATACACTGTTCCTTGACGCACCGGTTCTAGGGGCTGGGTTGGTGAATTCACGGCAAGCCGAGCACCTGGATAGATCTGCCAAGCCGATAAATTCTGGGCCACCTGGGCGCTGCGTCGCCAGTCAGGATCCAGGTCTGGTTGGGCCACTAAGTCAGACACACAACGCCAGCCGCCTAACTCCAACAGATCCAGTTGGGGAGCGGTGTAGTCGGGGCGGTAGGTCCAAGGAACCACGACGCTGATCGTCCACCTGTCTTGTTCCTGCCTAACAGCACTGACTCGCAGTTCAGTCCAGGCAATACACTCGACAAAGATTGAGGCGTGTTGGCGGATCGTACCCCACACCGTGTCGGTCAAGGCCCAAGTGACAGGCTCGCCAACGAAATTGCGACTGGAACTGGGACACCAGGGTCCGCTTCCCCACAGAAGCGACAGACTGCCGTGAGGGTCGCGAGGGTACTGCAGAAAGAAGGGTCTGACTTGGATTTGATGACTGGTTTGGCGTATGCCCGACAAGCCACAAACACTGGGTTGGCTTTTAGCAACAGGGTAACGGCGAAAGGCCCACCCCTGGGGACCCACTTCCTGAAGTTCAAACCCCAGCAACTTGAGCAACTGGACAAAGTTACCCAGGGCGGAGGTTGTGTCGTGCGGTACCAGAATGGTCGGAGTTACGGTGACCTCTGCCTCCATCCACCCCAACAGCGCCATCAACTCTGTTCGGGTTACCGCGGTACCCAACACGGCCGTCGACGTTTCGGGGTCCCACTGACAGAACCGAAAGGTCGGAGCCGTTGGAGCCGCAGGCGGTCTGCTGGTGTCCTCGCAAGGTTGAAGCCGGTTGACGTCTACGCAGGGGACACCCGACCCTGACTTTGGTGGATTCGTAGCAAGCCGAGAACCTGGACAGGTAACTTGTCGGGTGCCCGTAACAGTGTTCTCTGCTTGCCGCGACTTATCCAGATTCGTCAAACTATTCTGCATTTTGGTCGCAGGCAGCCTGGCCGTGTGACCAATAAAAAGCCGCCTTTTGTTGTTTACAAACGGCGAGTCGATCCACGAACACTGGGTTGTTTTGGCCAAGTCAGAAATACTGGATTAGTGATTTGACGGTTTGCCGATAAATCAGAGAACCTGGACAACTGTAGGAAGCAAAAAGGATGGCCGCTACAATCGCCGGTTCTCGTTTCAATCTGCCCCAGGCTCAGCGGACCTATCCGTTTGACCGACAGGGGTATGCGCCGCCTAACACAATGATGCAGGTCAGGTCGGCGCCAGAGGGGCGGTCCAAAGAGCAGACCTTTCTCGACGCCGTCGAAAAGGCCCGCCAGGACTGCAAGACGTGTCAGGTCGCCCAGCCCGACTTGGTTACGTTGGGGTGTGCCATTACCAACTCGGGGGACCCGACCAACTGGGAGCACCGCAAAGTGCGCCAGAATCGAAGGTTGTTAGGCGAGTCGTGGATGACGCAAGGGGATGGGCCGATCTTTATCCAGCAGGCCAACGGCCCGACCCAATCCAAACCCACGCCCAAGTACGACAAGTACCAGAAGACCTTGTTCGAGACCCCTTACGACCGCACCGACAACAAGATCGCGACCGGGGTCATGATGAACCCTTACACCGGGGAGTTGCTCGAAACCTTTGAGGACGCCCTGCCGCCGCCGACCACCAACAAGGCCCTTGACCCGTCGGTGTTCCAAAAGACCAACCCCAAACTGGTCTGGCTGAACGGTGGCATCGACCCTAACGCCCCGCTCCGCTCCAAGAAAGAAATCTGCCAGGACCTGCCGGCGCCGGACGGAGGTCCCAACGTCTGGGGCGACCAACTCTACCAGGGCCGGCGCAACGCCCGGGTCAAAGAGATCGTCAACCGGGACGTGTGGAACAACCGCAACGGCATTTTTGCCTGCGAGCAGTCGCTGAACGGGGAGCGGCCGGCCGGGTATGAGGGCTTGCAGCCGATGTACCGGGCGCTGCCTTACTTGCCCCCGACCCAGATCCTGGACAACAAGAACTGGAAAGGACCTATGGCGTTGCAGCAGGGCGACAACATGAACCGGGAAATGGTGACCGGCAAGGTGACGACGCGTCGGGTGGACCTGTCCGAGTGTGCCCGGTTGGGCCTGCCCAACATGGCCAACGGCAACCCGGCGGTCATGGTTGTGCCGGTGATCGACCCCAAGCCGACCTGGCGGGGCACGACCGATTCGCTGTACTTTGGCCCGGGCAGTGTCGACAAGGGCCAACAGAGCGGTTACGTGGTCGTGGACACCGAGGTGAAGCCGACGCTCAAGGAACTCATGCAGGAACAGTACCCGGTGCAGAATGCTGGCGTTCCAGAGGCTGGCGGGCATGTCATTCAAGACCTGAACGTGAAGCCGACCCTAAAGGAACTCATGCAGGAGCAGTACCCGGTGCAGAACGCCGGGGTTCCCGACGCCGGGGGTCACGTCATTCAGGATCTGGACGTCAAGCCGACCTTGAAGGAACTCATGCAGGAGCAGTACCCGGTGCAAAACGCAGGCGTGCCAAACGCTGGCGGCCACGTCATTCAGGATCTGAACATCAAGCCAACCCTCAAAGAACTCATGCAGGAGCAGTATCCGGTCCAAAACGCCGGGGTGCCAGAGGCTGGCGGTCACGTGATCCAAGACCTGGACGTCAAACCGACCTTGAAGGAACTGATGCAGGAGCAGTACCCCGTCCAAAACGCAGGGGTCCCCGACGCCGGGGGTCACGTGATCCAAGACCTGGACGTCAAGCCGACCCTGAAGGAACTCATGCAGGAACAATACCCCTTACAGGCCGCCTCAGTCCCTGGCACCGGCGACCAACTCCCTTTCCAGGGTTGTCTGGAAGGTAGCCGCCGCATGTTCTACTCCGACCGGCCGGTCACGCTGGCGGTCGGCGACACGGTCGGGCTAGGCGAGTACGTCGGGCCAGGAGACGTCACTTCCCACCAGTTCCGCGGCACGGTCGCGACCGACTACGTGGTGCCGTCCCACGTCCCGGCCGACAACGGGGGGTCAGACGCGAGTCTGCGGTGGGTCGGTGCCTCGACCCGGGACACCCCGTCCGAGTTTAGCCCGTACACCGGCGTGGCCGACTTTACCCAAGGCGACGGGACCCACATGATCGTCCCTCGCTGGCGCCCCCTCCAAAAGGCCCCCTGTGCCCGCACCGACGACCTGGAAGACGACTTCCTGTCTATCCGCCCCAACTACTTTGGCCATTACCCCGGCACGCAATAAACACGCCAACTCACGATTTATTGAACGATTACGCCGGTTAGACTCGTCGACATCAATCGATGCGCAAACACTCACAACAGCAAGCCCAATCAAAATCGCAAAGGCCAAGACCGTGCGAGTGCCGTCGGTAGTCGTAGGCGGCTTGTCCGGCGACCACTGGGGGCGAAACCTCGACCAGTAACAAGGAAAACTGGCATTTGGATACAACAGTGACCGATAGTTGGCTTGTTTCTCCAAGTCGGTCCCGCAGTCCAGCCTGGCAATGGCTCGGGTGGGTCGGCTTCCACTGGTATTGACGGCAAACTCAACTTGCAGGTCAAAACAGACCGTGTCTGCCATAACTTTCGGCGGGTTGCAACAGTCAGCAAACAGAGGAGCGCACTTGTCACAGTGGTCGGCGTGGGGACTGGTGTAGTCGCAACCGTTGTTTTCGCTGTAGGGAATTTGCGTGGCTTGAAACTCCGTCACTTGACATGTCGCAGTGTGAACAGCCATGTAAGGGTTAATTCCCCACACAAACGCTGCCACCCATATCATGGTCCATGCGCCAACATAAAACAGAATCCGGCAGGCTACCCATTTGGCGTTAAAGCAGTTTACGGTCATGGCGGGTTGGTGTATGCTTGAGATAATTGTGACGAACCACAAACACTACAACATGTAGCGTTTGGCCCGGTGAAACAGACTGGTTACTGACGGGTTTAAACTTCCTCTGGTTCCTGGAGGACGTCTGACTAACCACCCGTCTAGGGCGCGCCAAACGTCTTCCTGCAGCCTGGTGAGGTAACAGGTGGTAAAAGGGGCCAAGTCTGCAATCAGTTGCTGCGTGGCTTGGCGGTTCTGTAAAGTACTTTCGGCGGTTTCACTGGGTTCGTCTAGTCGTCGTCGAAGTGTCTCGGGCGGGGTCTCCGGGACCCGGGTCGGCGGGTCGACGTCCATGTTTTGCACCGGGTCGTTGGATTCGTCAGGCTGCCGCGGAGTCGGCTGTTGGTTCAACTGTTTGGCCAGGGCTTGGCGTTCCTTGTAAGTGTATTTCCTCTGCTTTCGGTCCTCCAGTTGAATGTTCTCCATGATCTGTTGGGCGTCGTCGTGCATCGCGGTTAGGCGACCCGTAACAATCGCCGCCAGCCAAAAACAGGCCCCGCCCAACACCCTCAGGTCGTTGTAGCCGTGCAACGGAATCTTGGACTTGTCCTTCCGCTTGGCCAGGTAGTGGTCCAGGATGTCGACCGAGCACCAAAACAGCACCGGAGCCAGGCTCTTGTGACACTTGGCCAAACGGGCAGCGGCCAACAGGGCTCGTTCCCGGGCCGCATCCAGGTGCTGGGGGTCGATCAACGAGTTGAGGACGAGCGTGTCGCGGTTGACCTGGCTGACAAAGCCGCGGGTGTAGGGGTAGGGGACTGAAATCTCACTCAACAGGAGCAACAGAGACCCGGCTGTCGGTCGTCTGTCCGGCACAGGGTCCAGCATCATCCCCAACACTTCCCTCAACTTGGGAGGCAGACGTTGCAACTGCTGCGCCAAATAAACCGGACGCTTCAGCCAAATCTGGTACCAGTCGATCCACTCTTTCCAATTCACGCGCGCCAAGGTGCTGCTACCGTCCAACAGGATGGCAAGCACGATTGCCCCGAGGCTGTACACGTCGCTGGCGGCCGAGGAACCGGTGTGCATACATTCAGGGGCGGCAAAGCAGTAGGTGCACATGCCAGACGGGCCAGTGTACCCGGTCAGCATAGGGGTGACGGCGCCAAAGTCCAGGACGACCGGGGAGGGGTAAGGACCGCTGCTCGGGATGTAGGGGTACATAATGTTGGCCGGTTTCAGGTCGCCGTGCATCAGCCCGACCGCGTGCAAGTGGGCCAGGGCCGTTGCGACCCCGACCACCAACTGCTCGACGGCGGCGGAACGAGTGGTCGGGGAAGAAAACCATAAACTGGTCTGGACCTCCCACAACGTCTTGGCCAGCCGAGGCAGTTCCATCACCACGTGGGTTTGGGGATACACGTCCACCCGTCCTTCTTCGTACCGACACGTGACGGCTTCTGGCTCCAGGGTGCCGGGGCGGTAGCGAAACCGCATGCCGAGCGGCACCGCAAAGATCTGGTGACAAGTGATCAACCGACTGCTAGAGCCGTAACCGACAGCCCGCAACGTCTGGTGGGCATTGACTTCCCGAATGGTCCCGCCTTCAATGACGCCGGTGACCAACGCCTTTTCCATCCGGGTCGGGGTTATTCCGGCGGCGGCTGGACAGGTTGTGACGTCCCCATAGTGCCAGGCCAAGGCTTGAGGCTCGCGAGAAGCCCAGTCGGTCACGCAGTGTCGGTCCGGGTAACTCAAAGTTTGGGCCGTCACCTGGCGCAACAGATCCGGGTCTTGCCACATGCGCAACAACGGAACTTTCAGGACCAACTCCTGGCGACGGGTTGGGTGCTCGAGCACGTAGCCATAGGCCCCGTGCTTCGTCTCGAACGGTTGGTCGCTACTCGTCACGGCCAACGGGCCGCGCCGCTTCTTGTGTGCCGTTGCCGGCGCCACGTAACCGCGACGAGGACGCCCAAGGCGACTAGAATGACGCTCAGTCCGACGAGCAGAAGCCATTGCGTATGGGACAATTTTGGCCGTTTTTGCACGGCGGGTTGGGGCAAAACCTGTCGAGCAACCGGGGTTTGAGGCTTTGGCGCCGGTGTTAAGGTTGGCGTCAGTGCCACCGTCTGTGTCCCCGCCCCACCACCTCCAGCAACAGAACCTGGGAGTCCGCAGGTTGCCACACACCGTTGGTTCGAAAAGTGAACGGGTTCTTGGAAACGGTTGGTGCACGTGAAACCGTTTGTGGGGTCGCCTTTGGTTCTACTGGTTTGATGGGGCTGGCACCGAATCTGCTCAAACAGATTGTCAAAGCCGCTGGTGGAAACACACAGGCCAGTGCTTCTTTCGCAGCGGTAGACCGGTTTGCTGGGAATGAACAACCAGGTGTTTTGGCCGGGGTCGCCGCCTAACCCGCCGCCGCTAAACGGAGGGGTGGTAATAAGGGTTTGGTGGTTGGCACCGACCGCCAGTTCGTTGCGGTTGCTGTTGAGGGTCCAGGTATAAGGGACCCCGTAAAAGACCGGAGGTCCGGTTCTGCCAACCTGAGGCCTTGCCCCTAACCCCGTCCCAGTGTCAGGCACAGACGCAGACCACTGGATGTTGGCCCCCTGGGTGTCAGGCGCCGGCACCGTGAAGATTACTTCCTGACTATCCCCATACCCGGACCCACCCAAAAACTCAGACGCGGTGACGTTCCCGACCGTCGTGCGCAACAACCAAGGTTTGCCTTCGGCTAGCGGCGCATTGGTGTCTGTCACCCAAGTCTGCACCAAGAACAGTTTGGCGTCGGTAACGTTGTCGACCAAGACCGGCACCGCCTGTAAAGAACCTGGTTGGTCAGCCCGCACTTGCACCTCGGTCCCCAAGTACTTGTTGGCCTTGGCAGAGTAAACAAAAACCAAATCCCCACCCCGCACCACGGCCGATAAGTCTGGAGACTTTGGGTTGGTTGACATGGTTTGGTCCTCGATACTGATGTTTGGCGGCGGCGTGGGCGTCGGTCTCCTGGTCAGCCGGACTCGTTGGGCAACCGGTTTGTTGCTTGGCATGGCCTGGGCGCAGACACGCGCCCGCCAGTGCCTTACCGACTGGTGGTGCCCGGCCGCCGAGATTCAAGTTCCAGCCAAGAGACCAGACTTTCCCACCTTTTGTGATCCGCCGCCCAAGAGCGGGTGGGTCCTGCCTTGCGAAAAGTTGGACTGATTCGCTACAAACCTAGATAAGTCCCTACAGCACGCCGGCAAGGCGAGAACACTGTTTGTCGGTCAACCAACACCCCAGTATAATACAAAATTTGAACCCAGGTTTGCTGATTTATCGGTGAACCGCCAAACCAGTGTTTGTGGCTTGCCGCAAATAC
>Ga0209692_10005733_pt1 | contig 10511 bp, 12 predicted proteins | sample tdDd472_FD_187129 | JGI IMG/M metagenome (GOLD analysis project Ga0209692, IMG submission 187129) | Marine sediment microbial communities from the Atlantic coast under amendment with organic carbon and nitrate - tdDd47.2 (SPAdes)... | ecosystem: Environmental > Aquatic > Marine > Coastal >...
AACAAATAACGATTTCAACACGATTTCTAACGGTATCTTTGCTGGTCATCTGAGCACACCAGGCCTAAATTCACACAATGCTATTTGGGGAAATGGCACGGGGTTCCGCGCCCCAGACATCGCAGGAGTATATTATCCAGATAATAGCGGCGAAGGAAAACATGGGCAGCAATATAAAAACCAAAAGGCACAGGGACGCTTTGTCTGCGACGTACCGCTGTTTGAGCCTGAATAACAAACCCTATTAGTTATTGGTTGTACTACGTGATGTTAGCGGGCTATGCTCGCTTTTATGAACGCAGCACTCAATGACTTCCTTACCAACATGTATTTTATCCAAGCAATTGGCTTTGTTGCTTTTGGGTTTGGCGTTGGTGGGTTTCTTCAAAAAGATGATCGCAAATTTAAGATTGTTTTGGTTATTGGGTGTCTCTTTTTAGCTGTGCATTATTTTTTACTTGGCGCAGCAGCGGCGGCTGGTACAACACTAATCACTGCAATCCGTAATTCTGCTTCATTATCAAAAATTGGTACAATAAAATGGGCCGCCTTTCCCTTTATTACAACATATGTTGTGATAGGCATCCTCCAATATGAGTATTGGTATGATGCCCTACCAATCGCCGCGCCTGTTGTTAGTACCTACGCCTTGTTCCACTTCAAAGGTGTAAAAATGCGGGCATTTTTCCTTTTCGCGACCAGTTGCTGGATTACACATAACTTCATGGTCGGGAGCATCGGGCCGTTCTTTATGGAGGTTTTCATCTTCTCCGCCAATGCCTACACGATTTTGACGATGGCAGGCATAATTAAGAAACGCCGTAAACGCGCGTAATTATTCCAGTTTTTGACATTTTCATAAAACATAGTTAGGTTGTGTTAATTCAAACGCCTAAACTAAAAGGAGTTAAAAAGCGGTATGACAAATGATTTTCTTGATAGGCTCCCCCCTCAATTAAGACGTGACGTGTTAAACCCCCAAATATCTATTGCTGAAAAAATTAATAGAAAGCTGGATAAAGGTAATGAATACGTGCTTAAATTTGTTACTGAGCACACTTTTGACGCGTATCACGATCTCAATCGTCTATCACCAGATCACGCGGATTTAGTTCGTGAAGTGTTAGCAATTCCTGGCGTTATTTCCTCGTTTGCGAATCGCAAATATGGAAAACATATCAATGAAATAATGGCACGTTGTGGGATGAACGAACCTCAACAAGAACATGGTTCGGATGGTATATCTACTCTGGATTATTAATTTTTTGAAATTTACGCTCGCCTTCTAGCGCGGGCTAGAGCAACAGTGAGGGCCAAAGCCGCGGCGCTCAGGACTACTGTTCGGAGCTGGCGGGATTTCTTTTTGCCGTGGCATTCGCTGGCGAAATGTTGGCAGTTATAGTTTAGGAGCTTATAGGTTTTGCCGAGCTTGCTCCTTGCTTTTTTCTCAATAATTTCAGGAGGTAAATCGCTGGGGTAACCTTTGCTAACGACCTTTTTACCGCCGCTGAAGGTCTTTATGTCTTCCTCCATCACCTCTCCGGTACGCTTGGACGCGGATATCACGGTTCCTTTGGCGGTGTAGATACCATCATGCTCTACGCCAAAATGCCACTTAACACTTATAATCTCACCTTGTTTGAACATAACAGCCCTCTTCTATTTCTGCGCTCACTATCATATCACGCATTGTTCTATGAGGATAATTTTGCTGCTTTTTAAACCTTAATATGTTAAAATTATGGTAATGTAATAATAACACGTTTTACGTAAAGTAAACTGGGAAATTACCAATGGGTGGGTTATCTGAAAATTTTAATGCGGCTCCAATAGTTGACGTAGATATTAATAATTGGAAAAACAACAACCCTGAAGGGTATGCAAACGCTTATGCACAAGAAAAAATAGCTCTTATGAACGTCGTTGATGCTTCCCGTTATGAAGAGGGAAAGCCTGCGTTAAGCAAACAAGAACGCGCCGACTATCACACATCAGACAATCCTAACGAAATTAGATTGGCGCGTGGGCATATATTTGAATCTTTAGGGCCAAAAGGACTTGAGTACAGCGACGACATAGTCACAGTTGCGGCAAACATGGATATGGCTAACGACATTCACTATAGAGAAAATGCTGGCCCTGACAGCCTTGATCTGGCCGACAAACTAATAGAAAGATCACAGCAAATATGTGAAAAATATGGTTTGGATCCAGCAGTAGTCGCAGAGAATAATGGCCTTTATTTAGTTTCAGACATGCGCAACGCCCTTGCAGGTGAAAGAGACCCTGTAATGTTACCTCAGGATGAAGGGTATGTTGCATCACCCCAAGACAGGGGACCTGTTCTGTTGCCTCAGGATTACGTTGCTTCCGTTGATGCCCATTCCATGGGCGGGCTAAATTAAAACTATTTCAGGCATAAAAGTAGATTAAAGGGCGCTTATCAGCGCCCTAATATTTTGTTCTACGACTTTTTTCTAATCATTACGCGAAATTTTCAGGGAACATTTTACGGGCTAGATCGGGGTCGCGGAAAGATACGTTTTCTATTGTAATAGACTCAATATCATTCACGATTTGGTTAAGATGCGCAACGTTAAGATCGTTAGATATTGAGCAGAATATACGGCTCCCAAGTATTTCTCCGCCCAGACCTTGCAAATATGCAGCGCCGCTGGGAAGAGTTGAGAGCATCTCGATATTCATTCTGCCCGGTGTCTTTTGCCCAAATGGGTTAACAAGCTCGCTAGCAGCCAAAACCTCGTCGAGATATTCCAGCGTGTCATGGTCACATGCATCAATGCGGCTTTCTTCACAAAACCACTGTTTAAAAGCAGCGAGTAGGGCTTGGCGCAAGTCCAAAGCCGCAGTAGGGCGACGCTCTAGGTAATTGGCAAATGCCATAGCCAGATCACAGCTCTCAGAGCCAGATAAATGACGCCAGCATTCTTCATAGCCAGCCTCACGCAATTCCCATGCGATAAGAACGCTTAGAGTATCAAGATCGGCAAAACGCACGCGCTCCATAAGGACAACGTCTTTGGGGCTATAATCTTCGTCAAAACCACCAAAGCGCTTCTCCTGCCACACGTCACGTAAAGCTTTGCTAAATGTGATGAGCAGGCGATTTAAAAAATATTCGCTGCGGGCTAGGGCGTTACCAGATAGGCCACCATTATCGAGAATAAGCAACTTTGCTTCAACATTCATGCAATAATCGCCACCATCACGATCTTCTAATGTGATGCTCCAACCTTTATCTGAAGCTTCTTTGAGCATTGCACGCGCGCTGGGGCTGTGTTTCATAACACTACATGCCCAAACAAGAACGTGGTCTTCGGCAAATTGTTGCATATCAAGCGCGTTGTCAAAGCAATCAACGTTCAGGCTATAAGAGCATAAATCACGCAGCAGAAAACCGGACGCGGAATCTTTTTCCGCCTCACCGTTTGTGCCAACATTATCATTTTCGTAACCATCAAAAGCCAAATACGTAAAGGACTGCTCTTGCTGATCTTCATCTGCAAGACAGTTAATAACGCGCTTTTGCGGTAAGTCTGGCTCGTATTCCATGATCCCGTCTTCACCCAAATATTCAATATTCTTGCGACTAGAATTCGCCGCGTGACCAGTTGCCGATATCGATAACATTTCCACCGGCACTCCCGCTATTCTTTCCGCCGCCAGCGCGCTTCTTGCTTTGCTGTTGCTCTGGAGCGTGTTCAAAGAGTTGAATAATGTCTGCGCCTGATGTGATGTCATTTTCGTGATCCTGACTTTCTTGATTGAATAACCCACGGCGAACGCCATGTGTGGATAAGTCAGAATTACTTTGCAATTCTTGTTCCGCTTCCTTAAAGGAGCGCTCGAACTTGATAAACCATAGGAAATTCGCGCTTGAGCGGTCACGTACTTCCATAAAGATCGGATCATCTATGATGATGTGTGCATACTTGCCCAGGTAATTTTTGCCGAATGGCACTTCACCCAGCGCGGCAAGCAATTCCACCGTGATATGGTGTGAAGATTGATCATCTCTGATGGTATAACCACTGTGCTCGGCGAGCATAGACTGGATGACAATCTTATCTTTCTGACGACAGCGCTCGGACATAAACCATGCCTCAAATACAGCCGTAGCAGCTTCGCCATTATTGAGGGTACGAAAGTCCATGAAGGCTTCGCGTGCGAAGGCTCGTGCCAGATCACCCATGGGAGAGTTTTCAACCCGCTCCCACACATCTCTTTTTCCCGCTAATTGTAATTCCCAAGCAACACGTATCATAGCAGCACAAAGATCAGCTTCCTGTGCGCGATTAATAAGGATCGCGTGCTCTGGTTGGAAATTTAAAGGATTAAGTAACGCGCCCTGACGATGCTGCCAGTGACGGCGTAACTCTCTTGCGACTAATAGAGTATGGTCTATCAGTTGCATATGAGGATAAAGGAAAATTGTCCCGCTGCGACGATCGTAATGGGCCGTTTCGACCTGTTCGCTCATCTTTATTGTTATGTCGTGTTTGTCTGCCACGTTCAGGTAAGAGGCTGCAAGGCGGCTATCTCCCAGTAATTCTTTTATAGACGTAACACGTTCTTGCGCATTTTGCGTATTATGAAGTTTCGCCAAGCTCGTCATGGCATTAATATCATCCATGTTATCGGCAAACTCACAATAAGCATCAATGGTGCTTTCTTCGACGTAAGTACTTAGTGCGTCATCACCCATGATCTCTTGTTTTAATATCTGGATTTCCTTGGCAATCTCACCTAGTTCATCCATATCGAAAAGATCATCATCATGCTCATCAACAATTTCTTCATCCAGATAATATAGTGGCTGGTCACCAATATGCGTGCAAATCACAGGCTGCGCGTCATCTAATGTATATGCGACACCACATACACGATTTTGCAGATTGTGTGCGTTACAGAATTTTTCAAAAGTGTCGCTCATGGTTCTGACCACTTATCTGTGATTTGTTTTGACCTGCCGCAACCATTGCAGCGCGATATGTGTTTATTATGCGGGGGTAATTATTAACGAATTACTACCAAAACAAAGATTTTTGAAAAAAAATTTGACTTTTTCAGAATTATGCCAAATCAGCGACAGAAAATGGCATAAATGTTTATATTCTTGCGCCCACTTTATGTATTATGGTAATAATAGTGGCGCCACAAAAACGGAATATAAAAATGGTACAAGAAATATGTAATCTTTTTGCTCAAGACGCTCCAGAGATAACAAAAAAATTCCCGGCGGGTTTTGGTGATACAGGCCATCCCCCAACTTACCTTGACTTTATAAAACGTCTGGGTATGGAAGTTTTAGACATCTTAGAAAGAGGCGATAGCATAGTTGAAGCAGAGGACATTCCTTTTTCAGGAGACGACTGGGCTACTGTAATGAACGCTTGGAAAAATATTGAAAATCTTAGTAACGGTAATACTTCTAACATTAGTGAACAACTTGAAAATCTTCCCATAGCGCTACAAAACATTCATAAATTTTATACTTTAAGAGTAGAAAAATCTCTTAATCGGGCTTCCAAACATGAAGGCGAGTTAGATCATTTCCAAAAAGTGACAAAACAGTCACTTCTAAACCAAGGTGATGAAGGATATGCCAAACTATTTGGCGGTTTCGATGAAACGCTCCCCGATCATTTACAGGGAGACACTGTTGATCTAGCCGAATATAATCGTTGGAAAAAAGAACAGGATGAGCTCCTATCAGATTATAATGGTGCTTCAGAACTTAACCCGGCATTATTAGGCATCGGTGGTCGGCCTCCTGAAGAGATAGAAATAGAAGATAAAATTGCAGCATGTGGACAAGACGAGCAGCGCCATAAAGAAACTGCATTTGAGATATTAACACTGATTAATAAAATGCGAGCAATAGGACTTAGCGCCCAGCCTTCGCACACTAGTCATTATGCGGAATTAGAAATATAAATCACTCACCGCCTGCGCCTCAAAAAAACATAGAGAGAGAGCCCCCTTCACTACACAAGGATCATGTTTCTTAATATTTTTTTATGAAAAAAAGTATATTGTTTTTACTAAGATACAAAACAGTTAATTGGTGATTATGGCAGATCGCAAAGAATACACGATTGAAGATATCGAAAACTATCTGGTTGATAACCTCTTATTCATAGGAGATCGCACCGAAGTTGATGAAACTTATGATCAAGTTATGCATTTGCTTGTTTCCATGCCCTATGAATTTCAACGGGTTGTCATAGAACAAAAAACCAAATTTGTTCATTGTGATACCAAGACCTATGGGAAAGAATTTGATAATGAAAGTTACGCCACCTCTGTGGCAAATGAAATATATTTTCCAGAGAACGTTACATTAGACACCTTACGCCATGAAGTGGAACATACAGCGGAGAGAGGCGCTTTGCACGATCACCCTAACTGCAGACCTAGATCTTTATTCAATAAGGGATATTATACAACCGCTTCTTATTCGAGCGTAAGCGAAGACTGGAAAGCGGCGGCAAGCGCTGAGATATCTGATAAAAACCATTGTTCAGGGCGTTGGTGGTTTAAAAAATTTAAGGATGTTTTGTATAACGGTGATGAATCAGCGATAGGTTACTTGAGACACACTAGAGGCGACCTACCTAGAGAAAGTTTTGCAGAGATAACACGTAAATATCTTTCATTGTATGATCTGCATCTAGGGAATTCTGAAACCATCGATGAAATATTAGCTTCTCAGTATCCAAAGTTATGGCCCATTTATCGCGACGAAGCTATGAAGGAAATGGACAAAGCTCCCAGTGAATTTTTGCAGGCCTATTTTAACAACTATAAAGGAGCTTTGCTTGCCAGTGGTGGATCTATAGGTCCTGTAACAAAAAGAGATAATGTTTCCTCATATAGTCAAGTTATGGAATTATCCCGAAAAACGTTCCTAAACTCTACTCATGAACTTGCATAGAAATCCGCAGGTAAACTCGCGATGTTCTACCTACGGCCGCATAAAATCATTCACCGTCTGCGCCTCAAAAGCACATAAAGCGCCCCTTCCCCGCCATGATTAGGGCGGGCGGGTTGAATATCCAGTATGTAAGGGCTTAAAGGAGACATACTAAGCCATTGCGGTGTTTTTTGTTTGAGCACCCCAATATGCGCCGAACGCTCAATTAAACTCGGGTCGCCGTGACGTGGCTGCCCTTTCCCTGTAATAATGAGGATACAACGCTTACCTGAAGCATAGGCTGCCGGAATATACTCTTGCAAAGCGTCATATGCCTGCCCTTGAGTCATACCGTGCAAATCCAGCCGTCCATCTATTGACATTTTTCCACGTTTTAAGCGTTGCTGCGTACGACGGTCTATGTCAGCTGATTTTTCATGTTTTTTCTCTGAAAGCGTCTTAATTGTTATGTTAACGTCAAGTCGCTTATCATCGGCGTCTGATCGGGGCGTATTCTTGTTATCAGAAACAACTTGTCGCTTCTCTTTTTCCTTACCTCGATAAATTGTGTTTTTATCCTTTAAAGGTACAACGTCCTTAGTCACAGTATCCCACAAGACCGTGTCTTGTTTTTTTCGCCATTCTGTTTTATCTTTCATCTTGGCTTATCCTGATATTGGTTAGTCATAGTATTAAAATAAAACTTCAATCTGATTATTTGGTAATAAATAGCATGCTTCCTAATATACGGGATAATAAAAAATTCCTAAAAAATTTAATAGTTGTTCTAATTTTTACATTGAGCTTTGCTTTCACCATTGACCTATCACCTGCGGAAGCACAATCAAACGAATACTTTTCCACCAAAATCTCTACGGAAGAGCAAGCTATTTTTGCTTTTTTCAGAGCGGCAAACGTCCCTCCTGAATACGAATACTGGATATCATCTTCCCCGGAATATAAAGCATTAGATGATAGTCACAAGCAAGACTTCCTTATTAAGGAAATGCTCAGATTAGGGCGTGGATACGGCCTGTATGATGTAAAAACAGATGTATTGGAATTAAAAACCCCCGTTGTCGCAAAATATCACCCCGCAGAAAAAGATGGTGAGAAAGCACATATGTCATTCCGCTTTTTTAATTTAGGACAAACCAATGTTCCAACATTTGATTTTCCTTTTGGTCCTAATACTGTTTCCCTAATTGTGAACAATCTTAATGCCTTTTCCAAATTGGCTCTTTCACCCGAACAAGATCAAGCCGTGCGTTCAAAAGTACCTTATGAAGAAGATGAATTTGATGCAAATTTAGTCATTCATACTCAGGTTTATAAAGCTGATTACGACCGCCCGGTTGAACAAAACAAAAAATGGAAAAGATGGCTAATGACAGGTAAGATTGCCTACGTCAAATGTGAAATTGATTCTTTTTACACTCAGAAAAAAAGTACCTTATGGGACTTTGTATCACCATGGTATGAAGAACAATTTCGTATAAAAAATATGCCTGAAGAAGAGAAATACCCTCATCCTTTCGACTTACATAGATAATGTCATACAGCTCAAAAAAACGGGCGTGCATTGCTTTTTGACTAGCTCCTTGGTATAGTTATCCACATACACAATTATTGTGAGCTGCAAATAAGATGTTTTCTGATATTCAAAACATCCATTCTGCGTCAGAGCCTCTCAAGACAGAGGCGGTTGATTCACGCCTAGGCAACAAAAACAATTCTAATAAAGACCAAAATAAAAGCCGCGCTAAAAGCGATGGCGACGACGAAAACAAACAAACATCCACAGATGAAGCTAATAGTAACGCTTTAAATAATCCTGATACCACGGTTAATAACAAAGATGATGAAAGTATTAATCGTTTTTCTGTAGATTCCCTGATTTTCTTTCTGGAAGACTTTTTAGAAGATCACATGATTTTACTGGCTATGCAAAAAAGTAAAATGCAGGATGATCCGCACATCCAACCAACAAAAGTAGTATCGACGCAAAAACAAGTACAAGATATTTCCACTTCGGCACCTTGGTTACGGAGTAAACACGTAAATTCAAACCCATCAACCAATCCTTCTTCCTCACCATCCTTGTCTTCTTTGCAAAATTCCGAGAAGCCACGCAACGTGGTTACTCCACGTTATGCTGCTCATGCCTATGCCCACCGCGCCTTATCAAATAATGTTAGTCCGCCCGCACATCGCAAAAACAAGCGGCATGGCGCCTTTGAAAAAATAGCGGACTCCATTCCCTCTACTGTCCACAGTGAAAATTCAAAGGAAGAGATAAGCGATATTTACAATCTTATTCAAGATCTACGCGTGATGAAAGAACTCGGTACTACACATCTTGACGTCAAGGATAATGCAGCCTTGCTTGAAGGAATTGGCGCAGCCATTCGTAAAGACGGACACCCTTAAAAAGAAGCGCCCACGAGGTCTCTATTCTGCTTGGTTGCCCAGAAAATACCCTTCTTCATCTTTTTTCAAAATCATCGGAGATGCTGAATCGGGTTCAATTTTACGACGCAAACGATAAATATGCGTCTCTAGCGTATGTGTCTCGGTGTTTTTGGCATAACCCCATACAAACTCCAATAGCTCGTCGCGCGGAATTTTTCGCTCTGCATTATCATGCAAATATTGCAATATCTCGACTTCCTTTTCGGTAAGTAATATCTCGGCTTTTCCATCCGGGGGGCTAAATCTACCCAGATCGATATTTAAAATTCCACAACCCAAGTCTAAATATGCAGAACCTTGCCTTTGAGATTTTTTGCAAAATAAAACAATCTGATCGAATAGAACGCCCACACGCACCGGCAGAGGAAACATAACCTCTTGTTCTTTATGGCGTAAAATAACGACCTCTTCTTTATGATCTTCAAAAATACAAAAATCTGCCAATTCAGCTCGCTGCAACATTGGCTCCAAATGTTTATGTACTATACTATTGGCATAGATAGTAATTTGCAGATCTTTTCGATGTATCAAAGTGTCTGGCATAATTGTCTTCTTAAAAGGTCAATCCATTCGTTTTCATCTTATCATGGCATAGTTTTTGCAGCTTTTCCAAAGCGAAAAATGTTTATGGATTTAAAAGCACTATGGAAAGAATTAATTCGCCAAGTTTACTGAACTATGCCCCACAGCCACAAAGCTCCTCTTTGGAAAGAAAAGCTCCGGGTAGTTACTCCATGGTGCGCTCGGAGCGTACAGCTGGATACATTCCCTCTTATAATACATTAGTAGATAAATCAGCCAATGAAACCAAAGCACTTTCGCAAGATGAAGCTTTCGCAAAAATCGTACAAGATCATATCGGCCCACCAAATGATACCTATACATTAACACTTGATGAGCAAAGAATTGAGGGCGGGACGACGCATGAAGGCAAAAACCGTTTTGATATTTTTGACTTTTTAGACATGATTAACCCCCTGCAACATATCCCTGTTGTTAATTACGCCTATCGTTACCTGACCGGTGATAGCATCAAGCCAATCAGCTCTATTATTGGCGGAGCCGTATTTGCCGGGCCAGTGGGCGCGGCCCCTGGGTTAGT
>Ga0209692_10005734_pt1 | contig 10511 bp, 11 predicted proteins | sample tdDd472_FD_187129 | JGI IMG/M metagenome (GOLD analysis project Ga0209692, IMG submission 187129) | Marine sediment microbial communities from the Atlantic coast under amendment with organic carbon and nitrate - tdDd47.2 (SPAdes)... | ecosystem: Environmental > Aquatic > Marine > Coastal >...
TGGTCGATTTGACCGAGCCCTTGCGTGAGGCGGCGGTACTCTCGGTTCCTCAGGCCCGGGTTTGTCGCGAGGATTGTCTGGGGCTGTGCGTCCAGTGTGGCGCCGACCTCAACCAAGGTGATTGCGGTTGCGAGGACGAGAATATCGATCCTCGCTGGGATGGGCTTCCTGACCTGGAATAGGGAACCTCATCGATCCGTGAGATGTTAGGTTCAGCTCTATTGGCTGGACCAGAGAACCGGGACCCGTCCCGGTGGAAAATCAAGGAGAGCAACGAGATGGCCGTCCCAAAACAAAAAACCAGCCGCCAGCGCCGCAACAAGCGTCGGGCCAACTGGAAGCTCAATTCGCCCGATCCCAGCAAGTGCCCCCACTGTGGTGCGGCTCGTTTGCCTCATCGGGTCTGCCGTGAGTGTGGATTCTATGGTGAGCGCGAAGTGCTGGTGGTCGAGTCCTGACCGACCAGGCTGAATCCGGTGGGAATGACGAGCAGGAGCACTTCATGACCAGCGAGAACCGTAAGCCGCGCATCGCCGTCGATGCCATGGGTGGAGATCTTGGCGCGGAATCTGTGATTCCGGGCGTCGTGCAGGCCGTTCGTGACGGTCTGGACGTGCAGGTCGTGCTCTATGGTGACCCAGAGATCCTCAGGAAGGGGATCGAGACGGCCGGTGCCAGCGATCTCGGGATCGAGATCGAGGTTTGCACGCAGAACATTGCCATGGACGAATCGCCGGCGTCTGCCGTTCGCGGCAAACCCGATTCGCCCATTATCAAGGCCATGAAGCATCAGCGTGAAGGCAAGGTCGACGCCGTGGTTTCGGCCGGCTCGACCGGCGCCATGGTCGCCGCCAGTCTATTGATCCTCGGGAGACTGAAGTCGGCAGCCCGTCCGGCCATTGCCACCTTCATTCCCACGGTCAAAGGCGAGTCCCTGCTCGTGGATGCTGGAGCCAATACCCAATGCACGCCTGAGATGCTGTATAGCTTCGCCGTCATGGGTGATGCCTATTGTCGCACCATGCAGAGCCTGGATGAACCCACCATCGGACTGATGAACATCGGTGGTGAGAAGTCCAAGGGTAACGATTTGACCGTGGCCGCCTATGCCCAGATGAGTGAGTCGTCCCTCAACTTCACGGGCAATGTCGAGGGTAATGAGGTTCTCGTGGGCGCCTGTGATGTGCTGGTGGCCGACGGGTTCACGGGCAACATCGTCTTGAAGATGTGTGAAGGGCTCGCGTCATTCTTCAAGGCTCTTGGCGGAAGCGGCCAGCTCGAGAACGAAGAGCTAGGAGCCTTGAAAGTGCTGGCCGGAGTCATCGGTCGCCGTTTCAATTATGAAGTCTACGGCGGTGCCCCGCTACTTGGCGTGGACGGCGTCTCCATCATTTGCCACGGCCGAAGTACGCCTCTGGCGATCACCTATGCGGTGAAGGCTGCAGCTCGGCAGGTCGAGGTCGGCTTGCCCAGTCTGATCGAACAGGCCCTGGCGTCCATCGCCAGCGAGGAAGGTTGACCTCGTGACGAATTACCGGACCATCCGGATTCCCATGATTTTCCCAGGCCAGGCTTCGCAGGTGGTGGGCATGGCTCGTGACCTGCTCGAGGCCGGCGGACCTGCTGCCGAATTCCTGGCTCAGGTCGATGATATGCTTGGAGTCGAGTTGACCGCCATGATGTTTGACGGTCCCCTCGAGGTGCTCACCGAGACGCGCAATGCCCAGCCGGCCATCCTGGCTCATTCGGTGGCCGTGGCCCTGGCCCTGCGCGAGGTCGGAATCGAACCCTCGGTCGTGGCCGGGCACAGCCTGGGTGAATTCTCAGCCGCCGCCGCTGTGAATAGCCTCACGCCCGAACAAGCGCTGAAGCTGGTGCGACGCCGTGGTGAGCTCATGTTCGAAGCCGGCCAGCAACGGCCCGGCACCATGGCTGCCATCATGGGCCTCGATGCCGACAAGGTTCGCGAGGTCTGCGCGGAAATCAGTCGTGAACACGGCTCGGTCGTCCTGGCGAACCATAATTCGGCAGCGCAGGTCGTGATTTCCGGTGCCGTGGATGCCGTGCCCCTGGCGGGTGAGGCGCTCAAGGCTGCCGGAGCCCGTCGAGTGACCCCGCTGAATGTCAGTGGTGCGTTCCACTCGCCGCTCCTGGCCGATGCGGCTGCTAGTTTTGCCGCCGACCTCGAGGCCAACGAATTCGAGGACCCGACCATGCCCTTGGTGGCCAACGTTTCCGGCCGACCGGTGACGCGTGCCGCCGACCTGCGTTCGGGTTTGAAGCGCCAGCTCACCTCGCCGGTGCTCTGGCATGACACCATGGAGTGGTTCACTTCCGGTCAGGCCGAGACGCCCCGGGTGGTGCTCGAGGTGGGACCGGGGAAGGTGCTCTCCAATCTGGCGCGCCGGTCCTTCCCAGACGTCACGTTCATTCCCGTGGGAACGGTTGAAGGCCTGGGCAACATCCGCGACCAATTGATCGAGATCCTCGGCGAGGATGCTCAGGAAATGGAGGCCCGCAATGGCGACTGAGGGAGTAGTCATCGTCACCGGAGCCAACCGTGGGATCGGCAAGGGCATTGCCAAGAATCTCGTGGAAGCCGGTTTCCCCGTGGCCATGGTCGGACGGAGTCTGGAAAAGCTGGAAGAGGTGAGGAAGGAACTCCCCGCCGAGGCCAACGTCCGCTGTTACGCCGCCGATGTGGCCGACTGGGAACAGGTGCAGGCCGCCGTGGCCGCCATTCAGGGAGATTTCCCGTCCATCCACGGAATGGTCAACAATGCCGGGATCACCCGCGACACCCTGTTGGTGCGCATGTCTCCCGAAGATTGGCAAGCCGTCCTTGACGTGAATCTAACTGGGACGTTCTTGTTTACACGGGCGGTAAGCCCGATTATGATGCGCCAGCGTTCGGGGCGGATCGTCAATATCAGCTCCGTGATTGGATTGATCGGCAATGCCGGTCAGGCCAATTACGCCGCCAGCAAGGCTGGCATCGTGGCCATGACGAAGTCGGTGGCCCGTGAACTCGGTGGTCGGGGTGTGACGTGTAACGCCATTGCTCCCGGCTTCATCGAAACCGACATGACCGCCGACCTTGGTGACAAGGTGCGGGCGGACATGCTTTCGCGGATTCCGCTCAAGCGTTTAGGGCAGGTCGAAGACCTGGCCGGCGCAGTGCGGTTCCTCTTGTCTGCAGACGCTGCCTGGATCACCGGACAAACGCTGGTGGTTGATGGTGGCATGGTCATGTGAAGCAACCGCGACGCTCAAGGAGGGCCATTCTCATGGCTTCGATTCAGGAAAAGGTTTACGAGATCATCGAACGCAAACTGTCCGTCAACCCCGAGCAGATCACGCCCGAGGCGTCCTTTTTGGATGACCTGGGTGCCGACAGTCTCGATACCGTCGAGCTGGTGATGGACCTCGAAGACGAGTTCAACATCACCATCCCGGATGAAGACCAGGAAAAGCTGCGCACTGTGCAGGATGCCATCGATTACCTCGATGAGCGTCTGGCAGATCAGTAGCAGCGAGAACCGCCGCCACCGGCCCTGGCCGGGGACTCGGTTTCGACCCCGGCCTTCAGCGTTGCCATGCTGAGGTCGGGGTCGTCAATTTCTGGAATAGTTGACCATTTCAACTGGAGTGGTCAGCCGTTTCAAACACATGGAGGTTTTGGCCGTGAACACGCGTAAAGTGGTCGTCACCGGCATCGGCATGGTGACTTCCCTGGGACTTGATCGTGACACGACCTGGGAAGGGATCAAGGCTGGTCGCAGTGGCGCCGGCCCCATTTCGGTGTTCGATACCGAGGGATTTCGCACCACCTTTGCCTGCGAAGTCAAGGGTTTCGATCCCAATACGGTGATGGACCCCAAGGATGCCCGCAAGGCTGACCGTTATAGCCAGCTGGCCATTGCCGCCTCCCAGGAGGCCATGGATCAGGCCGGCCTGGAGGCCCCTGAGAATCCCTATCGCCAGGGTGTGGTGATCGCCTCGGGGATCGGGGGGATGCTCACCTTCGAGGAACAACACTCCAAGCTCCTTCGTCGTGGAGCACGTGGTGTCTCGCCCATGTTCATTCCCATGATGATTGCGGATATGGCCGCCGGCCTGGTGTCCATTCGTTTTGGTCTGCGCGGTCCCAACTACTGCACGACCTCGGCTTGCGCATCGGCCGGTCATGCGATCACCTCGGCTGCCGACCAGATCCGTCTGGGTGCTGCTGATGTGATGCTGGCTGGCGGCAGCGAGGCGGCCGTCTGTCCCATGGCCATGGCCGGATTCGGTAACATGAAGGCCCTGTCGGCCCGCAATGATGATCCCACCAAGGCCAGCCGTCCCTTCGACAAGGAACGTGACGGGTTTGTTCTGGGTGAGGGAGCCGGCATCCTGGTTCTCGAGGCCGAAGAGCATGCCAAGGCCCGCGGTGCCACCATCCTCGGTGAACTGGCGGGTTACGGATCGACCGGTGACGCCAATCACATGACCCAGCCGGCTGTCGAGGGTTATGGTGCCGAACACAGCATGAAGCAGGCATTGAGTGTTGCAGGAATCGCACCCGAGCAGGTGGGATACATCAACGCTCATGGCACCTCGACGCCCTGGAATGACAAGATCGAGACCCTGGCCATCCGCAAGGTCTTCGGTGCTCATGCCGAGAAGCTCAAGATCAGTTCGACCAAGTCCATGATCGGTCATCTGCTCGGAGCTGGTGGGGCCGTGGAGGCTGCCGCAACCCTCATGGGTATGCGCGAGGGTGTTCTTCATCCGACCATCAACCTGGTCAATCCGGATCCCGAATGTGACCTGGATTATATTCCCGGCGAGACCATCAAGCATCCCGTGGAGTATGCACTTTCCAATAGCTTCGGGTTCGGCGGTCACAACGTGACCCTGTGCCTCAAGGTGGTCGATTAAGCGCATGAGTCTGCGGGATTGGTGGAAAAAGTTGACGGGGTCGCTACCGGATGCATCCGGGGCGACTCCGCCTCCCGTCACCGATCCTGAACAGCGGCAGCTACTCGAGGCCAAGCTCGGTCATCAATTCCAAGAACGGTCATTGCTGGACAATGCCTTGTTGCACCGTTCCCATTCCTTTGTGCTCAAGCATCATCGCGAGGTGAGCAATGAGCGCCTGGAATTCCTGGGAGATGCCGTGCTTGGCCTGGTGGTGAATGACTACTTGTTCCAACTCTATGGCGATTCCAGTGAAGGCGATCTCACCAAGATGAAATCGCTGCTGGTGTGCCGTTCCCGCCTGGCCGAGGTGGCGACCAACCTGGAACTGGGCAACCATATCCGCATGTCTCGTAGCGAGGCGGCCACCGGCGGACGGCGTCGATCCAGTATCCTGGCCGACACCACCGAAGCGGTGATCGGAGCGGTCTATCTCGATGGTGGGCTGCCGGCAGCCCAGCACATGATCAATCGCTGCCTCCTCATGAATTGCGAAGAGATCCTGGATAGCCGCAGCCAAGAAAATTACAAGAGTCGGCTTCAAGAGATCATTCAGGCACGATTCAAGCATCCACCTCGCTACCGGGTCACTTCCGCCGATGGTCCTGACCATGCGCGGATCTTCAAGGTCAACGTCACCTACAACGGGCATCCGCTCGGTGAAGGGGAGGGGCCCAACAAGAAGACCGCGGAACAAGAGGCGGCACGTGAGGCTCTGGCGACCCTGACCGCTCAGGACGATCTTCTAGAGAACCTCGCCACGCCCCCGAACCCCTGATCGTGGCGCCGCCCGAGCGGCTGCCGGGAAGGAACTGCATGGCCCTCGCACGAGGCCTGATCTTCTTGACCATCCTGTTGACGTCGGCAGGGGTCATCGAAGCGACCACTCCAGATAATCTGCCTCTACCCGCTGATCAGGTCATGTACATGCCTGAGAATGCCGGTGCGGACATCGGGCTGCCCCTCGGTGCGACCACGGCTTACACGCTCGGGCGTTCCCTCGCCCAGCAAGGTGAGATCGAGGCCGCCCTGGTCTACCTGAACCGGGCTTACCGCCTGGCTCCCCAGTCGTGGAAAATCTCCGAAGCCTATGCCCTGACTCTCTCGGAGGCTGGTTTTTACCAGGACGCCGCCCGGATCTATGGGGAACTGGTATCCTCGGAGCCCGACAGCCTTGATCAACGTCGGCGTTATGCCTTGCTGCTGGCCCAGGCCGGTCGGCCAAGGGCGGCCCTGGAACAGGTGACCGCGTTGCGGAAGCTGGGGGAGAACGACGCTGGTATGATCAAGCTTCAGGCTGACCTGCTGGGTTCCCTCGACCGTGTCGACGAGGCAGTCGAAGTCTACCTGGAAGCGAGGGACGAGGACCCTGCCAATGCCGAGGACTACACCCTGGCGGCCGGGGCCTTGTTGCAACGTCACGAGCGCTTTGACGACATGGCCGAGCTCCTGGAAGAGGGCCTCGAAGAGACGCCGACCTCCCAGCCCATGTGCCTGGCTCTGGTCCGGTATCTGGTCCATGAGGGGCGAATGGAAGATGCGAGTACCACAGCCAGGGATGGAGACAAGGCACGAATGGATGCAGGGCTGAGCGATCGGCCTGAATGCACCCTGGAAATGGCCGAGTTGCTTGCTCGCCGCGGAGATTTCGAGGCGGCCGCCATGGTGCTTCAGGATATTCGTGACGCTGGTATCAGGGACCGCGAGGCCGAATCCAATCTGGCTCGATATCTCCTGGGACTCGGAAGGGTCGAGGATGCGCTGAACATCTTACCCGAAGCGTCGGCCCGCTGGCCCGAGGACGCCCAACTTCTCTACCTCTGGGGTCGTGCCCTGGAGATGCAGGATGACCTTGATGGTGCCTACTCGCGCCTGCGCCAGGCCATCTTGCTGCAACCGGAATTGGCCCTTTATCGGGTGACTCTGCTGCGGCTACTGGTGATCAACGAACGCGAAGACTTGACGGCCGACCCACCTGACGACCGCCAGCTTGCTCTTCAGCAAGAGGCCCGGCGTCATGCTCAACAAGCGTCGGTCACGGTCCATCCTCAAGACGCCGACGGCCGTATGATCCTGGGCTACACCTTCCGTTCCCTGGGAGACCATGACCGGGCTTGTCGTCAGTTCCAGATGGCCAGCGAGGTGAACGAGACCAGGGTGGCGGCCCTGCTCGAACTGGGATTCTGTCTCCAGGAGGCTGGTCGCCTCACCGAAGCCCGCAAGACGCTGAGGAATCTGCAGGCGGAGTATCCTGACGATCCCGAGGTCGCCAACAGCTACGGTTATTTTCTGGCCGAGCAGGGGGAGGACCTCGAGGAGGCCGAGCGCCTGGTCAAGCAAGCTCTGCTTTCCGCGCCTGACAATGGAGCTTACCTCGACTCCATGGGCTGGGTGTATTATCAGCAGGGTGAGTATACCGAGGCCTTCGACTGGCTCATCAAGGCCACCAATTCTCGTGGTGATGACCCTGTGATCCTGGAGCACTTGGGGCGCACCCTGGCCAAACTTGGTCAAAAGGGCGAAGCTCTGGACATCCTTCGCCGTGCCCTGGCGGCCGGTGGAGATGCCGACATCCTGACTCCCCTCATCGAGGACCTGCAGGATGATCCCTGATCGAGATGTCTGGTTCCTGACTCTGTTGTGGATGGCTATCTCATTGCCGGCATCGGGTAGCGAGACGATGTCTGCCAGTCTCCGAGATGGAGCCTGGAAACTTTCCTCTCCGCTGGGTGAAATCTCGGGACCCCTCATCGTCCTTCAGGATCATGATGGTTCATCGTGGCGTTGTGAGATCGGTCTCCATGATCAGGCCATGGTCGATCCCCGCCGTGATCTCCTGCATCGGACCGGTCGTGGCTGGACCATTACCTGCAGTGCGGGTGAGGGATTCATGCAGCCCTGGAACGATGCGTGGCACCCTCTCGGCAGAGAAGTGACGGACACGTTCCAGCAAATGATCGTGGCCTGGGAGAAGGGGCTCTCCCCAGCGGAGCCGGCTTCTCAGTCATCTTCCCGTCACAGGTGGCAAGCTTCGCCACTCGCTGGGCAGAAACATCAGGTCCTGGTCCTCGACAGCCTGGATGATCTTCCTGCTTCCTGGCAAATCCAGCCAAGCTCCAGTCAGGAGACCGGCCACCTTCGCCGGCGGCTGACAACGCGGGGCCGGGGCCGCGGTGGCGATGGAGTCGTCCTCAAGCTCAGTATCGAGGATGGAAATCTGAATATCACCTCGGTGCGCTGGCCTGGTCGCCTGGTCCTCGTCCGTCAGGGCTGGGTCCCCATGACCACACCGGCCGAGGCCTATCTGCCCCTGTGGCCCCTGGCGGATTTTATCCGCTGACCCTGGCCCGGCGTGGATATATTTTTGATGAACCTGTCCGTTTTATCAGGAACTTAACCGAGCAAGCGGTTGTACCATGAAGCGGCCGGTCGAACTCCGTATCTCTTGGAGGAATCGTGCACCTATCGCGGGATGATTTTCAATCCAGTTCCTCGGGCAAACCCGAGGGTTTGAAGGAGATCCGGGACGAGGATTTGATCGTCCTGGTCCAGCAGGGGCATCGACGAGCATTCGATGAGATCGTTGCTCGTTACAAAGGCCGCCTGTATTCCTTCATCCTGCGCATGGTCAAGGACCCCACTCTGGCTGAAGAGCTTTGCCAGGAAACGTTGATTCGCATCTACATGCATGCGGACAAGTATCGGGAGATCGCCAAGTTCTCCACCTGGGTCTTTACCATCGCCACCAACCTGGTGCGCAACAAGATGCGGCAGAAGTCGCGTCAGCCCAGGTTTCTCAGCCTCAACCCTGCACCGGACGAGGATGAGGCGCCCGTCGATCCCGCCGACCCCAAGGCCGACCCCAGTCGCGCCGTGGAGGGCGAGGAGTTGGCCGACCTGATCAACGAGGCCACGGCACGGATCCCGGAAAAATACCGGGTGCCTTTCCTGCTGAGAGAAGTCGAGCAGCTCTCCTACGAGGAGATCCAGCAGGTGACCGGACTCAAGCTCGGCACGGTACGTTCCCGGATCAACCGCGCACGGAACCGTTTTCGCCAGAACATCAAGCCACTGATCAAGAATGAGGCGCTCCTGAAGGAACTCGAAGAGATCGAGGCCCGAGCTGCCGCCGAAGATGATTGAACAGCGTGTACTCATGACGAGTGAAAGAGGCAGAGACCAATGAATTGCGGTAAGGCCCAGGAATGGATCAGTCTCGAACTGGATGACCAGCTCGAGCCCGAACATGTGCACGGTCTCCAGACCCATCTCGAAGGGTGTGCGGATTGCCGTGAATTCCAGGAGGACCTGAAGCTCGGCTTACGCATGCTGAATGCGACTGAGCCCGAGTTACCCGACAATTTCGACTGGAAGCTCCAGTTGAAGTTGAGCAACGCCATGCGTGAGGCGACGCGTGAGTCGGCCTACCCTTGGGGTGAAGAGAAACCTGCCTGGCGACGGTGGATCGCCCGGGCCGGCGTCTCGGCGGCGCTGGGCATGGCCGCGGTCCTGGCCGTGGCGGTTCTGGCCCCTCAGGGGCTGCAGCCCGTGGGAGCCGGTAGTGGCGCCATGGCGAACCTGGAAGCCTCTCCCCGGATGCCGATTCAGTCCGGCACCAGCAATTATTTCGACACTTCCCGCCGACCTCTCAATACCAGCTATTCCCGCTCCAACAATGCCCTCGGGGCCGGCCTTCAGCGCCGGGTCAGTAACGGGTCCGCCTTTGGAGAGTCCTCGTGGAGTGGGACCAATGACCAGGATCTGCTTCGCATCCGACACCTCGAGGAAGAGAACGAGATGCTCCGACGACGGCTGGCCGGACAACAGCACCATAACCAACGCCTTCAAGCCCAGCTTGACAGCCTTGGTGACCAGGCCGTAAGTAGGGACTAGGGAGGGCGCCTACGCTCCCCGTACTTACTGCATCGGAGGGTGAGCTTGAGGTCGATCATTGTCCCGACCCTGCTGATCATCGCAATCCTGGGCCTGACCAGTTGCGGTGTCGACAAAGAAAAGGCCATCTTCATGGCACCGGGGTCCTACGGCGATGTGGCCGTAGTCGTCTCCCACGCCTCGATGGCCGGGAACCTCGGGGGATTCAGGAGCGCATTCAACGAGGAACTCACCTTCATTCTCGCCCGCGAGAATCGCTTCAAGATCGATGTCTTCACCCCCGACAAATGGGACCTCTGCAAGGGGTACAAGAATATCATCTTCGTCTGGCGTGTCGGCGACGGCGGTCCTGTGGAGAAGATGCTCGACGACCGGCTCTCCAAGGCCGGGCGAAGCAGGGTGCAGACCGGCAGTGGAACCATCCTGCAGATGGAAGAGCCCTTTTCCAGTTATCAGATCGGCGTGATTGTCGCTGCCACTGACCGGAACAGCCTCTTCAGTTATCTGAAGAACCAGGCTCCCGAACTCAGAGAACGCTTCGAGAGGGAGTCATCCCTGCGGATCATGAGGCGCTATCGCCACGATGGGATCAACTCGGCCTTGATGCAGGATCTCTGGCGCCGCCACCGTTTTTTCATCGAGATCCCCACGGTCTT
>Ga0209692_10005735_pt1 | contig 10511 bp, 10 predicted proteins | sample tdDd472_FD_187129 | JGI IMG/M metagenome (GOLD analysis project Ga0209692, IMG submission 187129) | Marine sediment microbial communities from the Atlantic coast under amendment with organic carbon and nitrate - tdDd47.2 (SPAdes)... | ecosystem: Environmental > Aquatic > Marine > Coastal >...
GCTAAAGCAGTAAATAACCAAGGGATTATGGATGCATGGTTACTAAAAATTGATTCAAATGGGAATACTGAATGGTCTAAAAAATTCGGTGGAAATCAGCGAGATGTATTTTTTGAAGTAGAATTAACTTCTGATAATGGATATGTCTGTTTAGGATATACAGTTTCCAATAGTTCAGACAACAAAAGAGATTATTGGATTGTGAAAACTGATTCTCTGGGGAATATGCAATGGAATGAAAATTATGATGGAATTGGAGGTGATGATTGGGGACGCAGAATTCGTCAGACAGATGATGATGGATACATTTTTACAGGAGCAAGTAATGATCCAAATGATCACTTCCAAATTATGTTAGTTAAAACTAATAGTTCAGGTGAAGAAGAATGGCGCAAAAATTATGGTGGTCAATATAGTGCTCAAGGAAGAGGATTAGATATTACATCAGATGGCAACTTTATATTATCAGGATCAATTGATCATTACAAAAATGGGAACACCAATGGTTGGTTACTAAAAGTAGATAACAATGGAGATATCCTTTGGGATAAACAATTTGGTACTCGAAGTAATATCGCTGATTTGGAATATGTCCAACAATGTGAAGATGGTGGTTTCATTTGTACTGGTAAATCTTTCTCGTCATCAACACAATCTGATTATATGCTGATAAAAGTAAATAAATTTGGAACTGTTAGTGTAGAGGAAAATCAATTGATATTTTCTGAAGACTTCAATCTGTCTCAAAATTATCCGAATCCATTTAATCCAACGACTAAAATAAATTATATAATTCCTAAAAGTTCTCATGTTTCATTAGCAATATATAATAGCCAAGGAAACAAAATTGAAGAATTAGTAAATAAAACTCAATCAGAAGGAAGTTATGAGATTTCATGGGATGCTTCTGGAATACCAAGTGGTGTATATTTTTATAAAATTATTACAAAGGATTTTACTGAAATGAGAAAGTGTCTTTTTATAAAATAGATCCAAAGTTAGAAAAGTTTAATATTGTTCAAGATCTTTGGTGTTTTACCGGCACCAAAGATCTTTTTTTATTAGGTGCTTTAGTAAAAGTAAAATATATATTTTTATAGTTAGTAAGATGGCTTTTATTTTTTTGACAACCATTTCTATTTGAATAAATCATAGTAAGACTTATATTAGTAGTAATCGCTACTAATATTTTTATAAAGGATAAAAATGAATCAAAGTATCACATCATTGATGGAATTTGGATTGACGCAACTGGAAGCAGAAATCTATGTATTTTTGATTGGTAATTCCCCCGCTACCGGTTACAAAATATCGCAGTCCATTGGAAAGCCTACTGCTAATGTTTACAAAGCAATACAAACACTTGAACCCAAAGGAGCAATCCTTGTTGATGAAGATAAAAGTCGTTTGTGTAGAGCGATTCCACCTAAAGAATTTTTAGATTCGTTACAACGAAATTTCAATGAAAAACGAAAGTCAACTGAAGATTTATTATCTAGAATCAATCAGAATGATAATGATGATAGAGTATATCAATTAAAATCTGTGGATCAGGTTTTGGAGCGATGCCGTAAGATGTTAGAGCGGGGAGAAAACATCATAGTTATTGACGCTTTTCCAAAAATTCTTGAGAAGTTAAGGTTGGAAATTGAAGCCATTGCTAAATCAGGAGTTTCAGTTGCGGTTAATAGTTACAAACCTATCGAATTGCAAAATGTTGAAGTTTTTTACAATGAAAAAGGGGAAGAGACAATCTCTCGTTGGCCGGGACAATGGGTGAATATTGTAGTGGATGGTAATGAGCATTTATTGGCATTTCTAAGTAATGATCTAAAGGAAGTAATCCAGGCAATTTGGAGTGGGAGTCCATATATTTCATGGGTTTATTATTCAGCAGTTTATGCCGAATTGGAATTAGCAAATTTAAAGAAAATGATCAATGATGGTAATACAATCGAAGAATTGAAATCTAAAATTGTTTATTGGGACAAGTTTTTTGTTCTTGATGCTTTAGGATATAAAAATTTATTAGAACGTTTTGGAATAAAAACAGGAGGCTAAAAATTATGTGGAAAAAAATAATGTTATTTACATCAGTAATCTTTTTGATTGGCTGCTCAATCAGCGTAAATACCGGGGAATTAGAAGTATTACCAATCAGGGAATCTGCAGTTGAAAATAGTCCCAAAGTTATTACTTATGACAATTTTTGGGATGCAATGCAAAATTTTGATTTTGAATATGTTGAGCGAAATTCTGTGACAGAAAACGAAGAGCATTTATGCTTTGGATTGCAATATATTTTTGAGGGTGAATATCAAAAATCAGAAAAATTATTCAGTCATATAATAGATAATGATCCCGACTCATTATTTCTTGAAAAAACTGCAAATATTCTACAAGGGATGTTAACGTTGGATTTTGATTACCTGGGTTTGATTGATTTGGATGAGAAATTACCTAAAAATCTCGATGAACTTGGTACCATCGATCTTGTAAAATTTTATAGTCAAGGTGAACCAGAAAAGATAATTTTTGCTAATAATCCAGTTCCTGTGGAAACAGAATTAAGTATTTCCGGAGTACCAATGGTTGAGGTAGAGATTAATGGTGTGAAAAAGAAATTTTGGATTGATACCGGTGCAGAGTTGACAGTTCTTGCCTCTGACTTCGCAGACAAATGTGGATTTGAAGCAGATGAAAATTACACAGCAGAAGTGGGAACTTCCACTGATGTGAAAGTTTCAACATGGCCTGTTATTATCGATGAAATGAAAATAGGTGACGTCAAAATTCAAAATCATCGTGCATTTGTTATTGATAAGAAAAATTTGACTTTTAAAATGCTCAAGATCATAAAGCTACTGAAAATTGATGGTATTATCGGTTGGAATGCAATTCAGAATATGAAACTGGAAATCGATTATAAAAATCTGCAAACCACAATCACTAAGCCGGTAAAAATGGAAAATAAACACAGAAATTTTCATTTTGGAATGGTACCTTTTATATCATTGAAAGATGAAAATAACACAGACTTCCAGTTTTTTCTTGATACTGGAGCAAGTTCTACGGATTTCTACACAAAGGCTATTGCAAAACTCGATACAACAGGAATGGAAGTATCCAAAGCTAAAATTGGTGGAGCTGGTGGTTTCCAAAATATCAAACAATATGATATGTTTGATAAAACATTGATTCTTGGAAAAAATCAAATCAATTTCGCAAAAATCGCCATTAATCCTGATCTTGGTGATCATGATGCAGGATTTTTCAAATTTGATGGTGTGCTGGGAAGCGATATCGCAAAAAATGGAACTTTGATCCTGGATTTTCAAAATGGTGTTTGTGAGTTGGTTATTGATGAAAATAATGATTGATCAAATGTTGTTTTAAGAAATGACTGAAGTTAAAAATTTAAAGTTGTGTCTGAGACTGATTATAGTAAAATAAATGTACGAAAAATTAAGTATATGAATTCAGAATTTCCTATAGTTATTTGTTATAAATCACTCCAGCCGCATATCCTACAACTCTGAATTTATCACCGGCCGTATCACCGGAATTTCTGTAATCTAGTATTTCGCATTTTGCACTACCTTTTAGAGATGCATATTTCATCAATGTGTAGATGCATGTAATGCCACAGGCCTCCAATGTGTTGTCCATGAATCCTTCGCCGATTTGTTCCAGATTGTAGGCTTTTACAAAGTCTAGAAATTCATTATCGATTTGTTGGGCTAAATCATAGGAATGAAAATGTGAAAGATCGGAACTAGCAATAATCAGGAAATCTTCATTCTTAGATAATTCGAAAAGTGTTTCTGCTAAACTATCTAGCAAATCAACATGAACATCACCAATGATAATTGGCACGATCTCAAATTCATGTGAATAGATTTCTTGTAAAAATGGTAATTGTACTTCCAGTGCATGTTCGGAATGATGTCCTATATCAGATAATTGCACAAACTGATTCTCATTGATTTTTTCAACTAATTCCATTGAAACTTTAAGTTTGTCTAGTGGTGTTTCGTAATATTCCCCATTATAAACTGAGAAGCCATTGAAATATTCACGATGACTTGGAGCAAGAACCACAATATTTTTTGGTTTGAGATGTGAAATTGCTTTGAAGCCACTTGCTGCAATTGGACCTGAAAAAACATATCCAGCATGAGGTGATATAATTCCAGCAATACTGGGAAATTCTTCAACTGTTTTTGCTTCAGATAGATATTTTTGGACGTCGTTTTTTAACTGTTTTGAATCATTTGAGTAAAACATTCCGGCTACTGCTGGTTTTCTTATCTTCATTTTGCACCTCATTTCATAATGATAACCTAAGCAGGAGGTTTTTGAATTGCAAGAGAGCGGTTTATTGGGTAAATTTTTTTGTCAACTAATAGCAGGGAGACCAATGAAATTCTCACTTTTTGGCGCAAGCAAAACCGGGATATCAATCGCTTACCATCTATGTAAAAATGGTCATCAACCAATTTTCACTTGGAATAGAAGTGAGGAAAATTTAGCCAAAGCATTGGAATATGTTCCCTTTGAAAGTTCATCAAAAAATCTTAAGGATTTCAACGAGGAATGCGATTTTGTTATTTTATCTATTAGCGATGATGCTATCGAGGATATTGCAGAAAGATTCTTAAGCATTAACAAAAATAAAGATCTGAAGATTTTACATACTTCTGGAGCTTTGGATTCTTCAGTTTTCGGTGATTATGAAAATTCGGGCAGTTTTCATCCCGTGATATCTATTTCCAGTATTGAAGAAGGGATTGAAATGATTCCGCAAACTACTTTTACCTGTGAAGGTAATATCTCGACATTTCTTGTACAAATTGCTAATGAAATTGGTGAAACCGGTATCACATTAACAAAAGAACAAAAACAAAATATTCATCTATCTGCAGTTTTTATGAATAATTACATGATTGGACTGATTGAAAAAATAAAAATTCTCAATCGGGATGCTGGGCTGGAAGACCATTCCACTGAGAAAATTTTACAAGCAATTACCAGGCAAACCATATCTAAAAGTTGGAAAAATACAATCGAAGAAACACTAACAGGACCAGTGAAGCGTGGAGATGAAAAAACTATTAAAAAACACCTTGATATTTTAAAAAATGATGATTTATTTCAGCAGTTATACAAAATCTTTGGCAATATTCTTATAAATTTTGTAAATCAAGATATAGAAAAGGTTGAAGCCTTAAAAGAATTATTTAAAATTGATGTAAGCGAGAGGTAATTATGCAAACTACACAAAGCGCCAGAACAAAAAGAGTAATCGACATCCAACATGCACAATGTGGCAATGGTTGTAATCTCATTACAGATGAAAAATTGATTGGCGGAATGAAAGCAATTAAAGCAAAAATTAAATTTGATGGCAAAGAAGGAATCATTTATCTTGATCCTGAATTTGGCAGATATTATCACGTATCAGATATAGATATCCCTGAAGGTACAAAAGTAGAATTTTCCTGTCCTGAATGCGGCGTTTCACTAATAGATGAAGAAGATTTATGCAAAACTTGCGGATCTCCAATGCTCTCATTGGAAATTCCAAAAGAAGGTGTAGTGGCAGCCTGTACAAAAAAAGGTTGTTTTGATCATGCTCTCCGTATTGAAAGTTTTGATGATATGATGATTGAAGTTGATGATCTCTTTGTGAGAATGATCCTGTAATTTTATCAATCATATAATATTTCCCCTGAATTGACAGAAATCCTTGATATTCAGGGGATTTTTTTTGCCTTAATCAGCATAAATAGATAAATTCCCCCTTCAAAATGATAAAACCTTCCAATTGGCTAAAAAGTCGATGGAATGGTTGGAAGAATTTCCAGAGTGAATATAAATATGTACCATTTTAATGGTTAATAGACCATTTAAGAAGTGAAATGAATAAGTGAGCAAAAATGAAAATTAATAATGTTGAAGTTAAACATCTTGCTGAAAAATATAGCACACCAACTTATGTTTATGATTTGAATAAAGTTGAAGAAAATGTTAAGCGGTTTCGCGATGCATTTCAGCATGAAACTATAAATACTGAAGTTTTTTATGCAATGAAAGCTAATTGTCATCCGGCTATTTTGGATATTGTTGCAAAAAATGGTTTAGGAATGGACTGTGTCAGCCCAGGTGAGTTACAATTGGCGCTGAAAACAGGATTACCAAAAGAAAAAATTCTCTACACAGCAAATTATGAAAGTGAAGAGGAATTGAAATTTGCACTGGAATCCGGTGTAATTATCAATCTCGATGACATCAATTCATTTCATCGACTTGTAAGATCTGGTGTACCGGAATTTATAAGTTTCCGTATCAATCCAGGCAAAGGTCGTGGCAAATATGAGCAGATTACAACGGGTGGTGTGAAAGCCAAATTTGGTGTTCCCTTCGAAAAAGCAATTGAAGCCTATCGAATCGCTAAAGAAGCTGGTGTAAAAAGATTTGGTGCTCACATGATGACAGGATCAGGAACATTGGACAATGAACACTTCCCTGTCATGCTAGATTTGCTTCTTACTCATCTGGGAAAAGTTAGTCAGGAATTGAGAATTGAATTTGAATTCATTGATATGGGCGGCGGTTTTGGAATTCCATACACAAAGGATGAAGAACCAATGGATTTGGTGAAAATTGCCAAAGATTGCTACGATGTATTGGAAAAACGCAGCAAAGAATTTGGTCTGGGAAATCCATCACTTTCTATGGAACCTGGAAGAATTTTTGTTGGAGATTCCGGTTGGCTTCTCACACGAGTAAATGGTATTAAAAACAGTTATAAAAAATTTCTCGGTGTAGATGCGGGATTTCATACATTGATCCGTCCGGCACTTTACGATGCAAAACATACATTTGTTGTAGATGGCAAAGAAGATTTAGCAAACACTGATGAAGTCAGTATTTGTGGACAGATTTGTGAAAATACCGACATTCTCGCCCATGATATCATGTTGCCTGAAGTAGAAGAAAAAGATATTATTGTGGTGGAAAATGCTGGTGCTTATGGCAATGTAATGTCAATGCCTTACAACATGAGAATGCGTCCGGCAGAAGTAGGCATCTACGATAGTGAAGATAAATTGATTACCAGACGTGAAACAGTTGAAGACTATTATAGAAGAATAAAATAAAAAATCTTTACCCGCTAATAACGCTAATAATTGCGAATTAAAAAACGGGTTGAAAAAAGAAAGAATTAAAAATATGAGCAGAAAAAAAAGAATATTGAGTGGAATGCGACCAACTGGAAAATTGCATTTGGGAAATTTTGTAGGTGCATTGGATAATTGGGTAAAACTTCAGGGTGAATATGACAATTTCCATCTAATTGCAGATTATCATGTGTTAACAACTCAAAGTGATACATCAGAGATTTTAGAAAATACTTTGGAAATGGTTGCTGACTGGATTGCTTGTGGAATCGATCCTGTACAGAGTCCGATTTTTCGCCAATCACAGGTCAAAGAGCATGCTGAATTACACTTACTTTTCTCAATGCTTATCACAACTGCCAGATTGGAACGTAATCCTACTCTGAAAGAACAAGCCAAAGACCTGAATGTCGATTCTATGATCTACGGACATTTAGGTTATCCTGTGCTCCAGGCTGCTGATATTTTACTCTACAAAGGTGAAGTTGTGCCAGTTGGTGAAGATCAGGCGCCTCATGTGGAAATTACTCGTGAAATGGCTCGTAAGTTCAATACACTTTATGGAGAAGTATTCCCGACACCAAAAACAAAACTTGCTGTGATTCCTCGTCTTCCGGGACTTGATGGAGCAAAGATGAGTAAGTCTCTCGGTAACACAATCCTTGTTGCTGATGGTGCAGATGAAATCCAGAAAAAAGTAATGCGTGCCATTACTGATCCTGCTAAAATTCGTCGTAATGATCCGGGACATCCAGAAGTTTGTAATGTTTTTACATACCATAAACAATTTAATACGAATGAAATTCCTGAAATCGAAGAAAATTGTAAAAGTGGAGCATTAGGATGTGTGGATTGTAAAAGAAATTGTGCTGCTAAAATTGCGGCCACTTTCGCACCTTTTGCAGATAAACGTAAATCCCTGATTGAAAATAAATCTGAACTTCTTGATATCATTGTTGATGGTGAAACAAGAGCAAGAAAAGTTGCTCAGGAAACCATGGCAGATGTACGAAAAGCAATGAAATTGGGCTAAATATTATTAACCATGGAATACTCGGAAAATACGGAAATTTTATATTAATCTTTCTGTGTATTTCAGTGTTTTCCGTGGTTAATTTTTCTTTTATAATATGAGTTATAATATAAAACTGGACATATTTGAAGGTCCTTTGGACCTTTTGTTATTCTTTATTCAGAGAGATGAAATCAATATTTATGATATTCCCATCTCTGATATTACCAAAGAATATCTGGAATATGTTGAGATCATGCATCAGATGAAATTGTCAATTGCCGGAGAATTTCTGGAAATGGCTGCTATGCTGATGCGTATCAAAGTCAAAATGCTTCTCCCAAATTCGATAAATGATAATGACGAAATCGAAGATCCGCGTACTGAATTGGTTGATATGTTGATGGAATACAAAAAGTACAAACTGGCAGCAGACCAACTAAAAAATAAAGAATCAGCACAGATTGGTTATCAGAAACCACAGGTTGTAAAACAGGAATTTGAAATCATTCACGAACCAGATTTATCGGAACTTTCCATCTATGATATCGGACTTGTTTTCAAAAAAGTACTGAATAATATGCCGGAGAAAAATAAGTATGAAATCAAGCAGTTAAAAATCACTATTACAGAGCAAATTGAATTTGTCAGAAATTATCTTGAAACTCATACAAAATTCAATTTCAATAAACTCACAGAAAAAATCTCAGATAGAATCGAAGTAATTGCTACATTTCTAGCAGTTTTGGAAATGATAAAAAATGGATTTATCCGAGTCATGCAGGATAATGAGAATCAGGAATTATGGATTCAGAAAATATAATTTTGGAAAAATCAGAGCAGCAATCAATTATCGAAGCACTTCTTTTCAGTGTTGAAGAACCTTTGACACAGGATCAAGTGAATAATTGTTTTGAAAATGAAGTGGAATTGAAATCCATTATTGAGCAATTAAATGAGTTCTATATCAAAACCAAAACGCCTCTCAAAATCCAAAATCTTGCTGATGGCTACCAGGTAATGGTAACAGACCAATACAATGACTATCTAATAAAACTCAATACTTCCAGAGCACAATCCAGACTATCTGATTCAGCATTGGAAGTTCTATCTATTATCGCTTATAAACAGCCTTGTACAAAATCTGAGGTTGATTCCATCCGTGGTGTCAATTCCTACCTGAAATCATTACTGGAAAAAGACCTGATTGAAATCAAAGGCCGAGTCAGTGGACCCGGAAGGCCATTACTCTATGGCACAACAAAGAAATTTCTCCAATACTTTGGGCTTGATTCTCTGGAAGCATTGCCGCGAATGAAAGAATTGGAAGAAATTGTAAACGAAGAATCGAAAAAAGATGAATGAAAAAATTCGCCTGAATAAATATCTCTCCCTTTGTGGAATTGCTTCCCGAAGAAAATGTGATCGAATAATTGAACAAGGACTTGTTTCCATCAATGATCAGGTTACTCGTGAAATGGGAATCCGCATTGATGAAAATGATAAAGTTGTCTACAATGGTAAAGAGGTTAAGCCGGAGGAAATTGTTTATATAGCACTGAATAAACCTATTGGTGTTGTTACAACTCTTAATGATCCTGAAGGTCGTCCCACTGTTGCAGAATTTTTTGAGAATTTACCTCTGATCAAACCTGTGGGGAGATTGGATTTTTTTACATCGGGATTGTTGATCTTAACCAATGACGGTGATTTGCATTATAAGCTAACACATCCAAAATTTCAAATCCCAAAACTATACTTGGTTACAATTCGTGGGCAAGTCCAGGATGATATAGAATCAAAAATAAAACGTGGAATTCGCCTGGAAGATGGTAAGGTTGCCAGAGGTTTGGTAAAAGAAATCAGGCCATCTGATCGAAAAACTGAAATTATTTTGGAATTGCGGGAAGGTATCAATCGTGAGATCCGCCGTATCTTTGAAATCCTAGGATACAAGATAATTACCCTCGATAGAATCCAGTTTGCAGGCCTGGAAAAAGAAGGATTATTACCTGGGAAATGGCGGTATTTGGAAGAAAAAGAAATCGCAATGCTGAATAAATATTAACTATATAGGAAAAATGATTGATTTTATTAACTTTGGAAACTAAATTTCGAAGCTTTTTGAAAGGTGAATTATGGGAAAAATAATTGCAATTGACGGCCCAGCAGGATCAGGCAAAAGCAGTACTGCCAGGGAAGTTGCAAAAAGAATAAAATTTACATATATCGACACTGGTGCAATGTATCGTGCCGTGACTTTATTGACAATTGAAAAAAATATTCCAATTGAAGACTCAGAAAAAATCACACAT
>Ga0209692_10005737_pt1 | contig 10507 bp, 7 predicted proteins | sample tdDd472_FD_187129 | JGI IMG/M metagenome (GOLD analysis project Ga0209692, IMG submission 187129) | Marine sediment microbial communities from the Atlantic coast under amendment with organic carbon and nitrate - tdDd47.2 (SPAdes)... | ecosystem: Environmental > Aquatic > Marine > Coastal >...
ACAAGACGCCGTGGCACGTCGCGGCGACGCAGCCCCACGCGCGCCTGCGTCGCCAACGCGATCTCGTGCACAACGTGTCCGACGACGCGCGGGACCTGCGCGAGACCGGCCATGCACCGAAGTGTGTGTACGACGAGGACTGGGACTTCGTGCAGCGGGTGTACCGCGACCGAGGCACCGGGACGGGCAACAGCTTCGAGTGTCGCATCCTCGATCTGGCCGACGACATCGCCTACTGCGTCTCGGACCTGCAGGACGGCCTGATGATGGGCTTCCTGTCGATGGACGACCTGCGCGACGCGGCGGAGCAGGACGGCTACTTCGAAGAGATCGTGGCGTTCCTCGAGCGCGGCGGCGACCACTGGGACCACGCCCGCGTCGCCGCGATGCTCGGCGAGTTCGTCTCGCTTTTCGATCGCATCGACGCCCGAGCGCTGGAGCGCGGCCGGACCCGAGGGCGCCGCGACGCGCTGTCGGTCGCGACGTCGAAAGAGCTCGCCAGCAAGCTGCACCGCGAGCTGGTGCACGCCGTCGAGCTCGGCGACGACGGGCTGCCGAGCCTCGACGACGAGAAGGCGTGCAAGATCTCGGTGCTCAAGGCGGTGACCCGCACGCAGATCCTGCGCGACGTGCGCCTCACCACCCTCGACGCCGCCGCGCGCAAGGTCGTGCGCCGCCTCTTCGAAGCCTACGCCAACGACCCCGGGCTGCTGCCCCGCTCGATCGCCGACCGCCTGCGCAGCCCCGACCACACGGACCGCGAGAAGCTGCGCCTCGTGTGCGATCACGTCGCCGCGATGAGCGACGACGCCGCCGTCGCCGCGTACCGCCGCCTCTTCGAGCCCGGTTCGCAGGGGCTCTTCGACTTCGTGTGACCCCCGGCTCAGAGGGCTGACGGGCCTCCCGATCTATGACAAGGTCCCGCGTACCATCCACCCACCGGGGATCCATGCGCAGAGCACTTGCTGCGACCTTGTTCGTCGTCATCGGCGGTTTGATCAGTTGTGGCGCCGAGACGATCGAGTGCGGCGAAGGCACGGAGCGTCGTGGCCGCGCCTGTGTGCCCATCGTGTTCGACGACGTCGGGGTCGGGTCCGGGGACGCTTCGGGGGACGATACGGGATCCGACGCGGATGTCGCGACGGATGCGCTCGACGCGGCGGACTCGACCGAGGTGGGTCCAGACGCGGGCCAGGGCGCAGACCTCGGAGACCCGTGCAATCGGGACTCGGACTGCGCGACCGGATGGTGCGAGTCGTTTGATGGCGTGCGCGCCTGCACGGACTCCTGCACGGACGACTGCCCCAACGGTCTGGACTGTGTGTCGGGGCAATGCGTGCCTCCCGGCGCCTGTGTGCAGGTCGCCGATCGCTGGCTCGGGCCCGGATGTGATGCGCCGTGCGAAGGGTGTGCGCCCGAGGCCACCTGCGTGCAGCGTGGTGCGGCGTGGCAATGTGCCTGCGCGGACGGGTTCGCCGGTGATGGGCTGAACTGCGTCGATGTCGACGAGTGCTACGATGCGCCGTGCGACGACGCCGTCTGCGTGAACGAGGTCGGCTCCTATCGTTGCGATTGCCCGGACGGATTCGAGCTGACCGAGTCCGGCTGTGTCGACATCGACGAGTGTGACCGGGCAACAGACGACTGCGTCGACGGCCGCGCGTGCACCAACACCGCCGGTGGCTTCGTCTGCCTCTGCGACGAGGGGCGCATCGAGGTGGACGGCGCCTGCGTCGAGGAGTCGTCGTGCGGCGACATCATGTGTGGGCCGCTCGAGGCGTGTACTGCGTCGGGGGATACGGCCTCGTGCGACTGCGTGGACGGCTATGCCCGCGTGGGTGAAGCGTGCGCGGACATCGACGAATGCACCATCGAGGACGTCTGCCCGAGCGGAACCACCTGCCAGAACGCCCCCGGCGGCTGGGACTGCGTCTGCCCCGACGGCGCGGCGCTGGTCGATGCGGCCTGCGTCGACGTCGACGAGTGCGAAGCGGGGCTCGATGACTGCGCGGCCGACGCGCTGTGCGTCAACGCGGACCCCGGCTTCACGTGTACGTGCCCGTCCGGGTTCGCGTTGCCGTCGTGCACGGAGTGTGTCGACGGGCGCCACGGCGTGGCGTGTGATGCGACGTGCTTCGATGGGTTCGCCAACGGCGACGAAGAGGGCGTGGACTGCGGTGGCCCCTGCGCGCCGTGCTTCGACCTGCCGGATGGCCCCTTCGTGCTCCGCGCCCCGCCCGCCGCGGTCCGTGGCTTCGGCGCCGCGATTGCGATGTCATCAGACACCCTGTTCGTCTCGAGCATTCAGCCGATCGGAGGTGAATCCGACCTGTTCTGGTACGAGTGGGAGGACCGTGCGTGGGTTCTGCGCGGTCAGATCGAACCTGCGGGTCCCGCATCCGTGCGAGGTTTCGGCGCTGCGCTGGCGATGTCTGGGGATCTGCTCGCGGTCGGTACGGCCCGAGAGCTGAGCGACGGTGGGCAGGTGTTCCTCTACCGGCGCGGTGACGACGGATCGTGGACGTTTGAGCAGCGCATCGTGTCCCCCCATCCGGCGACGGACTACGAGTTCGGCATGCGACTCGCTCTGGACGGCGACCGACTCCTGGTCGTCTCTCGCGTCGAGTTCGCGGACGAGCGTGTGTCGACGTGGGCTCGAATCGACGGATCCTGGGTCGCGGGGCCGAGCTTCGAGTACACGGAGGCCGAGTCGGAACCTCATCCTGCCCTTCACAATGGCTGGGTCGTGTGGCGGGGGGATGCGTGGGAGGTCGGAGACGCGATGGACGATGCGCCATCGGCGTTCCGCACCGTCGGGTCCTTCGGTCGCTTCGGTGTCGACTTCGCCCGCAATCCGGACCGACTCAGGCTCGTGCCGGACGGCGACGGTCCTGTGCCGACGTTCCCCGGGCCGAGCGGATCCCTGGTCATCAGTGCGGACGACGCGGCGGTGCTTCGGATCGATGAGCGGTGTGAGGTCTATCGTGCGACGCCGGACGGGCTGCCGACACGCGAGCTTGCAGTGACCTGCCCCGAAGGCGCTCCGGTGGCCACATCGCCGGCGATGATTGCTGTCGCCGGGCCCGTCGTGGATCACCACCGCGACATCTCGTTCTACCCGCGGTGCACCGGCGACCGTCACGGCGCGGCGTGCGACATGTCGTGCAGCGACGGGCTCTGGAACGGCGTCGAAGGCGGGATCGACTGCGGCGGCCCCTGCACCGCGTGTGATGAGGTGACGTGGGAGGTCGCGCCGACGCGACCGGTCCGCCCGCCGGCCTCGGAGCCCGACGACGCCGAGTCGCGGCTGCGCTTCTGCGGGGACATCGTCATTCGGGGGTACGTGGACGGTTCGACCGGGGATCGGGGTCGCCTCGAAGCGTTCGACGCGGACGGCGACCGTCTGTGGGCCATCTCCGCCGATACGCCGGGCTGGTTGCCGGTCGGGTTTTCGCCGGGTGGCATCCGCGATGTGTGGTGCGACGAGCGGCTCGTCGCGATCAATGAGGACGACCGACTCGTGGTTCGACGGTGGGATGGCACCGGAGGCGGATGGATCGATCCGCGTCTTGTACTCGGTGGTTCGCCCGTTTTGTTCGATGGCGATCGGGTTTCGTTCATGCACGTTGGCGGGATGTCGAGAGCAACGCTGCGCTACGACGGAACGACGCCGTGGCCGGACCGAGTGCTTACTGTGCGCGCGACCTGGTTCACCCGGTCGGGAGAACTGCACGCGTTCAGCCTACCGGGGGGCTTCTTCGGGCATGGGCAAATCGAGTTGTGGCGGGTGCCTGAAGAAGGCGAGCCGAGTCGCGTCTACTCTGGTACCGGTGGTGCCGGTGACCCGGTCGGATTCAACGAACGCGTGCTCGCGGACGGTGGGTATGGATACTTGCACGAGGAGTTTGGCGGTGTCTGGTCGTACACCCAGCGTCTCAACCCGATCTCGCCAGCTGTCGCCGGTGACCAGAGTTGGGATGTCTTCTCGCCGGACGCATGGCAGGTCGACGACGACCGGATCGTGGCGGCCCATTCGTGGGGGCTCACCGTCTTCGAGCGCGAGGATGACGGGTGGGTTCTGACGAGCGTTCACCCAACGCCGTGGGACGGCGCTCACGTGCAGTTCGTCGACGACCGGTTCTGGTACTACGCGGCGGACTCGGGCAGCACGTTCTCGGTGGTGGTTCCGTAGGTACTGCCGGTGACCCTCACCCGGATCGCGACCAGCCGAACACCGGGTAGTGGTAGCTGTCGTCGCGGGTGACGCGCCAGCCGGCGCCGCAGGCGGTGCAGCGCACGTCGGACTCCGAGCGGTAGTCGCCGCGGCGCGTGTCTTCGACGGTGAAGAGCGGGCCGCCGGGTGCGGTGTTCGTCGCATGCACCGACGCACACCGGCAGCCGCCGCGGGCGAGGGCGTCAAGGGCCGCGAGGGCGGCGCGGGCGTCGGTGCGCCAGTCGCGCAGGCCGCGGAACGACGGCAGCCGGTCGACGGCGGCGCGCAGGCGCTCGGCCTGGTCCGCGGTGCCGCGCCAGCGCAGGACGCGGGCGGCCGCCATCCCGGCGAGGACGCCCGTCGCGTCGTCCATCGCCTCGAGCAGGCCGAGCGCCGCTTCGGTGGCGACGGCGTCTTCGACGTCATCGAGCACCTGCAGGCGAGCGCGTTGCTCGGTCGGCTCGAGGTCGGGCAGCCGAGCGAGCAGGGCGGTGGCGAGCACGCGGCCGGTGGTCGTTGCGGCGTCGGTCATGGGACGTCCGTCGGGTCCGAGGCGCGCATGGCGGCAGCGTTGCGAGCGCGAGGGGCAGTCGCTGACAGCCTACACCAGCTCGAGGGCCCAGCCGACCGCGCGGCCCACCGTCCACACGCCGGCGACGAGGCCGATCGCCCACGCGGCAGCGACCCGCAGACGCGCGGGCCACGGCGGCGTCGTGACGCGGGTCACCGCGAGCGCGACGAGCCCGGCGAGGGCCAGCACGGCGAGCTGGCCGATCTCGACACCGAGGTTGAACGTCAGCAGGGCGACGAGGGTGTGGTTCTGGGGCAGCCCGAGGTCGCCGATCGCACCGGCGAAGCCGAACCCGTGCACGAGACCGAAGCCCAGTGCCACTGCCCACGGCATGCGCCGGGTCAGGGTCTCGCGGTCGGTCGCGGCCTCGTGGGCGAGCAGCAGGATCGAGGCCGCGATCAGCAGCTCGACGGACGCGCTCGGCGCGACGAGCCAGCCGATGGCGGCGGACACGAGCGTGATGCTGTGGGCCACCGTGAACCCGGTGATCGCCCACGCCACGCGGCGAAAGCGGCGCGCCACGAGGGCGAGGCCGAGCACGAAGAGCAGGTGGTCGTAGCCGAAGATGATGTGCTCGACGCCGAGCACGAACCAGTCTCCGGCGAGCTCGGTGGCCGATGGGGGCGGGGCGTCGGGCGCCGGGCGAACGAGGTCCACCGTGGACTCGCCCTCGCGCAGCAGCGCCTCGAATCGGGTGCCGTCGAGCCACTGCACGTGGACCATGACCTTCACCCGGCGCTCCTCGAGCGCAGGGATCCGGATCGTACCCTCGAGCGCGTCGTCGCAGAACACGCCGTCGGGCTCGTAGGTGCAGCCGTCGGGCAGCTCGGGCAGCAGGTCGATCTGCCCGCGCCCGCCGTCCATCGGCGCCGTGACGCGGACGCCATATCGGCCGGCCTCGAGCTCGCGAAACGCCAGCGCGCCGGGGCGCACGTCATGGGCGTGCGCCGGCGCGACGACGGTGAACACACACAGCGCGGCGACGGCGGCGAGGATGGCGCGCACGGCCGTCATCGCGGCCACCCTTCGACGGTGTACTGCGCGCGCAGGTCGTTCATCGCCTCGGTCGTCGCGGCCTCGACCGCGTCTCGCTGCCACTGCACGGCCACCCGGTCGCGGGCCTGGTCGAAGGGGATCGGGCCGCCGTCGCGTCGGCCTTCGATGCGCACGACGTGCCAGCCCATCGTCGACTCGCGGAGCATCCAGGTGTCGACCGGCACGGTATCGAGGCCCTCGGCAAATGCGCTGCCGTAGACGGACGCGAGTCGCCGTGGCGTGCGGCCGCGCAGCACGGGGCCGCCCGGCGGGGTCGGACGATCGCGCCCGAGCTCGACCGGGTCGGCGCCGGCCTGCAGGTCCGCGAGCAGCGCCTCCGCGTCTGCGCGCGCGGTCGACCCGCCCGCGTGCAGCTGCCGCAGGGTGATCTGCGTGGTCAGCGTCCACTCGGCGAGGTTCGCCTCGTAGTAGTCGCGCAGCTCGTCGTCGGTCGGCTCCGGCGCGACCTCGCGGCTCTCGTAGACCTCGGCCATCTTGCGGGCGAGGTGTGCGCGAACGAGCGCGTCACCGACGTGCAGATCGCGGCTCAGGGCTTCGCGCACGAAGACCTCCTCGGCGACCCAGGCATCGACGGCCACGGTGATCTCGTCGTCCGAAGGGGCGCGTTCGAGGCGCACCTCGAGCTCGCGGGCGATGTCCTCGATCAGGGCGTCGTCGACCACGATCGTCGTGTCGATCGCCGGCTCTGTCGCGGGCACGAGGTCGGTGTCGGGCGCGTCGTCGAGCCCGCCGGTCGCGAGGTCGAGCCCGACGGCGAGCACGCCAAAGGCCACGAAGGCCACGAGCGGCTCGCGCAGGAGCGACCGGCGGCGGGGGGTGTCAGAGTCGGTCGAGGTCACGGTGCGCGTCTCAGAGGGAGGCGTCGATGTAGGCGCTGAAGTCGACGTCCAGCGTGAACACCGAGTCGCGCTGCCCGTCGCCGTACAGCGACTCGAAGTAGATGTCGCGCAGCTCGCCGGGCTCACGCACCTCGTCGATGAGGCGGTCGAGCTCGTCGCGATCGAGCCCGAAGGCGTCGAGCTCGTCGCCGTACGCGTCCTTGTACTCGTCGAGGATCTCGAGGGAATGGTCGAATCCGTCGCCGTTGCGACGAATCGCGCCGGTCGTCGTCGAGAACGTGATGACCTGGACCTCGTCTTCGCTCGGCGCGAACTTCAGCAGGCGAAGCCAGCCGCCGCCGCCGTCGCTCATGTCCTGAAAGTCGACGAGCACCTCGTAGACCGGCAGGTCGGCCGAGTTCGGCGTCGACTGCCAGAACTCGGCGTCCACGTGCCCGCAGTGCACGCCCCAGATGTTGGCGTGCCGCGAGATGAGGCGGGCGAAGAGCTGATCCGCCGGCAGCCCGTCGTTGTACATCAGGACCTGGCCGCCAAGCTGGTACGTCAGCGCGTTGAACCGGCCGGCGGGCAGGGCGCTCAGCGGGACCGGCAGCACGTCGGTGAGGCGGTAGTCGAAGAGGTACCGGTGCGTGGTCAGGTGAGCGAGCACGCCGGGGTTGGCGTCGAGGATCTCGCTGGCCCAGGCCACCTCGCCCTCGGGGGTGTCCTGCGGCATGTGCAGAAAGAGCAGATCCATCTCACCGACGGTGATGCGCTGGTAGCTGCTCAACCCGCTCGGCGAGGCCCCGCCGTACCACGGCGCGTCCTCGTAGAATTCGGCGCCGAAGTGGTTCTTGAAGTCGATCGAGTCGCAGTCCGTCCGCGGGAAGGGCGAGCACGAGCTGTCGTACTCGCGGGTGATGCCGCGGGACGTGTCGTGGCCGCCGATCGAGAAGCCGTACGGCATGTCGATGTCGTCGAGCCAGTCGTACGCTGCGCGCGCCACGGCCCACTCGTCCTCGGCGCCGGCGGTCTGCACGATGTCGCCGACGTGGGTCACGAAGACGATGTTGTACTCTTCGGCGTGGTCGACGATCCACCGGATCTGGCTGTCGAAGGTCTCGGGGAACCGCTGGGCGTAGATCTGCGTGTCGGGCAGGACGACCACGATGAACTCGTCGCCGACCGGCCGCAGGCTCGGCGGCAGCTCGCCCACATCCCAGCCGCCGGCGTCGAGGTCGAGGGCGTCGGGTTCGGGCGGGGCGTCCGGCGTGGCGTCGATCGACGCGTCCGCGGCCGTGTCCGCGTCGGCGTCGGTCGTGTCGTTGCCTGCGTCGGTCAGCACGTCGTCGTCGGTGTCCGGAGCCCCATCGGCTGCGACGTCGACGGCATCGTCGCCGCCAGCATCCATCGCGTCGTCTTCGGTATCGCCGAGCCCGGTGTCGGCCGCGGTGTCGGCCGCGGTGTCGGCAAGGCCGGTGTCGTCGACCGGAGCGTCCGACGCGTCGTCGTCCCCGCATGCAGCGAGGGCGAGGGCCGCCGAAGCGGCAAGCAGAATGCGGGCTGGGCGGTGCATGGGACCCCGACGGTGTGGGCAGGCGCGGGCAGCGTGACCGCGCCACGGGACTGCGTCAATGCGAACCGCTGCGGCGCCGGGGTGTCGAAAGTTGCGCCTCCCGGCCGTCGGTGCGACATGTCACACATGCACCGACAATGTGGTTGACGCTCGCACGCCTCGTGCGGACCGGCGATCACACGCTGCAACCGGGATCCGCCATGCGACGCCGAAACATCACCCCTGCCGACGGTTCTGCCGCCGTGGTCCTCGACCGTGCGCGTCGTCTCGCCGAGGTGCGCCGCCGCCTCGCGCGCCCGACGCCGGGGCCGGTCGATGCGGTCGCTGTGGATGACCGCGCGTGGGTGGCATCGGGGGGGGATGAGCGAGCGCCGGAGCCGGCGAAGCCGCGCTCGCTGGAGGCCGACCCGTTGCGGCGTCGGGTCGTGCAGGACACGGCGCCGATGCCGACGGTTGCGGCCGGCTTCACGCGCGCCGACGGCGTCGACGCGACCGGTGCCCGCCGCGTGCGCATCCCGAGCTTCGTGGCGATCTGACCCGACGCGGGGCGCGCTCGATCAGGCCTCGAAGCGGCAGAACTGCTCGTATTCGACGAAGCCGGTGAACTCGGCGCCCTCACCGCACATGCGGCACTCGGGGTCGCGGCGCAGCTTGAGCTCGCGGAACTTCTGGTCGAGCGCGTTGTACGTCAGCAGCCGCCCGACGAGCGGGTCGCCGATGCCGAGGATGAGCTTGATGACCTCGGTCGCCTGCAGCAGCCCCATCGTGCCGGGCAGCACGCCGAGCACGCCGGCTTCCTGGCAGCTGGGAGCGAACTCCGGCGGGGGCGGCTCGGGGTACAGGCAGCGGTAGCATGGGCCTTCGTGCGGCTTCACGACCGTGCACTGCCCCTCGAAGCGAAACACCGAGCCGGTGACGTTCGGAATGCCGAGGTGCACACACGCGTCGTTGACGAGGTACCGCGTGGGGAAGTTGTCGCCGCCATCGACGACGATGTCATAGCCCTCGAAGATCTCGAGCACGTTCTCGGACGTGAGGCGCGTGTTGTACGGCACGATCTCGACGTCGGGGTTCAACGCGTTGAGCGTCATCCGTGCGGACTCGACCTTCGGTGTGCCGACGCGATCTTCGGCGTGCAGGATCTGCCGCTGCAGGTTCGAGCGGTCGACCACGTCGCTGTCGATGATGCCGATCGTGCCGATGCCGGCGGCGGCGAGGTAGTACGCCGCCGGGCTGCCGAGCCCGCCCGCGCCGAGCATGAGCACCTTCGCGTCGAGCAGCTTGCGCTGCCCGATCTCGCCGACTTCGGGGATCAGCAGGTGGCGCGAGTACCGCGTCTCCTGATCGCTGGTCAGGGTGACGGGCACCTTGAAGTCGTAGCCCTTCTGCTTCCACGCGAGAAAGCCACCGGCCATCGAGTGCACGTTCTCGTAGCCGAGCGTCTGCAGCGTGCCCGCCGCGAGGGCCGATCGGGTGCCGCCGGCGCAGTACACCACGAGCTGCGTCGACCGGTTCGGCACCTGGCTCTCGATGCGAAGCTCGAGCAGCCCACGGGGGATGAGCCGCGCACCGTCGACGTGCCCGTCCGCGGTCTCTGTCGGCTCACGGACATCGATGAACACTGCGTCATCGAGGCGAGCGTGCGCCGCCTCGGCGTCGATCTCGGAGATCTCGGACTTGATGCGATCGAGCAGGGAGCGAAAGTCGGCCATGGCGTCTCGATGGGGCAGACGGGGTATTGTTGACCTATCTAGTGTGACAATGCGGTGGGGGCAATGGGGTGTGGGGGGGGTGGTGGTGTGGGCCCCCTCCCTGTCTCGGGCTGTCGCCCTCGACGGTCCCTCCCGTGGGGAGGGACGGGGTGGAAGGGGAGGTCGAGCGGCCGCTGGCGGTGGTGCGGACGAACTCCCTGTCTCGGGCTGTCGCCCTCGCCGGTCCCTCCCGTGGGGAGGGACCGGGTGGGAGGGGAGGTCGAACGGCCGCCGGCGGTGGTGCGGCTGCACTCCCCGGACGGTCGCGACCACCCCGAACGCACCCCGTCTCTCCCTCGGGGAGAGACCGACCCGGGCGGTAGCTCGGGTCAGTGAGGGCAGCTGGACCGCCGCCATTGGTGGTGGTTTGTGCCCCCTCCCTGTCTCGGGCTGTCGCCCTCGCCGGTCCCTCCCGTGGGGAGGGACGGGGTGGGAGGGGAGGTCGAGCGGCCGCCGGTGGTGGTTCGGCTGCACTCCCCGGACGGTCGCGACCACCCCGAACGCACCCCGTCTCTCCCTCGG
>Ga0209692_10005738_pt1 | contig 10507 bp, 8 predicted proteins | sample tdDd472_FD_187129 | JGI IMG/M metagenome (GOLD analysis project Ga0209692, IMG submission 187129) | Marine sediment microbial communities from the Atlantic coast under amendment with organic carbon and nitrate - tdDd47.2 (SPAdes)... | ecosystem: Environmental > Aquatic > Marine > Coastal >...
ACGGAAGCAGGAAAGGATAATTCCAGCCAAGCAAAGCCAGCACGCCACCCAAAGCAGGAAAACCAGCCGTGCCCATGGCCAAAACGGATGCATTGTACCCCATGGCCTGACCGCGTTCTCTCCCTTGATACAAATCACCGATGATGGTGCCATAAATAACGCCAAGAGGAGCGGCCCCCATGCCCTGAAGAAATCGCAAGGTGAGCAATTGTTCAATGTTCTGGGCAAAGAAACAGGCACAACCAAAGCCGCCGAAAATAAACAACGACGGGATCAGAATAACCTTGCGTCCCACGCGGTCGGCCAGAATGCCGACCAGCGGTGCGAACAGGACACCGGGCAGAGTGAAGACTGAAATAACCAGCCCGATCTTGGCCGGGGTGAACTGCAATCCGGTAATGATATCCGGCAGGGCCGGAATGATACTTGAGACACCGAGTATCGCCATCAGCGTGACGCCAAAGACGAATTGCAAATTCTTGTCGAGATATATTTTTCGCATGAAGTCCGGCTAAATGGCTGCGTCGAGCAGCATGTTGTCCCGATGGACTGCCTCGTCAAAGGCGAGAGGACCGAGGATAGAAGCGAGTTCGTCCGTATGTTTTCCCTTGATGCGGCACAGTTCGTCAGCCGAAAAATTGGTCTGCCCCACGCCGAGTTCCTCGCCCTCAAGAGTTTTGATGAAGACCAGCGCACCGCGTTCAAAGCATCCGTCCACATGACTGATGCCGATGGGCAGCAAAGACTTGCCCTTGGTCAAAAGTGCATTGGCCGCACCCTTGTCCACCAGAATGGAACCAGCCGGGTCATCATGATAGGCGAGCCAGAATTTCTTGCTGGAAACAATGTGTTCTCGAGGCAGGACCAGCGTTCCCCTGTTCTCACTTTCCAGCGCACCCTTGATATCGAATTCGCCCTTGCCGGACACGATAAAGGTCGGCACGCCCAATTGCGCAGCCCGTCGTGCGGCACGGAGTTTGGAATACATGCCACCGGTTCCCACCGAGGTCTTGCCGTCGCACATGGATTCCAGATCAAGAGCACAAATATTCTCGATGGTCGGCATGGATTGTGCGTCCGGATTACTGTCCGGATTTTTGTCAAACACACCGTCCGCCGACGTCAGATTAATAAACAGGTCCGCACCGATCAAGCCAAGGCACATGGCACCCAGCGTATCATTGTCGCCGAATTCCAACTCACGGGTGGAAACGCTGTCATTCTCATTGATAATGGGAATGACGCCCCATTCAAGCAACCGTTCCATGGTGTTGCGTGCATTGAGGAATCGTCTGCGAAGCTTGAGACCACTTCGTGTCAACAGCATCTGCGCCGTGACCTTGCCGTGCGCGGCAAAAGCCTCGTCATAGTCGTGCATGAGTCGCCCCTGACCAATGGCCGAGGCCGCCTGACGCGACGCCATATCCTTGTATTCCTTGCGCTGCTTGCGAGGGCTTTCGGCAATGCGTTGCCGACCGGCTGCGACTGCGCCGGAAGAGACCAGCACAACGTCCATGCCGCTGTCGCTTAATTCGGAAAGCTGTTTTGCCAAACGTTCTATCGCTTCAGGGTTCAACCCGTTCCCCGTGGTGACCACGGCAGAGCCGACCTTGACCACTACACGGCGAACTTTGCCGAGCAGGGAGTGTCTATTTACATCGTTCTTCGTCATGGGGGGCACGGTACAGCAACATCATGGGTTTGAAAAGTATTCGCTTTGGGCAGTGGGCTTTAAGAATGAAGAGTAAATGAAGCTGCGTTCCGCAGCGGTGATGGATGGAAAAAGGTTTCTTTTTTTGGGAGATGTTGCCGTGCTTTCGCAATGATTATTCAAGAGTCATCCATACAAAGGTTTCGCCTTTACGGCGACCTGCTTTTTGATCCTGATAGCGGACCAAAGAGCCTGTACGCGGCTCCACTACCCGACAGGATTGTATATTGTATAGACTCAATCGGGCTACGCTCCGCCGCGCGAGACAGGCTCTAAGGCCCGCTATCAATTGCCCGTCGTTGTATGAGATTTCACGTTGTAGGTGCCCATCTTTGATTTCAGCCCTCCCCCAATAACCATAAAGGGCCTTGGGGGGTACAACACCCCAACACCGCTCTCCCTTCGAAGACGACACCTCTTCATCCCCCAAACGAAGACCAAACCCAGCCCTTGATCGGCGGCTTAGAAGCTGACCAATCGAAGGAGGCGGCTCTCGTACAGAAGTCAAAAGATTTACCTTGAACTGCGATATGACGGAGAGGAAAATTTGAGATTTTCATGGGATGGAGCCGACTCGATTGGCTCAGATTCTTGCCAACGATCTTGGGGGCGACCAAGCTTGTGAGCCGAGCTTTTTGGTTCTTTTTGGGGCGGCTCAGCCAAAAAGAGCCGCCGCCCGCGTAGGGCAGGGAAAGCCTTGGGTGCTTCAGCACCCAACAATGGCTCTCGCCGAAGGCGCATCTTCAAAAGAAAAGCCGCATAAAAGCGGCCATCCTTACTTCTTCTCTCCACCAAAAACTATACAGTAATCTTCCCCTTACGGAGCAAAAACTCCAACACGATGGCAACCCCAAACGCCCAGGCCAAATTCGCGGCCAACGTAATCCCCAACATGATGATAACAATAAAAAGATCCGTCCGCGCTTCCACGTCCTGAATAGTCAAAGCAAGCTGCGTCCCCGCGAAAAACAAAAGCACCCCAAGCACGCCCATGGGAAGCAGATGAAGAGCATTGACCGAACCAGTCCCAAGCAACAAGGCAAGCGCCATGAAAAATCCACCAATAATGATGTTGGAACCGGGAGTCCGTGCGCCAAAGGCATAGTGTGCGGCCAAGCCCCCTGCTCCATGGCACACCGGCATACCGCCGACCAGAGCGGAGAAGACATTGGAAAGCCCCATGGAAATACACAACGCACGGTCTGTAACTCGACGGCTTTCCTTACCAAAATACTCAAAACTCAAATCACGATTGGCGATGACCGCATTCCCCATGGTCATGGGAATCTGAGGCAAAACCAGAGCGAACAAGGCATATGAAAAGTCCACGCCTGTGGGGAATCCAAAAGGCAAAATTTCCGGGAGATGCAAACCGGGCTGGATTGAAGTCAACTCACGCCATGCACCAAAGACTGCTCCGAAAATCGCTCCGCACACAACAACAACCAAGCCTGCCGGATAGCGATGACTCCGCAACAGGAGTAATGTGATCACGCCAAAAATCACACCCGACACCACGGACATGGGCACCGGCCCGATACTCTGGATAGCCAAAAAAGGCTCAACCGCTCCACGCATGGTCTGAAACGAGTTGGACCCAACGACCAAGGATGCCCCCTTGGATAGAAGCAGGACTCCCGTTGACAACTGAACGCCGCGAATAACGGACTTGGGAACAATCCTGGCAACCACTTTCACCAGCCCGGTGGCACCAAGAATAAGCAAAAGCGCGGCCAGCAGCATGCCGGAAGCTGTGATCACACCGGGAGTCAGGGCCAACGCAATTGCATATGCAGACACGACTTTCATAGGCTGCACGGCAATAGGTACCCGGTAATAGAAACCAGCCACGACGTACAGAAGTCCCACGGTCAGAAAAAGCCCTGTTGCGGACAGGCCATTGATCATGATCATGCCAAAAGCCAAGGGGAGCAATGTCCCCAGATCACCCACCGAACCGGCCCATTCCATCCTGTTGAAGCTGATTTTCATGGTATTATCCTGCTATTTTTTCATATGGTATGAGGAATTTACAGATTCGACACAATGAAGGCAAGACCGTTTATTGACTTCACCCCGCCTTTCCCTGACAATCCCGAAACAAATTCGGAAAGCCCAGATTTCAGGAGTACCAATGAAAAAAGAGCCCATTAACAAACGGGACATGAAGCGGTATCAGCTTCAGGCGAAATCCATTATCGAGACCTTGCCGTACATCACGGAATTTTACGGCAAGACTATCGTCATCAAATATGGCGGCAATGCCATGATCGACGAAAAGCTGAAACGCGCCTTCGCCCTGAATATCATTTTGCTCAAATACATCGGCATCAACCCTGTGGTTGTCCACGGCGGTGGCCCACAGATCGGCGAAATGCTGAACGCGCTGAATATCGAATCCCATTTTCGACAAGGGTACCGTGTCACGGACAAGGCCACCATGGACGTGGTGGAGATGGTGCTGGTCGGCAAGGTGAACAAGGAAATCGTCAACCTGATCAACCTGCACGGCGGACAAGCCGTTGGTCTTTCGGGCAAGGACGGTAAGCTCATTCAGGCTGAACCAAAGGAACTGGCCATTGAAAAGGCTGATGCTCCGCCGGAAATCATTGATCTTGGCAAGGTGGGTGAAGTGACCTCGGTCAACACCAAACTTATTGATTCCCTGCTGAGCGAAGGATTCATTCCAGTCATCGCCCCGGTGGGCGTGGACGAGAACGGCGAGACGTACAACATCAACGCCGATTCCGTGGCCGGAGCTGTTGCTACCGCCATGGGCGCCAAACGCCTCTATCTGCTGACCGACGTTCCCGGCCTGCTCGATGCAGACAAAGAACTCGTCACCTCACTCTCCGCAAAGGAAGCTTTTGAAGCCATCCGTACGGGCGTTGTCACCGGCGGCATGATCCCGAAAATCAAATGCTGTCTGGAAGCCGTGGCAAATGTCGAAAAATCCGCTATCATCGATGGCCGGGTCGAGAACTGCATTTTGCTGGAACTCTTCACGAAATCCGGCATCGGCACTGAAATCATATACTAGGATATCCATGAATCACGGTTTCTTCACCATTATCAGCCGAGAAGAATTTGTCGGCCTGCTCAAGGGATTCTCTCCGCTCGCACCAGAAGCAAAGAGCCTGACACGCGCCTCAGGCCGTGTGTTGGCCGATGATATCGTTGCCGAACATGACTGGCCGCTGCTTGACCGGTCCTGCATGGATGGATTTGCCGTCAATGCACGGGACATATTTGGTGCCACCGAATCCAATCCCGGTTATCTGGAATGCGTGGCCGCCCTTCCCATTGATCAACTGCCCGAGATTGAACTGAATCCTGGCGAATGTGCCCGAATTGCCACGGGCGGTGTACTGCCAAGCGGCGCAGACAGCGTGGTCATGGTGGAGCATACCCAGGCCATGGAAACCGACACGGACATGGGTACCATTGAAATCCGCAAAAGTGCGGCTCCCGGCGAGAATGTCATGCAACGGGGTGAAGACGCCAAAAACGGCGCAGTCGCTCTAGCCGCTGGCACTATTATCCGGCCGCAGGAAATCGGACTTGCCGCAGCCTTGGGTTTTGAAGAAATTTCTCTGCGCCGCCGTCCTCGCGTGGGCATACTGTCTACAGGCGACGAGTTAATCGAAGTTGAAGACACACCGAAGCCGGGACAGGTCCGGGACGTCAACTCCCTGACCATTGCCGCACTGGTCAAACAGGCCAATGGCAAACCCACCCGATACGGCATCATCAAGGATGATCTCGAAAGTCTGAGCCGTGCCTTGAAAAAGGCTATTAAAGACAATGATATGGTTTTATTGTCCGGAGGTAGCTCCATCGGCGTCCGCGATCTGACGGTACAGGCCATCGAATCCATGAAAGACGCTGAAATCCTGGCGCACGGCGTGGCCCTCAGCCCGGGCAAGCCGACCATTCTGGGTCGCGTGGCTGAAAAACCTGTTCTGGGTTTACCCGGACAGGTAACTTCCGCCTTGGTGGTCATGCACGTATTGATACTGCCGCTTATTCGTCACCTTCAGGGAGATGACAGCGGATTCACGGCAATGAATCGGACCAAGCGCAAAGCCAAACTGGCCCGAAACGTGGCTTCCAAGCCGGGCCGGGAAGATTACATTCGTATCAGGTTGGAAGAACGGGAAGAACTGCCGCCCCTGGCTCATCCGGTTCTGGGCAAATCAGGCCTACTCCGAACCATTGTCCAGGCCCAAGGACTGGCCGCCATTCCAGCAGACTCAGAAGGTTTGTACCACGGTGAATTGATTGATGTATGGATTATTTAACTTGCTGGGATCAAAGGATTCTGATTAAAAACCATCTGACTGACCATCCAGTTCGAGGATCTTCCATCCGTCATTTCCTTTCATCAAGGCAAACACGGAATCCTCTTCCAGATTCTGATCCAGATCGGCCACCTGCACTCGATAGGTTCCGAACACGCGTACCTCGGCCACATCTTCCTGAAGGTACACCAAATCGAACCGCAATCCTGCCGGGTCAACCTGTGCCGTGCGTAAAATCTTATAGGTACCGCGCTGGCGTTGAATTTCCTTGAACACCTCAAACTGGAAATCGAACCGGTCGCGCACATGGTCGGCAAACAGGATATGATAGTCGTCAGCAAGTGAACTTTGCCTGACGTAAAAACTACGCAACAATTCCTTGATCTCGTCAGGCACTTCGTTGGTCAAATCTGCCGGAGGCAATACCGGAACACGCACGTTCTCTGCACTCTCCCCCGCAATCCCTTCAGATGGAGCCGCCATGAGGGTCAAATAGAATTTGACCTCGGACACCGCCAGCTTCTGCTTCCCCATAAGCCCGCCCTTGGGAAAGACTTCATCCACGACAACCCTAAAAGATTTGACCGGCTTTGATTGGCACTCAATGACTTGTTCACCAGTCTCGTCACGCAGCCAGAACGGACTTTCGGAGCCGTCGGGATACACGATACGCCCGGAACGGATGCGCCGAAATTCCTTGAACCGCCCTTCCTCCTGATGTCCGTTGAAAATACCAAGTCGTGTCACCCTGACCGGCACGGGAAATTCGAAATCCATCCATTGTCCTGTCCCGGAACTGAGACTTCCTCCGACCCAGGCCGTCGCAGGATCTCCATCCAGAAGATTTCCCGGAGCATAGGAAAAGGCATGGTCCACCTTGAAACTGGAGACCGAAACCTCGACCTCCAACGCTAAAGCGGGGCGGGCAAGAATAAACACAGCAAGGAGTATTGAAAGGAGACAAAGATAGCGCATGGGCACACTCTTAACACAACTCATGCCGACCAGTCCTGCACAAAAAAGCGCCTGTCTGCGCACCGTGTTATAGCTATTTGCACCATATAGCCTTCATAATGCATGTATTTCTTTGTAAAATCAGCATAGTTGCTATAAAGTAAGCCCCCATGAACTCCAAATTTTTCATACTGACGATTATCTTCACCGTCATCATTTGGACCGGGGCAGGTTTTGGCGCAACTTGCATACAGGCTGAAGCAGCAGAGACGGCCATCACAATGTTTGTCCCGGACACGGATTGGCCGCCATACCTGATAGACGATCCAGAATATCCAGGTGGCGGCGTATTCGTGGAGATCCTACGTGCCGCGGCCGAGCCTCTGGGATATACTGTCAAGACTCTGCGACTCCCCAATCAACGGGGATGGATGATGCTTGAAAACGGCACGATTGATGTCCACGCCAAGGCCTTGGAATGGGTACCGAATGCAAATGATTTTCTGTGGACCGATCCATTCATGCAGAGCGAAGACGTATTACTCTACCCGGCTAACGCCCCGTTGAAGCATTCTTCACCCTTGGATTTGTACGGCAAGTCGGTTGCCGCGATAAAAGGCTTCATCTACCCGGTGCTTGAACCACACTTCGGTCCGGATAAAATTCAGCGAATTGATGTGGCATCTCCCTACGCAATGCTGGAACTGCTTGCCCTTGGTCGGGCGGATGCAGCACTCGTCAATCGCGCCGAGACCCAATGGTTATTGCGCAATAAGCCGGAACTCAAGCCAGAACGTTTTGTACTTGATAAAACCCCTTGCGATAGCGCAAGTTATCGTTTCGCATTCACAAAAAAAGGACATTGGCAACCCTTCATCAAAAAATTCAATGAGACTCTCAAAGCCATGCGGGAAGACGGCAGGCTGACTGCCATCCTGAACAAATACAGATAGCCTTTTTTTCCAGCCCACACGCCACAAAAAAAGGGGAGCCATTCGGCTCCCCTTTCATTTTCATATATCTGTCGGGACTAGTAGCGGTAGTGATCCGGCTTGAACGGGCCTTCCACTTCCACGCCGATGTAATCGGCCTGTTCCTTGGACAGCTTTTCAAGCTTCACGCCAAGACGTGCAAGGTGCAGACGAGCAACCTCTTCGTCCAGCTTCTTGGGCAGAATCATGACCTTGGGATCGTATTCGTTCTTTGCCAGATCAAGCTGTGCCAAAACCTGGTTGGTGAAGGAGTTGGACATCACGAAGCTGGGGTGACCAGTGGCGCAACCGAGGTTGACCAGACGGCCTTCGGCCAAAACGATGAGTGACTTGCCGGAAGGCAGGGTCCATTTGTCGACCTGCGGCTTGACTTCTTTCTTGACGCACTTGGGATTGGCCTCAAGGTGCAGCATTTCGATCTCGGAGTCGAAGTGACCGATATTGCAGAGGATAGCCTCGTCTTTCATGGCATCCATATGTGCGCCGGTGACAACGTGATAGTTGCCGGTGCAGGTGACAAAGACATCACCACGAGAAGCGGCGTCATCCATGGTCGTGACTTCAAAGCCTTCCATGGCAGCCTGGAGTGCGCAGATGGGGTCGATCTCGGTGACGAGTACGCGAGCGCCAAAACCGCGCATGGACTGGGCGCAACCCTTACCGACATCGCCGTAACCGATGACGACCACGACCTTACCCGCGATCATGACATCGGTGGCACGCTTGATACCGTCAGCCAGAGACTCGCGGCAGCCGTAAAGGTTGTCGAACTTGGATTTGGTCACGGAGTCGTTAACGTTGATGGCCGGGAAGAGCAGGTCGCCGTTGCGCTGCATCTCGTAGAGACGGTGCACACCGGTTGTGGTTTCTTCGGACACGCCTCGGATGACCTTGGCGATCTTGGTCCACTTCTGCGGGTCAGCAGCATAGGAAGCTTGCAGACGATCCATGACAATCTGGAATTCCTGAACGTCATATTTCTTGTCGAACAGGCTGGGGTCCTTTTCGCACTTCACGCCTTGATGGACGAGCAGAGTAGCGTCACCACCATCATCAACGATCAGGTCGGGACCGGAACCGTCGGGCCAGGTCAGAGCCTGCTCTGTGCACCACCAGAATTCTTCCAGGGTCTCGCCTTTCCATGCGAAGACCTTGGCCATGCCGGACTCGGCAATGGCTGCGGCGGCGTTGTCCTGAGTGGAAAAAATGTTGCAGGACGCCCAGCGCAGGTCAGCGCCGAGTTCGTACAGGCATTTAATGAGCATGGCGGTCTGAATGGTCATGTGCAGAGAGCCCATGATCTTGAGGCCCTTGAGGGGCTTTTCCTCACCATACTTGTCGATCAAGGCCATCAGGCCGGGCATCTCGCGCTCGGACAGCTGCATTTCCATGAGGCCCCACTCGGCCTGGGACATATCAGCGACCTTGTTCTCGCACTTCGGGTCAACGGGCATAACGTTCTTGGACATTACTTCCTCCAAATAGAGTGTTGATTTTTATTTTTTCTCGGCCTCGTAGAGTACAACCACGAGTCCCATATTAACTTCAAATTCCGTAACATTCGTCACGTCGAATCGCGCCTTTTCCAACCAGCCTACCATCTTCTCGCGTGGAATACCGAGTCGACGATCTCCATATTCATTGCGCATGAGTTCATTCTCGTGCTGATCGAACTCAGCGATGATCAGCCGTCCGCCGATCTTGAGAACACGCCCAGCCTCCTTGAGAGCATCAAGAGGCCGCGCAAGATGATGCAGCACCAAAGATATCACCGTACAATCAGCTTCCCAGTCTCGCAAAGGAAGATGAGTCATCTCACCGATACGCAGGGACATGGAGGCGTCTTCAGAAAAACGTTCCTCGGCCAATTCCAGCATCTTGGGCGAATTGTCCACGCCGATAACCATGTCTGATGTTCTGGACAGGATTTCGAGCATGTCGCCGGGGCCGCAACCGATGTCGGCTGCACATGAACACTTGGGTAACCGGGCCTGAATTTCCTTGCCCAGATTGAGGTCACCAAGGACTTCGGCGGTCATACGATCCCAGTCTGATGCTATATCATCAAAGAACTGGCGTGTCGCGGCTGTCCGCTCACGAATGACCCTGTCAGCACGATTACGATCACGCTGCAAATCCGATTCTCCAGCCAACAACGAACTGACACCGTCAAGAAACATGCGTCCCTGACCTTCTTCACTGGCTTTATAAAAGGCCCACAGTCCATCACGTCGAACATCCACCAGACCTGACTCGGACAAAATCTTGAGATGGCGGGAAATTCGAGACTGTCCCATCTCCATAACCTGCACGATCTCGCCCACGTTCAACTCGTATTCCAAGAGAACGTTAACCAGGCGCGCCCGGGTGTCATCCGACAATGCTTTGCAATATTTGATTATTTCCATGTGTTTTTCTCTATATCAGGATATCTTGATATACGGAACAAATCCTATCTACCCCAAGATACGGTAGCCGGTCAAGTCTCTGATGACACGACTTTCCATTGCCCTGTTTGGTTGCATAGATTATAGGTGTCCAATACCACT
>Ga0209692_10005744_pt1 | contig 10495 bp, 13 predicted proteins | sample tdDd472_FD_187129 | JGI IMG/M metagenome (GOLD analysis project Ga0209692, IMG submission 187129) | Marine sediment microbial communities from the Atlantic coast under amendment with organic carbon and nitrate - tdDd47.2 (SPAdes)... | ecosystem: Environmental > Aquatic > Marine > Coastal >...
TACGTCACCGAAGCGGCGTTCGACGCGCTGGTGCGGCCGGAAAAGATGATCGGGCCGAACGAGTAGAATGAGCCGGAAGCCGGCGAGCAGGGAAGACGTCCGTCAATCCTTCGGGCCGCGCCCGGCGCGCTGGAAACTGCCCTCGCGGTGGACCGCCCCGCCCTGCTCGACCACGACGATGAGCAGCAGGAACTGATCGACCTTTTGGTGGTCCGTGGCCAGGGGCAGGATCAGGCGGTCGTAGCGCAGATAGCTCTCGCCGTCGCCGATGGGAAAGACGCGCTCGGAAAAGTGCGGCTGTCTCGACTGCCGTAATTCGTCATAGAGCGCCGTCGCCGTCGCCAGATAGTCGCCCTGGTAGAGATCCTCGAAATACTTGCCGGTCGGGTCGCGCCCGGCGCGGGTGACGATCTCGGTACCCGCCAGGCGGTAGCGGTAATGCACGTTTTCGTCCCGGTCATCGACCGCGATCATGGCGATCCGGGGCAAGAGCTTGGGGAAGTCCGTGGGGTCGATGTCGCGGCGGCTCGGCAGGCCGGCTTCCGGCTTGCGCGCCCGCCAATAGTCGTGAATCCAAACATGCTCCGGATGCGACAGCGCCGAAAGGGGCGCTGCCTCAGCCATATAGTTGCGGGTCTGCGGCTTGTCGCTCATCTCGCCTTCACACTCTCCAAACACCGCCCAAGACGGATTCATTGGCGGGCGGCGGGCCAATCTCCCGCAACTCTGGCTCACATTTCCGTTGGATTGCAAGCCGCGCTTGATGCGACGCTAATATTAAGGCGGATCGCCCGGGTCGACACACCCCCGGCACGCCGGGCGCCCTTCCAATTCAAATTGACCCTCGCAGGACATCGCGGTATTCGGAGATGGAAACCACCCTCAAAACGGATAAAGGAAAACCCGATGCGACTTTTCAGGTCTACCGCGATCATGCTCCTTGCCGCCATGACAATCGCCACAATGACAATCGCCACAATGACAATCGCCGCCCCTGCCCGCGCCACGGACGGCACGCCCGTTTCGAAGGAAGACATGATCGCCCTGGTGAAGGGCAAGACCGTGAAGGCCAAGATCCGCGGTCCCCAGGGCATCGTCTCCTATACCGCCAAGCTGCACGATGACGGGCTGATCGAAACCAAGCTGGACTACAACGCCGCCCGCGACACCGGACAATGGACGATCGAGGACGGCCTCTACTGCGCCCAATACAAGAAATTCCGCTACGGCAAGAAGAACTGCTGGCAGTTCCTCGAAACCGGCCCCGGCGAATACCTCATGAAAGGCCTGAACGGCGCCAGCGACCAGACCGTCAAGGTCGCGGATGCGGAGACGTTGATTGTGCGGTCGAGATAGGACGCCGTCGGTTCCGAGAGGTGAGTTTTCTTATTGTGGATGGAAATACGTATATAAACGCATTTAATGGTCGCGCAGGCTATACTATGTATATATACTTACAATCCTGTCAGCGAGCCTGATGCACACGCGCAAGATCATGAAAGCGCTTGAAAAGGCAGGATGGGAATTGACCCGCGTGAAGGGTGACCACCATGTCTTCAAGCATCCGACCCGCCCCGGTATCGTGGTGCTCCCGCACCCGAAACGAGACCTGCCGGTTGGCACGTTGCGGGACATCGAAAAGGTTTCGGGTCTGACATTCTGAAATCGGCTAACCAGGGATGGAGCGATCATGGCCGACTATATCGCGGTGCTGCGGAAACAGAAGAACAGCGACTGGGGCGTCAGCTTCCCCGATGCGCCCGGATGCTTCGCCGCCGGCGCGAGCGAGGCGGAAGCGATCCGCAGCGCGGCCGAAGCCCTGCAACTCTGGATCGACACCATGGCTGAAGCCGGGGAAACCATTCCCGAACCGGACAGCGCGGCCGAAATCGACGCCGACCCGCACGCCCCCGATGAGGTCGTGCGTCTGGCGCTGATCAGCGCCGAACTGCCCGGCAGGGCCGTACCGGTGACCATCACCATGAACGAACGCATCCTGCGCAAGATTGAAAAAGCCGCCGGCCCTCGCGGCCGCAGCCGTTTCCTCGCGGACGCAGCGGAAGAAAAACTATCGCGGATGTAAGCGCGCTTGTTTTCCAACACGGCCGATGCAAACGCATGACCGCGCCGGCCCGCGATCGTCGGCCCGTTCAGGCGGCGGCCCACCCATCACCCGGTCCGGATCTGTTGCAGGAAGCGACCCTTTCAGCATGGCGGCGCGCGTCCTTGAAACCCCGCACGGTCGGACTGGGCCTTGCATCCGCCGCAACGGACGCCAACATTGTAAACAGTGATACGCAGCGTGCTTTAGAACCTGCTGCCGTTTGAACGCGGCATTCCAAGCGAGGTGGTTTCGGCATCATTGCGCCGGACGGCGCCGTCGGATTGGCCCCGATCAAAGCAACGGCGCCGCGGGTCCGCGGTGGCCCCGCGGAACCCCTTCGGGGCCGACGCCGCGCCAATACCGCGGCGGTGTTCCCATAGCCTGGGAAGCCACGAAACGGGCCTGCATCTTCCGCGCATCGCGCCGGATCCATCGAAGCGGTGCGCGCCTGCAAACGTCATCCAAGAAAGGGAGAGAGTCGAATGACCAACAATGTATATTCCATCAGCGAGATTGTCGGGTCCTCGGACACCTCGATCGAAGACGCCATTCAGAACGCGATCGCGACGGCGTCGAAGAAACTCCGAAACCTCGAATGGTTCGAAGTCACCGAAACCCGCGGGCACATCGTGGACGGCAAGGTCGGGCATTACCAAGTCGCCGTAAAAGTCGGCTTCCGGTACGAAAGCTGAACAATCCGGCGCGGTCCGGCAAAAAGGGTTCCCCACCGAGAAGGGACACCGGGCCTGTGCCGAACACTGCGTGCGGTCCGATCCGGGGCTGCGGTATTATGCGTACCTGCATTCGCAATCGCGGTCAGAATCCGTGCTTCCCAAGGGCGTTTTGAAACAGCGTCCTGGTCGCGCCCGGCTGAAATGGAAACGACTGGAAAAAATGCTCCATCGATGCGTCGGGTCTCCGGCGTTTCACGTTCTCCGCCCACCGTGCGGCGCCCTCCGCCCGGCCAGCAAGTTCATGCGCCGCAACGGCGATTGCTCCGACGAGGAAGTGCGAGCCCGGAGCGCGAGCGGCCCTGTCCGCCCACTCCGCGGCCTGATCCCGTTCGCCATTCTGAATATGCGTGATCGCGCGCGTGGCCAACATCGCATAGAGTAGCGGGTCGATCGGGCTGAGCATCATTGCCCTGTCAATGTTCGCCCTGCCCTCTGCCGCGCGTTCCGCCATGATATCGGCCCAGGCGCGCGCATAAAATCCCTGCGCATAGCTCGGGTTCATCTGTGTTGCGCGCTCCAGCCAATGCAGCCCGGCATCGGGGTTCCCATCAAGCCAGAGCGCACGGCCCAGCATGAAGTTTCCCATGGGATCCAACGGATCCAGTTCCAGACTGCGCTCGGCACTGCGTCTTGCATTGAGTGCGGAAAGAAGCGGATCGCCGGAATATTTCAGGAAAGCGTCCTGAAAGTTGGTGAAGGACAACCCGGCATGCGCACGGGCGAAATGCGGATCGAGCGCCGTTGCGCGCTGGAACAGCCCAGCCGCGATCTGGTTGTCCGAGCGGTTGAAACGATACATGTGCTGAAGGCCCATATGGTAGGCCCCCCAGGCGTCGAGCGCCTCGCTGGTTTGCAGGCGGGCCGCCTGCGCTTCGTGAAGTGGGATGACCAGTTCCAGCGCGTCGGTCACACCGGCGACGACATCGGCCCGGACAGCCTGCACCTCTTCGATCCGGCATGAAAATCTCTTGCTCCAGATGACGCGCGCGTCGGCCGTGTCGTTCAGATCGACTTCGATCGTGACGCGCGGCCCGTCGCCCTCGATGAGGCCCGTGATCAAGTATCTTGCCGAAAAGGCGCTGCGGATCTGCGTAAGGTCGATCTCGGTGCCCCGGAACCTGAAACTCGACCCTCTCGAAATGACATTCAGCCAGCGCAACCGGGCGAGTGACGAGATCAGTTCGGCCGGGATTGCCTCCGCCAGGGCCGGATATACGTCCGTGCCGCCAATCCTGGAGAACGGAACGACGGCGAGAACAGGCTTTCCCGTTTCCGCGCCCGTTTCGCGATGGTCGATGGAGGTTGCCGGTATGCGCAGTTCGGCGGGGCCCGCCGCCGGTGCAAACGTGACCTCCCCCATGAATCGGAAGCCGCGCCCGCGCACGGTGCGCAGCAGCAGAGGGTTGCGGCCATCATCGCCGATGGCGCGCCGGACCGCTGCAATCCCGGTGGCGAGGGCGGCATCTGTAATGAAGCGGCCGCTCCAGATCTTCTCGACGATCTCATCCTTGGACACCATGCGGTGGCGGTTCTCGACGAGCAGGGACAACAGCGCAAAAGGCAAAGGTTCGAGTGGTACCACGACGCCGCCCGCGCGCAGCTCGGCGCGGGAAACATCCAATTCATGCTGCCCGAACACGTAGATCATCGGATGGTCCAGCCAGTCCTTGGGAAATCCTCAGGCAAACCTTTGCCAGTCCTCAAGCAGACGGAACTGAGGTGGCTTACTTGTTCAATACAGGCTCGGATGTCCCGGGTCATGCAGAAACGAAAGGAAAATGACAATGCCGCTGGTAGATATTCAACTGATCAAGGGCGTCTTCGACGACACGCAGAAGGCAACCATGATCCGCAACGTCACCGATACGATGGTCGCGCTGGAAGGCGAGGCGATGCGCGGCGTGACCTGGGTTCGGGTAATCGAAATCGAATCCGGGGAATGGGCCATCGGCGGTCAGTGCCTGAAGGCGGAGGACATCAAGGCAATGGCAGCGTCCGGTGTCGCCGCAGAGTAGCGGGAGGCCGGCAGTGCACCAAACTCTTGTCAACTACGGCAATCCCGGCCGTTTGAGCGACCTTGTCCGTGAAGGTATCGACCGGACCCGAAAAGCCCTGTCGGCCATGTGCCGGGCCGGCCGACGTCGCCGATCCCTGCGGCACGCATCGGAACTTCCGGACTATCTTTTGAGGGATATCGGCCGGACTCGCGATCAAGTCTCGGTTCAAATGTGCTATTTCCCGGATCTTGGAACACTTCGTTGATCCCGGCCACCAATCCCAACCGGCGAGCCGCGCGAGCGGCTTGCCGGTTTCTGAACGGATTCAGGCATGAAGGCCGAGCTACAGCATTCGCCGTCGATCCCCCACAACGGCAAAGTTCATAAACCATACGCTACCTACTGCCCTGCAAAAGCATCACCCCTCGCCCAACCATGCGCGGTCGCTCGGCGCATCCGCGCCGTGGCTGCGGGGAGCAGGCTATCGCGGGCGCCTGCGGAGACCGAAAGCGCCGAACATACCCATCGCGAAAATGGCGAGCGGGAGCGTTGCCGGCAGCGGTACCGTGCTTACCGAGCCGGGCGTCAGCGAGGGTGAGCCATCACTCGTACCAAGCCTGAAGGGCGAACAGTTCAGGCATTCAACGAACCCTCCCGGCGCGAAGGGAAAAATGCCGGCGCCAAAGTCGGTCTTGAAAGTGTCATCGGCAAGCGCCAACGAACCGCTTGGTGTGTCGAGAACATCATATGCTTCGAAGCCGCCGAAACCGATGCCAAGCCGGAAAAACCGCGCGCGCGGCGCACCGGTTGGATGCGCGGCAACCGGGCTCAAGAATTCCAGCATCCTGAGCTCCGTCTGCGTGCCGAAGGCTTTCACGGCGGTGTGGCCCACGATGGTATTGCTATAGGTAAATTCCGGGAAATTGGCATTGCCGATCTCTTCGGACGAGACAATCGCCCAGGACGTGACCGTATCCGTATCCGACTCCCAGACAAAATGTCCGGATACTGTGCCCCCGTCGTCATAGACGAGATTGCTGAAGGACCAAGTAATGGGTGCCGAGGACGCGGGTGACGCTACCAAACCAAGCAGGCAAGCCGCGGTTATAAGCCAAGCTTTCATGTGACTCTACGCTCCCCAATGAAGTGAGCCGGTCGATCATAAACCGCTGTCCAGGAAGCCGCGTGTGGAATTCCCAACCATTAAAGTATGGCTGGGATCGTTACGACATGCAATCCAGCTACTTTAGACGGTGATTAACAACATGGTCCGGTCGATTGAAGGCATAAAAGCGGTCGTTTCGAACCGTCCGGGTCCATTCGTCCCTATGCCACGGCGGTACCGTCCATGACTGTAGCATTGGCTATGTCACTTAAAACCGCGTGCTCCTAGGCCACCACAACCCGTATGGCGTAAGAATTACGGTGACAGTTTATAAAATATCGTTAAACCGCATCATCATAATCCACCACGACCCGCGTCGTGCGCGGGTGTGACTGGCAAGTCAGGATATAGCCCTGGGCCAGTTCCTCGTCGCTCAGCGCGAAATTGACGTCCATTTCCACGCGGCCTTCCTTCAGGCGCGCGCGGCAGGAGGCGCAGACGCCGCCAGTGCAGGAAAACGGCGCGTCTGCGCCCTGTTCGCGGGCGGCGTGCATGATGTTGTCGCCGTCGCCCTTGAGCGTGAATTTGGTGCGCGTGCCGTCGATGACGACGGTGATTTCGGCTTCGTCGCCGGGGCTCGCCAATTCGGCGACATCCGATGTCGCGCCGCCGGTCGCCGCGACCGAGGCGGGTTTTGCCATGGGCGAGGTGCCATCGGCGGGCGTGAACATCTCAAACCCGATCCTGTCCTTCGGCACGCCGCGCGCTTCCAGCGCTTCGGTGACGTCCATGATCATGCTGCCGGGGCCGCAGATCAGGAAGCGGTCGACATCTCCGAGATCGACCAGCGCGTCGAGCAGCTTTCCGGCGCGTTCCGCGTCGAGCCGGCCGTTGAACAGCGGCGCTTCCTGGAATTCGCGGCTCAACAGATGGACCAGCGTGAAACGGTCGTGGTAGCGGTCCTTCAGGTCTTCCAGCGCGTCGCGGAAGATGATGCTGCCGGTGGTGCGGTTGCCGTAGAACAGCGTGAAGCTGCTGCCCGGTTCGGCGGCCAGCACGGATTTGATCATCGACATGACCGGCGTGATGCCGCTGCCCGACGCGAAGGCGACATAGGTCTTCGCCGCGCCCGGGTCCGGCGCCACGGTGAAGCGGCCGTCGGGCGTCATCACCTCGATCTCGTCGCCGGTTGCGATGTTCTGGTTGGCATAGGCGGAGAACAGCCCGCCGTCGACGCGTTTCACCGCGACGCGCAACTCGCCTTCACCCGATGCCGAGCAGATGGAATAGGTGCGGCGCACATCCTCGCCCCCCAGCTCCGCCTTCAGGGTCAGGTATTGGCCCGGCGTGAAACCGTATTCGGCCTTCAGCGCGTCCGGCACCTGGAAGGCGATGGAGACGGTGTCGTCGGTCTCGCGGCGGACGTCGCTGACTTTCAGGCGGTGGAACTTGGACATGAAACGGATTCCTTATGCCTCTATATGCACTTGAAATAGTCGAAGGGTTCCAGGCAGCTGTTGCAGCGGTAAAGCGCCTTGCAGGCCGTGGAGCCGAATTCGCTGATCGGCTTGGTGTCTTTCGAGCCGCATTGCGGGCAGGCGACGACGGGGTCGTGGCCCATCAGCACCGCCTTGCCGGTCCCCGCACCCCGGGCCGGCGGGGCGATGCCGTAGCCGCGCAGTTTCTCGCGCCCGATCTCGGTCAGCCAGTCGGTCGTCCAGGCCGGCGACAGCACCGTCTCCACATCGACCCTGGTGAAACCCGCGCGCAGCAGGCGGTCGCGGATATCGATCTCCATCGTCTTCATGGCCGGACAGCCGCTATAGGTCGGCGTGATCGTGACATGGACCGCATGGTGTTCCAGATCGACATCGACCGCGCGGATGACACCCAGATCCTCCAGCGTCAGGACCGGAATTTCCGGATCCGTCACGTCGCGCAGAACCGCCCAGGCGGCGCGTTCCGCGATGTCTGCATCCTTATGCGGGGGCCTTGGTTGTTGGGGCCTTGGTTGTTGGGGCCTTGGTTGTTGGGGCCGGACGGTCATGCTGCGGCGCCGCCTACCAGGTGCTGTTCGGATAGGCGCGCTGCATGAATTGCAGCTCGGCCAGGATGAAGCCCAGATGCTCGCTGTGATGGCCCTTGGTGCGGCCGCCCTTGACCGACCAGGTGACGCTGGGCTTTTCCAACCCCGCTTCCGCCAGGACCGCGCCGACCTGGGATTCCCAGGCCGGGCGCAAGGCTTCCAAATCGACGCCGATGCCGGCGGCGAGCGCCGCCTTGTCCAGATCGTCCATCTGGAACAGCTCGTCGGTGAAACCCCAGACCCGGTCGAGCGCGGCGATCATGCGCGCCCGGCTTTCATCCGTTCCGTCGCCCAGACGGATGACCCAGTCGCCCGAATGGCGGCGGTGGTAGGAGATTTCCTTCAGCGCCTTGGCGGCGATGGCGGCGAGCTGTTCGTCGGCGGATTTGGTGAGTGCCGAGAAGACCTCGAAATTCCAGCAGTCGAACAGGAACTGACGCGCCATGGTATCGGCGAAATCGCCGTTCGGCTGTTCCACCAGCAGGCAGTTCCGCCAGTCCAGCACGTCGCGCAGATAGGCGATCGCATCCTCGTCCCTGCCCTTGCCTTCGATCTGGCCGGCATGGGTGTAGAGCATCCGCGCCTGACCGATCAGGTCCAGCGCCACATTGGTCATGGCGATGTCTTCTTCCAGCACCGGCGCATGGCCGCACCATTCCGACAGACGGTGGCCGAGAACCAGGGAATTGTCCCCCAGCCTCAGCAGGAATTCGACATGTTGATCCTTGTTCATAACAAACCCCGAAATGCTTTTTCGTTCAAAGAGATATGGAGTCTTTCAGACTCTACATATGACCCACTTCATCGGGGATGTCGTAGAAGGTCGGGTGGCGGTAGATCTTGTCGTCCGACGGGTCGAACAGCATGCCCTTGTCGTCCGGGTCCGAAGCGGTGATGTCGATCGACTTCACGACCCAGATGCTGACCCCCTCGCCGCGGCGGGTATAGACGTCGCGCGCGTTCTGCAGCGCCATTTCGGCATCCGGCGCGCGCAGGCTGCCGGCGTGCCGGTGATGCATGCCCGCCTTGCTGCGGGTGAAGACTTCCCAAAGGGGCCATTCCCTGGATTTGCTGTTGGGCGACATCGACTGTGCTCCTGCCTGATTTATTGCGGAACGCGTCGGCGCATTCCGTGACTTCATCCGTTTGAAAAAGGGTCGGCGCCATGCGCCTCGATCACTCGGCGGCGGCGGCCATTTTGCGGGCGGCCTTCTTTTCCGCATGCGCCATCGCAGCGTCCCGCACCCAGGCGCCCTTGTCCCAGGCGCTGCGCCGGTCCTGCAGCCGCTCGCGGTTGCAGATGCCGTTGCCGTTCACGACTTCCCAGAACTCGTTCCAGTCGATCTCGCCGAAATCGTAATGCCCGGTCTCCTCGTTGAACTTGAGGTCCGGGTCCGGCATTTTCAGGCCCAGATACTCGGCCTGCGGCACAGTCATATCGACGAATTTCTGGCGCAGATCGTCGTTGGAATCGCGCTTGATGCGCCAGGCCATGCTCTGTTCGCTGTTCGGGCTGTCCTTGTCGCTCGGCCCGAACATCATCAGGCTCGGCCACCACCAGCGGTTCAGCGAATCCTGCGCCATCTTCTTCTGTTCCGGCGTGCCCTGGGCCAGCATCATCATCGCCTCGTAACCCTGGCGCTGATGGAAGCTCTCCTCCTTGCAGATCCGCACCATCGCCCGGCTATAGGGCCCGTAGGAACAGCGCTGCAGGGAGACCTGATTGACGATCGCCGCCCCGTCGACCAGCCAGCCGATCGCCGCCACATCCGCCCAGGTCAGCGTCGGATAGTTGAAAATGCTGCTGTATTTGGCGCGCCCCTCATGCAGCGCATCCAGCAATTCGTCGCGGGAAACGCCCAGCGTCTCCACCGCGCTGTAGAGGTAGAGGGAATGCCCCGCCTCGTCCTGGATCTTCGACAGCAGAATGGCCTTGCGGCGCAGGCTGGGCGCGCGGGTCACCCAGTTTCCTTCCGGCAGCATGCCGACATATTCCGAATGCGCATGCTGCGAAATCTGCCGGACCAGCGTTTTGCGGTATTTCTCCGGCATCCAGTCGCGCGGTTCGATCTTGCCTTCCGCGGCGACCTTGGTGTCGAAGGCGGCGCGCTTGGCCGGGTCTTCGTTCCTGTCGGTTTCCGCGGCGAAGGCGCGGGCCTCCTCCGGCTTTTCTGCAATCGTATAGGCCATGTCGCGTTTCCGTCCCGTTCCCGTCATGCGGCCGCCCCGTCGAACGCCCCCCTGAACACGGGCGGCATCGCGGGCAGTCTGGTCACCCCTATTTACCATGAGAATATGATATGGAATTTTTAATTTCAACGAAAAAAGTGTATCATAATATTCGCCCGTCCGGCCGCCGCATAGGCGCGTCCGGATGGCCCGAAAAACCGATTTTCAAAACCAGGGGTAGATTCATCCCTGTTTGGGGGTAGGGGTAATTTCGCGATTCCGGTATCTCGTAACCGTTCC
>Ga0209692_10005745_pt1 | contig 10494 bp, 7 predicted proteins | sample tdDd472_FD_187129 | JGI IMG/M metagenome (GOLD analysis project Ga0209692, IMG submission 187129) | Marine sediment microbial communities from the Atlantic coast under amendment with organic carbon and nitrate - tdDd47.2 (SPAdes)... | ecosystem: Environmental > Aquatic > Marine > Coastal >...
AAAAACTACTTGCGATAAACTTCAAACAAAGTAAAAATCCGGTATGACTTTATCTTCCCCTAATAATTCCCTAATTACCGGAGCAGACAACAAAGCCCGCTGCTGGTGGTGCGGTGATGATCCACTATACGTACGCTATCACGATGAAGAATGGGGCAAGCCTGTATACGATAATGTACGTCTTTTCGAAAAAATCTGCCTTGAGGGTTTTCAAGCGGGGTTAAGCTGGCTCACCATCCTACGCAAACGAGAAAACTTCCGAGCCGCCTTTGCAGATTTTGATTATCACGAGGTAGCGAAGTACGGTGAAAAAGAAGTAGAAGTATTACTTCAAAACACCGGAATTATCCGCCATCGCGGTAAAATAAAAGCCACCATCAATAACGCGGAAAGAGCCATAGAGCTCATAAAAGAACAAGGCTCTCTAGCCGATTATTTCTGGGACTTCAAACCCGAAAAAAACACGTACATCAGCACGTACACCCAACCAACAAACCGTAGCGATATCCCTACGCAAACCAAAGAATCCCGAGCATTATCCAAAGATCTGAAGCGCCGTGGCTGGCGCTTCGTCGGCCCCACCACCTGCTACGCATTTATGCAGGCCATGGGGTTAGTTAATGATCATATAAATGGCTGCCATTGCCGCTCGGATTAAATACTTGGCTCATCAGGCTCTATCAGCAAAGCAAAACCACGAGACATACCAAAATCTCCTCTCTTTCCAGTATGATCATGAGCAAAACCAACAGTACTTAACACCTGACCACTAGGGTAAATCTTGTCATCAGCTTGAGTTACATTAGAGCAAAATAAACGACCGCTACTTTCCCCACATTCAAGGACAATTTCCTCCCCGCCTTGCGCTTTCAAAGCCGCATTTACTTCGTGAATACGATCTAACAGGTTACCCCTAGCTCTCAATTCAACGGAAAATGACTCCATATTAAAGCCATTAACCAATTGTCTCGTTCCCATCACAACTTCAGTTAGCACAGGTTTACCAGTTTCATTTGCTAAATTCCGCGCCTCGACAACCTTTTGCGCCCATCCTTCTTCATATTCAACAGAATCATTAAGCGGCATCCCTTTAACAAGATTGCCTTCATGATGAAACCCATCACTCTCATCTATACTGCCAATACCAAAAGCTTCATCATGCCATGTACCAGGACCACGACCGCGGATTGTTGCCGTACTCATTGGCATAACCAATGACGTAGCCCTCGCTGTATCAGGAAGTTCCTCCAAAAAACGGCTAACTTTATTAAGCTGAACCGAGCCAACCTCTACCATCGCCTTCGCCTCATTAAATTCTGTTTTCGCGCCAGTTCTAACCCCATCATCAATTCTATCTATCACCGCATCACTCGTCATAATATCTTCCTTTTTTTAAACGTAGTTCACACTCTGCCGCTCTCTGCCTTTGAAAACCAAGTGCGACACCTTTTTCACATTGTGAAATATTATTTTAGATAAGAGATTTATATCATAACATTATTTAAAACACAAACTTTCTGAAACAATATTACAACACTAGAAAAACAAAAAAAGAAGGCGCTAAAAAAGCGCCTTTTACAATTGGTGTGAAATATTAAATAAGCTCAATATTCTTAATATCTGATTACCTCACGCCCGAGTGAGGATTAGTATAAGGATCTACCCCAATCTGCACTTCTGCACTAGTGGTCTCCTCAAGCGCTCTTTTCATAGCTTCAAGTTGCTCTTGCTGAGCAGTTTTAATGCCGGTAGTATCTCCTTTGTTTTGCGCCATTTCTTGCTGGCGCTGCGCTTCTGCCTCCTCGGCCCTCGATCCAAACACATCTTGACTAGGATCTTCAGGATTCCAGCCATAACGAAGTCCTTCGACCTGCGCGACAACCGAACCTGCACTATTTGTGATTTTGCCCAAGAAAGGAACACCTGCAAGAAATCCCTTAACTGCCCTTGTTATCGGAAACGAACTAATACCAGATTTATCATTAAACTCCTCAGTGGTTTCACTTCTAGGCGCAGGCTGAGGTATAGGCGCAGGCTTAGGTTTCGCCGCTTCATGATCATGGCTACTGACTTTCGCCGCCCATTCAGCTGGCGACATACCTTTTTCCTGTACCGGAGTAGAAACTTGTGGCTTTTCAATTTTAACATCCAAATTCAAACTTTCCGGCCCAAGCCCCAAAACCTTGTTAATCTGGGCACGTACACCATCTTCGTTAGAAACTCTCCAATTATAATTCTCAAGAATTTTTTGCAAGTCTTCATTATCAGCATCGTTAATATCATTTGACGATTGATAATAACGATACTCAAGCTCCTCAAATTTATCGTCGCTTTTATCTCCGGGCGTACCGCTCTGATTACGAATAGTAGCAAAAACAGATTCGCTTCCTTCTTTCTTATAGAAAAATGGAACTTCACAATCCCTACCCTGATTGTGCGCCAAATATTTTTGCTCCAACTCACTCTTTGGCGCTTCAACCGGAGCCTCAGCCTTAGGCGCTTCAACCGGAGCTTCGACCTTTTTCTCGGGCACCCATTGTGAAAGCTCTAAAAGGAATTGCCCGCCAAAGAAAGACTGTTCAAGAACAGAGCTATCCTGCTTAGGATTACCCGCTAATTTAGTAGAATGATAATCACCCGCGAGATCTTCAACATTTTCCTTGAATTTAGCACGATCTGCTTCACTAACACCTTTGGCCTCCATATAGGCCATGACATTATCAAGGTTATCCTCAAGCACAGAACCAAAATTCTTTGTATCCAGCTCCTTCTTAAATGCATCCAGATCGTCCTGAGTAATTTCCTTATCACCAGCTTGTAGCTCATGAATTTTAGCACGTATCAGTGTTTCCTCAATCACAGCGCATGTATATTGCGTCGCCATATCGGAAAGCTTACCGTCGATTTCCATACCCTCTGGCTTCAATGACAAACCAAGAGCTTCGGCATTTTCTGCCAAAACTTCCTGAAGTTCTTGAACCCGCCCTTTTGAAAGACGCAAAGGCCCTTGAGGAAACGGCTCGTAATTTGGATCATAGGTCAACCGCACATCGGTCTTACCAGCCTCAATCAACTCAGCATCAACATAATTTTTCGTTGGATCACCCGCACCCAAATCCGTCCTGGATGGACGAGGATGAACTCCAGGCTGACCAGCTGCAGAAAGGCTCGCAGGCGGCGGGGTGTACCCGGGTTGTTTTTTATGCTCTTCACCAATAGTTTTTGCGTCTTCTATAATCTCCTTTGGATCATTAGGAGCAAGGTTCTTGGCCGTCATAGCACTCTCAACGCTCTGGGCAAACAGCTTACGTGCCTCTTCCTTACTTCCAGCATCACCAGCGGCTTCCAGAGCTTCAGTCACAACATCCTTAATAAAGTTCTCATCTTCATCCTTGAACATGATCTTCATCGATTTCGTAAATGCGAATCCTGATATGCCCTTGCTCATTGTCTCAGCGGCCATTTCCTGAGCTTTGTCCATAATCTGCTCGGTTGTTGGATTTGGATTATCCTTGGTTTTTGCAGCTTCAGCAGCATCACCATAAATATCATCAAAACCTTTCAGCATTTGTTGCTTCGGATCGGAAACATCTGTCCTCTCACCCCACAAACGAGAAACATCCATATCTTTCATAGCCAGCATCGGAGCTATCATTTTCCCCCATTTACTATTGGTGAAAAAGTCCTTGAGCCATGTTTTTATACCCGGCGCAAATTGATCAAGCGCAGCAGCAGCCATATCCATCATCATGTTTTTCTGCGTAAGCATACTAGCCTGCTTATTATCAAGCAGATCACCCGATTGATGAAGAATATTCATACTATGAAAAACGTTATTAAGCTCTTTTACGCCGTCCAATTCCTTCTTAAAGTTTGTATCGATCTCATTACGCAGCTTCATTCGATACTGATACTCTTTATAAGCACCCGCGTCCTCTTTACCCGGGTCTTTAAGCTCCTCATCATATTTGACCATCTCACCGATCAGGGCTTCACGATGCTTAAGCTCATTTCCCTTAAGCGGCTGCCCCATAGAATCCAGCCCCAGACATCTAGGAAGAAGAGAATTACCATCTCCATCCTTAATCTGCTCACGGATCATAGCCATATTCGGATTCAGCAAAATAGAAGATTTAAGTTGCCGACCTATATCCTCATTATAAGTACCATCAGGAGTTTTAAACCTACCATCCATCGTTTTCATGGTAAGGATCATCTTAGCCGCAAGATCTTGAGATTTCGGACCAAACACACCGTCTTCAAGATCGCTCTTATCTAGTGTCTGAAGGACACTATCCTTAACACCACCAAAACTATCTAAAATCTCCGCTCCGGGAAGCTCTCCAATATTATTACCGACATTAAACAATAGCTCTTCAACCGCAATTGTTGCCAATTTAACGTCCTTGACACTCGGTCCAACAGACGTCTTCCCGGCATCAGGATTATCACCAGTTCCTTCAGGCTCAGTAACCTTTGGATTTGGATTTGGATTTACGCCCGGCTGCCCGGCTCCCGATATATTGGACACTGTACCAGCAACATTTTGAGTTGGAACAACTTCCGGCTGCACTGTACCAGCAACATTTTGTACTGGCACTTCAACCGTCTGTTCAACCTGTTTTGCAATCATCTCAACCGGACGCAACTCATCCGCTGCATCCAATCGGTTAAGCGTCTCGACGAGTTGCTGGCGTTCATTATCCTTATCAAAAACAACGCCATCTACAACTCCCTTCATCAAGCGGTTATTATCCAGAGCCTGATTAATTGCCGCGCCTAATTCCGGCGAATATCCAGCATCAGGAAACTTTTCTTTTAAATCTAATCCGGACTTAAGCCCATCAAGAAGGCCATTAAGCACCGTTACTGACTCCGCATCCCATTGCCCGTCAGTCCTTGGCATCTCGGGTAATTTGCTCTCAATCTTCAGCATTCTACGCGACACAGGGTCTAATGAATTAATACTATTAATAGCACCACTGATAATATTTTGTACCGCTTTATTATCTGCAATCACCTTCACAGACAGCTCACGATCAGGCTCCTGCACAGTTACCATTTGTGTTACCGTCTTAGTTGCTTGCGCCTGTGACGCCTGAGCAACTCCTTCCATCCCTTCAGATCTGGAAACGTCAGTTGGGTTTTGTGCTGCTTCTTGGACTTTTGCAACAACATCTTCCATCCCTTCAGATCTGGAAACACCTGGTTTCGGCAAAACTTTCCCATTTTCAAGCTCTGACACCAATACTGCTTGAGCAGGAACAAACTCCTTGATAACGCCCTCGGCGTCCTTATTTATACCATCATACGCCGCCGGATTTGTTTCTTCAAGATGAGCAAGATATGCTGCTCCAGCCGCTCTCTCTTCTTCAGGACCTTCAGCCTTCTTAATATGCTCACTTTTCGTTACAATACCATGCCTATAAGCAATCATCGCAGCGAGCTCTCCTTGAACACGCCTTCCAGCAAAATCAATTTTGCTTTGCTCATATCGTCTGTGAACCTCTTGATCAATCTGCTTGTCCGTCACTCCTTGAGTTCCAGATTGCGCTAGCCCTTCTCTTATTTCTTCTTCAATTTTAGCTTTATCACCAACCTCGGTACCATTTTCTTTAATTCTGTCTTCGGCATACTTTTTATAAGCACCCATTCTATCAGCATATAACTGGATAACATCTGCCACAAAACCTTTTGTCGTCCCTTCCTTCGGAACCTCGATCCCATAGGCTGTTCCGAGATACGCTACTGTATTAACGCTATCATCAATTACTTTTTGGCTGTGTTGAGGAACCTCTTGCGGGCCAGCTTCATCCTGAGTACCAACACTTTTTTCCTGTGCTGCTGCCAGTTTTGCGGCTTCTTCTTGTTCAAACTCGCGTCGCATTTTGTAGGCTTCTGCGATTGCTTTTGCTCTGTCCATTTCACACCCTTAAAATCTAACTTCGAGCTTTTGCTCTTTATAAATTTTTTGTTATCACCAATTAACAAGCTTCGGAATATTGCTTATTTATTTCTTTGTCACCCCCTTAAAAAGGGACGGATTACATCTATTCCAAGTCAACCATATTGTCACATATTACAGTAATTATTACAAATTTAATTTAATAACCAACATAAACCATTGAATATATTGACAATTTATCTCTTTATTTTTTCATCATTTTAAACTTAAAAGGGAGCTAATTAAAGCTCCCTCATAATAACAATTTAAAACCAGCTCTCCGAAGTAACCCCTTATTCCTGCATCGTTTTCATGATTTCAGGATAACTTCTTATCGTTGCTATAAGCATCACGTTCATATTGTCCTGAGTCTCATCCATTTTACTAAGCATAAACTCGCAAGCTTCCGGCGTCGTTACAGGAATTTTTTCAAACCGCGAAGAGTTAGCAGCGCGTGTTTCATCAACCAAAGAAAAGATTCTCTTCATTTCCGTTTGAGGAGCATAATCCTGCGCCATAGACATAGCATTAATATTAGCAAACGCCTCTTTCATATTAGCATCAACGCTCTTTGTCCACTTACTCCAACGGGTATTTATCTGCTCTTCCATCTCTGGATTATTCTTTATGCACGCTTCTACCGCCTGACCAACGTCATTACGCACAGCTTTAACCATGCTATAAACACTATAATTACCGTAAATAATACCAAAATGAGTCAACTCGGCCTGTCCAAGCCCTTTCATAATACCGCGAACCTGCCCATTCAGCGCGCCCAACTGTTTTTCAGCCAATGCAGCGGCTTCAGGGTCCCCTGTCACAACACCATCTTCAGACGAAGTACCGGCCTTCTCTTCCTGAGCACTAGCATGTTTTATAATGCCCACATCTAAATCCATAAACACCGTTTGAACACCGGCAAAAGCCAGCAAAAAAACAACCACAGAAAAAACAAAATTAGGTGAGCGCATGCGCATGGGAAAATCCTTACAAAAATTGTTAAACATATTTGGCATTATGATCAGTTATAGCAAAAAAACATGATCACACAAATCTATTTGTAGGAAATAAAAAAAGGCCACCGGTTTTACCCGGTGGCTAAATTTAGAACTTAAGTAGCTGTTAGCAACTAGATTTGATGGAAAAGGGGCTTAACAAATCTAAAATCTCTACCAAGCTCTGCACATGACAAGTTTACGAGACAAACAAAAAAACTTTAAAAAATTCTACCAAAGCGCAATTAAACGCTTACACATTTAGCTCTCCCTTTCTGCTGGTTCCGGCCAATAAAGAAAGGCCACAATCCCCACAAAACTTAAAACTGCCGCAATAAATGCAACAAAACCCGTTATCATAATATCACCCGTCCTTATTGTTTTATCTTATCACGTAATAAGTAAATATTAAGTAAATAAAATTGTAAATAAAATATATATTGTTTTTATGTTAGTTTTATTTATGAATAAAAAGTGAAATTACTTTAAAACTTGAATAAAACTTAAGTAAAATTTGTATAAAATTTTATGTATACGCATAACTTATTGATTATTAGTATTATTCCACACAATGCATTTAATATTCTTTTCTTTAACCGCCTAAAAAAATATCGGCCTTAACTTGGAATTAACGTATATATACTTATATATGTCATTTATTGACCTACAACGCCCCATGCGTTAATCATTGGTTTCTCAAAAGTACAAAAAACATCTAGAAAAATAACAAATATTATATAATGACCATGACAAAATTATTATCACCCTCAAAGCGTTCCGACATCCCGATGTTCCGCGCGCTCGATATCCTGAGCAAAGTTAACGAGCTGGACGCCGCCGGAGCTGACATCCGCCGTTTGGGCGCAGGGCAACCATGTTTTGGCGCTCCACAAGCTGCCCTTGATTACGGTATGCAGGTTTTGCGCGATGACCCACGCCAAGGCTATACAGAAGCCATCGGTACGCCTGCATTACGCGGACGCATATCACAGCACTATACTAATTATTACGGCGCGTCTCTTCCCACTGAGCAAATAGTTGTAACCGCAGGCTCTTCCTGCGGTTTTATTATCGCCTTTATCGCTGCATTTGATGCTGGTGATAAAGTCGCCATGATTACGCCGACCTACCCCGCTTACCGCAACTTCCTCAAAGCTCTAAACATTGATACAATTGAAATCGAAGGCCGCGCCGAAGACGGCTACCAGCCTACCGCCGAATTACTGGAAGAATGCGGAGAAAAATTCGATGGTTTGATTATCAACTCACCTTCCAATCCTTCAGGAACCATGATCGATGAAGCCGAGCTTGAGAAGATTTGTAAGTGGTGTGACGAAAAAGGTGTACGTCTAATTTCCGATGAGGCATATCATGGAATCACATACGGCGAAAAAGCCGCTACAGCAGCTAAATACTCAAAAAACGCCATATGCCTAAGCACGTTCTCCAAATATTACGCCATGACTGGCTGGCGTTTAGGATGGGTTGCCCTACCAGAAAATCTAGCTACACGCGGCAAAAACCTATCTGAAAACTTCTTCGTCTCAGCGCCCACATTATCCCAGCACGTAGCCTATAAAATCTTTGACCATATGGACGTACTGAATGGCTACGTAGCCCTTTATAAACGCAATCGCGAGATCCTATGCAATGAGCTACCCAATGCTGGCCTTCCCAATTTCACAAGCGCAGACGGGGCTTTCTACGTGTACGCCGATATCAGCGCACACAGCAATGACAGCATTGATTTTTGTGACCGTATGCTTAAAGAAGCGAGCGTTTCCACCACTCCGGGCGTAGACTTCGACCTAACCCGTGGGCATCAAGGCATCCGTATTTGCTACGCCGATAGCACAGAAAACATCATTGAGGCTTGCGAAAGACTTAAAAATTGGCGATTGTAAGAGCTGTACGTACGTACCTTATCTTACAAGTCTTTTAAGGATCGCGCCAATGCCTAATTCTCAAGCTGGAAACGCTTTATGGTTCATTTTGATCGTCGTTGCCCTGTTTGGCGCGCTCACCGCAACGCTAAGCCGGAACACAGGTACAGTAAACCAAGCCGGCGATGTCGAGCAAGCGCGCGTAAAAGCATCCTCTATTTTGCGTTATACCACAGCTATCGAAACAGCCATTCAAAGAATGATGCTTGAAGGCATGAGCGGAAGCGATCTCGATTTCAGGGCCCTTGACGCAGATTACGAGAACGCCGCTTGCACAGATGAAAGCTGCAAAGTATTCGGCGCGCAAGGCGGTGGAATTCCCTATCGTGATCTATCTTCCGTCATGGGAGATAGCACGTATCAAGACTGGGTCGTCTCCGCGCAAAATTTCGTTTATCTAGCCGGATGCGACGATGAAAATAACTCATGCACAGACCTATTGCTAATAGCCCCCGACATACCAAGGGACACTTGCCTACAAATTAACGCTATGCAAAGCATTGCCAACACCGATGGCGCACCGCCACAAATGGGAAGCTTTCTGACAGATGAAAAGTTTGATGGTACATTCACAAGTACAGTAAGCAACCACGCCCTTGGCGGCACCAACGCCACGAGCGAAGCCACACAAGTACAAGGCCGAAACGCAGCATGCGTAGAATCTTCAGACACATACTACTTCTACCAACTCCTGCTGGCGCGTTAGGCATCAATGCCATCCCCCAAATTTTCACAAAAATTCTAGGGGTATCCAGATAAACACCAAAACTTCACTGATACTCTAGCGAATCACCTGATGGCAAATTAATGAGTTTTTTTATTAAAAACCACACCCTTTTCTGTTATCCAAATAAAAAATCATCTTTTTGTAATTATGTCAAATTAAGCTCTTTTTTTTTATTTTATAACAACATGTTATTTTTTTATTGACCTTCCTGAGATAATGATATACCCTCCCTATAGTTGTATAAAATTTTTATCATTGTCTTTTTTGTATTTTCATTTAGACTCTCTTCCATGCATTTAGTATGCAGCGGGAGCTTTTTGTGCTTCCCAAAAAAACTGACCCGCTGCGTCGCAGGCGGGCGCGAACAGCTATGGAGGTTTAGCAATAAAAAATGATTAACTCAAAAATTAATAATAAACAGAGTAAAAAATTGTACAAACAGCGAAAAGACGTTTTAATTATATCATTAGATATTCTTCGTAATTATTTAATCCAAAACATTAGCGAAAATCTGGATCTCATACAGCAATTTTTTGATTATTTTATATGACCCCACTTAGTCAGCTCCCAAAAATGCGAAAGCGGCGCTAATAACGCCGCTCCCATTAAATCTATAAAGCTCAGAACAAACAGATTTTTTGTCTGGCTAGGCACGAGAAACGTGGCGTAGTTAACCTACGCGAGTGACGAGTAACAAAGCCAGACGGAAAATATGGAAGTTCTAAAGGCGGTTCCACCAGCCTTTTTTCTTTTCCTTCGGCGGCTTATTTACGACTTCGTAATCTTTTTTAGCTTCTTTTTTCTCTACGACTTCTTTTTTCTTTGCCACCGCCTTAGGCGCAGCTTTTGGAACAGCATCCTTGGCTTTTTCTTCAGCTTCAGTCG
>Ga0209692_10005746_pt1 | contig 10493 bp, 9 predicted proteins | sample tdDd472_FD_187129 | JGI IMG/M metagenome (GOLD analysis project Ga0209692, IMG submission 187129) | Marine sediment microbial communities from the Atlantic coast under amendment with organic carbon and nitrate - tdDd47.2 (SPAdes)... | ecosystem: Environmental > Aquatic > Marine > Coastal >...
CTCGTTGAACCACCGGTAATTGACAGACCTATTAGCCAATATCTTTGTGCTGAAGGGGTAACATCATTTGCAATCTCGGAAACCCAAAAATTTGGTCATGTAACTTATTTCTGGAACGGGAATAAATCTGGCTACATCGATAAAAATCTGGAAAAATATATTGAGATTCCTTCTGACAGGATCCAGTTTGATCGTGCGCCAAAAATGAAAGCTAAAGAGATTACCGAAAAAACCATCGAGTTACTTGATTCCGGTAAATATAAATTTGGCCGATTAAATTACCCGAATGGTGATATGGTTGGGCATACCGGTAAAGAAGAGGCTATTATTACTGCGGTAGAATCTGTTGACCAGGGTGTTGCACAACTTCTCGAGACAATTAAAAAACTTGGTGGTATTGCCTTGGTTACTGCTGATCACGGCAATGCAGATGAGATGTTCGTTGAGAAAAAAGGGAAAAAAGATGTTAAAACCTCACATTCGCTCAATCCTGTCCCTTTTATAATTTACGATCCTCTGTACAACGGTGAATACAAGATGGCAGATATTAAAAACCCCGGTCTCACTAACATCGCCGGTACCATATTAAATTTGCTTGGCTACGAAAACGTGGAAGATTATGATCAGTCGTTGATCAAATTCTAATTTTCTGCACATATTTTTTTTATGTGGGGATTAACCGAAAACATCCGGTTAATCCCTTTTATTTTGGCATTTTCAAAGATAACACCGTGTGTTTATCTTGATTATTTTATTTTTTTAACGATAATGGTTGAAACTTATTTGTTCTATTGAGGACTGTATGGGAAAGAAATTATTAAAAAAATATCCTGTAATTGATTACTTTTTTATAACGCTTGGTGCTGCATTAATGGGAATGGGTATTGGCGTTTTTCTTGTTGACGCAAGAGTTGTACCAGGTGGTGCAAGCGGCTTGGCAATGGCAATTCATTATCTTTCCGGTGGTACAATTCAGGTTGGGTTGATGATTTGGCTTATAAATGTTCCGCTATATATTTGGGGTCTGAAAGAACTGGGTAAAAGTTTTGGTGTAAGAACTTTTGTTGGATTTACCCTCAGTTCTTTTTTTATTGACTTTTTCAGGGGCGATATTCCCGGATTCGCTTCTCTAAAACTTCAGGAAACTGCTGCAATCCAGGATTTGCTTCACAATGACTTTTTATTCCTGATTATTATCGGTGCAGTGTTGCTCGGTGTTGGGATTGGGATGATCTTTAAATTTAACGGTACTACCGCCGGTTCTGATATCGTAGCCGCCATTATGCAAAAACGTTTCGGGTTTAAACCGGGGCAAGCTATAATGCTGATAGATTTTTTCGTGATCGCTCTTGCAGGACTTGTAATTGATTTGAAAGACCTTTCTCCTGATAGACCGGCTCTAACATTAACCCTTTACGCGGTGTTTCTGCTCTTTATTTCCAGCAGGTTAATTGATGTGGTAATAGACGGATTTGATTATGCACGTGTTGCATATATTATCTCCGACAGGAACAGGGAAATTGCAGATGCACTTACTAAAAACATGACAAGAGGCGCCACTGCTATCAAATCCCGTGGTTTGTATAAAAATATCGAACGCGAGGTGATATTTACAGTTGTCACGTTGAAGGAGGTTGGAAAACTTACTTCTCTCATCAAAGAAATTGACCCCGACGCCTTTGTCATTATTAACAATGTACACGAAGTATTGGGTAAAGGCTTTAGAAGAAGAATATAAATTCTATGCCCTGTTAGTCATTAGCAGGGCTTTCCCTTTTCAACCCTTGTATATCCTTTTTATTATTTATTTAAATCTTAATCTTCAATATAACTCCCAGCTACACTATTGCTTTTACTTAATATTTTGTTATATTGGGACAATTCATCTTTTCAGTTATTATAAATCACCGGGTTGGTTGAAAATCACATTTCGTGATTTTTGAGATATGATTTATTAATGTAAGTTTTATTTTCAGGCAAAAAATGATAGAAACTGATTACCAAAGTAACCTCTATGAAGATCATGGAATGGTTAGGGAATATGATTCTCACAGGATACCTGATGATGCTGTTGTTGACTGGGATAATGAATATCTTACTTATTGCCACAGGTGCCATAAAGACCTGTTGATTTCTATCGAATTACCCAAGATGATTTATTACTGCCGTAACTGCCGTGAAGAAATTTTAGTTGAAACCGGTCAGGTACACGCTGCTCCGGTTCATAAAAGTAATGATGAATTTATTTTTTCACGCATGCGCAAGATCAGTAGTTCTACAAAACACTTTAACAGGGCAATAATAGCAACTCTGTTTGCTCTGCTCGCACTTGTACTTGCCGCTGCTCTGGAATTATCTAAAGTTAAAACCTTCAAAACCACCCTTTGGATTGGTTTTTCGATATTTGCCGTAATTGCAATTGTTCATTTGGTAATTGCAATACTGCAAAAAATTGCTCAGAAAAAGGAAAAAACTCTCTCAAAAGATGATATCGGTTATGAGAAGTTAAACGGAAATTAACCCACAAAATTTTTCCTCATTTTTTATTCTCCCCCCTATTTTATATTTTTATTCTTTTAACTTTTTAGTTTGAGGTTATCTTGAATCTCCCTGAGAGAATTATAAATATCATTAAAGATATTAAACTTGTTGTTACTGATGTTGATGGTGTATTGACTGATGGTAGTCTTTATTATACAGAAGATGGACTTGTAATGAAAAAGTTCAATGTTAAAGACGGTATGGCAGTTAAATTAATGCGAGAGGCAGGATTAAAAACTGCCATGATTTCTACTGATACATCTAAATTTATGAGAATACGTGCCGAACGCCTTCGAATGGATTATATCTACCTTGGCGTGTGGGAAAAGCAAATTACACTAAGAGATATTTGTGACGACATGAATATTACAGTTGCACAAACCGCATTTATCGGGGATGACGTTAATGATACCGGCATTATGAAGGATGCCGGATTTTCCGCCTGCCCTGCTGATGCAGTTGACGAGATCGTGCAACTTGCCGATTACAAGTGTGAAAAAAAAGGCGGCGAAGGTGCGTACCGCGAATTTGCAAATCTTATATTGAAAATTCAGCGATCGTAATATTTTACGCGCGTTTCAGATTTTTCCTTTTATCATATCTTTTACGCGCGGTTTCTATCTCAGGAGTAAATTTTAATGCCCAGCCAACCAGATTTTTCACCTCTTCATGAAAAATTTGCCCCAGTTCACTCAATTTATATTCAACCTTCGGGGGAACTGTCGGATATATTTTCCGTTGTACGAGTCCGTCCCGCTCCAGATTTCTCAAAGTTAACGTCAACATTCTTTGGGAAATATCCCCAATTGCGGTTTTAACCTCACTAAACCTTAGTACCTTATTCTCCAGAGTGAGAATTATCAGCACGCTCCACTTCTCTCCCAATCGATCAAGAACATCACGAATAGGGCATTCTATTTTTTCATTTTTTTCAAGTTTTTTATGCTTCATATATCATCTTTTCGCAATAGTTACATTGTTGTTACCTTGTTACAATTTTGTACCGTCTTGCATTAGCAAGGTTACTAATATATTTTTGGTATATAAAAGTAACTAAGTATTAAATAATAATCAATGGAGAAATTATGATATTAGTAACAGGCGCAAGTGGCGGACTTGGTACCGCGATTATTAATGTTTTACTCGAAACTCTTCCGGCAAACCAAATTGGTGCTCTCGTGAGAAATCCGGAGAAAAGCGCTTCCTTACAAGAAAAGGATATACAAATATTTGTGTCCGATTACAACAACCAAAAAACATTGGTAAAGGCATTCACAGGGGTTGATAAGCTCGTATTCGTCTCTGGAAATGATGAAACTGATGAACGTATTTCTCAACATCGGAATGTAATTAACGCGGCCGTTGAAGCAAAAATAAACCATGTTTATTATACGAGTTTTTCTAATCCGGTGGAAAATTCAAAATTTACTTTCACTAAAGCACATGCCGTAACAGAAAGATATATCGAAAAATCAGGACTGAATTACACATTTCTCAGGAATTCCTTTTATGCCGAAATTCTTTTACCGGCTGCCCGGAACGCTTACCAAACCGGCAAGCTAACAACGGCAGCACCATACGGAAAAACCCCGTTCATCCCGAGATTTGAACTTGCTGCTGCAATTGCTGCAATAGTAACCTCAAACCAGCACCCACCAAGAGCAGTTGAACTCACAGGCTCACGTTTATATTCGTATAGTGATATCGCCGAACTTATTTCTCTTACTACAGGTAAGAATATTTCTCTCGATATTATCACAACCGAGGAGTTCAAGGAAGTCTATTTATCAATGCAAATGCCGGAGTTTCTCGCTGAAGGTCTTGCTTCTATCTTCGATGCGATTGAAGCCCGGGAGTATGAATTTATTTCCGATGACTTTAAAAAATATACAGGCAGAGATCCAATGGACCTTAAGGTTTTCCTCGAGGCATCCAAAAGTTTCATTCTGGAATAAAAAACACTTACCCAGACTTATTAAACTAAACTTTTAACTTGTAATGCAAAATTGTCCTCCTCGTGGAGGACTTTTTATGCTTGTACTTTTTTTAAACTTAAACAAGTTTATTTTGATTTTTGGGAACCGAGATAAAAAGACACCTGTTCCGATTATTAAACCTTAAATTAATCGGGGAGTGTGGGATGAGTAACAGATTGTTTTTTTACTTCTTTTTGGCTTTATCATTTTCTTTGACGGCTCAGCAAAAAAAGGAATTTATTCCTATAGATTTGCCCAGAGAAATTCAGGAAATACCTAAGGTTTCTGAAGCTTCAAGAAGTGAATCAGCCGACTGGAGTCTTGTTTTCGATCATCCATTTGGCGATCCTTCATTTTATGGCGGCTATTATGGTGCAACTTATGTTGAACCAACTAATACCTTCTGGGTATCTGTAGGGCATACTGACGAAATTTACGAACTTGCCGAAGATGGTACAATTTTAGACACATTTTCTGTTGATGGTGTTCACTATATTACCAGCATGACAACTGATGGTGAACATGTTTACGCTGTTACATACAACCAGTATATATTGGAAATTGATCCTCTCAGTCGAACGCTGGTTAATACAATTGTTCCCGAAATACTAATAACATCTGTTGCTGTCACTTATGATGCCGATGCCGATAACGGAAATGGTGGTTTCTGGCTTAATTACTGGCATCAAAATCTTACTCTCATTAACCGCCAGGGTGAGATAATTGATAATATCCCCTTCGCAAATCTGGCACCCTACGGTATCTATGGTATTGCTTATGATAATCTTTCTGCCGGCGGTCCATACATCTGGGTAATGGATATAGGTAATTCATATAATACACCTCAAACCGTTAGGCAGGTAGATATTGAAACTAAAACATACACCGGTGTTTATTACACAATTACAAATGATATAGCAATTAACGAGTATTATATTATTGGTGAAGATTTATTTGTTACAGATAAACTTTTTGACGGTACGATTATTCTTGGCGGTACAGTTACAGGGTTTCCTTACAATCATCTGTTTGGATATGACATCGGCTCCTCCGCCCCGCAACTGGGACCCGGAAATGCAACATTCCCACAACCCTCATCTTATCAGGATAGTGTAACAATCGATTCTTACCCCACTATTTCCTGGACTAACCCTTCGGGTGCCGGATATAACAAAGTTTATTTCGGAACAGATCTTTACAATGTAGCTAATTATAATCCTGCTGCGTTAGTACTTGATGGTTCCGGTTCGGTACTATATAATCAATATGATGCCGGCGTTCTTGACTATTCGACGACTTATTATTGGAGGGTTGTGGAATATGCCGGAGATGACAGTTCCAGAGGCAGAGTGTGGAGATTTTCTACCCGTCAGGAACCGTCACCGAAGCAAGCTACAAATATTCTTGCAGTGTGGAATGAAGCTCAGGACGTCGTAAGTGTATCATGGACTAACCCTGAAACCAGCATATATGATGACCCGCTTCAAGTTGATTCAGCTTATATCCTTGCCGATGGTAATTTAGTCGGTAAAGTAATTGGAAACAGTGAATCTTATAACTGGACAAACCCCGAATCGGGTATATTTGAAATCTCCATTGTTGTTTTTGATAATAACTTCGCATCGCAGCCAGCGTATGGGCCAATGGTAGGGGTTGATATTTATTATAATACATACTCTCTAAACAATCTAAATGCTATTATTCCGGATGATCACGGATATACACCATTGATATCTACATTAACATTAGCGGCATCACCGGCAGTTGTAGAGAAAGTTATTTTATCGGTGGATACGATATATCATTCCTGGGTAGGGGATCTTGATATTACTCTCCGTTCGCCATCCGGTACAGAAGTTCTTCTCTCTGCTGATAACGGTGGAGCAGGAAATAACATTTTTAATGCTGTTTTTGATGATGATGCCGAATTACCTATTCATGGAGCCGCCGCACCTTTCACCGGTCAGTGGTATCCGCAGGAAAGTTTATCGGCATTCAATAATGAGCCGGCGTCAGGCGAATGGCATCTAATTATCCTAGATGATTTTCCGGTAGATCAGGGGAGTCTTGAAGCATGGACTCTCACACTGATTACAAACATTCCGATGCCGGGTAACGAAAATTTACTTTGGGAACTCCCTATTGAGGTAAGTAACAGTACTGACGGCTTCAAAACCCTTCACTTGGGTGAATCTGTTGCGGCAACAGATTCAATAGATACCTATCTCGGGGAGCGTATTCTTCCCCCGCTTCCGCCATTTGAGCTTTTCGATACCAGAATGGAATTGCCAACAAATCCGGTAGAATACTCATGGAAAGATTACCGGCCCGAATCAACACCCGATAATTTGTGGGTTATAAAATTACAAAGCCCTGCTGAGAGTTATCCGGTAATCTTATCGTGGGACCCCGAATTAATCCCTGAAACGGTTGAGCTACATCTAATGGATGGTTACACGGGTAATATATTTAAAATTGAAATGCGGGAAACAAATTCAATTACAATCGATAATCCTGCAGTTAACGTGCTCCATATTCAAAAATCTTCAATCACAACAATGTCAATGCCTGTGTTTGGCGGCTGGAATCTTATATCAATGCCGATGATGTTAGATAATATGGAACCTCTTTCAGTGTTCCAGAACGCTACTTCGGAAATGTTCGGGTTTAACGGCGGATATTTTGCCGCTGACGAGTTGACGGTTGGAAATGGTTACTGGGTTCAGTTCGAAGTAAATCATACAGTTGGAATGAGCGGGAATCTTCTCGGCGAAAACTATATTGCTGTTAATGAAGGGTGGAATCTCGTTGGAGTTCACCATTATAATGTTGATGTTAGCAGCATCACGAGTGAACCTTCGGGTATCATCGCTACACAATTTTTCGGCTTTGACGAAGGTTACAGTACTGCTGATATACTTTTCGCGGGTAAAGGTTACTGGGTAAAATCAAACTCGGATGGCATTTTACATTTACCCCCTTCATCTGCCGCAAAAAGAAAAAGTATTGAAGAAAATCTTCCTGATGCAAGATTGATTGTCACGGATAAAGCCGGGAGAACTTTTACTCTTTATCTTAACGATGGCACATATTCCGGTAACAAATTTCTGCCCCCACCTCCACCTTTAGGTGCTCCTGATGTAAGATTTACTGACGATACTTTTGTTTCCGATTTGTCTGGTAACTCCATGAGTCTTTCAGGACTTCAGTACCCTGTGGAAATAGGTGTTGCAGGAATTGATATCAATATTAGGGACGCTGCGACAGGCAGCATAGTTAATTCCGGTTTGAGGGATGGAGAAAAAATAACTCTGTCTGATGTTAACATAAACAGGCTTTCAATAAGTTCTGTAGAAATTCCCGCGAACTATTCACTTGAACAGAATTACCCAAATCCGTTCAACCCGGCTACAACAATAAAATTCAGTTTGCCGGAAAATGAAAATGTAACAATTCAAATTTATAATGCGCTTGGCGAATTGGTAAAAGAAATTGTTAATGGTCAGTTTGATGCGGGATATCATACTGTTAACTTTAACGCTTCAAACCTTTCCTCAGGCGTTTATATATACAGAATTCAGGCTGGAAGTTTTACCAACGTAAAAAAGATGATGCTTCTTAAATAAGCCTTAATAAATATTTTAGATTTCTATCCGGGAGGGCATTGCCCTCCTTTTTTATATCTGACTTATAACCGGGTAAAGGGTTTCCGCCGAAGGATTAAATAATCTCAGCTATTATTAACTTTATAACAATTTGGTATCGTAACGAAAGTGTGTGTTGAAGAAAGTTTTCAGGCTATCGGCGAATTTACCTTTTTATTGAAGCGGCTATTTCCAATCTTTTTTTTGCGAGTCGTATTGTTGCACCGTCTATCATTCTGCCATCAATAGCTACAGCCCCGGCACCTTGTCTTGCAGCTTCGGTCTCTGCCTCTACAATTTTGGTGGCAAATAAAATCTCTTCATCAGAGGGTGAATATACCTGATTGATAGTTTCAATTTGCGCGGGATGAATTGCCCACTTACCGTCGAAACCGAGAGCAATGGTTTTCTGGCACGATTTTGCCAAACCCGCATCATCCTTAAAATTACCATACGGGGCATCGATAGCAAAAAGGTTATGTTCCCTTGCAGCAGCAGCAATTTTGAAAAGCAGGTAGTTCCACCTGTCACCGGGGTAAATCGCATCCTCATTCTCCCCGTGCCCTGAAAGTGAAACAAGACGCGCACCCAGACTTGTAGTAAAATCAGCAATTCCAAAAACAAGACTAATTATTCGGTCGGAAGCTTTTGCAATCTGAAGAATATTATTCAAACCGCCCGCTGATTCAATGGAGGCTTCAATTTTAATTTTTTTTTGAAAATTTGACTTCTTCTCGATCCCGGTCAATAATCTGTCATAAAAATGGATATCTCCGGCATTCTCTACTTTAGGTATTACCAGCGAATCTATTTTATTACCGCAATTTTCATATAAAGATATTATATCGTCGTAGAAAAATTCCGTATCGAGCGCATTAATTCTTATTGAAACGGTTTTTTCTCCCCAGTCGATCGAGTTTAATGATTGTATTACAATGTTTCTGGCGTTAGTTTTTTCATTAACAGGAACACTATCCTCCAGATCGAGCATCACCACATCAGCGGCACTCACGGCAGCCTTAACATGCATTTTACCGATATGCCCCGGTACGGAAAGAATTGATCGCCGGATATTATGGCTCACTTCCAGTCTCCCAGCCGTTTCCTTATATCAACAACCTGTGCGGAGTGATAAGCATTATGATCTGCAACAAGTAAAACCTGGCGTAAATAACTTCTTCCTTCGCCATGGGGAATTGGGTTGGATAGGTCAAAATCTGTATTTTCGATAAATTTGATAAGGGAATTGAGATCATCAAAAAGTACTTTTAAAGATTTATTCCAGTTATCTTCATTATACTTATCCTTTTGAGACCAGTACCCTTCAGGGAAGGATGGAGATATCCACCCTTCATCAAAGGTGTAACGTATAATATCCTCCTGCGCAATCCTAAGATGCTCAAGTAGCTCCCAAACAGTTTTTTGCTCAGGGAGACCCGGAACAATTTTGTTCCTGTTCACCGGAGATATCCCGTCAAAAGCTTTCCTGAGGGAAGCGTGAGCAGAGCCGCCTCTCAATAATTCAATCAATTCCTTCTTCATGTTTTTCTAACGTTTAAAGGAGCTGTTAACTTTATCGATGGAACTTTTTAGTACTTCAATTTCCGCCTCAATCTCAGCTAGGGAGCTTTCATCCGATACATTATTCATTCTACGCGAAAGTTCAAGGATTTTTTCCGCCTTGTCAACCAATTCTTCGGTAACTGTTTTTGTTTTTTTAATTTCCTGCTTGAATTGTTTTTTGATTTGATCAAGATATACATCTGCTTCATCAACCAGTTCCTTGCGTAGTTGATCTCCACGCATCGGGGCTAACAATAATGCGGTCAAACCACCAATTGCACCACCTAGAACAAGTCCTGCAAATGTGAGTACTATTTTGTCACTACTCTTACTCATCTCTTCTCCATATTTTTTTCAACAGAACAATAAAATATATTAAAAATGATCATTCATTTGTTTCATCTATGGATAAAACACCGTTATTTTTAAGAAATAATTTCACTTTTTTAAATACTACTTCAACATCCAAAAGATTCATACATTCAAATGCCGGGCATCCTTTTCTCCCGGCAAAAGTATAACAATATTGTTTATCCGGATCGGGTGAACATTTTATTTTTTTAAATATGTGTTCGTGTTTATCCCCGAAAGGTTTTGAAAAACTTGGGTTGGTCGGGCCGTATATTGTGAATGTAGGGCTCCTCAACATGTTCGCAATGTAAAGCGGACCGGTATCATTACCAATAAAAGCGCCGCAATTGTATATCAAATTAAACAGTTCGTCCAGTGTTTCGGTTTCAATATAAGCAATACCTTCATCACTAAATGT
>Ga0209692_10005753_pt1 | contig 10488 bp, 10 predicted proteins | sample tdDd472_FD_187129 | JGI IMG/M metagenome (GOLD analysis project Ga0209692, IMG submission 187129) | Marine sediment microbial communities from the Atlantic coast under amendment with organic carbon and nitrate - tdDd47.2 (SPAdes)... | ecosystem: Environmental > Aquatic > Marine > Coastal >...
CTTCGATCTCCCCATCGAGCAACAGGACCGAAAACGGATCGTCCAGCGGTCCGCCCCAGAAGGTGGTGCCTCTAATGCCGATGGTCGCGAAGGGGGTCGATACCCGGTAGCGTTCCGGGGCCACTTTGGCGACCGTTCCCGTAACCAGCAAAAATGCGCCCTTGAGTAGTTCCATGTTTCCCGCTTCCGTTCCGGGTGTCAGGTCCAACTCGGAGATAATGAATTCCGCATCGCCGCCCAGGGTCAGGCTGCTGTCATCGAGTAGAGACACTTCAAGCCGGGCGTCCGGGCCGGTAACGAGACGGTCGTTGTTAAATACCGGACCGCCTGAGTTTAAGGCGCGGGTTCCTTGCGGTGTGACGGCTTGGGCTGTCGCCTGGAGGCGGACGACCTTGCCGACGGGGTCGGCGGCCTGGACGGTTGCCGACGATAAACTCAAAGACATAAATGCCAATAAGATACAGATAAAGCGCAAAGAATCCTCCATTGCCGGTCAGGACGATATTTCAATATAGGAATTCGAAGGCTAGGATGCCCGAATGATTCTCGAATGGTTGAAATTCGTCACGACTCCTTGCCCCAAGCATATCCGAAAACTGGGATATTTGCGGGAGTTGATCGGCATTGAGTCCCGCTTTAAGCGCATTCCAGGGAACTGGCAGTCCCATCTCGACAATTCCAAGCGGGTCATTCTGGAGGCTGCGGGCTCTTGCGAAAGAAAACACCGCGTCTTGGTGATTGGCACCGGCCTTTGGCATGACGTCCCGGTGGATGCTCTTTGCGAGCGCTTCAAGCATGTTACCTTCGCCGATATTTTCCACCTGCCCGTCATGGTCGCCAAGGCCGCGCGATACCCAAACCTCAAACTGGCCCAGATCGACATAACCGAAATGGCCGAGCCGTTGTATGAAGCGGTTCAGGCCAAGCAACCGGCACCGGATATCAAACCCACGGTTTTTCACGACGGGGATGTCGATTTGGTGGTTTCGCTCAATGTCTGGTCTCAATTGCCGGTTTTGCTCAAAGAATATCTCGAACGAAAAACCAAGATGACGCCGCATGAGCTCGAGGCCTTCAGCCAAAACCTCATTGCCCGGCATATGGAATACCTGAAAGGGTTTAAAGGGCGGGTTTGTCTGATTTCCGACGTGCGGCGCGAAACTGTGATTGATGGCGAGGTGACCTATAGCCGCGACACTCTGCTCGGCAACCCTCACCCGGAACCCGATGAGACCTGGATTTGGGACTTGGCGCCCCGCCCCGAGCAAGACCCCCACGCCGATATTCGGTTGGTGGTCAATGCCTGGAGAAACTTGAAAAAGTAGGAAGGGAAACGATCATGTTTTATCAAACGAACGGCCCGCACGGCCTGCCGCACGACCCCTTCAAAAGCTGCATCGTCCCGAGGCCAATCGGTTGGATTTCGACGGTCGCCAAAGACGGTACAATCAACCTTGCTCCCTTCAGTTTTTTCAATGGGGTCGCCTCGGACCCGCCCATGGTGATGTTCTCGATCAACGGCCGTCAGTCTCACGGAGGGGATAAAGACACGCTGACCAACTGCATCGAAACCCGCGAGTTCGTCGTTAACATGGCGACCGAGGCCCTGACCGATCAGATGAATGCATCCTGTGCGCCGGTGGGGCCCGAGGTCAACGAGTTTGAACTGGCGGGCCTGACGCCCGACCCTTCCCAACTGGTTACGCCGCCGCGTGTCGCCGAAAGCCCGGTTCAGATGGAGTGCGCGGTCCATGAGGTGATCGACCTGCCCTGCACCATCGAGAACAGCCGCAACGCCATGGTGCTTGGCACGGTGTTGGGCATTCATATCGCCGACGAGGCCCTGACCGATGGCCTGATCGACATCGAGCGCCTTCGCCCGCTCGCCCGTCTCGGCTATATGGACTACGCCGTGGTCGAAAAGCCCTTCACCCTGAAAAGGCCGAAGGGGTAGGTTGTACCAAGCCGTTTACTTAAAGTGGTTAAGCCCACTTAAACAAAGAACATGTGATGAGAGCGATTTGCGGTATGCAAATCGCTCTTTCTTTTGAGGAACCCACTCACCACAAATCATGTTCATACCGCCTCACGCATAATAATGCATTTTTATGCGTGACTTTATTTGCTTATGCGTATATACACGATATCATGACACCGAACATATGGAGAATGTGGCTAAATGGCGTTTAGAGCGGACGAGGCAATTAGCGATGGATATGAGCGTGCGATGAGATATCTCATCCCTCGTGACCTTACAGGGGATGATAGAGAGAGCAGTCGCAACCTCATTGCCGACATTATCGATGAATGTGGCCCCGTTATTGACGCCTATCCATCATGGCATCCGTTGGTTTCAGCAAATGAAGAAGACTTATCTCCTGTGATCTCACCGGGTGAAAGGTGTGGGTACATTGGTTTGGATCACACCATCTGCTTTGTAAATGGGTTTGTTTCCTGTCCATATGGAGACGGGCAAGAGATCATCGATTCAGTGGACAATCTTCCATGGAATTCAATCGCAACGATCACAGCGGAGCGCCTCGATGGTCAACTCTATAACACTGGAGCTACGCCTATTTTGATTCGCTGCATGTGGAAAAAGATAATGCCGAATGATGGCATGATCCCAAAATCCTTGGCCGTTCCTCTTATGCTAGAAATGGAACTGAGATGTTGGAGAGACGCCCAACTGGCAGAAACCTGGGAAACGATGCGGCCATATTTTCTAGGCATTCCTCATGGGAGCCGTTCCTCCCTTTTTGTTAACCAAGAAGCCGGGCAAGCCCTCAAAACCATTTGGAACTCGCTTATCTATACTGGGATGTTTGGGCCTATAAAGGTCTAACCAAACGGCTTGAGGCTCTAGCGCTCTTCTTTTTTGTTCTCCAGATAGAACCGAATCAACTCGCCGGCATCGGGGTGGAGGAGGTCGTTGCCGGGGCGGGGGGATGAGGTGATGGCCTCCATATAACCGGTTGCCGTCTGGTGCCAGGTGTAACGCTGAAACACCATGTCGTGGGCCTTTTCGGCGATGGTTTTATGTTCATTCATGCCCCGCACCAGGCCAACCGCAATGTCTTCGGGATCGAATGGGTCAACCAGAACGCCGGTGCCGTATTTAAAAATTTCCGATGGGCCGCCATTTTTCGTGACGACGGGAACCAACCCGCAGGCCGCCGCTTCGATGGGGGCCAGACCGAAGGGTTCGTAAAACGCGGTCAGGGCGAAGACCGAGCCGCGGGAGGCGAAAATCCGGTAAGCCGTCGCCAAGTCCTGTTGGGAGGGGAGGTTGAGAAAAACCGTCCGTTCCTTGATGCCGCTTTGCTCGATGGTGTCGAGGATGGGGCGCAGGACGGCGCGCTCAGCCGTCGGCAGATTGGCGATCTGGCTAAACGGATCGTCGATGCCGCGTACGCAAATGGCTAGCTTGGCGCGGTTGCGGAGCGCCTCGGATTTGGCGAAGGCGTCAACTACGCCTTGAATGTTTTTCTTCTCATCCAAGCGGCTCGACACGAGCACATAGGGGGTGCCGTTGGAGCCGAGTTTTTCATGGAGTTTGGCTTCGAATGCTGCATCGTCGGGACGAGAGCGGGCCGAGAAAATGCGCGTATTCACCCCCGGCGTCTGCACGCGGAAAGTATGCGGCGTATTGACGTCCACCGCGCCGGAATAGAGCGGGTGGGAATACTGCTCGTAGCGTTCCTGTTCGGTCGAAGTGATGATCCGATGGGCGCGGCGCATACTCATGCGCTCGGCGGCAATCCGCTGGGCGAAGGCATAGCGGTCCTGCATCGTATCCATGTTGTCGAGGGAGGTTCCCAGCTTATCGAGCTTTTGTGCGCCAAGCGAATGACCGGTGAAGGTAAAGCCGATACCGGTCTTGGCCTGGGCGAGAACCGCGCAATAACCGCCGTCGCCGTAGTGGGCGGTGAAGAAGTCGGGAACCTTGTCATAGCCCACATAGTATTCGAGCATGTTGTCGACGAATTCGGGCAGATGCGGCCAGAGGTGTTCTTTGCCGAGAAATACATCGCCGCCACAGGGAAAACGCAGAATTCTGATGCGGTCTTCGTAGCCGGGATAGCTGTCTTTGTCTTCGGCGAACTCGGGCCAGGCGTCGTCGCGGATGCGCCGGGTGACGATATCGACCTTGTGTCCCATTTCGGCCATGGCGATGGCCGTTTCTTTCACATAAACCAACTGCCCGCCGAAGTCCGGGTGCTCCGTCAGGTAGGAGTCGGCCGGATCGAAGTTGCCTTGGGGGTTGAGGAAGCAGATATGCATAGACGATTCCTCTGGGGTTAGACTGTTGGGAGGGCGGTTGAAACCGAATAATCTTCGGCAATGATTAGATCGGCTCGGGCTTTATGGGCCGAAATAATCCCGTGCTCGATTTCCAGAACCCGGTCGATGAAGGCGTCCAACTCGGAGGCGTCGCGGTTGCGTTTTTCCCGGTGTTTGCGGGTTTGCCGGTAGTCGCGGTCGATAAAAGCGCGGTGGCGCGCCGCGTCGATCAAGGTGGTGTAGGTTCCTTCGGCGATGATGACCCGGGCGTCGCCGGTTTCCATGATTTCCGAGTAGACGGCGTCATCGGCGTAATCGACCAGCGGCTTCTCTATTTTTTCTGCGCCCTCGATAAAGGCCCGCATATGTTCATCCATCAAGTCGATCCGAACCTCTTGGGGACCGACCCAGCCGATGTCAGCGCGCCTCGTTTTGTCGTTGGTCTTGGGCGGGTGGATGAAATAGTCGTCCTGCTGCAGGATGACCGCCTTAATTCCCTCGGCTGCCAGGGCGTCGGCCAAGGCCGCCGCCGTCTCGGATTTTCCGCTGCCCGATTCACCAGCCACGGTAACGCCGATGCGCCCTGGGATAGCTTCAAGTGTTTGGCATACGATGGGGGCAATGGCCGCCGCCGCTTTGCGGTGATGGGGTTCGATAACGATGGAATCGCCGCGCACTGCAGGCCCTCCTTTTAGATTTTTGTTTTTCGCTTAGATAAAAAGCGTCGGATCTTAGAATTCGCGGGGCAACGGTTGGATTTCCTACCTTTCGTGTATATCCCGCTGTGTCCCGGCGGTCAAATAACGCCTTAGCGAAAAACCTTTAAGACAAACCGCTTGACCGCTTTGCCCGTCCTTCCCTAGGGTCAGGATCCATTAATTTGATCCATTCTGCGTCCGCACCTTTGTGCCGGGGCAGGAGCCAACCCGCAGGAAACCTGCCTGGTTTTCAAGGGTTGGCGACGCCCTCCCGGCGCAAAGGCGCGGAACGCCCGAAGGGTTCATTCGATTTAACCGAGGGACTGCGTCGAAAGGTCTTGAAAGGGAATGACCCTTTCTGCGCCCTGTCTCCTTACCCTCGGCTAAATCGAATGAACAGAATTGCATCAGATTAATGAGTCCTGACCCTAGTAAAGGATGAACGGACCTGTTGACGGTCCTCCGGGATGAATGATGCTGGATTTTATCGAGAGCTACGATACCGCCTGGGCGGACCTGAATGCGCTGCTTTGGAAAACCGAAGCAACCAACGGCTTGGCGCGGGCTATTTCGCAGCTTGAATACAATCAAAAACAGACCGGTTTTATCAAAGACTGCCTGGTTAATGTCAGGCGTTATGTTTTTCCCCACCCCGACGACCCGGTGAAACAGTTTCGCGTCCAGTTTAACGCCAAACGCCTGGAGCGGTTTAACGGCAATGGCGTGAGCGAAGCGCCCGGCGATATGGAAGTGGCCAACGGCGGCTGTTTTTTGTGCCGGGAGAACATCCGATGGCAGCAACAGGGGGCGGAGCTTGGCTATGCGCTCGATGTCAACGGTAAGCCTTATCACGCCTGGATGAACCCTTTCCCTCTGATGCCCGGTCATGTGGTTATCGCTTCGGCTCTGCATGAGACCCAGGATTGGGAATTCGGCCCCGAAGGGGGGCAGGCGCTGGGCGGCCTGATTGCCGACCTGACCCGTTTAGCCGAACGGATGCCGGGCTTTGTCGGGTTCTATAATGGGGTCAATGCGGGCGCGTCCATTCCCGGCCATTTGCATTTTCAGTTTTTCCGTCGCCCGGATGACTACCCGATTTTCCCGCTGGAGCTTCGTTTATTGGGTCACGCGTCACATGGCGATAAACCGGCGATTGGGGCCAGTTATCCTTTGCCGGTGATCAAATGGAACGGTAGTGCGGCAACCATTGTTCCTTTGGCGACACGCTGGATACGAGAGTGGGCTGAGCGGAACGCCCGCCGGATGGAGCAGATGACGGGCAACCTGATCGTGACGACCAGTTGCGAAGGCGATGTGACGCTTTATTTCGTGCCGCGCCACCGAAAACGCGCCAAAAGCGAAGGGCTGTCGGGCCTGATTGGCGGGCTCGAAGTGATGGGGGAGTTGGTGTTGTCGAGCCCTGAGGAGGAAGAGCGGATCGCCAACGGCGAGATCGATTATTTCTCCATTGAGAAAATCCTCACCGATGTCCGCACCCCGCTCTATGACGAATGGGACGTTTAGAGCCTACCCCCTACTGGACATGACCGGGCTTGTAGTGTGAGCCCTGACCCAGCATTTCCCGATTGACCACCACCACGCCGCCAGGGGTGATATTAAATCGTTTGGCGTCTTCTTCCGGGTTTTCTCCAATCACCGTCCCTTCGGGAACCTGACACCCGTTGTCGAGGATGACGTTGGTCAGCCGACAGTCCTTGCCGATATGGCAGCCGGGCAGGGCGAGAACACCGTGCAGTTTGCAGTTTTTTTCGACAACCACATTGGAAAAAAGAATGGCGTTTTCGACAGTAGATTCGTTGACGACGCAGCCGCCGCTGACCATGGAGCTGCCCACATGGCAGCATTCGGTCATGCCGATGAGATGGGCGGGGGGCAGTTGGGGCTGGTGGGTGAAGATCGGCCAGTCGGCGTCGTGAAGGTTGATCGGCGGTGTTTCGGAAAGCTGCTCCAGGTTGGCCTGGAAAAAGGCATCCAGGGTTCCCACGTCGCGCCAGTAAGGATCGGAGCCCATGGGGCCTGAGAAAGTGTGGGATTGAAGTTTTCCGCCGGTCTCTAAGATATGGGGGATAATGTCTTTGCCGAAATCGTGGCTTGAATTGGGGGCTGCGGCATCGCGGTTCAACTGGTTGACGAGGAACTCGAATGAGGCGACGTAAATCCCCATGCTGGCCATGGCGTGGGAGGGGTTTCCGGGGATTGGTTCCGGGCTCTCGGGTTTTTCCTCAAAACCGGTGATACGCCCGTCGCCGTCCACTTTCATCACGCCGAATTCTTTGGCTTCTTCGATTGGGACCGGCTTGCAGGCGACGGTGAAATCGGCCCAGGATTCCGCATGAGTGGCGAGGATTGCGCCGTAGTCCATGGTGTAGATATGGTCGCCTGCTAAAATCAGCACATATTTCGGCTCGTAGCCCTCGATGATATCGAGGCTTTGATAAACCGCATCGGCCGTCCCTTCGAACCAGGCGTCGCCGCCGCGCCATTGTTGGGCGGGCACCAGATCGAGAAATTCCTGGTTTTCCGAGTTGAGAAAGGTCCAGCCCTTCATCAGGTGCTGAATGAGCGAATGCGATTTGTACTGCGTGAGGACGCAGGCCTTGCGAATATCCGAATTGACGCAATTGGACAACGTGAAATCGATAATGCGGAATTTGCCGCCGAACGGCGTGGCCGGTTTTGTTCGCCAGTCGGTTAAAACGCCAAGGCGGGACCCTCTGCCACCTGCAAGAATGACGGCCAACGTTTTTCGCGTGAGGCGGCTAACAAACCGCGCGTCCTTCTTCTCCACCATGTATGTGTCCATTTTTCTTATTTCTGATCATTGTTCGACCCAATAGCTCGGCTAGGTTTTATGATTTTTGTGTTTCCGTTATATCACAAATCGCAAACAGTATCTTCGCCGCACCGTAAATCCGTTCATCCAATTGCGTGAAGCCGTCCGGCAGAAGGTCCGTTTCTGCCGATCCCGCCTCGGCGACGATAAGGGTCCCAGGGGCGAACCAGCCTTTGGCCAAGAGCGCCTTAAGCGCTTTGGGGATCAGCCCTTTTCCATATGGCGGGTCGAGAAAAATCAGGTGACAGGACCGGCTCGCCGCCGGAGGGCGGGTCGCGTCAGCCCGTAAAATGGTTGTTTCCCCCTCAACCTTCAGCGCGGCGATATTTTCACCTAAGACCTTTAGAGCATCGCGCCCCTGTTCCATGAAGGTTGCCGTTTCCGCTCCTCGCGAGAGGGCTTCCAGGCCGAGCGCCCCGGTTCCGGCGAAAACATCGAGAATATGGCCGTGGCGCAGGGAGAACCCGTCGATACCGTGTTCCAGAATATTGAACAGGGCCCCGCGGGTGCGGTCGGACGTCGGGCGGGTATCCCGCCCCTTTGGCGCTAAAAGAGCGCGTCCTTTATGTTTTCCTGCGACGATCCGCATGGGTTTTCCCCGGTTTGGCGGTTGGCCGGTCGGTGGCGCGGCGTTTTGGCCGCTTGGTGGGTGGCTTGCCTTTGCTCTTGCCTTTCGCGCCTTTGTCTTTGCGTACGGCCCGGCCTTCGCCTTGCGGGGCGTTGCCGAGGCCGAGCTGGGCTTTGAGGGTTTTGGGGGCGACTTCCTCGACCGCTCCCTTGGGCAGGGCGGAAAGCTGGAAAGGACCGTATGACACCCGGATCAGGCGGTTCACCTCAAGCCCCAGATGTTCCATCACCTTGCGGATTTCGCGGTTCTTTCCTTCGGTCAGGGCGACTATCAGCCAGGTGTTGGCTTTTTTCTTTTCTTCGCCGGTTTCGTCGATGGCGGCTTGGATGGATGCGTAGCGCACTCCGTCGATGGTGACGCCGTTTTTGAGTTCTTCCAGGGCTTTCTGATCGACCCTGCCATGAACCCGCACCCGGTAGCGGCGGGTCCAGCCGGTGGACGGCAGCTCGAGCTTGCGCGCCACTTCTCCATCATTGGTCAGTAGCAACAGGCCTTCGGTATTGAGATCGAGGCGGCCAACCGAGATGACCCGACCCAACTCGGGCGGCAATTTGTCGAAAACCGTCTCGCGGTTTTCCGGGTCTTTGTGGGTGGTGACGAGCCCCGGCGGTTTATGATAGCGCCAAAGCCGGGTTTCCTGCTTGTCGGGCAGAGGTTTGCCGTCGACCAGCACCAGATCTTTGTCGGTGATCGTATGAGCCGGAGTTTCAAGGGTTTCGCCGTTGACCTTGACCCGGCCTTCGCCGATCCAGCGTTCGGCCTCGCGGCGCGAGCAGAGCCCGGCGCGAGCCATCACCTTGGCGATCCGCTCGCCCTTTTGGTCGTTGTCGCTCATTTTGCGCCATACTCCTTGGCCGCTTCGATAAAGGCCTTCAGGATCTTGTTGTCCGCCGGGCTGATGAAAAATTCCGGGTGCCATTGCACACCGATGCAGAAAGTATAAGCCGGGGCTTCGATCCCCTCGATCACTCCGTCGGAGGCTCTGGCGTTGACGATAACCCCTTCTGGCTCGTCCGCCGCCGCCTGATGATGGGCGCTATTGACGGGAAACTCGGTTTGTCCGGTAATTTTGTGGAGCAGAGAGCCATCTTTGACCGCTACGTCGTGTCCAGCCTCGTCGCGTGGGTTGGGTTGTTCATGGGGCAGCGGGTTTTCAATGGCGTCCGGGATATGTTGGATCAGCCGTCCACCCAGAACTACATGAAGCAACTGCTGGCCGCCGCAAATGCCGAGCACCGGCATGTCCCGCTCCAAAGCGCCGCGGGTGACAGTCAGCTCAAAATCGGTTCGCGCTCCCTTGGTGACGACGGTTTCATGGGTCTCGTCATCGCCAAACAGCGCTGGGTCGAGATCGAATGCGCCGCCGGTAATCAAAAGGCCGTTGATCCGATCCAGATAAACTTCGGCCAGTTCAGGGGCGTGAGGCAGGGGCAGGGGCAGGCCGCCCGAGGCAATCACCGAAGAGCAATAGTTTTGCCGGAGGGCGTACCAGGGAAACTTGGAATAGCCTCCCGGTTCTTCCGAATCGAGAGTAATGCCGATGAAGGGGGTGTCGCTGTGATCCATAAAGATTGGTATAAAGGGTTTCGCCGCATGGCGGCAAGTCATGGAGTGGACGGCGGGACTGCCGATGAACGAAAAAAACTTTATGGAATTGGCGCTCGATCAGGCATTTGCCGCTTCGGTGCGCGGCGAAGTGCCGGTCGGCGCGGTGGTGGTCGATGGGGCGACGGGCGAGGTGCTCGCCAGCGCGGGCAACCGGGTGGAAGAATTAAACGATCCGACGGCGCATGCCGAAGTGCTGGCGATCCGCAAAGCCGGTATCGCCCGCTCATCCCCCCGGCTTGAAAATTGCGATCTCTATGTCACCCTTGAACCCTGCGCCATGTGCGCTACGGCCATATCGTTCGCCCGTCTCCGGCGGGTCTATTTCGGTGCTTACGATCCCAAAGGCGGCGGGATCGATCATGGCCCGCGAATTTTCCATCAGCCGACCTGTCACCATGCCCCGGAGGTCTATGGCG
>Ga0209692_10005755_pt1 | contig 10484 bp, 7 predicted proteins | sample tdDd472_FD_187129 | JGI IMG/M metagenome (GOLD analysis project Ga0209692, IMG submission 187129) | Marine sediment microbial communities from the Atlantic coast under amendment with organic carbon and nitrate - tdDd47.2 (SPAdes)... | ecosystem: Environmental > Aquatic > Marine > Coastal >...
CAGGTTCGAGTTCAGCGCGATCGGATCGGCCTCCACATCGGCGACGCGGTAGATGGTCGGGCTTGTCGGCACCAGGATGACGTCGAAATCCTTGGCGATTTCGGCGCAGCGCGTCCGCAGGTGCTGCGCGGCGTAGATGGCTTCGAAGGCGTCCGCCGCGTCATAGTCGCCGGCGCCGCCGATGATCTGCCGTGTGACCGGGTGCAGGTCCCTGTCCAGATAGGGTTTCACCGCAGCCAGCCGTTCCGCCACCCAGGCGCTGCCGTATAACAGCTTGGCGGTCGCGCCGAAGGGCTCGTAGTCGAAATTCACGACCTCCCATCCCAGCGCCTTGGCCCGGGCGACGGCCGCGTCGAACAGTTTCGCCGCGGCGCCGTCACCGAAGAAGGTAAGTTGATCGGCGCGGGGCACGCCTATGCGCGGCTTTTCAAGAGGAAGGGGGGCGGGATCGCCCGCCCGGCTGAACGGGTCTTCCGGATCGAACCCCTCGGCAATGCGGCGGATGCGGTCGCCGTCACCGGCGCTGAGCGCGAAGATGCTGAGGCAGTCGAGCGTCTTGTTCGCCGGAAAAACACCGGATGTGGAAAGAAGGCCGCGTGTCGGCTTGATCCCGACGATATTGTTAAACCCGGCCGGCACGCGCCCGGACCCGGCGGTATCCGTGCCGAAGGAGAATGTGGCCAGACCCGCGGCGACCGCCACGGCGGAACCGGAGCTGGAGCCGCCGGAAACATACTCCCCGTCGAAGACACAGCGCGGCGCGCCATAGGGCGAGCGGACGCCGACCAGGCCTGTCGCGAACTGGTCCAGATTGGTCTTGCCGATTAGGATGGCGCCCGCGTCCAACAGATTTTGGACTGCGAATGAAGTTTTATTCGCCGTGTAGAGCGGCTCGGGGCAGCCCATGGTGGAGGGCAATCCGGCAACGTCGATATTGTCCTTGATCGCGAAAGGTACACCGAAAAGCGGCCCTCTATTTTCCGCTGCGGCGGCTTCCAGGTCTTTCGCCCGGTCGAGCAGATCCTGTTTCGGAATACGGTAAATCCAGACGGCCGGGTCGACTTCCCCATAGGCATCCAGCGCGTCGCTCAACCTCTCCACCAGCGCGGTGGGGGTCAGGGTGTCCGCGCCATAGGCACAAAGCAGGGTGTCGAGGCTCAGGTCCATCGGGTCGGCTTTTGTCGCGGATGCGCTCATGCCTCAAGTCTCCGTTTGAATGACGAGGAGTGGATCACCCGGCCGAACGATCTGACCCGGTTTGCACAGGATGTCGGTAATGCAGCCCGTCTGCGGCGAGTCGATGCGGATTTCCGTCTTCATCGCCTCCAGCACGGCCACCTTGTCCCCGGCGGCGATGCGGTCGCCGATTTCGACATCGACCTTCCAGACCGACCCGTTCATGGGCGCTTCGATCAAGGCGGCGCCGTCGGCCAATTCGATACCGGCCGGTTCCGCAACGGTGCCCGCTTCATCGACGACGGCGGCAATGCCTTGCGCTTCCCAGCGCGCGCGCTCTTCGTCGAAAGCGTCGCGGCGCATGGTGCGGAACCTGTTTATCGCCTCGGCATGCTCGGCCCGGAAGCGGTGATAGTCCGCCAAATCGAAAACGCCGTCTTCGATCTTCAACTCGGCCTCGCCATGCAGGAATCCGTCGCGCATATCGGCGAGTTCTTCATGCGTGACCGGATAGAACTTGATGCGGTCGAAGAAGCGCAGCAGCCAGGGTTTGCCTTCCTTGAAGTTGCCGGTCTGGCGATGCGTGTTCCAGACCTGCACCGTCCGGCCGACGAACTGGTATCCGCCCGGACCCTCCATGCCGTAGACGCACATATAGGCGCCGCCGATCCCGACGGCGTTCTGCGGCGTCCAGGTACGGGCCGGATTGTACTTTGTGGTAACCAGCCGGTGGCGCGGATCGACCGGGGTCGCGACCGGCGCCCCCAGATAGACATCCCCCAAACCCAGAACCATGTAATCCGCGTCGAAGACGATCTTCCTGACATCCTCGATGCTGTCCAGTCCATTGATGCGGCGGATGAATTCTATGTTCCAGGGGCACCAGGGGGCGTCGGGCCGGACCAGATCCTGATAGCGCTTCGTGGCGATCCGGGTGCTTTCGTCGTCCCAGGACAAAGGCATGTGGACGATCCGGCTCGGCAGGCGGACATCGTCCAGCGGCGGCAAATCGTTCTGAAACCCGCGCAGCATCGCCAGCATGTCGCCGGGCTTGATCCGCCGGTTGTCGAAATGGACCTGCAAGGATCGTATCCCCGGCGTCAGGTCGATGACCGCGTCCAGCTTTTCGGCCTGGACGCGTTCCATCAGCAGATGGGCCTTCACGCGCAGGTCGAGGTCCAGCTCCTGCTCGCCATATTCGACGAGAAGGTAGTCTTCACCCGTGCGCCGGTAGCAGATGCCGATGCCGTCCTGCTCGTCGCGGGCCAGAACGGCGTCTTCCTTGACGCCGGATGTTTTCAGGATCGTCGGCGACGGCGGGGCGGATCGGTGCACGCCCCGTCCGGCCGACAGATCGGACAGGAAGGTTTCCTGCTGTTCCTCCAAGGCCTCCGCTTCGGCCAAGGTCAGCCGGCGGAATCGAACGCGGTCTCCGGGCGCCAGCTGGCCGATTTTCCAAAGCTCCGCTTTCGCCACGACGGCGGGGCAGGTGAAGCCGCCCAGGCTCGGTCCGTCCGGCCCCAGGATGATCGGCATGTCGCCGGTGAAGTCGATCGCGCCGACCGCATAGGCGTTGTCGTGGATGTTCGACGGATGCAGGCCCGCCTCGCCGCCGTCGGGCCGCGCCCAGCCCGGCTTCGGGCCGATCAGGCGCACGCCGGTCCGGGCGCTGTTGAAATGGACTTCATAGGCGGTCGAGAACAGGGTCTCAATGTCCCCCTCGGTGAAGAAGTCCGGCGCGCCGTGGGGGCCGTACAGGACCCCGATTTCCCATTCCTCGGGAAGATGCGGCCAATGGGATCCCGGCAGCGCCTGTCCGGCGCCCGGCGCCTCATCGGGGTGGTTGAGGCGCAGCACGTCTCCGCTTTTCAGATTGCCGGTGGCGTGGCCGCCGAACCCGCCGAGGTCGAAGGTTGCCCGGCTGCCGAGATAGAGCGGCGCATCGAAACCGCCCGCGACGGCCAGATAGGCGCGCACGCCGCCGCCCGACGCCTTGCCGAGGCTGAGGGTCTGTCCCCGCCGAACCGGGGTGATCCGATAGCGGCTGACCGGCGCGCCGTCGAGCGTTGCCTGGAAGTCGGCGCCCGTGAAGACGATTGCCGTTTCCCGGTTGAACCGCAGCGTCGGGCCGGTCATCGTCATTTCCAGCGCGGCGGTGTCGGGTGCGTTTCCCAGCAGCGCATTCGCGATCCGGAAGTTGAGCGCATCCATCGGTCCCGACGGCGGAACCCCGACATCCCAATACCCGACACGGCCGGGCCAGTCCTGAAGCGCGGAATGGGTGCCGGGCGACAGGACGTCCACCGTGTCGGGCATGAAGGTGAACGTGTCCAGCGCCTTGGTGTAGACATCGCCGGCGCGAAACATGCCGCTTTCCACGATCGCGGCGAGATAGGCGAGGTTCGTCTCGATGCCGTAGATTTTTGAGCGTCGCAGGGCTTCGGCCAAAGCCTCCGCGGCTTGGTCCCGGGTCTCTGCGTGGACGATCACTTTCGCCAGCATCGGGTCGTAATACATGGAAACGTCCGACCCGGTTTCGATCCAGGTATCCACGCGGATGCCGGCAGGAAACTCGACATGGGTGAGGGGGCCGGCGGAAGGCTGGAACCCCTTGCCCGGGTCCTCCGAATAGACGCGGACCTCCATGCTGGCGCCGCGGACCGGCAGGACGTCGGGATAGAGCGACAGGTCGATCTCGCCGGCCGCCTGTTTCACCATCCAGGCGACCAGATCGACGCCGGTGACCATTTCCGTTACCGGGTGCTCCACCTGCAGGCGGGTGTTCACCTCCAGGAAGTAGAACGCACCCGCCGTGCCGTCATAAATGAACTCGACCGTCCCGGCGGACCGGTAATCGACCGACCGCCCCAGGGAAAGGGCGGCGTCGATCAGGGCCGTTCGGGTGGCAGGCGGCAAACCGGGCGCGGGCGTCTCCTCGACCACTTTCTGGTTCCGCCGCTGCAGCGAACAATCGCGCTCGCCCAGGGATACGACGCGTCCCTTGCCGTCGCCGAATATCTGGACTTCCACATGGCGGGCATGGGCGATGTATTTCTCGATGAAGATGCCGGGATCGGAGAAGTTCGATTGCGCCAACCGGCGGACGGTCTCGAACAGGGAGGGAAGATCCTCGGCCCTTTCGCAAAGCTGCAGGCCGATGCCGCCGCCGCCCGCCGTGCTTTTCAGCATCACCGGATAACCGATGCGCGCGGCTTCGGCTTTCGCCTCGTCCAGCGACGCGACTAACCCGCTTCCCGGCAGCAGCGGAACGCCGCTCCTTTCCGCCGCCTCACGGGCGCTGTGCTTCAGGCCGAATACCCGCATCTGGTCCGGCGTCGGGCCGATGAAGCGGATGCCTTCCGCTTCCAGCCGTTCGGCGAAATCGGGATTCTCGGACAGGAAGCCGTATCCCGGATGAACCGCATCCGCGCCGGTCTGCCTGCAGGCGGCCAGGATCGCATCCCGATTCAGATAACTTTCCGATACGGGCGCCGGGCCGATACGGACCGCTTCATCCGCCAGGCGCACATGCGCCGCATGGCGGTCCGCGTCGGAATAGACGGCGACCGAGGGGATGCCGAGTTCGCGCAAGGTCCGGATGATCCGGACCGCGATTTCCCCGCGGTTGGCGATAAGGACCTTGGCGACCATCCGCGCCCTCAATCCCAAATCAGGATTTCGACCGGTGTCGGGTCGAAACCGTTGCAGGGATTGTTGACCTGCGGGCAGTTGGAAATCAGGCAGATCACATCCATCTCCGCCTTCAGCTCGACGTAGTTGCCGGGTTCAGACAATCCGTCGACGATGGCGAGCTTGCCGTCAGGCTCGATCGGCACGTTCATGAAGAAATTGATGTTGGGGACGATGTCCCGCTTATCCATGCCGTATTTGCCGGCTTCCAAAACGAAGTTCTCGCGGCAGGCATGCATGTAGCGGGTGTGATGCCCGAAACGGACGGTATTGGATTCCACCGAACAGGCGCCGGCCGAAGTGTCGTGATGGCCCACCGTGTCGGCGGTCACCGTCAACATCACGTTGCCTTCGTTCGAAACCACCTTCGATCCGGTGGTGATATAGGCGGCCCCTTGGGCGGCGACCGTATCATGGGCGGAATAGCGCTCGTCCGTGTCATCGACTTTGTAGAACAAGGTGTCGACCGCCTGTTGGCCGAAGCTGTCGACAATGCGGATGGTCTGTCCCTTTCTCACGGTCGTGGAAAAAGGGGCATTGGCGGCGACGTGAAAACTCTGGCTCGCGTCTTCCGGTTTCAGATGGCTCAATGTGGTCATGTCTGATCTCCCGGCGGCATCATGCGGGGGCGTTCCGCGCCCGCCGCGCCGCGGCAAAGAATGTCGGCGTCAGTCGAACAGCGGATCCGTATTTTCATAGGCGCGGATGGCCTCGGCGGTGCCGTTCCGGCACAGATCGTCCGCCGGGACCGGGCCGGCATCCCATAGGATGACGTCGACCGGTTGCGGATCGTAACTGCCGCCCGGCGCCATCGGATGCGGACAGTTCGACAGGCAGAGGATGCAGTCCATTTCCGAGCGCATGTCGATGAACGCGCCGGGTTTCAGGCCGTCTTCCCGCCATTGCAGCGCGCCGCCCTCGCCGGTGACGACCGGGGCGAAGGCGCAGAAGGATTGATGAACGTCCCGCTTGCTCAAGCCCAGCTTGGCGGCGGCGATCCGGAAATTGTCGCGGCTGTTGCGAACGGGGATCGGGCTGTTGCGCAAGGCGCCGGGGCCGTAGTTCTTCTCGTTCGTGACAGGCGTTGAATGCCCTGCGACACAGTCATGATAGCCGCAGGTATCTTCGGTGATCGCCATCATGGCGCGCCCCATGTCCGACAGCAGCACGCGGCCCTTGCCGATCCGCGCGGTCCACTGGACCTTGATCGTATCGGCGGAATTGAACCGTTCCGACGGGTCGTGCCGGTTCCAGATCTGCAACGCCACGCCGGGCGTCGCCTGCGTGTTCACGATGCGCAGCGTCTGACCCCGTTTGATCGTGGCGGTCCAGTACCAGCCGCCCGGCACGGTATCCCGTTTCAGGATCTTGTCTTCGGGGATGGAAAGGGGGGCGGAGGGCGCGGCGGCCAGTTTGGCCTCGAACTCGCCTTCCTTCTGCCCGGTTTCCTTCAATGCGGCATAACGGGCTTTAAGCTCGTCGATGCTCGCCGTTTCGGCCGTCATCACAGCGCCTCCCTCGTCGTCGCCGAACGGCCCTTGAAAGGGCGGACGGCAATTGAAGCTTGGTGCTGAACGGGGCGGTCCTGGTATCCGGGAGACACGACGTCTCGGAGGTAGGGCGCACCGCAGCACCACTATGACCTCCCGGGCTTTTATCCCGCCGTGGACCTGATCTGTTGATGTATCAGGCGTCGGCTCTCGGTCCAGACGTCGTTTAAAAAACGACCGGAACCCTAGCCGCAATCTTTGAGAGGAAAGTATAGCGGTCCATGTGAAAAAGGGAAGTGCTGCAGTGCAAAATAATTTCGCATCAGGCCGGCGCGACGATTTTTCCCGTCTGCCAGGGAAGGGTCGAAAGGGATATCCGCCACTCCCCGTTCGGATCGACCCTGCCGAAGGAAATCTCGCAGTCCAGAAGCGCCGCCAAAGCCGCCTCGTCGCCGATGGCCGCCATCACGTCGGCCTCGAAATTATTGCGGCGGGGCGGGGCGGGGCGCCGGTCCTCGGCAAGCATGAAGACTCCGCCGATCTTCAGAAATGTCGGCCCGGACCATCCATGATGCCATATCCATTCGTCTGAAATGGCGTCTTCGGGAAGGGACTGTTCCCATTCCTCCAAATAGCCGCGATGCAATCCGCGTTCGATCATCAGGCCCGGCGCCTCCTCCGTCATCCAGCCTTCGTCCGGCGGGCCGGGCAGGGGGCGGAAATCGATGCTGCGCCGCCAGGCACAGGCGCCCTCGGTCCATTCCAGGACTCCTGCAAATCCCTCCTGTCGGGCGAGGCAGTGGAGGCCCGCTTCGTCGAGATCCGCGAAACAGGCGGCGCCGGCGACGGATCCGCGGTCTGCGGGAAGGCGGATATCCGCGAAGAGTTGCCCGGTCTGCAGCCACCAGACTATGGTGTCCGCGTCGCGGCGTCCGTCCTCTTCGACCAACAGGCGGCGGCGCCATAGGCCCCGGTACCGATCCGGCACCGGTCCCGTTCGCCAATCGATTTTCGACCCTGGAGTTTCAGGCATGATCACGGTCCCCGCCTACGCCAACCGCGTTTATAGATTCCCGCCGGAAAAGACGGCGCTGCTGCTGATCGACATGCAGCGGGATTTTATCGAGAATGTCGAGGCAAACGGCGAAAGCGGCCCGGTTCAGGCAATCGTGCCATCCTTGCGCGGCCTTCTGCAAGCGGCGCGCGGCGCGGGATTGACCATCGCCCACACCCGCGAAGGACATGTTCCCGACCTTTCCGACCTTCATGACGTCAAGCGCGAACGCAGCCGGGACGCCGGCGCGGAAATCGGCGCGGAAGGGGGGATGGGACGGTATCTCGTGCGCGGCGAATTGGGCCACGATTTCATCGACGCACTGCGCCCCGAACCGGGCGAATGGATCATCGATAAGCCGGGTTTCGGCGCGTTCTACGCGACGGACCTGGATCTGCGGCTGCGGGCGCGCGGGATCACGCATCTGATCATCGGCGGCGTGACGACGCAGTGCTGCGTGCAGTCGACGTTGCGGGAGGCGGTGGACAGGGGCTATCGCTGCCTGACCCTGGCCGACGGCTGCGCGACCTTCGATACGGCGTTGCACGACGCGACCATGGCGATCATTCAGAGCGAGGGACATCTGTTCGGCTGGATCGGGACCTGCGCCGATGTCGCCACGGCTTTGAAGGCCGCCTGAGCACATTCCGGCGGCGCACTTAGCTCTGGTATTCGCCACGGTCCGCATTGATCGCCTGCCCGGTGATGCTGGCGGCAAGGTCGCTTGCCAGGAAGACATAGAGGCCGCTCACATCCGACGGTTTCATCAATCCCGGCAAGTCCTGCGCCGAGACGATTTCGTTCAGCAGGTCGTCCGGGTCGCGGCCGGTGGCGTCCGACAGGCGCTGCAGCGACAGCATCGCCGGTTCGGTTTCGACCCATCCCGGACAGACGGCGTTGACGCGAATGCCGCGACGGCCGAGCTCCCGTGCCCAGACCCGCGTCAGCCCGATGACCGCGTGCTTCGACGCGGCATAGGCCGAATACCAGGCGGGACCCGTCCTGCCCCAGATCGATGCGGTGTTGATGATCGCGCCGCCGTCGGGGATCGACGGCAGCACGGCGCGGGTCAGCAGGAAGGTGCCGGTCACGTTGATGTCCATGATCCGCCGGAACGTATCCTCGACCACCGGGGCCGGATCGAAGATATCCGTCAGCGCGGTGACGCGCTCAAGCCCGGCATTGTTCACCAGGATGTCGACGGGGCCGAGGCAAGCGGTCAGGGTGGCGATATCCTCTTCCCTGGTGATGTCGCAGACATGGCCGGTGACCTGATCGCCCAGTGCGTCTGCGGCTTCCAAGGCGGCGTCCGTTTCCGACAGTATATGAAGCCGCGTACCCGCTTCCAGGAAACGTTCCGCGATGCCGTAACCGATGCCTCGGCTGCCGCCGGTGATCAGGGCGGTTTTTCCGATCAGGGAGATCACAGTGACAAGCCTTCCGTGAAACCGGGCGTGGTGCGCCGCAATATTTTTCCGTCCCGATCATAATGTTTGACCAGTCAGCATTGGACAAGGGCTCTGTTGCGCTGCAAAATGACGCTCCCAAGGAACGGCACTAACGCGTTGGACACGGCGATGACAAAAGCACGCACCAATTTTTCCGAAATCCCCCTGGTGGATGTTTCCGGCCTGCGGTCGAAGGACCCGGATGAGCGCATGGCGGCGGTAAAGGAACTGGACCGCGCCGCGCGCGACGTGGGCTTCATCTACATCGCCGGGCACGGCATTCCCGACGAGACGGTGGAGGGATTGAAGCAGGCTGCCAAAGCGCTCTTTGCTCTGCCGGCGGATACCAAGATGGGCTACTATATCGGCAAGTCCTCCAATCATCGCGGTTATGTTCCACAAGGTGAGGAATTCTACGGCGAGGGCGGCGGCGATCTGAAGGAAGCCTTCGACACCGCATTGGACCTGCCTGCCGACGATCCCGACTATCTGGCCGGGAACAGGATGCTGGGCCCCAACGTCTGGCCGAAGGAGGTGGCGGACCACAAGGCCGCCGTCGACCGCTACTATACGGCGGCGCTGGCCCTTGGGAAGAACCTCTTGCGCGGCTTCGCCCTCGGGCTCGGCGTGCCGGAAGAGACCTTCGTGTCGCATGTCAACAAACCGACCAGTCAGCTGCGCCTGATCCATTATTGGGAGACCGACAAGGTCACCAGCGCGGAAGAGCAGGCAAAGCACAAGCGCATGGGGATCGGCGCCCATACGGATTACGAACTCTTCACGATCCTGCTGCCGACCGCGCCGGGATTGCAGGTGCTGCGCAACGACGGCGAATGGATCGACGCGCCGCCGGTTGACGGCACCTTCGTCATCAATATCGGCGACATGCTGGAGAACTGGTCGAACGGAACCTATATCGCCAATTCCCATCGCGTCGACCGGGTGAACGAGGAACGCTATTCCTTCCCGCTTTTCTTCGCGACGGATTACGAAACCATTGTCGCGCCCTTGCCCGAATTGATCGCGGAAGGGACGGAGACGAAGTACGGGCCGATCTCCGCCGGCGATCATCTGGTCGCGCAGACCATCCAGACCTTCAAATACCTGAAGGATGCCGACCTTCCGGACGGGTCGCTGGGAACCAACCAGTTCGGCCGGTTCCACCTGGAGAAGAAGGCGAGCTAGGCGGGTCCGGCGCTGATCAAACCCGCGTCAATACATGGCCGCGCCGCCGTTGACGTCGACGATGGCGCCGGTCATGAAGCGGGAATCCGGCCCGCATAGGAAGGCTGCAACCAGGGCGACTTCTTCGGCGCTGGCGACGCGGCCCAGCGGAATGCCTTCGCCGTCCTTTACCCAACTGTCGTAGTTTTTCTCCGCCCGCAACATGTCGGTGTCGGTCGGGCCGGGGGCGACCACGTTTACCAGGATGTCGGGGGCAAGTTCCCGCGCCAGGGCGCGCGACAGGCTGAAGACGCCGCCCTTGCTGGCGCAATAGGCGGTGTATTCGGGCCGCCCCAGATGGCCGAGTTCCGATGCCACGTTGACGATGCGCGGCTTGTCCGCATCCGGCATGCCTTTTCGGAAATAGGGCAGGGCCGATTTGACGGCCAGGAACACGCCGCG
>Ga0209692_10005756_pt1 | contig 10483 bp, 8 predicted proteins | sample tdDd472_FD_187129 | JGI IMG/M metagenome (GOLD analysis project Ga0209692, IMG submission 187129) | Marine sediment microbial communities from the Atlantic coast under amendment with organic carbon and nitrate - tdDd47.2 (SPAdes)... | ecosystem: Environmental > Aquatic > Marine > Coastal >...
TACAGCTTCAAGCGGCTCTGCATTTAATAAGCAATCTATCGCTTCAGCGACGGTATCTGTTAGAAAAAACAGCGGCTTCAATTTAGTAACGACTAGCAGGTGTAATACCTTTGGTGGTGCTTTGACAATGGCCACCTGCCCGCCTACTCCACTCGCCCTCTTCTTCAATAAGATTAAAAAATTGAGACCTACGCTATTCATGACCTGCATTTCTGAAAGGTCGACTGCAAAGTTAGAAAAACCTTTATCAATTTTTGCTTGTGTGGCAGATAGAATTTCTTTCACTACAAATTCACTGAGCAAATCTCCTACTCCAATGATTTGGATATCATCAATTGTTTTGAAATGGTAGTTGTTCATATGAAATAACAGGCGATAACGAATTGCAATTTAGTCAGCGACTTCTTCCAGTGTCCCTTTCTTCTCAATTGTTTTCGGGCAGGCTCCATTACATTGACCATACAAGTTGAGCGAATGGTGTGTAATCTTAAACTTGAGCAAGTCTCCCATCATACTTTTGATCTGCTGAATTCTAGGATCGCAGAATTCCAGCACTTTACCACAATCGACACAAATCAAGTGATCATGTTGTTTGTAGCCATAAGACTTTTCATACTGAGCCAGATTCTTACCGAATTGGTGTTTTTTAACCAAGTCGCAATTGACCAACAATTCCAAGGTATTGTAAACTGTGGCCCGACTAACCCGGTAGTTCTGGTTTTTCATATGAATATACAGCGCCTCCGCATCGAAATGGTCATCCCGCTTATAAATCTCCTCGAGGATAGCATAGCGTTCAGGCGTTTTGCGCAAACTGTTGCTCTCCAAATGTGAAGAGAAAATATTCTTTACTTCTTTTATGATATCTTCCCGCATAAGTCTTGCTGCTAAAGTGTTTAACAATTAAGTGCAATGGCAGAAGGCATCCAAAGGTAAGAAAATATACGCTATGAACAGCCATGACTACTCAGAATCCTTTTAGGTATAGTCCTACTCTATTCTGGAAACAGTAGAAATGCTATCTAAGTTCTTTAAGGCCTGAATCGCTAAATTTAATTGATCCGTATTGGCTACTAGTAGACTGATTTTGCCTTTAAAGTAACCTTCATAGCCGGATATGGAGAAAGATCGGATATTCAAACTCAGCTTGTTGGAAATTTCGTGTGAAAGGCGTTCAATCACCCCAGGTCCATCATCGATACCGGTGATTTTGAGATCGGCCACAAAGGTATTATTGGTAGTATTCATCCAATCTGCCTTCATCACTCGATAACCATAATTAGTCATCAAGTTGGCTGCATTGGGGCAAGTAGACCGATGTATCTTTAATCCGGCAGTAGCCGTAAGGTAGGCGAAGATATGATCTCCTTGCACTGGATTGCAACAGTTAGCAAAGGTATAATTGAATCGATCTCCCGGCTCCCCATTAATCATCAGGCGCGGAGTATTGTCTATCTTCTTCGGCGATCTGCGGGAGCTAGCGGGTTTAGCGGTAGCAGGCTCCACCTCGACTTCCGTTTGATATTCTTTCTCGATCAACTTATGTCCCATCACCTGAAACTTCTTAAAGATTTCAGGTATGGAGGTAGCGCCGGTCGCAATACGATAATATAATTCTACCCTAGAGGGCAACCTTAGAAACTTAACCAAGATTTCTACGCTCTCTTCAAAATCTACTTTGAGGTGCTTAAATTTGCGTTCCAAAGCTTCTTTGCCCAGTTCTCCTTTTTTGCGCTGCTCATCTTTCATGGCGTAGCGAATCTTGGATCTCGCTTTACCGGTAATCACCATCTTCAACCAACTTTCACTAGGCTTCTGTGATTTGTTGGTGGTAATCGCTATTTGATCCCCATTTTTGAGCTTATAGCCCATCGGAACCAGCCGGTTGTTGACCTTGATCGCCGTGCAATGGTAACCTATGTCAGTGTGAATATTGAAGGCAAAATCTAGCGCTGTGGAGCCCTTAGGCAAGATTTTCATATCCCCTTTAGGAGTAAAGACAAAAACCTCCTCATTGAAGAGGTTATTGGCTCTGAAATCCCCCAAAAACTCTACGGCATCACTATTGGGATCGTCCAAAATTTCGCGAACGTTATCCAGCCATCGCTCATAAACATCTGGCTGCCTGGACACCCCTTTATACTTCCAATGTGCTGCAAATCCTCGCTCAGCAATTTCATTCATCCGCTCCGTTCTGATCTGGACTTCCACATAGCGTCCTCCCGGTCCAATCACGGTCGTATGCAGCGACTCATACCCATTACTCTTTGGTGTAGAAACCCAGTCTTTCAATCGCTCTGGGATGGGCACGTGCACGTCTGTGACGATAGAATAAGTCTGCCAGCAGATCATTTTTTCACGTTCTGGTCGAACGTCTAGGATAATCCGTACAGCAAAGAGGTCATAAATCTCTTCAAAGGGAACTTGTTTATTTTTAATCTTATTATAAATCGAATAGATGGACTTGGGGCGACCGATGATCCGGTAAGGCACCTTGAGTTCATTTAACTCATCTCGCAGGGGTTGAATAAATTCGTCAATATAAGACTCTCTGGACCGTTTAGTTTCAGCCAGCTTTTTAGCAATTCCGTGGTAATTAGTGGGATCCGTGACCTTCATACAAAGGTCGAGGAATTCCGTTTTGAAGGAATACAAGCCCAAACGATGAGCGAGGGGTGCATAGATATAACTCGTCTCAGCGGCAATCTTCAACTGCTTATGTCGCGGCATCGACCCCAACGTACGCATATTGTGGAGGCGATCCGCCATTTTAATTAAGGCCACCCTCACATCGTCAACGAGTGTGCTGAGTACTTTCTTAAAATTCTCGGCCTGTGGGCTTTCGGCATTATAGGCAGAATCCAATTTGGTTAATCCATCTACAATTTTAGAAATTCTACTTCCAAAAATTTCTCGAATTTCATTCAAAGTAACCTCCGTATCTTCAACTACGTCATGTAATAAAGCACTGATTATAGCTGTTGGCCCTAGGCCAATTTCGGCAGCGGCGATAGTGGCTACTGCTATCGGATGGAAGATATAGGGTTCTCCCGACTTTCGTCTTTGTTTTTGATGTGCATGTAATGCCAATTCGTATGCCTTCCGGATATTTTGCAAATCCACTTCTTCCATTTCTGATTTGATGGATTCCACCATATCCTTGTAAGCTGCTTCGATCAGCTGCAATTCCTCTTCTTGTATCGTAAGTACCTCGGCCATAATCATTACCGTTATTGATGCTTCTTCATTAATATTATCAAAACTTATGCCAGTACAGGGTGTTCGTTCCTACTTGGACTGCATCTCAGTTGTCTGTCACGGTGTTCGTTTTACAGAAACTTGTTGTAGTTGCCCTAGCAGATTTTCGTTCCAAAAGGATGTTGGATGAGGATTAAGATTAGCAGTGAAGAGGCTAAGTTTTTCAGCATTTTTCTTCTTGCAAACACTTCACTATCAAGGAGTCAGTGTCTATCACAAGCCGAAGTCAGGAAATCTATAATTGCCTTTCTTATCGGATAAAATATTTCACCTTCTCTGAGAATTTTAAATGGCCAAACCTAAGTTAGTTGATCTTAATACCGCCTTATACAAATCTAATAAAAAATATCCGTAGACTGCAGTTTATAAGACAAGTAATTCTTAGGTAATGTCTAAAACAAGCCTATCTTCGTCGCCAAGCGACAGCAAGCATCAGAGCTGTTCTGACGAATTATTATTTTGAATGTAAAAAATGTATAGAAAAGATTGTTTTTTTAAAAAAGATTTTATCTTTGCATCGCTTTTGACGGAAGCGACATTTTTGCATTCATATGCTGTTTTGAATACAAATGTAATTTACGTGCTTGTTGAAGTACGTGAGTAAGCTTCATTAGCGTTTGCGGGTGTGGCGAAATTGGTAGACGCGCTAGACTTAGGATCTAGTGCCGCAAGGCGTGGGGGTTCGAGTCCCTCCACCCGCACACATTTTACTGGAGGTTGGTTGTAATTTATCCTGACAGCGAATCATCTCATCGGGTAATCCCTCCATCTTGACATTTTTTAAGGCATTGGTTTTCAGTTATTGGGGTATTAGGTAAGGGTAAGATGTTATTCGTTATTTGCTTTTCATTTCAGATTCTTGGTTTTAACGCTCTATTTCATCGTACATACCAATAATCGGTGAACAATCACCAATAGCCGAAAACTTACCAGCACCCACCTTTATAGACCAATCCCGTAGGTTTAAATTTCAAATAGATTATTATGCCACAAGTTGTCAGAGAAGACATTGACAATTTAAATGCCGTGTTAACGGTATCTATTCCTAAAGACGACTACCTTCCTCTTTTTAACACGGAACTCAGAAAATATCGAAAAGATGCCCGCATCAAGGGTTTCCGACAAGGTAAAACGCCTACTGGCGTACTAAAGAAGATGTTCGGCAAGGCGGTATTGGGAGAGATCATCAATAAAATGCTACAAGAGCAGCTCACTGATTTTATGGTCAATGATCCAGTCGAAATTTTGGGTCAACCTATTCCTTCAGACACGCAAGCGCCTGTAGAGTTTGATGTAAAAGATTTGCAGGATTATACTTTCAAATTCGATATTGGCCTGGCGCCTACCTTCGAAGTGGAAGGCTTGGATAGTGAGACCTATGAGAAGTATGCGGTTGAGATTCCAGCGGAAATGGTAGAGGAGGAAGTGCAAAACTTGCTGCAACGAAATGGAGACCAAGTATTTCCAGAGGATGGCATTGAAGAAAAAGATATTGTCACTTTCGATATAATTGAACTGGAGGGAGATGCTCCCAAAGAAGGCGGCATTACCCATGAGTTTGGTGTCTTGGTAGAGCGAATGGAAGATGACATGAAGGCCGCCGTACTTAAACTGAAATTGGGTGACGAGTTGAAGCTCAATCCATTTCAGTTGGAAAAAGATACGACCGATAAATATGTCAGAAAGTACTTCTTAGGCTTAGAAGGGGAAGAAGAAGAAGAAGAAGCGGAAGAGATAGCTGTGGGAGATCAGTTCCAAGCAGAAATCACCAAGGTTAGCCGAGTAAACAAAGCAGAGCTAAATCAAGATTTCTTTGACAAGGTATTTGGCCCAGAGGAAGTGAGTACAGAAGAAGAATTCAAAGCGAAATTGAGCGAGAACATGTCGAAGACATACGATTCTCAAGCGGAAGCTTTGTTATTCCGTGATATCCAACAGCGGCTATTAGATAGTAATAAACTAGCCTTACCTGAGGATTTCTTGAAAAGATGGTTGGCGATGAGTAATGAAAATGTATCGTCAGAAGTTTTGGAGAAAGAGTTTCCTGCTTTTGCAGATAACCTACGTTGGACCCTCATCCGATCTAAATTGAATAAATCATTCGAAATCGAGGTTTCTCCGGAAGAAGTGAAAGAAACCTTTAAGAACAAGATTCGTGGATATTTCGGTGGTGCTGGTATAACGCCTGATATGGAGAGCATGGTCGAGAGTATGGCAGAGCGGATGCTACAGGACGAGAAGCAAGTCAACGAAATCTACGAAGAAGTTTCTTCCAATAAATTCTTTGAAGCAGTAGTGGAAAAAGTGGCCGTCACCGACAAGTCGATTAGCATCGAGGACTTCCAAGCTGTCATTCAGAAGATTGAAGAAGAAAGAGCTGCCGAACAAGCGGCCCAGTTGGGAGAAGAGGAGTAGGCCCGGTAAGACTCAATCGCAAAAAATAATTATATATTTTGTAAATAAGTCAACCGCCAGCGCACTTAGGTGTTATAAACAATGACATTTTAGTTAACTGAACTCAATAAAACAGCATTACATGTTCCACAAAGATGAATTTATGAAGTATGCTACCAAGCACCTTGGTATGAGTAGCATGCACTTAGAAAAATATGCTGGACAATCGACTGTAAATTATCCGAATATACAAGGTTTTACGCCAAATGTGATTGAGGAGCGGCAGATGAACATTGTTGGCCTAGATGTATTTTCACGTTTGATGATGGACCGTATCATTTTTATGGGTGTTCCTGTAAATGATTATGTTGCCAATGTAATTCAAGCACAACTACTTTTCTTGGAATCTACTGACCCTAAGCGCGATGTACAGATGTTTATTAATAGCCCAGGTGGTTCGGTTATTTCCGGATTGGGTATTTATGATACGATGCAGTATGTTTCTCCAGACGTAGGAACGATCTGTACTGGTTTGGCGGCTTCTATGGGCGCTGTACTTTTGGCTGCCGGAACGAAAGGGAAAAGAACCTGTTTGTACCATAGCCGAGTAATGATTCACCAACCATTAGGTGGCATGCAAGGCCAGGTAACAGACATGGAAATCTACTACAACCTGATCAAAGAGCAACAAAAAGCTTTATACGATATTTTGGCCAATCACACGGGTCAATCTTACGACAAGATTCAAGAGGATTGTGAGCGAGACAATTGGATGACCGCGGAAGAATCTAAAGCGTATGGCCTAATTGACGAAGTATTGGATAGAAATAATCCAAAAAAGGCTGATTAGTAGTCTATCTCACCATAAGAACACCACAAAGTCAGTAGGTTTTGTGGTGTTTTTGTTTAACTTTATCATCAAAGAAGTAGTCGAGGTATGCGAAAAAGTAAACAAAATTATCGTTGTTCTTTTTGTGGAAGAGATAAATCTGAAGCGTTAATCCTGATTGCAGGTATAGAAGGACATATTTGTGAAGTTTGTGTAGAGCAAGCCGGAGAGATTATTGAGGAAGAATTGTACGGCAATAATGGTAAACAGGAAAGTACCAATTCCTTCATGCTTCCAGAGACGGTAACGCCGATGGATATCAAACAGCATTTGGATCAGTACGTGATTGGTCAGGATGATGCCAAAAAGGTGCTTTCTGTCGCGGTATATAACCACTATAAGCGATTGAGGCAACCGATGAAGTCTGATGATGTGGAGATTGAAAAATCCAACATCCTTTTCGTAGGACAAACGGGCACGGGTAAAACCTTATTGGCCAAAACAATTGCCAAGTTCTTAAACGTGCCCTTTTCAATTGTAGATGCCACCGTTTTTACAGAAGCAGGTTATGTGGGTGAAGATGTAGAAAGCATTCTTAGTCGACTGCTACAAGTATGTGACTATGATGTAGCTTCTGCCGAAAAAGGTATCGTTTATATTGATGAAATCGATAAGATTGCACGCAAAAGTGATAATCCGTCTATTACCAGAGATGTATCAGGGGAAGGCGTACAACAGGCCATGCTCAAGATGCTCGAAGGCACAGATGTGAATGTTCCTCCGCAGGGCGGACGAAAGCATCCAGAACAGAAATTGGTTAAAGTAAATACTTCTAACATTCTGTTTATCTGTGGCGGTGCTTTTGACGGCATTGAACGTAACATAGCCCGTCGAGTCAATACACAGGTGATTGGTTTCAAATCTGAAGATGACGTTTCTAAAGCCTATGACAAGGACAATTTGCTACAGTACGTCAGCCACCAAGACCTGAAGCGATTTGGATTGATTCCTGAATTGATTGGTCGCTTGCCGGTATTGACTTACCTAAATCCATTGGATCTAGATGCGCTCAAACGTATTTTAACCGAACCTAAAAACTCACTGGTTAAACAATACACCAAGCTATTTGACCTAGAGGGAATAGCCTTGTCTTTTGAAGATGATGCGCTAGACTTCATCGCTGAAAAGGCCTTGGAATTCCAATTAGGTGCTCGTGGCTTACGCTCTATTTGCGAAGCTATTATGACTGACGCAATGTTTGACTTACCTTCTCAGAAGGAGATAAAAGAGTTTGATATTACGCGGGCTTATGCGGAGGAGAAAATGAGTCGATCTAAATTAACTGCACTGAAAGCGGCATAATTTCTTGCCCTATAAAATAAATAGAACGCCTTGCAAAGTAAATTTGCAGGGCGTTTCTTATTTGCATTAGGATTGATTGAGGTTATCAATTATTCCTTAGCTTTGCCCCAACGAAAAGAAAGTGATGGCATGAGGTATTTTGCAGAATTGGCTTATAACGGCACTCGTTTTTTTGGCTGGCAGCGGCAGCCCCGGCAAGTGAGTGTACAATCCACCTTGGAAGATGCCTTTTCCACTATTCTCAATCAACCCATTGCCATCACAGGCTGTGGCAGGACGGATACCGGCGTGCATGCTAAACAGTACTTCATGCACTTCGATTTTGAAGGTTCATTTCCACGGGGTTTTGATCGCCGCATCAATAAATTTATTGGTCCAGATATCGTCATCTATCGCTTCTGGGAAATGGAAGCAGAAGCACACGCGCGCTTCGATGCCACCCACCGCGCTTATGAATACCACTTAGGTTTTCAAAAAAATCCATTTGCTAAGGAGACCTGCTATTATTATCCCTTTGCGGCATCACTCTCGCTCGACAAGATGCAGGCGGCGGCACTACTGCTTTTGTCTTATGCTGAATTCTTTCCCTTCTGTAAGAGTAATACCGACGTGAAGACCATGATTTGTCAATTGCAGCGAGCAGAATGGGAAGTAATTGCATCAGATAAAAAGCTCATTTTTCATATTGCAGCTGATCGCTTTTTACGGGGTATGGTTCGTCTAATTGTGGGTATGTGTTTGAATATCGGAACAGGCAAAATCACCTTGGATCAAGTAAAACAAGCGATGGACACCCAACAAAGACTACCGAAAAGCCTAAGTGTCGCACCGCATGGACTTTTTCTCACCGATATACGCTATCCCTTTTTTGATGGGGGAAATGCTAGTCCAATCCTTTTTGATCGGTAATAGAAAATGGCCACTATTTGGAAATCGTTTTTTATCTTTAGGCCAGGAGGAAGCCATGCCACGGTCATCGTTTCGACATAGGGAAGAAACTGGAAATGATGGATCAGGTTTCTTGTAGTTAATAACCTTTGTGTTACTGCATACCCTATCTTTTAGTCACACTAAAGGATATCCTATGCAAAAAAAAGTCCCCATTCCTGCTATTATTTCATTGAATACCATAGAATCGGTACTACCAGAAATAGCTATTTTCAATGCTATTAGCCTGGGATTTCAAGCTTACGCTAAAGGAGAAGCCGTGATTCCTCCTGTAGGAGAAATGCTTTTCCAGCAACCTCCCGGTGAGGTCCATATCAAATACGGTTACCTTAAATCAGCGCCCTACTATGTGGTAAAAATAGCTGCTGGCTTTTACCAGAACCCAAGTCTGGGCCTGCCTTCCAGTCAAGGGCTCAATCTCCTCTTCGATAAACAAAATGGCACCCTCCTCGCTATTCTACTAGACGAAGGTCGCTTAACCGATATTCGAACTGCCGTAGCAGGAGCCTTGGCTAGTCAGGCCTTAGCCTCCAAAGGAGTTCGCCGATTAGGAATTGTCGGGGCTGGCATCCAAGCGCGCTTGCAAACGGCTTACCATCAACAATTCTTCTCGCTAGAAGAGGTCATTATCTGGAACAGGGATATAGCGAAAGCCGAACAACTCGCACTGGAGCTACAAAGCAAAGGTCAGGCCGCTCGGTGGACAGATTCGCTCGCCCTACTCTGTGAAAGATGCCAGTTGATTGTCACTACTACCCCTTCCGTTTCGCCGCTCATTCAGGCCGATTGGGTGCAGGCCGGCACACACATCACCGCCATTGGGGCAGATACGAGTGACAAGGCAGAATTAGCACCACAATTGGTCGGAAATGCCGATGTCTTAGTCGTGGATAGTGTCGCACAAAGTGAATCTAGGGGCGAGATTTATCAAGCCGTCCAAGCGGGATTTGTACAACGAGATCAGGTCCTTGAATTGGGCCAAATACTGGCCGATCCTGAACTAGGACGAACCAACGAAAAGCAAATTACCATCGCCGATCTGACCGGTGTAGCCGTGCAAGACCTGATGATTTCTCAGGCTATTTTTGATCACATCAATTCATCCAATCTATGAACATTCAACCTTTCTTACTTGAACGCCTTCAATCCGTCTACGAAAATACAGTAGAATATAACCTAACTGAAAGTGGCTTCCATCCTTTCAGCTTACAAGAACTTTTAAGCCCAACAGAACTCCACGACATTACGAATACCGTACTAGGCTACGGCCAAACCAATGGCTCCATTCCCTTGCGAGAAACTATCGGCCAATTATATAATCATTGTACGAGCGATAACGTCTTGGTCACCAATGGGTCTTCCGAAGCCAATTTTGTAGCCTGCCGCAGTCTCCTAAAAAAAGGCGATGAGGTAGTCATGATGATCCCCAATTATATGCAGATTTGGGGGATCGCTACTGAAATGGGTTGTCAGGTCAAAGCCTTTCACCTCCGAGAAGAAACCAATTGGGCACCCGACCTAGAAGAATTGGATCAGCTGGTCACTCCCAACACGAAATTAATCGTCATCTGTAATCCCAATAACCCCACGGGCGCTACACTTACTACTGCGGAGCAAGCCCGCATCAAAGCCATTGCTAGTAAAAATGAGGCTTGGATTTTGAGTGATGAGGTGTATCGTGGTGCCGAGCTC
>Ga0209692_10005769_pt1 | contig 10471 bp, 8 predicted proteins | sample tdDd472_FD_187129 | JGI IMG/M metagenome (GOLD analysis project Ga0209692, IMG submission 187129) | Marine sediment microbial communities from the Atlantic coast under amendment with organic carbon and nitrate - tdDd47.2 (SPAdes)... | ecosystem: Environmental > Aquatic > Marine > Coastal >...
AAGGTTCTACTTTAAGCCACTTTACTCTTTTCGAATCACCATATTATCATAAGCTTTTCGGTGTTACCGATGCAGCAATGAATGTAGCTCCTGAATTTGGCGATAAAATTTCCATCGTTAACAACGCAGTTGATGCTATGCGCGGTTTAGGTATAAATACTCCAAAGGTTGCCATTTTAGCACCTGTTGAAGTTGTAAACCCTAAAATTGAGTCAACCGTACATGCTTCAATGCTTACAGTAATGAATACTCGTCAGCAAATTAAGAACTGTATTATTGAAGGACCATTTGCCTTAGATAATGCTGTTTCTAAAGAAGCTTGTGAGCATAAAGGTATTGAAAGTGAAGTTGGTGGTGATGCGGATATTCTTGTTGCACCAGAATTAAATGCAGCAAATATTCTTTATAAATCATTAAACTTCCTTGGTGGAGCAAGTGCTGCTGCAGTTATTATGGGCGCGCAGGTACCAATCGTACTTACCTCAAGAGCCGATACCGACAGAGCAAAAATGTTGTCGATTGCTTTAGCAGCTGCAATGATCTAAGAATTAGTAAATAATAGATATATAAAATTAGGAACCGCTTAATAAGCGGTTCCTAATCTATTTTAATCTGTATTACTTTTAAATTTAAAAAAATGAGCAAGTATAAAATTTTAGCAATCAATCCGGGGTCAACTTCTACAAAAATTGCAGTATTTGACGATCACGAAAATATTTTCCAGAAAAACCTAAAGCATTCAGCTGAAGATTTAGTTGGTTTCGAAATGATTTCAGAGCAATTTGAATTCCGTAAAGAAATTATTCTTGACGAATTAAAAGAAGCCGGAATTAACATCGCTGAATTAAGTGCGGTTGTTGGTCGCGGTGGTTTGGTTAAACCAATTGAATCTGGTGTATACGAAGTTAACGATGCCATGATTGAAGACCTTAAAGTAGGTGTTCTTGGTGAGCATGCGTCAAACCTTGGTGGTTTAATCGCAAACGATATTGCTAAATCATTACCTTCAGCACGTGCATTTATTGCGGACCCTGTTGTGGTTGATGAATTACAGGATGTTGCCCGTATTTCAGGTCATCCAAGCTTCAAACGTCTTTCAATTTTCCACGCTTTAAACCAAAAAGCAATTGCCAGAACTTATGCGAAATCATTAGGTAAAAATTATGAAGATTTAAACCTGATTGTTGCACACTTAGGTGGTGGTATTTCTGCTGGCGCACACCTTAAAGGAAAAGTTGTTGATGTAAACAATGCACTTGACGGTGACGGTCCATTTTCTCCTGAACGTTCAGGTACTATACCGAATGGTCAATTGGTGAAAATGTGTTTCAGTGGAGAATACTCTGAAGGCGAAATCAAAAAAATATTAAAAGGTGAAGGCGGTTTAGTTGCACATGTTGGAACGAATGATGCTTACGAAGTAGAATTGAAAGCCAAAGATGGTGACGAAAAATTCCAGTTGATTCAGGATGCTATGAGTTACCAAATTGGTAAAGAAATTGGTGCTTTAGCAGCAGTTCTTCACGGTAAAGTCGATGGTATTTTAATTACAGGTGGTATTGCTCACAATCCGTTTGTAGTTGATTATATCAAAAGTATGGTATCATACATTGCTCCTGTAGTAGCATATCCTGGAGAGGATGAAATGTCTGCTTTGGCAATGAATGGTTTAATGGTTCTTACCGGCGAAGCTGTAAACAGAGAATATAAATAATATTCTTTCTAAAAATATATCAAGAGGTCATCATTTTATGGTGACCTTTTTTTATTAAAACAATATACTCAAATTTACAATTTCGAGAATCTTAAATAAAAAAAAGGAATTGACTGTTATATGGTCAATTCCTTCTCTCTTATACTTTCATTAAATATTTAAGATCTATCGCCGGTAATATTAGCCTCAGTTTTTTTGTACGTAGCAAGGTTCTTATTTAACTGATTGAAAACCTCTTTTAAATCTTCTACTTTACGATACTTCAACTTGTACTCTTTAAATATTGGAGAAATCTTAATGTTGTATTTTTTGAAATTTCTTTTCAATTGGCCTTTATTTAAAAATGCAACTGCATTGTTCTTTTCAGCCTTTAAATAATAAACTTCAGTAAATTTGTAACGCGCACCTTTGGGAGTTTCGTAAGGCAAAGCTAATTCTTCGTTAATATAAATATGCTCATGCTTAAGCAATAATTTATAAGATCCATCGGCCAAAAGTTCAAAGAACCCAGGAACATTATCTTTTTCCTTTTTATACCATGAGTATACGAACTTTGAATCTCCTATGTTTACAATCTTTAACTCTTCAGGATTTAAAAACGTCATGGTATCCAATCCATTTAAAAAAAGAACCTTGTCAATAAGCTTATTATAGTTTAAATCAAGATTATTAAATTCTTTTCCATTAGCTAAAGTTATACTTCCTTTAATAAAATCATCATTAAGAAACTGTTCACCAATTTCATTAACAACCTTTTGGGAGAATCTGGCAGCTTTAACAACATAACAATTCATTGTATTCATTACTTGTTCACTAGCAGGTTTTACTTTTTGAGCAAATAGTTGAATACTAAATAAAATAAATGCAATAACAATAACTCTTTTGTTCATTTTAACAGGTTTAGGTTTATTTTAATAATTGAAATTATAAACTAATATTATATACCGCTAACTACTGATTTTCCCTAGCAATAATTAGGAAAAATATTGAATTTATAATAATAGCTATGACTTATAAAGTAAAAATAGTTTAATCCATGATTTTGTGTTAGAAAACACCTTGCTATACAACGTAAGGATTGCGTTCAAGTAAAGAACATTGATTGAGCACGTTTCAACACAATTTATTGGACACAACCTTTTTTCATAAAAACAAAAAAATAGCTCGCATCATCCACTTAGTTAATTTAAATATTTGCCAGATAGTACTACTTATACTTTTATATAAAACATAAAATCAAATAGCCAAACATGATATTATATAGCAGATATTGCAATAATAAATTTCTATTTTAACAAATTAAGGTGTAGAAACTGATACCGGAATTATTTTACCATTAAAGTATTTCCCATGATTTAAAGCAAAGGCTACAATGTATTCAGCCATTTCAATTGCATTTAAAGGGGCCTGATAACCAGGAAAAGCCTCATTTAGCATCTCTGTTTGTACAGCACCTAAACAAAGACAATTAAAACGTAACTTAGAATCTTTGTACTCTTCTGCAAGGCATTCGGTTAAATTCGCCAAAGCAGCTTTACTGGCACTGTATGCCAATAAGCCAGGAAATTTTGCGCTTCCCTGATAACCACCCATACTACTTATATTAATGGTATGAGCAGCTTCGCTTTTTCTCATAAAAGGGAGACAGCTTTGAATCATTTCAGCAGCAGCAATTACATTTACCTGGAAACTTTTTGCAAAATCGTTGTATTTAAGAGCTTCAAATGATTTATTAATTAAAACGCCGGCATTGTTAACCAGAATATCAATTCTGTCGAAATGTTGAGTAATAAAGCTTTTTAATTCATCTCTTGTTTCTGAAATATTTTCTAAATCATACACAAAAGGGTAGAGGTGCGCTTCAATATTTTCTCTAATACATGCATTTTTAAGTTTTTTTAAACCATCTTCATTTCTGGAAATAGCGATAATATTATTGTTCCCTGCCGCAGCAAAAAGTCTGGCTATCTCAAAACCAATTCCACGACTGGCACCCGTAATTACAATATTCATATTTGTTATTTTAAAACGCTTTTGATACTAATATTCCAAATTGCAATTTACTAAAATTAAGCATTAGTGATAACATTGTTAATAAATATTCAATGGATGAATTAACATGGTGAAGTATTATATTCTACAGCATTTACAGCCGTTTTGACAAACAATTATCACAAAGGTATAACAAAATTTACATAGCTTTTTATATCTTGCTTTCCTTTAAAAATTGAATTATGGAAATTTTATCATCCTATGGCATTATTATATCGGCCAGTGTTATTATTATAATTTCATACCTCTTTAATTTGGTTTCAAACCGAATTAACATTCCTAGTGTATTACTATTAATACTGTTGGGAATTGGCATTAACCAGGCATTAAGATTTGCCGGTACCGAACCTGCAAATCTGTTTCCTGTTTTGGAAATATTAGGTATCGTTGGATTAATAATGATTGTGCTGGAAGCTGCCCTGGATCTAAAGTTAACCAGAAAAAAGCTACCATTAATCTGGAAATCAGGTTTAATTTCATTGTTGTCACTTGCTATAAATGCCGTTTTAATCGCATTAATTATTAATGTTTATGTTGACTCTGACTTTTATAATTCATTAATATATGCAATTCCTTTATCTATAATAAGCTCGGCCATTGTATTACCAAGTGTTTCTAGTTTATCGGAGCATAAGAAAGAGTTTTTAATTTATGAAAGTACCTTCTCTGACATTTTCGGTATTATGATATTCTATTTCCTGATTCAAAATGCAGAAGCAGAAAGTGTAGCAGAAGTTAGTACAAATATTGTAGTAAATATTGGCTTAACATTAGTTGTTTCGATACTTGCAAGTTACCTTTTGGTTTGGTTATTTCAGCAAATACGCACACAGGTAAAGTTGTTTTTGCTTATTGCTGTATTAGTTTTACTATATGCCATTGGAAAAAGTATGCATCTATCATCCTTAATAATGATACTTATTTTTGGATTAATTCTGGAAAACCGCCATTTCTTTTTTAAAGGCAAGCTCTCCTTTTTATTACGGGAAGAAATTGTAGGAAGTATTTTAAAAGATTTTAAGATGATTACCGCTGAAACGGCCTTTATTGTTCGTACATTTTTCTTTGTAATATTTGGTATAACAATTACGTTATCATCTCTTTATGATATAAAAGTAATCACTGTAAGCTTAATTATTCTGGCTGTTATTTTTGGTATTCGATATTTAATATTCAAGCTATTCTTTAAAAAGGATATTTTACCTGAAACCTTTATTTCACCAAGGGGATTAATAACAATTCTTTTATTCTTTGATATACCGGAAGAGTTTCAAATTGAAGAATTTAATTCAGGAATTTTACTATTCGTAATCATGTTTACAAGCCTGATAATGGCTTTTGCATTAATTAAAAGTAACAGAAAAGCCAAAGAACCTGAGTTTGAAATAGACAACAGAAATAATGATGAAAGCATTAAAGAAAATTTAACAGAATAATAAGTGTAAATATTTTGAGAATTAAATAATTATCCGTTTTTTTGCACTTAATTAAAATAATTCTAAATAAATAAAGCAATCGGTAATATTTATATTGAAAATAGATTGAAACCGGTTACTTCATAAATAAAAAAAGCGAATGAAAATTGATGTAAACAAAGTAGTTACTTTAACTTACGAATTAACAGTTGAAGGAGAAGTGGTAGAAAGTGTAGATGTATCAAGACCTTTTACCTTTATTCACGGAACAGGATATTTACTTCCTAAATTTGAAGAAAATATTCAGGGTTTAATTGCAGGTGATGAGTTCTCTTTTGATGTAAAGTGTGCTGAAGCTTACGGTCCGGCAAGCGAAGACAATGTTGTTGAACTTCCAAAAAACATTTTCGAAGTTGACGGTAAAATGGATACCAACGTTGTTGCTCCTGGTAATGTTGTTCCTATGCTTGATGCAGAAGGAAACAAACACCACGGAATCGTTCTTGAAATTACTGATGCAAATGTAGTAATGGACTTCAACCACCCAATGGCTGGTGACGACTTATCTTTCAAAGGTAAAGTTATTGAAGTACGTGAAGCAACAGCTGAAGAGCTTGCTCAAGGACATGTTCACCAAAACAATGGTGGATGCGGATGTGACGATACTCAAGCTGCCAATTGCGATGATAAAAGTGAATCTTGTGGTTGCGGATGCTAATTCCATCAGATAAAAATATTAAAAATCCCAAAACATATTTAAGTTTTGGGATTTTTTTATGCTTTATATATGGAGTCCGGATATTCAATTCCCGTTAAAAACAGTCCCTGGGCTGGGGCAGATGCACCGGCTTTCCCACGATCCTTATCTTCGATGATCTTTACAAAATCCTCCACACTCAATTTTCCTTTACCAACTTCAAGTAATGTTCCAACAATTGCCCGCACCATATTTCGTAAAAATCGATCGGCCTTAATTTCAAATATTAACTGATCATCTTTCTCATACCATTTTGCATATTCTACTTTACAGTTATTTGTTTTTACATCAGTATGCAATTTTGAAAAAGAGGTAAAATCCTCAAAAACTAAAATTTTCTTTGCAGCTTCATTCATTTTGTCAATATTTAACTTAGTAGATAAATTATATGCAAAAGAATTGTTGAAAGGGTTTTTTCTTTTTTGAATATAGTAATGATACGTTCTACTTAAGGCGCTAAAACGAGCATGTCCATCACCTATTACAGGACGTACCGAAAATATTGCAATGTCAGTAGGTAAAAAGCGATTCATTTTATAAATAAAATTCTCAGTATCAATATTTACAGATGTGTCGAAGTGTAGAACAAAATATGAAGAGTGTACACCAGCATCGGTTCTGCCTGCTCCAACTACATTAATTTCCTCACGTAAAAAGGCCGAAAAGCATTTATTAATCTCTTCCTGTACACTTTTTGCATTTGGCTGAATTTGCCATCCATGAAAATTTGTTCCGTTATATGCTAATTCTATAAAATATCGCTGCATGTCTGTTTTTTATTTTCTGAATGCAAATTTAACAGGAATAATGATTCAGCTTAAATGATAATTCATATTTTTACCTAATAAACCATTTAAAAAAACTTTATTCAGTTATGCGAGTAAAAGATGAGCAAAAAGTTTTTAAAATTTACAAAGCTACACTTAAACTAATTCATGAAATAGGTATTGCAGGTATTACCATGCAAAAAATATCAAAAGAAGCTGGTATGGCAATTGGTACTGTTTATATTTATTTCAAAAATAAAAATAAACTTATCAATCAATTATATGTACATCTTTACGAAAAATCTAAAAAGAGTTTTTACGAAGGTATTGATTTTGAGGGAGATTTTAAGAATAATTTAAAGCAAGTATGGAAGAACTATTTGTTAAACAGACTTGATAATCATGAGGAAAGCATTTTTTTAGAACAATATTACCGTTCTCCCTTTATTACAAAAGAAGAAAAAAAGCTTTATGAAGACCTTAAACAACCTTTTTATCAATTACTTGATTACGGAAAATCACAAGGCGTAGTACAAGATGTTGAAAATGAAATGCTTTTGTGTGTTTTACTAGGCTTTTTACGAGAGTTATCATCAGAGCATGTTGAGAAGAAATTTTCACTAAATGATGAACGAATTGAACGAGCATTTAAAATAAGCTGGAATAGTTTAAAAAAATAATTGTTTTTTTTTGTTTTTTAATGAATAAATGTTCACTTTTGTGATGTAATAAACTATTTAATAGTAGTTATTTACTAAAAGGGTGTTCGGTATTGTTTTTGGGTGCAATGATGACAATATTCTACTTATTACGAACATCATTTTACATAAGTTTAAGGGGCATAATTAAAAGATTAAAGGCTGATTTTATCAGCCTTTTCTTTTATATGAAAGTTTGATTTAAAAAGTAGGTTTAGGAAATTACCTTTCTGATATACCTCAGAAAGCTAAATCTTTATCTTATGTTTACAATACAAAAAGAGTGTTAAACTAATATTTCTTCACCTTCACTTTTTGCAATAATAACAGCTCCACAACTATCGCTCCATACATTGGTTGCAGTTCGCAACATATCCAGTGGACGATCAACAGCTAAAATCAAACCAACACCCTCTAGTGGTAGTCCAACCTGGGTTAAAATAACGGTAATCATAACCAAACTAGCCATAGGAATACCTGCAGCACCAATTGATGTAAGTAAAGCCGTAATAACCACTATAAACTGCTGAAATATACTTAGATCAACTCCGTATGCCTGAGCAATAAACATGGCTGCAATACATTCATATAAAGCAGTTCCATCCATATTAACTGTAGCGCCCAGAGGAAGAGTAAAACTCGATATTTTATTCGAAACCCCGGAGTTATACTCTACAGCTTCCATGGTTATTGGTAATGTAGCACTTGAAGATGATGTCGAAAATGCAGTTAAAAGGGGAGTAGACATGTTTTTGAAATGCCTGAAAGGCTTTATTTTACCAATAAACTTTCCTATAATAGGTAATGAGATAAATGCGTGTATAAGAAGAGCTATACTTACGGTCATCATAAATTTACCTAATCCAATTGCCATTTCAACAATATCACTTGACTTTCCTACCTGAACTGCAACAATTCCAAATACACCAAATGGAGTAAATTTTATGACAAACATGGTAATTTTCATCATTACTTCAAATACCGAATTAACAATATCTGTTAGAAATTCTGATTGCTTTTTATCAATTTTAGTAATAAAGAAGCCAAACAAAATAGCAAAAAATATTATTGAAAGCATTTGATTATCAATGAATGCCTGAAATATATTAGTCGGAATAATATTTATTAGGGTATCACTAAAAGTCTCTTTTGTTGCGTTTATACCTTCAACTTTTTGAGCTAGGCCTAGATTTGCTCCAACACCAGGCTTCAAGACATTAACAAGTAATAATCCTGTTAATATTGCCAATGTACTGGTTAATATATAATAGCCAAAAGTTTTAAGCGTCAATTTCCCAAGACTTCCAGCACTTCCGTTATTAGCAATACCTGAGATTATTGAGCTTAATATTAAAGGGATAATCATCATTTTCAGGGCACGCATAAAAATGGTTCCCATCCATTCTACGTAACGTATCTGTTCTTTAAAAAACACTCCAAATATTATTGCAAATACCAAGGAAATAAGTATTTGCCAATGCAAAGCCAACTTCTTCATTCTGTAAAAATTATATTCTGAAGGCAAATATAATTAAATACGCGGGTATTGCTAATTCGAAAAGTGATATAAATAAAAAAGGTGCATTTCTGATAATTCAGAAACACACCTTTATATATATAACATTAAGAATTATCGCACTTTAAAGAATGAAACTATTTCTTTTAATAATTCAGACTGATTTGATAAATCATCGGCACGATGCTTCATGTTTTCGAACAGATTGACATTATTTTGTGTAATCTGATTCAGTGCCTGTAATGCATTATTTACCTGATTTGCTCCATTGCTTTGTTCGTTACTGGAGGCTGCAATTTCCTGAATTAAATGAGATGTTTTCTCAATCTCCGGTACAATGTTGGAGATTAAATTCTGCGCCTTTTCTGTTGTTTCAACACTGGACTTTGAATAATCCTGTATCTCTTCTGCAGCAACCTTACTTCGTTCTGCTAATTTTCTTACTTCTGCAGCAACAACAGCAAATCCTTTCCCGTGTTCACCAGCTCTGGCCGCTTCAACAGCAGCATTAAGAGCTAGAATATTCGTCTGAAAAGCAATATCATTAATAATGGTGATTTTGTTGGCAATTAACTTAATTGATTCAAGACTTTTTTGCGCTGCAGAGCCAACCTCTTCACTTTTTTTGGCAGCAGATAAAGATATTGATTCAGTTTCTTTAGAATAATCGGTATTTTGCTGAATATTCGCGGTCATTTCTTCCATCGAAGAGGCTAGCTCCTCAGAAGACGATGCCTGAGTACTGGCCCCATCTGATAAACTGGAAGACATATTATTAATCTCTCCACTTGAATCTCCAATACTTGCTGCACTACTTGTTATTGCACCAACCATTTCATTCAGCTTATCAGCCATATTTTCAAGCGATCTTGCTAAATCGCCAATTTCATCGTTTTGAGTAATGTCAACATTCGCTGTTAAATCACCATTTTCAATTGCTTTTGCGAATTCTACACCTTTTTTTATTGGTCTGGTAATTGAACTAGACGTCAGAATTCCTGCGATAAGAGAAACAGCTATAATAATCAAGGCAATAACTAATGACATACGAGGAAATCGCTTAAATGAAATTTTCATATTTTCATTTTCGCGTTCCATTATAGTTGCCTGATTAGCAACGAGGACATCAAGTTCTTTTAAAATTTGATCGGTTATTTTAATGATAATACCACCTTCTTCAACCATGGGGTTAACATCAAAAACAACCATTATATCATCATAACTATCAAAAGAGTTTAACAAACTCATAGCCTCCTGATGCTTTGGAATTAGCGTATCATTTATCTGCGATACAATTTCCTTAAAAAGTATTTGATCTGACTCTGTCCAATCTGAGTTTAATTTATTTAGACCTGATAATATGGTAGGAAAAGAATTTTGATGCAAGTCCTTCAATCTAAGCTTATCCGGAGTATCACTTTGTCGTTCAATAAAAACCCAGTTTTTAATAAGCATTTTCGATTCAACAATAACTTGCCTAAGCTGAATTAACAAATCAGTTGAAGGAGTATAAAGCTCTGTAATACTTCGGTTTCGCTGCTGATTCTCTATG
>Ga0209692_10005770_pt1 | contig 10471 bp, 5 predicted proteins | sample tdDd472_FD_187129 | JGI IMG/M metagenome (GOLD analysis project Ga0209692, IMG submission 187129) | Marine sediment microbial communities from the Atlantic coast under amendment with organic carbon and nitrate - tdDd47.2 (SPAdes)... | ecosystem: Environmental > Aquatic > Marine > Coastal >...
TAATCACCATTTTTAGGCAATAATTAACATACCGCTTTTAAAGCCCGCGGCAGCGGTATAACCAATCATGCATAAGCGGATTTACCCGAACGAATACCGCTTGATGCAACGAATTATAGAAACCTGCAATTTAGCAAACCTGAGCGCACCCGACAGGGTAAATTCCACTTGATGCGGTTGTTATACTACTATTTTAATTAAAAGAGAAATATTTTACAAACCAAATTTTTAACATAGATGAACCAGAAAACGCCGAGTGCAAAATTGCGGATTCTCACAGTTAAAACAGTCGATTCATCACAACAGTGGGAAAAAGGAACTGACCGGGATTTACCCCAATAATGCTGAAAGATGTAGTCCCGGATAATTACAAAAAATCTCAAACTTCCATCAGCCTACTGAACTGTAAATATTAACAATGAAAGCTCAACTCCCAAAACTAAATCCATTTTCTGCAAAAGAAATCATAATCAAATACTCAAAATAAACCACCAAGCAATTTTGCAGTATAACCAATCATGCATAAGCGGATTTACCCGAACGATTACTGCTTGATGCGAAAAATTATAGAAACCCTTGATTTAGCAAATCTGGGCGCACCCGGCAGGGTAAATTCCGCTTGATGCGGTTGTTATACTAATATTTTAATCAAAAGGAAATACTATACAACAAGTATTGTTAACGTAGATGAACCTAAAAACCGCCGTGTGCAAAATTGCGGACACTCCGGTAAAATCAATCGATTCATCGCCACCTTGGGAAAAAGGAGCTAACCGGACTTTGCCCCAATAAAAGTGAAATATGTGGTACCGGATAATTACAAAAAAAACTGAAACTTACATTAGCCTACTAAACTGTAACTATTAACGTTGAAAACTCAACTCTCAAAAACCAAATCCATTTTATGCACGACAATCATAAACAAATACTCAAAATTAACCACCTAGCGATTTTGCAGTATAACCAATCATGCATAAGCGGATTTACCCGAACGAGTACCGCTTGACGCGACGAATTTTAGAAACCTTTAATTTAGAAAACCTGAGCGCACCCGACAGGGTAAATTCCACTTGATGCGGTTGTTATACTACAATTTTAATTAAAAGGAAATATTATACAAACAAAATTATTAATTTAGATGAACTTGAAAACGCCGTGTGCTAAATTGCGGACATTACGGAGAAAACAATCGATTCATTACCATCGTGAAAAAAAAGTGCTGTTCGGACTTTAACCGTATGATAGTGAAAGATGTAGACCCGGATAATTGCAAAAAAACTCAAACCCACATTTGCCTTACTGAACTGTAACTCTTAGCAATGAAAACTCAACTCCCAAAAATAAAAGCCATTTTTAACACGGCAATAATAATCCAATACTCAAAATAAACCACCAAGCAATTTTGCAGTATAACCAATCAAGCATAAGCGGATTTACCAGAACGATGACCGCTTGATGCGAAAAATTATAGAAACCCTGAATTTATCAAATCTCGCCGCACCCGGCAGGGTAAATTCCGCTTGATGCGGTTGTTATACAACTATTTTAGCTAAAATGAAAATATTATACAAACCAAATTATTAACATAGATGAACCCGAAAACGCCGTGTGCAAAATTGCGGACACCACGGGTAAAACAATCGACTCAACACCAGTTTGGAAAAAAGAGCTGACCGGAATTTACCCCAATAATAGTGAAAAATATAGTCATGGGTAATTACATAAAATCTCAAACTTACATTTGCTACTGAGTGTAAATATTAACAATGAAAACTCAACTCCCAAAAACAAAATCCATTTTTAACACGGTAATCAACAACAAATTCTCAAAATAAACCACTGAGCAATTTTGCAGTATAACCAATCAGGCATAAGCGGATTTACCCGAAAGATTACCGCTTGATGCGATAAACCTTAGAAACCCTTAATTTAGCAAACCTGATCGCACCCGACAGGGTAAATTCCACTTGATGTAGTTGTTATAATGCTTTAATGTGCGCCCAGTGGTTCAAACTCCGTGATTGCAGTATCTGAGTATTTTTCACCACTCTGCACCTCTATAATTTCGAAAACTATTTTATCATCTTTTTTGAGAAAAATATTCGGGAAATAGAATTCTTGCAATTGCATTTTATCCTGAATTTCAATTATATAAATCAAATTTGAATTGTAGTACATCTTTAACTTTTTTACTCTTCCATTATTTCGCCAGAGTTCTTCTGATTTTGAGTACCCATTTAAGATTCGAAATCCATTCAAATTTATACTGTCTATTTCTCCATTCGATTCAAAATACTTTGTGGCGAAATCAAACTTGATTTTTTCACCAACACCCATGCCTTTTACACCTTCAACCCATGCAGTTGAAATTAACCCGTCACTCATATTTGATGCAGCATAAGTATTGTCTTTTTGTTCTGGCAAATGTGAAGTCGCTGAAATATCCCAACTTATCCCACAGCCCAATGAACAAATTCCGCCTATGTCCTTTATTTCTTCCTCTACAAAAACTGTAGTAGACAAAGTTAACGGAGTAGTTTGACTAAATAATACTCCACTAACAAATAATATGATAAATAATGATTTCATATTTTCCCTGCATTATAACCAATCATGCATAACCCGATTAAACCCAAATGCCTACAGAGTAGAAGTTATCCACAGCGAAATCTAAAATGTTGATAACCTCGGCGCACCCGGAGGGTTTAATTCGGGTTGATGTGGTTGTTATAAGTTTTGCTTTTTTGCTATTTATTAATCGGAAGATAGCGATTTTCATTAACGGACAAGCATATGAAATGTTTGGCATTTTAAAGAGATGTCCTATCAAACCTTTGAGATGTTGAATAAGTGTAACACCTTCAAAATTAGCACTATCCGCCAAATGTTTTATATACCGTGTTAGCTGCTGGTGTTCATTCATTATCAGTCTTTCACAATCATTAATCCGCTCATTCGAAGCACTGCTGTTCCTGAATAAATTAGTTTTAAGGTCGAAAAGAAAGTGGTGAAAAACAGACAAGCTCTATTGCAATTTTTGGTCAAGTGTTGGCTCGTGTGAATTGCAATTGTGCTTGGCTGTGTGGGCTGGACTAACTTCATAATCTATTCTTTATTTCAAAATGTCATTGATAAAATCTTTCGCTATTTCTATTTTATCTTTTCCACCGTTTTCGGTAAGGATAAATATTTTGTCCTGTTGCTTTAATTTATACTTCTTTATCAATTGAATATCTATTTCATACTTCCTTATAGTCGAAATCAGCCATCCCTCATTTGAAACCGAAATTTCTATCATCCCTTTAAGTCTTAAAAAGCTTAATTCAGCAAACCGACCATAGTAAATATCTTTCTTTTTATGTGTGCCTGTTAAGTTATTGAGTACAATAAGATATGGATTTAAATGATAGGAATGTAAAGGGTAGTTTCCTGAATTTCCTAACGAATTAATATTAAAGCCATTCTCATCATTCCAAGTATATATATTAAGATATTGTGAGTTCTTAGTTATTGCTTCATATTTTATGAAATAATAAAACCAATCAAAATCGTCAGGTTCATAATTATCTATTATGCTGTTAAGCTTTTCAGTTGTTGAATTACCATCCGTATCTAGATATGTAGTTAAAAACGAATCTAACGTATCTTCAAAAACATCATCTTCACTTGAAGGTAATGCTGTAAGTATTCGATTCCATCCATTTTTACTACCAAAATACCATACATTCCCTAAGGCTGAATAATTATGGGTTATTACGGAATAGTCATCAATTGTTAAAAGTGCCCTAATTATCAAATTAGTAGGAACTTTTGACGACCAAATTTCATAGAAAACATTAATTTTGTTTTCAATATCATCTGAATCAAGTTTAAAATTTGTAGTGTTTCCTTGAATTTGTTTATGTTCCTCCAATTTCTGAATTGATGCTTTTAACTCAGGTTTTTGAATTATTACTTTTGCCTTTTCTTTTTCTTTCTGAATGTAGTTTTTAGCAAATCCACTAAAATCATTATTAGAAAGTAACTGATAAAATGGTGTAACTGAATTTTTCTTTTTTATTTCAAGAATCGAATCTATGAATTTGCAATAGTCTCCAACATTTGTTAAACGTAAATTAGAAGCATATTCTATTCTTTTAGTTTGATTTGGTTGACGAACCGTAAGTAGTAGGTTTCTTACAATTCTTGTTAAATCTTTTAATTCATCATCAACTTCGTCGAGTGAAAATTCAATGCAGTAAAGCAAAACAGCATATAGGATTACTTTATCTCTAACATCAAAATCAGTATTTGTTATTGCTCTAAAAAAATAATTATCCGTAGCAGAATCAAAAACAGACAAGTTATCAAAAAGCGCTTCAAAAAAGGCATATAAGTCTTTTATATTAGATAACCAATCAAGAGACTTAAATAGAAAGTCTATATTTTTTTTTGATGCGAAAACATTATTTAAAAACTCAAAATCAATCTTTATATCCGAACTAGTAGTTTTTGGATTGTCTTTATAAAAAAGAAATTCGGCGGCAAAATTGATATAGTTATAAATACAATCATCTGTTTTTATTTCAACTTCGTTTCTATATCCCCAGAATAAATCCATCCATTTACTATCAATCTTGAAAGCAAAATATTGTTGATATGTAATTTTTGTTCCTTCATATTCTAAATTTAATTCGGAATAATCAGTATCATCAGAAGACAGTAATGTCGAAAATTGAGCTTTAAAATTCTCAAAAGGCGTTAGTGGCTTACCACGAGAGTTCATTTTAATATAAAGTTCATCAGTAAGTTTAAACTCTTCTGATTTAATATCAATATAATCAAATGTTATTTTTCTATTATTTGTTAAATTTTCCCATGCTTCTTCTTTATCTTCAAATACTTCTTGAAGTGTATCGATCATATTAAGCATCGAAATAATTGTTGGGTCATTACTCCATGATGCCATAAACCAGGGTGCATCAATAATTTTTTCACTTAATAGATCGGCTGTTTGCAAATCAAGAGGTTTATCTACCAAGTTTGAACAAAAACGCTTAGAAGATAATCGTGTTTCATAAGTGAAGTTCAAAAGGAGTTTTTGATGTTCGTTTGGAATCATGAAATTTTCTCTTGGAGATAGGAACCAAAGCATTAACCACAATGTTGTTAAACGTTGCTGACCATCAAGAGGGATGAAAGCTTTGCTTTCAGAACTTATTGGTTCGGTATAGCCATATACAAAATCTAGATTTAAAGATTCTCTGTCATTCTTTAATGCATCTTGAATTTTCTTAATAAAGCTTAATCTTAAATCAATTTCACTTTCTCTACCTTGTGCATAATCACGCTGTAATTGTGGCACAATTACTTGGTAATTATTTAATAGTTCTTTTATTGTATACTGCATGATTAGTTTCTATTTATAGCTTTAACAAAGTAGTCATATGAATACTTAATACTTTTTATATATGCTTCCCTGTCAGAATCAGTCCAATATGCATTGTTTATAGGATATTCAGTATATGTCTTCATAAATACATTACGAGTACATAGAGGAATGTAATTACCTTCAATTTCTCTTTCCTTGATTTTTTCTCTTTTAACATCAAAAACAGAGTTGTTTAATTTGCTATTAGTGTTTGCATCAACAAGACACAGGTTACTTATTGCATGAGTCTTGCTTTCATCAATTCCAGCATCTTCCCTAATAGCTGTATACACTTTATTTTCTATTGCCTCAAATTCCTCTTGTTCTATTTCACTTTTTTTCTTCAAAGATTTCATATCCGCTATTAGTTTGTCAAAAGCAATATTTTTTTGATTCTCAAATGACCTAATATGGTCATAGAGCCAAATAATTTGATTGGTTTTGTTAACTATTGATTGTGAGTTTTGAGCATGAATATGTTCTAAACTCCATTTTTCTTTTTTCTTGGTTTTCTTATATAAGTTAAAAGGGAAGCGTGCTTTTTCCTTATCACTTATTAATGAAGCATGAACGTTATGTATAAACAAAATTCTTAGAATCTCAGGTCTATCATTGGTTTTTTGGTCTTCATTTTCATAATTAAGCTTTTCTAATGTTACCTTGTATTTATTTCCATCAGTATCTTTACGCTCCTTATTAACTTCAATCACTTTACCAATTTCGCTTTCGAGGTATTTTATAAATTCCTTTTTAGACTGTTTCTTTGCTGCATCAATTAAAGTGTCAATAAGATAATTGCCTTTTTGAGCGATTAAATATCCTATATAATGATAAAGCGTTCGATTATTGTACCATTCACGGAAATATTCAAAATATCCAGTAACATGTTCCCAAATTCTTTCAACGGATTCGATTCGGCTTAACCCTTCATTATCAATTAAATCGTTTAGGTATTCAGATAATATTAAAAATGTAGCATGTTTAATTGGTTTTTTGTAGAAATATTTTTTCTCTTTTAAAAGATTGTCAGCTATTAAATCAAAAATGAATTCAATGTGAGTAGGTTTGCCATTCTCTTGATTATTTAAGAAATACCATAACTCATGATTTTGCATTGCATATTCTATAGTATCCCATTCTGAAGCGATTTCATATAATCGCCTTTCAACAAACTTTATTTCATTTTCATTATACTTATCGCTTTGTAATAATAGAGCTTTAGTTAACTCAGCATCGGTTAACGGAATTTTGCCCACATTTAAGCGAATAAATACGTCTATTGCTTTTGTGTTTTGCTCTACCTCATACCAAATAAATCTAACGTTTCGGTTTCCTTTTGAATTGTCATCAAGTAAAATCGGTATCAACTTACCTTTAGCTCCTCTATGTTTTTCACTTTTAAACCAAAGGTCAATGGTATTGTATGCTTTGCAAATGTGGTAATAGTCTATATTGCTGTCGTCATTGTTGTTTATGAATTGTTTTTCTCGCAGAAATGTTTCACAATCCTTACGTGTCTGGTAATTCAAGCTAAATATTTCTTGATTATAACCATCTTCATATCTTCTTTCTTCTAAATAGGAGAGTATAATATACAAAGTTGTTAACCTCTGTTGACCATCCAATACATCATAAGTGTTTTCTGTATTTTTCAATACAACAATTGGTTGTATGCAGTAAAAATCTCCACTATCAAGGTCTTTACAAAATGTCCATAAATCATCGAGTAACTCTGTTACTTCTTGCTCTTCCCATCTATATCCTCTTTGGTAATGAGGAATTATAAATTTGTGAGGTGCTTTATCTTTTGAAACATCTCCTAAAAAATCTACTAATGGAATAGTTTGGCTCATAATAATATGTTTATCTTCTTTAGTACTGTGTCGGGTTGTGCGATTTGCAACTATGTGCAATGTGTGTCGGCTTCCTTAACTGTCCCGTAGGGCAGAAGCGGGCTGGCAAAAACTAATTTTTTCTTGCACCAACTATCAATCAAAGAGCTAACATTTTTAATCTGCTTTTTCAATTTTTATAATCAGGCTGCAATCTCGTTCTTTTCACTTGCAGCTAATATCTCGCTACTTCTATTGTATATAGCAGGAATTAAACAATAATAATTTAATAAATATATTTCCTTGATACCACTAATAAATATTATCAATAGTTAATTTCTTAAGTGAATATCGAGTTTAATCTCATATATTAAAAACTTATAACCATTTAATATAACCCGATTTGCCCAAAGCCTGTTGGATAGAAGTTGACTGCGGGAGAAGCTGAAATGTGGCTGAGTGAAGCCCACCCGCAGGGCAAATTCGGGTTGATATGGTTGTTATACGTAATTTTCATTAGTGACCATTTAGTTTACGTTTATTCAAGAATTGACATTTTCATATATACCACTCGTTCGATACTGACTTCACCCTCGATGGCTCCCGTGGATATTTCATCCTGTGAAACCCTCACTGTATTAAAAGGTAGTCCATATGTTTCGTTCCCTTTTAATTCTGATATTTCAAGTATCTGTCCCAGTTTTAACCCCATCGTTTCAGCAATATATTCAATTTTTTCTTTTGCTGCTTCGACTGCCATCTTTACTGTAGCCACATGATGCTTTTCATATTCCTTCAAACCGTATCCGGAACTCCTTATCTCAATAGCCTCTTGTTTTGATAAAGCATCAACCAATTCATAATATTTATTAAAATCTGTCAACCCTAATTTTATACTTGCACTGGTGAAATAGCCAACTTTAACCCTTATACCAGGTTTTCCCTGAAACTCGAATTCCTCTCCAAATCTTAATGGGGATATCTGCCATTCGAATTTTTGAATTGAGAGATTTTCAAATATTTGCCTTAACTCACTCTGGATTGAGATATTTTCATTTTTACTATTTTCCAGGTTTTCATTTATAGTTTTAATTTGAATATCAAAACGAATAATATCAGCTTTGATTTGTTGACTTGCCACTCCATGGACATCAATAAATCTTGTTTGGTTTTGGCAGAATAAAATTGATGTAAAAATAAGTATTGAAATTAGTGTAGTTTTCATTTTTCTCCTTTACGTATAACCAATCATGCATAAGCGGATTTACCCGAACGAGTACCGCTTGATGCAAAAATTTATAGGAACCATTAATTTAGCAAATTTGGGCGCACCTGAAGGGTTTAATTCGGGTTAATACGGTTGTTATGCGGCATTATTTAATTTGATTAGTCTTGTTAGCTGACTGATCGACATATTCAAATAGCTTTTTCAACTTTACCTTGTTTTCCTTCCCAAATACTTTAAATCGCTTTTTTTGGTTTTCAATAAGCAGCGTAATTTCACATTGATTTCCAAACAGCACTTCATCATTTTCAACAAACTTCATACTTTGGATATCTGCAATTTTTATTGATATCTCACCGCGATCATATCTTACGATTTGTAGCAAATCTCCAGTGAATTTTATTTCTAAATGATAAGTCCGGATTATCACAATAAGCGTTATGAAGTATACCAAAATCCCACCGGTGAGCATTCGGATTACTCCTTTTTCTGGATTCCAATAATAATCCATCATGAAAGTGACTGACAAGTATAATATCCAATAGTTCAACGAATCAATAGCAAACAATACTATAAGGTTCACTCTCGATGATTTCATCTGTCCTGCTTTAATGGACTGCCATAGTTTTTTCATATTTAATTTAATTTCTCGCTTGCCGTATAACCTATCATACATAACCGCGACTTGCCCAACGGGAGCAGATTAGAACGACTGCCCGTAGAAAACTAAATTGTTAATAACTTCGGTGCACTTGCAGGGCAAGTTCCGGTTGATGTGGTTGTTATACCGTTAGATTTTTTTACATAAAATCACGATTGATTTAAATGAATCACTTCCAACAATAGCGACCAAATCATCTTTATAATCTATTTTTTTAAATTTATACTGATTTGGGTACACTCCTGATTCTCGAAAACTTTTCCATGATTTTCCGTTAAAATGAACTATTTCTCCAAATGCTCCACAAGCAAATATATCATTAACACTTTTCCCTTGTATATCATAAAGTCTATATATAGTAGGGCTATTCATTTTTTCCCAGAGTTTTTCATCCAAAGTATGCTTCGTATGAATTCCACTACCCACTACATAGTATTTGCTATTAGATGAAAACCAAATACCACCAATGCTTTCTTCAATACCATGGGAACCAATTTCGTTGGCCTCTTTAGAATTTAAGGAGTAAATTTTGACTTCATTTGTTTTCAGGTAATTACCCGAAATTGTAAGTACCTCATATTCGCCCAATTCATCATTGTAGTCGCCCCATATATCGTAAAAATGTAAATCTGTTCCAGGGTTTAGCTGCTTCCAATATACCCCCGTCAGACTTACAAGATTTCCATTTTTGCCTCCAAAGTATAAATGCTCATAATCCCACCCCCAAATAATTTCAGCAGAAGCATCTGGACTTAAGTATTTATTAATTTCATATAATTGCCAATAACCTTCTTGTTTCCTAACTGGTAAACCACCTATCCCCCATACTTCTGATTCTGAAAAGCCTTGAACTCCGGATATTGGTGCGATTACATCTCTATCCATAAATTTCACTAGTATTTTTTTTGGAGTCCAGTTTTCCCCATCCCAATGTATAACATTGTAAGCATCCGGATCTTTTACCCCGGTTGAATCAAAGAGATTAACCTTCCCAACAGCCAAAATATTATTTTCGTCTATTATAGTTATGTCACTCAAATAAGAACTGGCGTAATCACCGAACTCCCAATAACTCCACTCAAACTCATGGCTGGTAGTGTCCATTGTGGTAAAACTGACTACTTTTTGAGACGACTGAAAATCAGTAGTTTCTGCCAGGTTACAACTTATCGAGTAGGTTGATAGAGGAGTTAAATCTTTGAGGTGAATAAGAGTATCATTTTTTATGGCTAAACTCATTACGGAGTCGGGCAGACTGTCAAAAATGAAAGTAATATCTCTTGAAATATTTGTAGTTCCTACTTTAATCTCCAGCCATGCCTCGGATGCATGAACATCCTCAA
>Ga0209692_10005772_pt1 | contig 10464 bp, 10 predicted proteins | sample tdDd472_FD_187129 | JGI IMG/M metagenome (GOLD analysis project Ga0209692, IMG submission 187129) | Marine sediment microbial communities from the Atlantic coast under amendment with organic carbon and nitrate - tdDd47.2 (SPAdes)... | ecosystem: Environmental > Aquatic > Marine > Coastal >...
CGAACGTAGGAAAATCGCGCTGTTTTGTAACGTTTCGCCGGAAAACGTTATTCCGGCGCTCGACGTTTCGACCATTTACCAAGTGCCCATCAGCTACCACGAACAAGGCCTGGACGATCAGGTGTGCAAGCACTTCGGCCTCACCGATGCCCCGGCCCCGGACTTGTCGCGCTGGCAGGACGTCGTCGATCGCGTCACCAAGCCCGAAGGCGAAGTCACCATCGCCGTGGTCGGCAAGTACGTGGAACTGTTGGATGCCTACAAATCCTTGGCCGAAGCCCTGACGCACGGCGGCATCGCCAACTACGTCAAGGTCAACATGGAATGGATCGACGCCTCGATCTTCGAGGAAGACGAGCAGTCCGTGATCCACCACCTGGAAGGCAAGCACGGCATCTTGGTGCCGGGCGGGTTCGGCGAACGCGGCACCGAAGGCAAGATCAAAGCCGTTCAATTCGCCCGTGAACACGACATCCCGTACTTCGGCATTTGCCTGGGCATGCAGGTCGCGGTCATCGAGGCTGCGCGCAACACCGCAGGCATCGTCGGTGCGGGTTCGACCGAACTGGGCGATCCCAAAGAGCCGGTCGTCGGTCTCATGACCGAATGGGCCAAGGCGGGCGATTTGGAAAAACGCGCCGCCGATGGCGATCTGGGCGGCACCATGCGCCTGGGCGCGTATGATTGCACCATCGAAGCCGGCACCAAGGCGCATGAAATTTACGGCGCAACGTCCATTTCCGAACGCCATCGTCATCGTTATGAAGTGAACACGGCGTATATGGATAAGCTGGAAGGTGCGGGCTTGAAATTCTCCGGCATGTCGCCTGACGGCATTTTGCCGGAAATCGTCGAATGGCCGAACCATCCGTGGTTCGTTGCGGTGCAGTTCCACCCGGAACTGAAATCGCGCCCGTTTGAGCCGCACCCGCTGTTCGTGTCGTTCATCGAAGCCGCCGTGAAACAAGCGCGTTTGGTCTAAAGAAAGCAATAAAACCAATGGCAAAAGCCCATCACGTCAAAGCAGGCCAAGTTGAATTCGGCAACGACTTGCCTTTGGCGTTGATCGCGGGCCCGTGCCAGATGGAAAGCCGCGAACACGCCCTGGAAATGGCCGCGGCGTGCAAGGAACTGACCGAAAAGCTCGGTATCGGTTTCGTCTTCAAAAGCTCGTTCGACAAAGCCAATCGCACATCGCTGGGCGGCAAGCGTGGCCTGGGCTTGGCAAAGGCCATGGATGTCTTTGCCGAAATCAAGGACACCTACGGTGTGCCGCTCCTGACCGATGTGCACGAAATTCAGCAGTGCGCCCCCGTGGCCGAGGTTGTCGATGTCTTGCAAATCCCGGCGTTCCTGTGCCGTCAGACCGACCTGTTGGTCGCCGCCGCTCAGACCGGCGCCGTGATCAACATCAAGAAAGGCCAGTTTTTGGCCCCTTGGGACATGAAGAATGTCGTCGCCAAGGTCGTAGACAGTGGCAACTCCAACGTTTTGATCACCGAGCGGGGAACTTCGTTCGGATACAATACACTTGTCACCGATATGCGCGGTTTGCCGCAGATGGCCCACGATACGTCCATGCCGGTGATTTTCGACGCCACCCATTCCGTCCAGCAACCGGGCGGGCAAGGTGGCTCCAGTGGCGGCGATCGCCGCTTCGCACCCGTTTTGGCCCGTGCCGCCGTGTCCGTTGGCGTCGCCGGGGTGTTTATTGAAACCCATGATGATCCGGACAATGCGGCCTCCGATGGGCCGAATATGATCCCGATAAGGGACCTCCCCGACGTGTTGGAAATTCTCATAGAGATCGACAAGGTCGCCAAGGCGCACCCTGTATCGCTATAACGTCCAGCGCGAACAGTAAGTTGAGATAAAGGAAAGTAGCAAATGACGGCAATCGTCGACATTTTCGGCCGTGAGATTTTGGATAGCCGCGGCAACCCCACTGTGGAAGTGGATGTGATTTTGGAAAGCGGTGCGTTCGGTCGCGCCGCGGTGCCTTCGGGCGCTTCGACCGGCGCGCATGAAGCCGTCGAATTGCGTGACGGCGACAAGTCCCGTTATGGCGGCAAGGGCGTGCTCAAGGCCTGCGACAGCGTCAACGGTGAACTCTCCGACACCTTGATCGGCATGGACGCCGAAGATCAGCTGTTGCTCGATAAAACCATGATCGAACTGGACGGCACCGAAAACAAAAGCCGCCTGGGCGCAAACGCGCTTCTGGGTGTATCCATGGCCGTGGCCAAAGCCGCCGCCGAAGAAGCCGCATTGCCGCTGTACGCGTATCTGGGCGGGCCGAACGCGCACGTTTTGCCGACGCCGATGATGAACATCATCAATGGTGGCGAACACGCGGACAACCCCATCGACTTCCAAGAATTCATGATCATGCCGGTGGGTGCGGACACCATGGCCGACGCCATCCGCATGGGCTCGGAAGTCTTCCATCAGTTGAAGAAGGGCCTGTCCGATGCGGGTCTCAACACCAACGTTGGCGACGAAGGCGGTTTCGCACCGGAAGTCAAAAGCACCGACGACGCCATCGGCTATGTCATGAAGGCCATCGAGGCCGCGGGCTATAAGCCGGGTCACGACGTGATGTTGGCGCTTGACGCCGCATCGACTGAATTCTTCAAGGACGGCAAGTATCACATCAGCGGCGAAGGCAAAGTCCTGGGCTCCGACGAGATGGTCAAGTATCTGGCTGAGCTGGCCGCGATGTACCCGATCTTCTCCATCGAAGACGGCATGGCCGAAGACGATTGGGACGGCTGGAAAGCCCTGACGGCTGAAATCGGCGACACCTGCCAGTTGGTGGGCGACGACCTGTTCGTCACCAACCCGGCACGCCTGGCCGACGGCATCAAGATGGGTGCGGCCAACTCCATACTCGTCAAGGTCAACCAGATCGGCACGTTGTCCGAAACGTTCGAAGCCGTCGAAATGGCGCACCGTGCGGGCTATTCCTCGGTGATTTCGCATCGCTCCGGCGAAACCGAAGACAACACCATCGCCGACATCGCCGTGGCCACCAATGCGGGGCAGATCAAGACCGGGTCGTTGTCGCGTTCCGACCGCATGGCGAAATACAACCAGTTGATCCGCATCGAGCAAGAACTCGAGCCCATCGGCAAATACGCTGGGCGCTCCATCCTGAAGTGAGCGCTTTGTGATACGTTAATGAAAAGGGCGGCCATATGGTCGCCTTTTTTGTGTTTCATATAGCGCATGACTGCATGCGTGAGCGTGTTATGGGATTGAGTTCCGGGATCGCTCCTGTATGCTCTCAACACCAAATTCAGCCATCAGAGGCCTTACATGAAATTATTGCTGAAATACCTCTCCGTCGTCGTCGTCATGAGCGTTGGCGCTGGTGCGTATGCCCAAAATATCGATCAACAGGAGCAATACGACATTTTTTCGGTACTCAACCGCTTCGTCATTTCCAACGCTGCCGCGGGACAATGTTACAAGCCGACGATGGAAGAACAGAAAGCCTTTGGTGTGCAGTACCTGAGCCTGATGATTCAGGTGGAAAACCAAATCGTATTACAAAATCCCGAAGCCACCAAGGAAGACATCGACAACGAGATCAAGGCCAGGATCGATCCGGTCACGTTTAAAGTTGAGGAAGAGATCAAGGCCAACGGGTGCGATACAAAAATCGCCAAGGGCTTGGTGGAGCTTTATAAATTCCACTCCACATTGGATTTGATGGCACCTGCCCTAAAACACCAGAAGTAAGTCGATTGCTGTATAGAGACGCTGCGCGTCATTCCGCGCAGAGCTTCTTCTGCTCAATGCAATGGGAGAGTAGATGCAGGACGGATTCCAACGTCAACCGGTCGAGGCGTTCCAACAGTTCCGGACCATGGCGGAGTTGGTGATCGGCCAAGTTGAAGTCGCGATCCAACATCAAAATAGCGATGGAGCGGCAGCAGTCATGTGGACACTGCGGCGCGAAATGGTGGATGTAGGCGGAAATTTTGCCGATGGCCCATTGCGCATGCTCATGATCGAGGGCGCGTAAATCTTCGTAGACGCTCATCGCTTGCTTGAGGCGGGTTTTGAGATCCGCCGACAATTCAACTTGCCGCATGTCCTTCATGATCGCCGTAAAAAACGATGGCCAATCGACCGCCGCCGGCAGGGCATCGTCGGCATTTTCAAACACATCTTTCGCCGTTTCCAACCAGTCTTCATAGAGGGCGTAGATAATGGCGTGTTTGTTGGGGAAAAATTGATACAAGGTTGAAACGTTGACCTCTGCGCGGGACGCGATACGCCGTGTCGTGAGTTTTTCAACGCCATGTTCCGCCAGCAAGTACGCGGACGCATCTAGGATGCGTTCCACGGCTTCACGCGAGCGGGTTTGATTTGGATCTCGCCGCCTGCGCAACTGCACAGGGAGTTTGCTGGAAATCTCGGACATCGTACCCCTTACCTTTTCCTCGACCGGAGGATAGGTCTGAATAGCCGGAATTGCACGGTTATTTTGTCGTATTTTTGGTTTGATGCAAAAAAGAATGATTTAAAGTATCTTAGATTTACGTAATGCGATTAGGCGAATGCTATCGTGTGTAGAAACGCTCAAAATAGGACTCGGTGAGCGCCATGGGGGTAAGGATGACACGGTTGTTTGCATCAGTGTTATTCTTGAAATGGTGGTGTGGCGCCTTGTCCGAATTGGGACAAGATGGCCGCCACACTTGAACGGCTTTAAGAAAGCGGGGTCGTCGCCCGCATCCTTCAAAAATACCAATAGGTTGGTTTTTATTGGCGCTCCCCCGCGCGGCATGACTAAACTGTTCATGCGCCGATTGTAACAGGGGGAAACCATCATGTTTGAAGCCGCAGAGTTGGGGCATTGCATCAGCAAAGCCGATTACAAGGCGCAAGTGCCGGTGCTGCGCGAACAACTTCTCGATGTGCAGTTCGAACTGGGGGAAAAGAAACCGTTTCCCGTCGTTGTGATCGTGTCCGGCGTCGATGGCGCGGGCAAGGGCGATACCGTCAACACGCTGCACTTCTGGATGGACCCGCGCAACATTCATGCCCACGCCATGGGCGATCCTTCAGACGAAGAATTGCAACGTCCCGGCATGTGGCGGTTTTGGCGCCGCTTGCCGCCCAAAGGCACCATTGGATTTTTCTTCGGCTCCTGGTACAGCCACCCTATGCGTCAGCACATCGACGGTGGGCAGTCGCGTGACTATCTGGACAGTCACCTGGAAGAATTCTTACGCTTTGAGCGCATGTTGGCCGATGAAGGTGCGCTGATCTTGAAGTTCTGGCTGCACCTCAGCAAGGACGCCCTGAAAAACCGCCTCAAACAACAGGAAAAGGACAAGACCACCCGTTGGCGCGTCACCAAGAAGGACTGGGAACGTTACGATCATTATGACGATTTGCTTCCCGTGGCCGAACATGTGTTGCGCCGCACCTCGACCGGTCACGCCCCTTGGATCGTGGTGGAGAGCTCTGATTCGAACTACCGCAACCTCACGGTGGCCAAGACCATTCACAAAGCGATCCAGTCACGACTGCAAAACGACACGAAGCTTGCAGCGAACGCCATTCCGGTTGTGGCTTTCGACAATGACGATCAGATTAATCTTCTCGATGCGCTGGACTACACCAAGACGCTGGAAAAGAAGGACTACAGGAAGCAGCTGGAGCATTATCAAGGCAAGCTTAATAAGCTGAGCCGCTCCAAGAAATTCCGCGACCGCTCCGTCGTTATGGTGTTCGAAGGCAATGATGCGGCGGGAAAGGGTGGCGCGATCCGCCGCGTTATCAGCGCCCTGGACTCGCGTTTTTACGACATCCACCCCATTGCCGCGCCAACGGATGAAGAAAAAGATCAACCCTATCTGTGGCGGTTTTGGCGACGGATGCCGAAGATGGGCAAGATGGCGATATTCGACCGCTCTTGGTACGGTCGCGTGCTGGTGGAGCGGGTCGAAGGCTTTTGTTCCGAATCCGATTGGTCGCGGGCCTATGGCGAGATCAACGATTTCGAGGAACAGATGGCGCGTCACGGCACCATTGTCTGTAAATTCTGGCTGTCCATCACCTCCGACGAACAGTTGGATCGTTTCAACGAACGCGAAGCGACGGGCTACAAGCGCTTCAAGCTGACCGAAGAAGACTGGCGCAATCGCGACAAGTGGGACGACTATGTCGCCGCCGTCTGCGATATGGTGGAGCGCACATCGACCGACTTAGCGCCCTGGACATTGGTGGAGGCGAACTCCAAGTACTATGCACGCGTGAAGGTGCTCAAGACCTTGTGCAAACGGCTGGAGGAAGAGCTTTGAGATTTTTCGGGCTGGTTTTTGCCTGTGCCGCCTTGTTTGGCGGACCCGCAATCGCGGGAAACTCCGTCTACAATGTTGGGGGTGATAAAATCATCCTATCGGTTCCCGACGATTACTGCATCTTGGACCGTCAAAGCCCGACCGATGTGCTGTATCGCAATGATGTCGAAAAATACACCGGCCCGGTAATCGCCGTGGCGACCAAGTGCGAAACCCAATCTGGGCTGAGGGGCACCAATGATTTTAAGGCCGGTTATGATTTCATCGTCTTCAAACCGTTTTCCTCGCTGTTCGGTTGGAACCAAAACAAATGGGCTTTGTTTGCGGAGAATACGAAGGATTGGCCCAAGTCCAAAATTTTAAGCACCGTGAAGCGAAGCTGGCGCGCCGTCAGCGATCGCCCCGATCTGCAACCGTATAAGATCGAATACGATGCCGCCGCGTTTCAGGTCGTCAGCGCACATGCGACCGACGACAAAAAAACCTTGGCCAAATCCACGCTGATGTTTGCCCTCAAAGACCACTTGTTTATTGTCCAGGGCTTGAATTTCAAGGAACTGTATTCTCCAAAACGGATCGAGCAGGCCGACTTGGAGGCATTGCTTAAGGTTAATGAAAAGCTGATGACGTTGACGATCGCCGCCAATCCTTTGGCGGACCGCTGAGTCCTAACGGCTCCTTAACGCTTTTGTGTGCATAAAGAATCTTGAACTGGCAAGAATATGCCGGATGGGGTGTGGGCCCCTGTGCTCGTACCCATATGTTCTCACCGACCGGGAAGAAGGCTTGGTCATGGGTATTGTTCGTGAACTCAAAGTTCGCGCACGGCAAATTGCGGGTCCCGTCATCGGGATGACCGTCGTCGTTTATTTCGCATACCACGCGGTCCAGGGGGATCGCGGGCTGTTGGCGCTCGGCAAGCTGAGAGGCGAGGTCGAGACCCTGCAAGCACGCGTGCTCGATATCCGTGATGAACGCTTTGATCTGGCGCAAAAGGTGCAAATGCTGCGTCCGGAATCCATCGATCCCGATTTGTTGGAAGAACGCGCCCGCATCCTGCTCGGTTACGGCAAGGACGAAGAACTGGTGGTGATCATTCACCCCAACGACACCACGCTTAGCGAGATGGCGTCTTATGATCGCTGAGATCGTTTATCCCTCCAGGTAGGCTTTGTAGACCAACTCAAGGCGCGGCAGGGCGTTTTTCGGCATGTGACTGAGCCCATAGAGGTTGCCCAGGGCGTTGAAGACGCTCTCTTTGTTTTCACCCACCTCTGCGGCCAGTTCGAACATCACTTCACCCAATTCAGACGCCGGGATGTCGTCGAAGCCGCGGTTGCCGTATTCACGCACCACCACGCGCTCCATGCTTGGCAACCACAACAACGCCTGGGTGTCGGGCTCGTCGGTATCCAGCTCCATCTTGATCTTGCCGTCGATCACCGCCTTTTTCAGGGCGGCGTAAAACCGTTTCGCGGCCTTGCCGCTCAGCTTCGACATGCCGCCCTTCTTGGCGTAGAGCGTAAAAGCGCGCGTCGATAGGGTGGGGCCTTCCATGGCGATGATCTGCACCAGTCCCTGGATAATCAAATCGGTCATGTCGTCCGATGTTTTCATGATCTGCTGGGTGATCGACAGGCGGCTCTGCTGGGTTGGCATGCTCATGTACGGTGTGAACGGTGCGAGATCCATATGGCGGGCCCTTTGGCGTTGCGGTGAACGTTTAAGGTAAAGCCTCGACGTGAGAAATACATCTCTTAAGAACGTGTGCTGCAAAAAACTATTGCCGCATTTGAGCGTGCCTTTCACACTGAAATGCCCCAGACACCACGTGCGCAAGAGCCTTTCATGAACAAAGATCATCCCAAATATCGCGCCCAATACGCCGTTATCTTTCCCAATCAACGCAGTCCAGATGATCCGGACGGTTACGCCGATACGGCGGCGCGCATGGTGGAGCTGGTGGTGCAGCAGCCAGGCTGCCTGGGCTTTGACAGTGCGCGCGATGCGCAAGGTTTCGGCATCACGGTGTCCTATTGGGACGGTCTCGAATCTATTGCGGGCTGGCGCGACAATCCCGAACATATGGCGGCTCAGGTAAAGGGGCGAGACGTGTGGTACGACCACTATGATCTGTATATTACAAAGATCGAACATAGTCATTTTTTCAGCCGTAAATAGACCTTGAAGCGGCGGGCCTTAATCATTATTTCCCAAACTGTCATATCCGCGCAATTTCCGCATCGTAAACTGGCGTCAAAACGCAACACGTGTAGGCGATTAATCAAATGACGGTTAAACATGAAAAATTAAGTAAAATCAATCGTTTGACCAGGGTTAAATTTCTTGCCAGCCGTGTTTCGCGCGGGTATGGTGTTTGTCATTCGCTGCACAATAAGAAGGCCATGGATGATCGGATCGCCGATCGCTCAAAAATGAACGGCCCAATCCGAACGGTCCACAAGTTGGGATCGATAATCGGAGGCGCACCCAAACGTCCTAGAGGTGAAGTGACATGGCCAAGACCACCCAAAAATCATCCAAATCCACTGCTGCGGTAAACAAGTCCGCAGCCAAAAAGCCCGTTCGGCGGCGTTCCTCCAAAGCCCAGTCGACTCCCACCAAGGACGAGTTGCTGGGCTTTTATCGTGAGATGCTGCTGATCCGCCGCTTCGAAGAAAAGGCCGGCCAATTGTATGGCATGGGCCTGATCGGTGGGTTCTGTCACCTCTACATCGGTCAGGAGGCCGTCGTCGCCGGTGTGCAAGCCAACGCGCAGCCGCAAGACACGGTGATCACCTCGTACCGTGATCATGGCCATATGCTGTCTTGCGGAATGGATCCCAAGGGCGTGATGGCCGAGCTGACCGGACGCGCAGGCGGGTTCTCCAAGGGTAAGGGCGGCTCCATGCACATGTTCTCGCGCGAAAAGGGCTTTTTCGGCGGTCACGGCATCGTCGGTGCACAGGTGCCGCTCGGTACCGGGCTGGCCTTTGCGCACAAATACAATGAAGACAACGGCGTCTGCTACACCTATTTCGGTGACGGCTCCGTTAACCAGGGACAAGTTTACGAAAGCTTCAACATGGCGCAGCTGTGGAAGCTTCCGGTGCTCTACATCATCGAAAACAACAAGTACGGTATGGGCACGTCCGTGCAACGCGCTTCATCCAATACCGAGCTCTATCAGCGTGGCTCCGCCCACGGTATTCCGGGCGAACAGGTCGACGGCATGGATGTCGTCACGGTGCGCGACGCGACAGCCAAGGCGTTGGAGCATGTACGCGGCGGTGATGGCCCTTACATCCTGGAAATGCTGACGTATCGCTATCGTGGGCACTCCATGTCCGACCCGGCGAAGTACCGTTCCAAGGACGAGGTTTCCAAGGTGCGGTCCGAACAGGACCCCATCGACAACCTGCGCCAAATCATTCTCAAGACCAAAGCCGCCGACGAAGCCGCGCTTAAGGAAGTCGATGCCGAGATCAAGGCCATCGTCACCGAAGCGGCCGACTTCTCCAAAACCAGTCCGGAACCCGATGTGTCCGAACTGTACACCGACATTCTGGTCGAAGCGTAAGAGTAGGGAGGACACGTTATGCCTATTCAAGTATTGATGCCCGCCCTGTCTCCGACGATGACCGAGGGCAATCTTGCCAAGTGGACCGTCGCCGAAGGCGACACCATTTCTGCCGGTGACGTGATCGCCGAAATCGAAACCGACAAGGCAACCATGGAAGTGGAAGCCGTCGATGAAGGTACGCTCGGCAGGATCGTCGTCCCCGAAGGCACCGCCGCCGTGGCGGTGAATTCCGTGATCGCCCTGATTTTGGAAGAAGGCGAGGACGCTGGCGCTTTGGACCTGGTCGAGATCTCAGCGCAAACGCCGAAATCCGAACCAGCCCCGGTGGCTTCCGACATGCCGGCCGAAGCCGAACATGCGCGCCCGGTGGCGCCGGAAACCCCGGACATGGTTGAGTGCGAATACGATGGTCCAATGATTTCACAGACCGTGCGTGAATCGCTGCGTGACGCCATGGCCGAAGAAATGCGCCGCGACGAAAGCGTGTTCCTGATGGGTGAGGAAGTCGCCCAGTATCAAGGTGCGTACAAAGTTTCCCAGGGCTTGCTGGATGAATTCGGC
>Ga0209692_10005778_pt1 | contig 10456 bp, 8 predicted proteins | sample tdDd472_FD_187129 | JGI IMG/M metagenome (GOLD analysis project Ga0209692, IMG submission 187129) | Marine sediment microbial communities from the Atlantic coast under amendment with organic carbon and nitrate - tdDd47.2 (SPAdes)... | ecosystem: Environmental > Aquatic > Marine > Coastal >...
ACGCTCACACAAGTTCCGCCATTACAACAATCTGAATCGTTGCGACGCACGCTTCGATGATCTGCTCAGGTCATTCACCTGGCGACCGGTCGGCGAGATGCTTGACGACGAACTCAAGAACGCTTGATCACACCCCCGCCTTATCGAGCGCAATCAACGCCTGCAGGATTGACTGTTCGCGCACGCCATCGATATGGATGATCGAGTGCGCGATGTCTCGATAGGGTTCATCGCGTTGATCGAACAGGGTCTGCACCTCACTCAACACATCGTCCCCGACGAGCGTTGGTCGATCCAAGTTGTCCGTGTTCGCCAGTCGATCACGCAAAGTCTCGGGTGTCCCTCGAAGATAAACAATGATCGCGTGCGATACGCGAAGAACATCGGCCGCACCCGGCGCGGTGGGGGTCCCGCCCCCGAGTGCAATGATCTGGCCCGTGGTCTTCAGCACCGAGCGCAACGACGCGGTCTCGGCGCTGCGGAACGCATCGATCCCATCGCGCTCGATCGCCTCGCCGGGCCCAGACGCATTCATGCGCTCCGCCACGACATCATCGAGATCAATGAAATCACGCCCGAGCCGCTGACTCATCAGCTTCCCGAGCGTGCTCTTGCCCGATGCACGCAGCCCGATCAGGATCAGGTTGGGCGTATCGGTGCTCATCATGTATTCCGATCGACGATCACTCGTTGACGCGCGACATGTACGACCCGTCATCGGTCGAAACCTTGATCTTCTCGCCGTTGCCGATGAAAGGCGGGACGCGGGTTTTGAGACCCGTATCGCACACCGCTTCCTTGAGCTGGTTTGTCGCTGTTGCGCCCTTGATCCCGGGAGGGGTATCTGTCACGGTGACGACCACCGCGGAGGGAAGCTCGATGGAAACCGGATTGCCCTCGTGAAAGAGGACGGTGCAGCTGGTATTGGGTGCCATGTAGAGGAGCGCATCGTCGAGCAGGTCCTTGTTGAGCTCGACCTGGTCGTAGTCTTCCATATCCATGAATGTCCCGCCGCCGTCGCCGTTGTCGTAGAGAAACTCCATCTCACGCCGATCGAGCGTCGCCCCATCCACCGTGTCAGACCCGTTGAAGCGCTTCTCCGTCATCCCCGATCCGTCGACCGCACGCATCTTCGCCTGGATGTACGCGGGGCCCTTCCCGGGCTTCGTATGCGCAATTTTTGTCACTACATAGAGTTTGCCGGAGAGATTCACTGCCATACCCGGCCGAATTTCGTTCGCTTTCATACGCGTTTCATCCCTATTCCCAGCCTCGCGGGCGGTTTTATCTCAATATCCGTGGGCCGTGCCCGTTGAGCGATCATAGCGCTTTAGTGGGCATCCCGGCGAGTGTGGTGTACCCTTTCCCGTGTCAGGGGGCGATTCCGTATACGACAGGAGACATGTTCTCATGCCCACGCGTCAGACAACAATGCACGATCTCAACCGCAGAGCGTTTCTCACCCATACAACCCGAGGTGGGCTCGCGCTCTCCGCACTCGCAGCAATGCCCATGACCACGCTGGGACGGATGCTCCAACCCGCGGCGAAGGAAGAACCCCTCCCTGTGGGTGTGCTGGGGTGGAAAACCCTTCAGAAGGACATATACGCGATCGCGGATCAGACAATGGGAGGCAACACCCTCCTTGTCGCGTCACAGGGTCAGGCCCTGCTCGTTGATACGAAGTACCCCTACTTGGGTGGTGCGATACTCAACGACGCAGCGAACCTGATCAACGCCGACATCCCCGCGAACGATTCAATCGAGCTCACCCTGATCAACACGCATCATCACGGCGATCACACTGGGGGGAACGCGATTATCGTGCCCATCGCCAGCGCGTCATACGCACACGCCAACGCGCTCCCGCGCATCAAGTCTCAACTCGAGCGGTATGTTCAGGGTGCCAAGGCCGGCCCGTCAGAACTCGCACGCAACAAGGCCGACGAAAAGCTCATGCCCTTCGCGAAATCCGCCGCGGAAGCGAGCAAGGCCTGGACAGAAAAGACCGCCGTGCCCAAGATCGCGATATCGGGTTCAGGAACGACGCTGAGCATCGGCGGGATCACGCTCGTCATCAATCACTATGGAAGTGGCCACACGGACAACGATCTCGTCATCCACCTCCCCGATCACAACATCGTCCACACCGGAGACCTTGTATTCAACGGGCTCCACCCGTACTTCGACCCGAGCGCAAACGCCAGCGCACACGGTTGGATCGAATCCCTCCGCCAGACCCGCAAGCTCTGCAACGCGGAAACCACCGTGATCCCCGGGCACGGCCCGATCGCCGGCCCCGAAATCATCGATACGCAGATCAAGTACTTCGAGTCGCTGATCGCCTCGATTCAGGCTGAGATCGAGAAGGGCACGCCGAAGGAAGAGATCGTGGAGATGAGCTGGGACTTCATGAACGGGCTCGGCTTCGAGCAGATCCGCTCACGCATCATCTCGGGTGTCTACGACGAGCTCAGCGCCTGATCCGTACGCTCAGTCCTTGAATAGCGCGATCTCATCGAGCGCTTTGCGCTGCAGATCCGGAACCGTGCAATGGTCCGCGGGATACCCCATGGGAATCACCATGTAGGGACGCTCGTGCTCTGGACGATCGAGAACTTCGCGCAGGAAGTTCATCGGACTCGGCGTGTGCGTCAGGGTCGCCAGACCCGCGTGATGAGCTGCCGTCAGCAGCATCCCAGTCGCAATCCCCACCGACTCGTTGAGGTAGTACACCTGTCCGCCATCATCCGTCGTTCGCAGGGCCATGACGATGATCAGCCAAGGGACGGTGTCCATGTAGGATTTATCGGGGGAGGTCCCAAAGACCTCGAGATCTTCCAGCCAACGATCGCTTGCGCGTTTCTCATAGAACTCGCGTTCGACCTCTTCCGCCGCCATGCGGATCTTGTGCTTGAGCTCAGCGTTGCTCACCGCGATGAAGCGCCACGGCTGCTTGTGCGCTCCCGATGGTGCGGTACCGGCCGCCAAAAGAACCTGCTCGATCACTTCCCGAGCAACGGGCTTATCCGAGAAGGCACGGATCGTGCGTCGTTGATTCACAATCTCGTAAAACGCCCGCGCAGCGGTCTCGCTGTCGGCTGGCGGGGTATACGGATGATACGGGATCTGTTGGATCGTCATGGGCTTTGCCTTGGGTTGCCCCTCAAAACAGCGAAGCACGATCATAGCAGAACCCATCCGTGATTCCCCTCTGGCATACCCACCCGAATTCTCGACAAACCGAGCCGATACACCCGATAACCTAGGAATGCGCACCCGCCGCGGATATTACCAGACCCGTCTGATCGCTGGGCTTTTCGCCTGCGCGGGGATCGGAACACACTCCCTGGCCCAGAATGAATCCGGATCACGCCCAGCCAACGCCGGGCGAGTTGTGAAAGCATTCGATTTCGAAGAGCGGGAAATGAACCCGCTTCCTGTCCCGCTGGGATGGATCCGCGCTCAAAACGACCCAGCTGTACCGAGAGACCGGCCCGGATTCCCGATCTGGAACGGCGCCGTCCTCGATTACAAAGCAAAGCCATACGCCGGGATCGGCTCCGTCAAGCTCCCAACAAACGGCGGGTCCACCTCGCTCATGCTCCGCCACGGCGAGCTGAGCATCTTTCCCAACGCGGATTACCTCGTCAGCGCCAGGGTCCGAACACTGGGGCTCGAGCACGCCCGGGCGCGGATCGTCGCCGTGCTCCTCGATCAGTTCGGGACGCCCATCGAATCCTCACGCGTGCGGTCCAAGCTCGTTCAGACCCAGGGTGATTGGACCAAGGTTTCAATCGAGATCGAGGGGCTCGATCCGAGTGCTGCATTCATGCAACTCGAGCTACAGGTTCTGCAGCCCGAGCAACAGCACGAAGACGACAATCTCGCTTTTCAGGTCTGGGATCAGGATTTCGATGGCGCCGCGTGGTTCGACAACCTCATCGTTGCCCAGCTCCCACGACTCGAGATCACAACCGGCATGCCCGCCAACATCGTTGAGTCCGACACGCCCCCTCCGCTGAAGCTGACGGTCCGGGATCTCACCGGCGAACGCATCCATGCCCAGATGCGCGTTTTCGATGTTCACGACAACCTGATCGACCAGCGCGTCGTATCCGAAGGCACCCGCAGCATCCTGCGTGAATCAACACCCAACCTCCCCGGCTATGGGTGGTATCGGGCACTGCTTGAGGTCTATGTTGATCGTCGTCTCGTTGGTGTTCGCACACTCGATTTCATCTGGGCACCCCCTGCGGCATATGAACGCGGCTCCGGTATGTTCGCCGTCGATTCATCGCTCACAGACCCCAAGCTCCTCGGCGCCACCCCGGCCTTGATCGCGGGTGCAGGCGTCGATCGCGCCAGCGTACGCGTCTGGGATATTCATACATCAGACACGGATCTCAACGACGAGTCTCTGCTCTTCCAAACACTCGAACACCTACTGCAATCCGGGACTGAACTGCACTTCGAGTTCGCACAGCTCCCAAAGCCACTCGCGAATCTCATCGCTTCGGATCCAGAGGAAGTCCTCAACGCCTTCAAGGATCCCAACGGCGAATGGACGAAGTGGGGCACGCTGATGCTCGATCGGTTTGGTCAACGCGTCAACACCTGGGGTTTCGGACAAAGCCCGAGCGAAGAACCTGCAACGCTTTTGTTCGAAGAGCTTGCCGACGCACGCGATGCGATCTCGGGGTTCGTGCCCGGGCCCACCACATCGACACCCTGGTCGATCGATCGCCCGATTCCCCCAACACTCGCAATGCCCGGCGTGCAAGTCCAGCTCGTCGATGACCTGAGTGTCTCTCCAAACGCCATCGGCGATCTTGTTTCAAACTGGAGCCAGATCCGCACAGTTTCTGACGGAACCGACACACCTGCACCAAAGCTCGCGCTCAAGCTTCACCCGCTCGAGCACCCAAGCGAGCGGAGCGGCACCCAGACCTGGTCCGCGCTCGGATCGCTCGCTCGCAAGGCCATATCGTACTGGTGGGCCGCAAAAATCGAAGGCGGTGATGCCCACGATTACTCGCTGAGCCTGAGCGATGCGTGGTGGACCGCACCGGGGAAACGAGGCGAGGTGATGCCCGCACCGGAGCTCATCGTCTGGAGAACTCTCGCCACGCACCTGGGCGAGCGCAGTGCCGTCGAGTCGCTCGAGCTCATACCGGGCGTGCGGATGCTCGTGCTCTCCGAACGCTCGATTGAATCGGACACAGATACCGACAAGACCGACGCACCCAGCGGCGGTCTCGTGCTCTGGCTCGAATCCCCAACGCTCGATCCCGTCGAGCTCACACTCCCGCTGGGGCTCGAGCCCGTGCAGGTCTTTGATGTGCTGGGCAACGCCACCACTGTACATCCGCTCGCGACCGGCAACATCGATGTGCCGACGCACACCGTCCCGATCTCGCGTTCGCCGATCATCATCGAGGGAATCAATCCCGAGCTCGTCCGGTTCCTTTCATCCCTGCGAATCACACCCAACACACTCATCTCCCAATCCGGGCTTCATCAGCATGAACTGATCGTCCGTAACCCGTGGGGAATCACGATCTCGGGGCGAGTGTTCATCGTTGAACCCGGCGGTTACACCGGTGAACCCGAAGACATCGATCGGTCTTGGGAAATCATCCCGCGCGTGATGCCCTTCAATCTCGGACCGGGCGAAGAACGAGCATTCCCGATCCAGATCGGGTATTCGCTCGGCGAACTCGCTGGGGAAAAACGACTCGCGTTTGATATCGAACTCGACGCTGACCAGCGCTACCCGACCCTTCGTGTCGAACGCACGATCGAGCTCGGACTCCCCGATGTTGAGATGGATCTGACCGCGCGTCGCAATGACACGGGAATCACGGTTGTCAGCGCGAATGTCTCACACAGAATGACGCAGAACCAGTACTTCGAGCTCATCGCAGTCGCACCAGGCGAGCCACGCATCCGGCGATCCATCAACGCACTCCCCCCCGGCCAAGTCGCGACGCGTCAGTTCGCGTTCACCGAGGCGGTCCCCGGTGATCAGATCATTGTCATTCTTATCCCCCGTGATACCTCCACGCGTCTGAACAAGGGTGTTGATGTCCCCTGATTCCTGGCAGAGATCGTGCTCGTCCCGTCCCGGCGCAATCAAAGAAGGGATCTGACATGTTCCGACGCTGGTTCTATGCCGCGTGCATCCTCATCCTCGCAACAGTCGTGCTGATCGCACTCGTATGGTGGCCGATCCTTTTCTCCTTGATCGTGATCGCGCCACTCCTGACCCTCGGTCTCTACGACGCGTTGCAAACCAACCACGCGATCCGACGCAACTTTCCACTGCTCGGGCGACTGCGATACCTATTCGAAGAGATCCGCCCAGAGATCCAGCAGTACTTTGTCGAACTCAACACAGACGCGTACCCCATCGAGCGCGAGGTGCGTTCGCTCATCTATCAGCGTGCCAAGGGTGATCTAGAGACCCAGCCCTTCGGAACGCAACGCGATACGAACGCCGTTGGGTACGAGTGGGTCGCGCACGCCCTTGTTGAAACGGAGCGCCTCGATCAGGAACCCCGCGTCGAGATCGGCAGTGGTCGGTGCGACAAACCCTACACTGCATCGAGACTGAATATCAGTGCAATGAGCTACGGCTCGCTCTCCCCGCACGCCATCGAAGCGTTGAGCGAGGGTGCCCGGATGGGGAACTTCGCGCACAACACGGGCGAGGGGGCGATCTCGCCCTACCACATCAAGGGTGGGGGCGATCTCGTCTGGCAGATCGGAACCGGCTATTTCGGTTGCCGCGATAGCGATGGGGGCTTTGATGCAACGATGTTCAGGGACAACGCGTCGCGTGACCAAGTCCGCATGATCGAGATTAAGCTCTCACAGGGCGCAAAGCCCGGCCACGGCGGCGTCCTCCCCGGGATGAAGGTCAACAAAGAGATCGCCGAGATCCGTGGCGTGCCCATCGGGAAAACCGTCGTGTCGCCTCCACGCCACAGCACATTCAACTCCCCCAAGGGACTGCTCGAGTTTGTCGAACAACTCCGACATGAGTCCGGAGGCAAACCCGTGGGCTTCAAGCTCTGCATCGGGCGACGCGTCGAACTGCTGGCAATCTGCAAGGCGATGCTGGAAACCGGGATGCGTCCAGATTTCATCACCGTCGATGGTGGTGAGGGCGGCACGGGTGCCGCACCGCTTGAGTTCGCGAACGCCGTCGGCATGCCCGCACGCGACGGGTGGGCATTCACGCACAACGCGCTCGTCGGCTCTGGGCTCCGCGACGACATCAAGATCATCGCCAGCGGCAAGATCATGACGGGCTTCCACATGATCCGTGCACTCGCTCTGGGCGCGGACCTCTGCAACAGCGCCCGGGGAATGATGCTCGCGCTGGGCTGCATCCAGGCCCTGCGCTGCAACAACGACACATGCCCGACTGGTGTCGCGACCCAGAACAAAGCGCTCTACAACGCGCTCGTTGTGAAAGACAAAGCACCCCGCGTCCACCGCTTCCATGAAGCCACGATCGAGAGCCTGCTTGAGCTTCTCAGCGCCATCGGAGTCAGCAGGCCGGAGGATATCACACCCGATCTGGTATATCGAAGAGTGAGCGATCGGCACATCATGTCCTTTGATGAGCTCTATGAGTTCATCCCTGCCGGGTCGCTGCTGGACGATACCGACATCCCCTCGCTGTGGAGGAAGGAATGGACCCTCGCCAGCGCGGACGCGTTCAGCGCTGTTCGCTGATCACTGCTCGCTGCGGTCCTGCGTCGAGAAAAGCATGGCGGCCTGTGAGCCATAGATCGGGTAATCACTGCTTACGCGGTAGCCGCGGAGCAGATCCGGATCGAACTGGAGCTTTGAACAGACCTCGCCGATCATGGCTCGGTAGCGCGGGACATGGGAGCTGCCGAACCGTGTCAGACCAGAACCAAGATTCTCGATCGACTCAAGCAGATCCAGCTGATCAATATCCCGCGATGGGTCGTTGATGTCTGCTTGCCCTTGGATCGTTGTGTCATACACACGCAGCTCAGGGTACCCGTTTGTGTACAGATCCTTGTGCAGCAACACATCGAACTGCATGCGTCGAGATGGGATATTGATATCGCTTGACGCCCACGCCTTGCGGTTGCGTTCACTGGAGATGTATCTCGGGATCTCACCACGGTTGACTTCACAGGTCACGAGGTCGATGGCGCTCTGAGCACCGAACCCCCCCGGCTCGAGTAAATAATGCATCACCTCCCCAGCATGATGCACCTCGAGCCGGGGTGTTGGGTCCGAGCAATAATGCTCTAATGTAGCGCTGTCTACGCTATCTACCGGATCACCTGTAATCGTGAATGTCTGCCGTTCCGTGCCTTCTTCAACAGCGCGGTGCGAGGTGAACTTGACTCGCATCCCTGGACGAAGCCGCTGCAATCCGAAAACGGATTTGATCCAAACGATGTCGATGTGATCGCCGTCATCGCTGGGCCAGAAAATCGCGCACTCCGCATATACCTCCGCCTGTACACCTTTGAGCTGACTCATGGCGCGGAAGGCCGCCTGCTTCCGACGGAGTTCAAACTCGCGCCGAGCCTCTGGGACCCAGGCGCTGAGTATCGCCTCAAGTGCTGACCGATCTCCGATCTCGGTACGGATCAGGGTCTCGAACCGATCGATGGCGACGCTCGCTTCTTTGATATCCTCAGGATTGACACCAAGCTTGGATGATGCCTTGATCACCCGACGCATGGGCTCAGGCCCGGGAACACGATGAACAACACTCATCGCATCAGGAGCACGAACCGCTTTGAGCATCCGTGATGCGAGAACCTTGTCGATCCCGAGTTCTTTGGCCAGGCGTTGGGGGCCCGAGTCGCCACCCGGGACCTGATCGATCACGCGTACAAAGCTATGGAGCAGGGCTTCGCCGGCTTCATTAATGCGCCGCTCCAGCCCAGCCAAAGAGGGATCCTTTGTCTCGAGCATCGCCTGAGGCACCGGATCCGGGGATTGCATTCGCTTGTTTAAATCGATCATACGATATTCGTTGTTACCGAGTGAAATCCGATATCGGCAAGAACCCGCGTTTTTGGTCCGCAATCGGTGTTTTGAACCATCTTACTCGACAACACGGGGGCGTGCACACAATTTCTTTGCAGTTTCAGAGAAACTTCCTTGCAACTTTGGCCAAGAATCGTTTATACATATCTGCAGGCCGGGATTTGCCCGGTTCGCAGTTCGAGGGGCTGCGAAAACAAACAGACTGAGCAAACGCTCGACTCGCAGAAGGAGAAAACACGATGAACCACAACACTCAAATCGCTGCGGCATTACTGATGGGGATCGCAGGCGCGGCACAAGCGGATGTCATCTTTGATACCGGCACCCCAGAACCCGGATTCATTGGCTACTACGGGTTCGATGTCTATGTCGAACAATCCGTCGCGGTCGCGTTCACCCCAGATCAGGATTATGCACTCGAGCAGGTCAGTGTTTGGATGATGAGCAACGACTTCTCCAACGCCGGCGCGCCCTACACGCTGTCAGTCCGGACTGACGCGAACGGCGGGATGACGAACCCTGGAGACACGATCCTCGAATCGTGGGATGTCCAGACAAGCGCCATCGGATGGAACCCGGTTCTCGAAACCGTTGATTCAATCCTCAACCCGGTGCTCAGCGCAGGTACGACCTACTGGATCGTCGCGGAGTCCGACTCCCCGGCCTTTGTCGATGCCGTCTGGGTTGCGTCGCAGCAGGATACTCCCGTTTGGCATTCCATCCAGAACTCATTGAATCCCAATGGTGAATGGATCCCCGGCTTCACTCAGGGTGCACCAGGGCTGATCGTGAACGGAAGTGTCGTCCCCGCGCCATCCGCATTTGCGTTGATCGGGCTGGGCGGACTCGTCTCTACACGCAGACGGCGTCATCGCTCCGCAACGTGATCTGGAAATGAAGAACAAGGATAACTCTCAGGATTGATTAACAAAGAGCATTGATACGCACAGGGTCCACGCACAAATCGGATCCATTTGAATGCCGAGTGGCATTCACACTTCATCTCACTGATTTCATATACCAAGGAGAGCTTTTTATGTTAAAAGCAACAATTTCAACCTGTGCTCTTTGTATCAGTTGCCTGCCTGTCTTCGGCAACATTTCAACTGTGAACACTGACTTTAGTAGCGGGGCGAACGGTTGGCATGGCCCAACCGGCTTCGATGGTCAGGGCGGCGCTACAAAGATTGAACCACGAGGCGGAAACGATGCTCATTTCATGAGAACCGAGTTCCATGATTTCGGTGTCACATTTTGGAATGACTCCAACGCAGACTACTTGGGCGATTACACGACAGCGGACGAGATCACCATCTCGATCGATGTCCGTGTCGAGAATCTCAACTTCTTTGGGCAGGATGTTTCACGTCCGTGGTTGCTTGAACTCCGCGACAATGAGACTGCT
>Ga0209692_10005779_pt1 | contig 10455 bp, 9 predicted proteins | sample tdDd472_FD_187129 | JGI IMG/M metagenome (GOLD analysis project Ga0209692, IMG submission 187129) | Marine sediment microbial communities from the Atlantic coast under amendment with organic carbon and nitrate - tdDd47.2 (SPAdes)... | ecosystem: Environmental > Aquatic > Marine > Coastal >...
CACTCTCGGCTCTACGGCAGGGAACAGGTTAATGCCTGAACATCAGCCCCCCGCCGCCATGATTACCCTCCGAAGTTTCCTCCTCCAATGATCTTGTCGCTTTCATCCGGGCTTAAGGCAAACCCGGCGGCGTCACCGCCTGGCTCGATGACATGCTCAGCATTTTCCGGCCCCCAATAGGTAGGGCACTCGTTTTTAAGCTGGTTGATCCGCTCATCCATCTCAGCTTCCAGCATCCTCAGGTCCTCGACACACCCCTGCATGTGCTGTTTATCCGCCGTGGGAAGTTTGGAGATGATTTCGTTTTCCTTGTGGATGGCATCACGCCACCGCTGAAGCTCAGAGCTCAAGTTGACACAGTATTGCTTGGTATCCATACTCTCTCCTCTTGGTTTCAGGTCGTTACCATGGTCAGTCCCGGATTGTGGATTTAAAACAACCCCGGATTGACGACACCACAAATCAAAATGACAATTTTGTCATGTGTGCCGGTGAAACGAAGGAGAGCATGCAGTAAACCAATGACAGTCCCTTGAACGTGAGGCCGTGAAGAAAGGAAAGGGATTTCCGTTTGGATGTTTGTGATTTAGAAGATGGTTGTGGCAAAAACCCCCGACGTCAGGCGTCGTGGGGTACTGGCACCGTGCCGTTCCATGGGAGTTGTTTCCATTGCCGGTCACACCTGCCCTATTCTTGATCAGCACAGAGTGCAAGTCAACAGGAAAAGCACCTCAATTCACTGTATTTATAATAAATTATGTTCATGCAACTTGACAAAGATGACGTCACACCCCTCAGCCACAAAACACCTCACGCAATGGCAAGCGTTGCGGCCACAATAAAGGCGTAACGCCCAAATTTCCCGAGGGTAACAAGAAGGGTAAACCGAAGAAATGGAATGCGGAAAAGCCCCCCCACAAGACACAAAGGGTCCCCGATGATGGGGACCCAGGCAAGAAGAAGGGACCAGCTTCCCCAACGCTGGTAGGTTGAGCGGGCTTTGGCCTGGGACTTTGGGTCGATGCGCAACACCTTGGCCATCAGAAATGGCCCTCCCCAGACGCCAATTGCCCAGGTGGTGAGCGCCCCCAACACATTGCCCGTTGTGGCCGAGGCCAGAAGCCAGGCGGGGTCCAGGTTCTGCATCAAAAGAGCCACCAAAAGCCACTCGGACCCCAGAGGCACCACCGTCGCCGCAAGGAAACTCAAAGCAAAAAGATAGAGATAGCCGTTGGCCGTTAACACGTCGAGCATGAACAAATGGGCCCTTTCCGCATGCGCTATAGAACGTCTATGATCAGCGTTGATTCATAAAGCATGCCTTCTATGGATAAAGTATTGGGAAAAAACAAGCCTCCGGAGGCAAGGTGTGCCACCTTGAAAGCGGGTTGTGTGACGTCACCCATCATGCCTCACAAACGCATAAGCGTCCGCAAGGCCTTGGAGCGCCGAGTTCCTGTGCGGCATGTTCGACGTCATGGGGAGATGCCAACGCAGAGTGCGATGTGTCGGTGACCGATACGCCATGAAACAATCTTTGAAAAACGGCGACTGAGCGTCTACGCCACCGGATTGACACTGACCGAAAGACCCCCGACAACGAGGTGCCCCATCTCGAAAGCAAATTCCAATGCAGTCCGGGCTCAGCGACTCTGAGGTGACTTTACCCGGAATCACCGCTGTGGGCAAGATGGTGAAAAATCTCTTCAGCCCGAGGCTGGGTATTTATAGTGGGAAAATCAGGGACGACGAAGAAGCACCAGAAGTGTCGCTCTTATGGCTGGATTGTTTCGGTGCCATGACTGCCGGAAGGCTTACAATAGAAACCTGTTTCAGGGCTATAACTGATCATGTGTGCGTGTGACGCACTCCGCCGTTGTTCACGGGGGAAGCCCGTCAGCAAATGTGAAGAGCCCGAGGAACGGGGGATCAGAGCATTTGCGAACCTGGGGTCCAGGGGATTTATCCCCTGGCCGCCGGAGGCTCGTTTTTACTGAAGCAATCGAACCCCGAAGACCAGGGAGATGGAAGCATCGATGATGTCGATTTCACTGGTGCGTCCAATGCCCGTGGTGTAGCCGGTGCTGAAGCGAACGGCAAGGTGGGGGGAGAGCTCACGATCCAGCCCGAGCCCCACGCGAGCTGCCGCTCCGGCTCTGTTGGGAATGGCCGACGGGTCTTTTGCATCCACATCCATCCCACCGAAGCCAAGGTCCATGAATCCCCTGGTCTTCTTTTCCGGGTTGCAGATCCAGCGCCCCATGATCATCAGGGTCGTCACTTCAGCCTCTCCATCCGTGATGTCATTTTTCACCTCAAAATCGCCGGTTCTCATAAGCATGGCCCCGATCTCGACATGGTCGGTAACCCCAATGCCGTACGAGGCCTGCCACCCCACCGAGGAGTCGCTCGCCGACACATCGTAAGGGGCCACCACACCGCCTGAAAATTGAAGAGACCCGACATCGGCGTAGGCCGGACAGACTGAGATGCCAAAAGCAAGGCACCAGATAAAAAGGATGCGTTTCATGGCTTCCTCCCCATACAAACCCAGCTGCCCGCGCATGTAAAATGCGACCGTAAAAAATCACCTTCAAAACGACCTTAAGAACATCACCGTGTATCGCTGATACACACAAGCCATGCCATCTGATCTGGCGGTAATTCCTGCTCAACGTTGTTGCGAGGCCATCATAAAACTCTCGGGGCTCAACACCTGAAGGCACCGGTGCCCGTGGACTGAAACGGGACCGTTGACCGGGTTCACGGAATCAAGAATGATGAGGATACCCCGAAGCCTGTGAACAGAAACCGTCACAAAGACCCGGGGTGGAAGGCAAGCAGGATACATCTAAGGGAAAAACAACGAAGGACAAACGATGTGACGAATAACGAGGGTGAATAACGGGGAATCAATCCTGTAAGCCTGACATTGGTTTATTCTCTCTCATATAACGTCCCATGTCAACAATAACACATTGTGTTTACATACAATACAACCCAACTCACCCCAAGCCGGCGACCATAAAACCATTTCAGACTGTCAAACAAAAGACGTTCAGACAAAGCCGGCATTAAAAGCACCCCACCAGCCAGAGAAATAAAAACCTGTTGTCAACAGGAGAGCATCCCTGAACCCACATCAGCCCCTTGTTCGCGCCCTTTACACCACACCCGCAACCTGTTAAAAATAAAGCTGTTACCACACACAAACCAATCTTCACCCAGCCATCATCCGGCGCCACCCCAACCCGAGTTCATATCAAGCGCAACACATCGCAGGCAGTGCATAAGCACATTGTAACGATTCAACCCCTGCGTCATCAAACTTGCCTTCGGTGGTCCCCCCGTGGACCAAACGTCTGAAAAATAAAGTGGCCCCTGTGGGTGGAATTTATCGTTTTCCACACATGGATCCACGGTCACTCGGGAAGATGATAGGGGTTGGGAGCATTCGAGAACCTTCTTTCGAGGTATCTATTCAGCTATGCCTCCGGCGGGTCGCTTTTTGAAAAAAGCTCCGCAAAAACGTTCCGATTGGATCCCCTTTTTGCCGCTCAGCCCCAACGGGGCTGAGCGGCAAAAAGGGGATGCTGACTCGTTAAATAGAATGCAGTCGGAAAACCAACGTCTTCGAATGAATCAAAATCGACATCAACGCCTGTTTGTCAAACTTTTCAAATGTTTGGCCCCCGACAGGGCCGCCGGAGGCGACTTTGAGCTGAATAGTTATCTTTCGAGATGGTTTTTGCCTAAGTGGCTTCGCCACTGGAAACACTCAGATTAAAACCAAGTCTCTTAGAGCCACGACACCGTATTCACAACCTTGCGGAGCTTGTGCCAATGCTCGAGTAGCCCCCAGCTTTGATGCGGGCGCAGCCCGCTGCGAACGCCATTGCGATTTGCCCTGAGGAACGAAGGGCGAAGCGCATTGGCAATCAGCTTTCGAGGTGGCTCACCTCGCCGCCGGAGGCTTTACCCTTCTTTTCCTGGGAGCCACAATGACTCGCAAACCTCTCCACATGCTGGTTTTTTCACACATGCTGCTCAGTCTCGGGGGGCTTTGTCTCCACGTCGGCCTTCACCCGCCGGCCAAAAGTCTCTACTTCTGGTGGGCGGCCCCCATGAGCGGTGTGAGCCTTGTTCTGATGCCCATTCTCTTTTTACGTGCATCCACCGTAGGGGTGGCCGTGCTGATGAACGCCTTTGCTGTCACGGCAGGGGTGGTGGGGATGGCCTATTTCTCCCTTCTCAACCCCCCGGTTCCCCTGACCGTGTGGACCCTCCTTGGCCGCTCCACCCTGGCTCCCGCCTTTATCCTCCTTGCCAAACTGCCCCTGGCCCACGCCATCCTCGTTGAGATGCGAAAGGAGGGCGCATGACCATCCAGACGGCGACCTTCTGGAACCGGCGAACCCGGCTAAGCATTCTGGCCGGATGTGTGATGATACTCACCCTGCTCTTCTGTGGCGCCCTGGCCATCCCCTTTGCTTATGAGTCCTTCTCCATCAAATACAAATTCGGTCTCCACAAAGCCCTCCTGAGAAGCGGCAAGCTGGTGGGCATGGCCGCGGCCCTTCTTCTGGTGATACAGCTGCTTCTGGCCACACGCATCACGTGGGTCAACCGCATGGCAGGCATGGACCGCCTGGTTACGGTGCACAAATACAACGGCATCGTCATTGCCCTCCTGGCCCTTATGCACCCGCTTCTCGTCTTCGGCCCCGAGGAGATCACCACCCTTCCCCTTGAGTTCAAATTCTGGCCCGAGATCGTAGGGGCAGGGCTTCTCATGGGGATCTTTTACATGACCGCGGCAGCCCTTTTTAAAAAAGAACTCAGCCTTCCCTTTCATCTCTGGATGTGGGCCCATAAAATCGGGGGGTGCGTTGTCCTGTCCGCTCTTTTTGTTCACCTTCTTTTCTCCAGTGAAACCTTTGAGGGGGGGCTTCCCCGCATTGTGGGCATCGCCTTTGCCACCCTCTGCCTGGTGGTCCTCATCAGCCGTCACGCCAAACCCTTCCGCAACCTATCCACCTGGGTGGTTTCGGAAGTAACCCCCGCCGGAAGCCGTGCCACCCGAATCCGCCTCACCCCTGACAAAAAAAGCAAATTCACCTATCTTCCCGGACAGTTTGCCTTTCTCTCCTTCCCCTCTTCTGTGGTATCATCAGAAGCGCATCCATTCACCATCGCCTCATCCCCTGCATCCCCAAATGCAATGGAGTTTATCATCGGCAGGAGTGGTGACTGGACCCAATACATGAATCGAATCCAAGAGGGTGAACCCGCCGTCCTCGACGGGCCGTACGGCAACTTTTCCCACCTCATGCTGGAAGATAACGCCCCCCTGATTCTCATTGCCGGCGGTATCGGCATCACCCCCATGCTCAGCATGATGCGCCACATGGATGCCACCAACGACAGACGGAAAATCATCCTGGTGTGGAGCAACCGACGCCACGGGGACCTCTTCAGTGCCGACGAGCTCATACGAATGAAAATGAATCACCCCTGGCTTTCTGTGCACCTCCACTTCACAGACGAACCCGGGGCCGAACGGCTCAACACAGAGCAGTTGCACCACTTCATCGGAGACCTCACCGCGCCCCAGGTCTTCCTCTGCGGCCCACCGCCCATGATGACCGCCGTTAAAGCCATGCTCAGGGAAATCGGTATCCATAATAGTCGTATCCATACCGAAACCTTCGGGTTTTAATTTTTGTAACTATTCAGATCACCATTGCCTCCGGCAGCCCTGCCGGGGGCCAAACTTTTGCAAATTTTATAAGCTGGGTTTAACAAACAGGTCTTAAAAAATGCCTTAAACGAATTCCGTTTTAAAGGCGGATGTGATTTGCCCCGAGGAACGAGGGGCAAAGTGCATCCGCAACCTGCTTTCAAGGTGGCACACCTTGCCGCCGGAGGCCAAGTTGAATAGAGACCCCATTTATTAACGATAAAGGAGGAAACCAACCATGAAAGCCAGGCACATTTTCATCCCGATCCTTTTGCTTGTCATGGCCGCCACCGCCCAGGCTGCCCCTGCCAAATGGGATCTGGACACCGCACACTCCGGAATTTACTTTGATGCCAAACACATCTTCTCAATCGTCCGGGGCCACTTTGACGACTACTCGGCCACGCTCAACATCGACACCGACAACATCGCCAACTCATCCTGCAGCGTTACCGTTCAAACCAAAAGCATCACCACCTACAATCGAAAGCGGGACACCCACCTGCGCTCTGCCGAACTCTTCGACACCGGCAAGCACCCCACCATGACCTTCACCAGCACAAAAATCATCCCCAAGGGTGGAAACCGCTACATCATCGAAGGAAACCTCACCATCCGAGGCATCACCAAGAAAATATCAGCCCCCTTCACCTTCCATGGGGTCAAACCCAACCCCTTCAAGAAGACAGAGATGGTGTCCGGTTTCACCACCCAGTTCACCATCAACCGCCTCGACTTCAAGGTGGGCGACGGCACATTCTTCAACATGGGCGTCATAGACAAAGAGGTGGACGTCACCATCTCCATTGAGGCAGTGAAATAAAAAAGGTCTGAAAAGCATGCCTCCGGTGCAAGGGGATGATCCCCTTGACCCCATAAAGCGAATGAGCAACGTGTCGCACCACTCGCGTCCGCATTCACATGGAGGTTGAAATACCCCAGGTTCCTCCACCAGCACCTGAGCAGTATCCAATTTGATGCCAATGACTAATAATGACGTTCAAGCGGTCAGAGCCTCTTCAATGTGTGTATATTTACTTCTGTTATCATTCCCCCTGTTGCTCATTTACCTCCCCAAGTGATAGAACAAAGTTCGCACGTTCAATCTCACCCAGGGAGGCCACAGTGGATATTCACGGTGTATTTGATGCCATCGGCAATAACGAAAACGGAGTCGAACTGACCATCCCCGAAACCTGGCTCCAGGGCCGGACCACCTTCGGTGGCCTCGTGGCCGTGGTCGGCCTGTCCGCCATGCGGGCTCAGATAAAAAGCGAGCTTCCCCTTCGAAACCTCCTCATCGCCTTTGTGGGCCCTACTGGCACCGACGGCATCAAGGCCAATGCACGTATCCTCAGGCAGGGCAAGTCCGTCACCCACGTCCAGGCCGAGGTTCTCACCAATCAAGGTGAGATCTGTGCCACCCTCCACGGATGCTTCGGCGCAGAGCGCCCCTCAAGCGTCTTTAAAAACGGCCACAACGCCCCTGACTGGCCAGCCCCAGAAGAACTCACCGAACTCCCCTTCATGGAGGGCCTCGCTCCCAGCTTCACCCAATACCTCCGTTACTGCTGGGCCGAAGGCCCCTACCCCTTTGAAGGCAAACCTGATGGGGACTACGGCGGCTGGATCTGTTGCCACGGAGAACCAAAAGAGACCCACGAATCCCACCTCGTGGCCCTCATGGATGCCTGGCCCTCGCCCTCCCTCTCCATGCTCAGCACCTTCGCACCGGCAAGCACCCTCACCTGGAGCCTCGACCTCTTCCACACGGGCGAAGGCTTCTCCACCACCGACTGGTGGCGGTTCAAAACCCACGTGGATGCCGCAGAAAATGGATACGTCAGCGAAGAGGCCAGACTCTGGGCACCCGATGGCCAGCTGGCAGGTATTTCAAGGCAGGGGGTCACGGTATTCGGGTAGTCTGCAGTCACTTATTGCCTTCTATGGGCACAGACGAAACGCCTGAAGCGATGCCTCCGGCGGCCAAGGGCTGGGCCCTTGGAACCCAGGTTCGCAATTGAAGAGGTTATCCAAGCGCCTTCATTCAGCCCGAAGGGCTCTTCATGATTATGTATAAAAAGTTGAACCATGACGTGAGCTGAATTCGGGTTGACTTTGGCCGGAATAACTCCGGCGGCGAGGTGGAGCCACCTCGAAAGCTGACAGCCCTTTCGCTTTGCCCGCATCCAATGCTGGAGATTTTTCAAATATTGTCACACGTATCGGAAAGCAATGAATACGATATCGTAACTCCTAACGAATCGGCTTTACCTGAGCACTTCCGTGGCAAGATGTGCCACCTTGAATTCGGATTGCGAAGCCTCCACAAAGCGAATCTACGCACAAACGTTTCAAAAGCGTGGCCCCCGGCAGGATTCATGTCAGGCTCTGATTTTTCTTGTATAAACCACATTGATTACTCCCCGTCTCCGGCGACACCGTAAAACATGATCCCTTCAGGCATCTCAATGAAAACTCTCCCCCTCAATCGTTGTCACGGGCCCAGCCTGACAAGCTAAAATAAGAGCATGGTCTGCCCCGGGAACGAGGGCCGGGATCCTTCACGAACTAGGACTCATTACGGATATTTGTGTTGACAATTGGTGATTTTCCGACTAACCGTTATGACATTTCAGGCATAACGAATCCTGCCTCGCACGGTTCCTTCATGCCACCACAAAGAACAACGTCCCGAATAGATACATGCGTTCACAAAGAACCCTTTCTCCTACGTCTGCAGCGGGCGCACCGCAGCTGAGCGGATCATCCAGCGGAGGTTCATGTACATGTCTGACGGCACCATTCTCATCAACGGCACGCCTCTCCCATTTGAACCCGGCCAGACCATCCTTGAGGTGGCTGAAGCTGCGGGTATTCCCATCCCCACCCTGTGTCATTTAAAAGGGTCCACACCCACCGGGGCCTGCCGCCTCTGTGTCGTAGAGGTCAAAGGGGCCAGAAACCTCCTGGCCGCCTGCTCCACACCGGCCGAGGGCGCCATGGAGGTAACCACGGACTCCCCGTCAGTCACCCGCTCACGGAAGATGACCCTGGAACTTCTTCTTTCCTCGGGCAACCACGACTGCCTGAGCAGCGGGGCCTCCAACAACGCCCGGGGTCTCTTTGACGCCAGGGCCGAAACCGACGGCCGCTCCGACCACCTCTGCCCCTCCTGGGGAGATTGCAAGCTGCAGGACTATGCCCTCGAGTACGGGGCCACCGGAACCGAGTATCCCCGCTCAAAGCCCACCTACCCGCCCGAGCTGGACAACCCCCTCATCATCCGGGACTTTTCCCGGTGCATTCTCTGCGGACGCTGCGTCCAGGCCTGCAACGAAGTCCAGGTAAACGAGGCCATCAGCCACGGGTATCGGGGAGCCGAGAGCAAAATCGTCGCCCTGGGCGACCTGCCGCTCTCCCAATCTGCCTGCGTCTTCTGCGGTGAATGCATCCAGGCCTGCCCCACCGGAGCCCTTGTGGAGAAAAAGTCCAAAGGCGAATGGAGACCCTGGGATGTCACGACCATCCGCACCACCTGCCCCTACTGCGGGGTGGGCTGCCAGCAGACCCTCCATGTCAAGGAGGGACGCATCGTCAAGGTAACCGGAGATGAGGAGGGACTTCCCAACAAGGGCCGCCTCTGCGTAAAAGGACGGTTCGGGTACGATTTTATCTATTCGAAGGAGAGACTCACCACCCCCCTGATCCGGGAAAACGGTGAATTGCGGGAGGCATCCTGGGACGAAGCCCTGGACCTTGTTGCGGACAAACTAAAGACCATCATGGACGAAAGCGGACCCGATGCCGTGGCTGGCGTAAGCTGTGCCCGGAGCATCAACGAAGACTCCTACCAAATGCAGAAACTCTTCCGGGCGGTGTTCAAGACCAACAACATAGACCATTGCGCCCGCACCTGACATGCCCCCACCGTCGCCGGTCTGGCGACAAGCTTTGGTTCCGGTGCCATGACCAACTCCTTTGGTGAGTTCGATCGCGCCAAAATGTTCTTTGTCATCGGCTCCAACATGACGGAAGCCCATCCCGTGGCATCGACCTTCCTGAAAAACGCCGTGAAAAAAGGCGCTAAACTCATCGTGGCAGACCCGCGACGCCACAAGCTCGTAGAGCACGCCGATCTTCACCTCCAGCTCAAGGTGGGCAGCGACATCGCCCTCCTCAACGCCATGATGCATGTGATCATCGAAGAGGAACTCTTCGACCCCGCCTTTGTCTTTGAGAACACGGAAGGGTTTGAAGCCCTTTCCACAGAGGTGGCAAAAGCCACCCCTGAGGCCATGTCCCCCATCTGCGGCATCGATGCCGACACCATCCGGGACGCGGCGCGCATGCTCGCCTCCATCCGGCCCGCCATGGTCTGCTACACCCTGGGAATTACCGAACACACCTGCGGCAAAAACAACGTCATGTCCGTGGCCAACCTTCAAATGCTGCTGGGGAACCTCGGGGTGGAATGCGGCGGCGTGAATCCCCTGCGCGGACAGAACAACGTCCAGGGAGCATGCGACATGGGGGCTCTTCCCGGCGTGTTCCACGGCTACCAGAAGGTGACCGATGCGGCGGCTCGGGAAAAGTTTGAAACCGCCTGGGGTGTGGAAAACCTTCCCGAAAAGCCCGGGCTCATGATTCCCCACATGATGGAAGGACTCGTGGACAAAAAGGTTCGGGCCTTTTGGATCTTCGGAGAAAACCTC